>Ga0335070_10007371_pt1 | contig 12901 bp, 13 predicted proteins | sample Lox_Sample_13_FD_206722 | JGI IMG/M metagenome (GOLD analysis project Ga0335070, IMG submission 206722) | Soil microbial communities from Loxahatchee National Wildlife Refuge, Florida, United States - Lox_Sample_1.3 | ecosystem: Environmental > Terrestrial > Soil > Wetlands | place: USA...
GTATCTGGAGCGGATACATGGGGTTCGATTGAAGGTGCGTCAAGCTCAGCGATGGATTCGTCGATTAGGGTTTTCTTTGCGGCAACCGATTTATCGGTATGCTCAAGCCACGACAGAAGGGGTGGAGGAATTTCGGAAGACCGTAAAAAAAACTCCTGATCACTAAGAGAAGTAAAGGAAAACGAATCCTTCTTTTTTCTGATGAAGCGGGGTTTTGTCTTCATCCAAAGTTGGGGAAGATCTGGGTGAAAAAAGGGAAACAACCTTTGGTCTTGACGAAGAGCCAGCATCACAAGAGGCTGAATGTCTTTGGATGGGTTAATCCCATTGGGGGCACTCATGGGATGGTGCGCCAAGAAAAAGGCAATACTGACGGATTTCTTGCCATGCTCAAGAATATTCTTCTTCATTATCAGCGAGTGCTGATTCATCTCTGGGTGGATCAAGCCCGTTGGCATAAGGGAAAGCGTGTTACTGAATTTCTTTCTCATCGCAAGAGGTTGGTTATAGACTATATTCCCAAGTATCATCCAGAGCTCAACCCCCAAGAAATGTTGTGGCGAACCATGCGATATGAGGAAACAACGGATACCTATTATGAGACATTTGAAGAATTAGTGCTCTCAGTTTTTAAACGTTCTCAAAGTTGGAAACCCAAAAAGATAATGTCATTATGTCACTTTATTTAAGACGTTTACTATAGATTAAAAGCAGTTTCATCCCTGAAAATGTCCTGGCCAATCGGGCAGGACATTTGTTTCCACAACCCACTTTCTCTGCTAAATTGGACAGTAAGAATTTCCACCAATAGCAAATTCATAATTATTAAATAAGATACGTGATTGAAAAACTATCACTTAATTCATCGGGTGTCAAGAACCGACTCGATTTTGCCCAATTTGGAGTGAGAAGTCAAGAGAGTTCATCTCCGGCAATGGTCAGATTCTTCCCAGCCGTTCGGCATGACAAGAAAGGAAGTTTTTTTAGCGATATCTATGCAAAGGGTTGTGAGTTTTTCAGATTAAATTTAGAGTTTTCCAATTGACAAACCTGCCTTGTGCATTATAATGAGTTGCCCTGGTTAGGAAGAATGCTTTTGACGAACAATGGAGAAGCATAAGACGAGAAAACTTCAAAAATGGAGCGTCGTTTTAGCGGTTCTCGTTGCCATCTTTGGCTGCCGACAGAAGTCTAAATCCAGTTTCAAGGACAGTTCAGAGCCTGATGGGTTTGCGGGCATCAAGTGGGATACTGAATTCTCGGAAGTCAAATCAGACATGGTAGAATCAAGGAACATTGCCAATCCCACCGAACCGGATGTGAAGATTAAGATTTATTACGCGAAAAAAGGGCATAGTCTAAAAATGGGAGAAGCCCAGCTTGAAAAGATTGAGTATGGATTTTGGAAGGGGAAGTTTGCTGATGTCCAGATAACCGCCGCCGGACCCGAAAATCTTAACCACTCAAAGAAATTCTTGTTCGAAAAATATGGGACCGTGGATAAGCCCGTCCGGGGACTCTATTCTTGGAACGGGAGTGTTACACGAATCGCGTTGAGATATGACGAGCCCGTTAAGTCTTCGCTGACGATCTCCTCAACAAAACTAACATTCAAGGAGATTTTTGATAAGGACTGAGAAGAGGACGATAAAATCTGTTCTCCATCGGTTCTCCATTGGACCATATTTTAACCCTTTTCAGCTTTAGAGTAGCGGGGTTGAAACCATGTGCGTAAGAGTTCATCTCAGACTTTTTTCAATCCAACCAACAATCGTTTCAGTTCTTCTTCAATTTCTTTGGCAGGTCTCTTTAATGGGGATCGTGGATTTCCGCCGAAATACCCTGCGAGGTCCATCGCGATTTTTAAGCCGCCAATGCCATATCTTGTCGTTACTGCCTTGGCCAGGGGGGTGAATTGGTTTTGTAATGCCCTGGCCTCATTCATTTTCCCTTTGTCAAAAAGGCTTTGAATCCGGACATATTCTTGAGGAATCACATTTGCAACGGCCAGGATTCCACCCACTGCCCCCACGCAAAGGGCGGGGAAGAATACGGGTGCCGAACCTACGAAGACGGCAAATCCTTTCTCGGAGAGATGAATGATCTCACTCAATTGGCCGATATTCCCTGAACTGTCTTTCATCCCGACGATATTGGGGTGCTCTGAAAGCTTGGCGACCCATTCCGGTTCTAAATTGATTCCCGTAAATTGTGGGACATTGTAGACCAGGATTCCAATGTTGGAAGATTCTGCAACCGCAACAAAATGATCGTACAGAATCTGTTGCTTCATCGACCCCTTGAAATAAGAAGGAGTGACAACGAGGGCACAATCCGCACCTATCTTAGCCACTTGATTGGTAAAGCGAATGGTCTCCTGAGTTGATTCCATTCCAGTTCCGACCATCATGACCTTTGACCCGGGGATGGATGCCCTTGAGACTTCGGCGACTTTAATTTTTTCCTTCTCGTTTAAGTAGACAGATTCTCCGTTCGATCCCAGGACGAGATAACCGGAAAGACCTGTTTTGTTCCATTTTTGAAAATTATTCTTAAGTTTGTCCGATGCTAATTTCCCATCCTGAAAAGGTGTTGTGATGGGTGGCATGACTCCACCGAGTTTCATTTTAACGCTCCTCTTTAAAAACGTCATTCGTGTCCCCCTGTCCGTAAATTATTTTCCCCTTTGTCTTTAAATAACACGAGAGATGAGTTATGGTCAAATAGCGTCTTTGAATGATTGCCCAATGCTATAATTTCTCTTGACAAATCTCAAAAATCTTAATGTAATGAGGGGTATTTTTGAGATAAAGAGAGATCCTTAACTGCAGGTTTTTTATTACGGATAAGAGTCACGCGTGCGCGCCGAAGCGCTACAATGCAGGCACGGACATGGGACACGCTATTTTCTATTAGGGGAAGCATTGGTCGAGGAAAAAATCAAGGATGCGACGAAGATTTTGAATCTTTTAAGGTCGATGTCCGGCTATCAACCCCATTTCGAGATCATCGGTAACTATCGGCTCATCGACGACGGCATCCAGCCTGAGGCGACCATCATGCTTCGGGCCAACGGAAAGGAGATGCACGAAGCGGACACAGGGGTGGGGCCTGTGGACGCCTTAGCCAAGGTATTGAAAAAGTCACTCAAATCGATCTTCCCCGAGATTGATGAGGTGAAGCTGGTCGATTTCAGTTCCAGAATCTTTGATCCGGGTGCTGGAACCGCGGCGGGTGTGGAAGTGGAGATTCTGTTCAGCAATGGGAAGGATGCGTGGAGGGTGAAGGCATTTTCAGAAAATATCAATCGGGCCTCTTTTCTTGCGTTGGTGGATGGGTTTGAATATGGGATTTATATTTTCAGGGCTCCAACCCCAACCCTCCCCCCATGAGGGGGAAGGGCAAGGGAGGGGGTGAGGAGAGATTATGGACCGAAAAGGACTGGAGGAAGTGATCAAGAAAGAAGCAAAGGACGGAAAGATTCCCTGTGCCGTGTGCTTTAAAATCGCTGAAGATTTTGGGATTTCGAAACGAGAGATGGGGAAGATCCTGAATGAGATAGAGGTCAAAATCAGCCGGTGTCAGTTGGGTTGCTTTGAATAATTTCGCTGGGCTCCAAGACCGTAGCCGCAGCGTTTTGGCTGCGCGTCCACGCAGGAATGAACGGGGACAGGCACTTTGAGGTTCATAGAGTGCCTGTCCCCTTACAGGGCAGGCAGGGGCGGCCACCATTTTGACGATGTATTTGGGTTGGGAAAATAATGAAGGGGTTGACATTAAGGGCCATTTGAATATAATTAGGTCATCCAAATTGAAGGAGGTGAGAGCGCGTCATGCGTGGGTAAGGAATATGGGTGGGGGGAATTCGGAAAATATCTCAAGGGTGGTTTTATGACCACAAGGAGGTAAGATCATGAATTCAGTTGTTGTCATCATCATTGGGTTTATCGTCTTTTTTATCGGTTACCGCTTCTATTCAAAGTACGTGGACACGAAAATTGTTAAGTCTGACCCAAAAAGGGCCACCCCAGCCAAGATGTATATGGACGGGGTTGAATTCATGCCCACCAGTAAGAACATCCTCTTCGGCTACCAATTCAAGTCCATTGCCGGCGCAGCCCCAGTGATCGGACCTATCCTTGCTATCCAGTGGGGGTGGCTTCCTGCATTGCTTTGGATTTTGCTGGGTACGCTCTTCATCGGCTGGGTCCATGATTACTCCAGCGCCGTGGTGGCCATGCGAAATGAAGGAGCCTCCTTTGGCGGATTAAGCTACAAATTGATCTCGCCGAAAGCCCGGGTCATTCTGCTTTGTTTTATCTATTTCCTTCTGCTTCTCATCGCCGGAGCCTTTGGGAACATAGTCGTCAATGCAGCCATCGGCCAGAAAAGTGCTCCCATGGCGTGGCTTCTTCTCACCATCGGTGGAGTCCTTGCCGGACAGATGATCTATCGCTGGAAGAAGGATATTATTCTGACCACCGTTGTCTGTGTCGTCATTACGTTGTTCGGGATATACCTTGGGTCCGTTGCCCCTTCTGACAGTATCCTTGGAGCCGGAATTGCCAATAGCAAAATTGTATGGGCGATCGCTGCGCTTGTCTTCTGCTATTTTGCAGCGGTTTTGCCGATCTGGAGGTTTGCCCTTCCGATTAACTATGTTGCATCTTACGTCGTTTTTTTGGGTCTCTTATTCGGGATCATTGGAGTATTTGTGCTCCATCCTGATTTTACGCTGCCTGCTTATACAGGTTTTGATATCAAAATTGGGCCTCTCTGGCCGATCCTGTTTGTGACGATCGCATGCGGGGCAATCTCTGGATGGCACAGCATTGTTTCAAGTTCAGGAACGGCCAGGCAGTTAGAGTACGAAACAGATGCCCGTCCAGTAGGAGGCGGGGTGATGTTTGTGGAGATGATGCTTGCTCTCTTCGCTCTGGTCATTGCCGGAACGATTTACGCCTCGTCTTCCGAATATGCAGCAGCCATTGCTAAAGGACCTATTGGCGTATTTGCAGCGGGAGTGTCGAAGTTCTTAGGGGCATTGGGGCTTCCGGCTGCCATTGGAAAGTCCTACGGCGCCGTGATGTTAATCATCCTGGCCGTCACCATTCTGCAACTGGTTATCCGATTTATGAGAGTGGCCACATCGGAGATCTTGGGGGATATCAGCCCCATCTTTAAGAATGCCCATATCGGAACCATTATTGCCAGCCTTCTCACGCTGATCCTGATCTTAACGGGATGGTGGCAATATCTCTGGATCCTCTTCGGAGGAGCCAACCAGTTGATGGCCTCCTTGGCCTTGATGCTGATGACAGTGTGGTTGATGTCTCAGGGGAAATCATATGCCTGGACCTTTTACCCGATGATTTTTATGTTTGTTACGACGATCGCCGCCCTGGCCGTTACCTCTTATAGACTTTTTAGAGCGGTGTTCACAGGAGCGGTCAAGGGAGAGGCTTATATCGGGAATATACTGATGGGTTTGGTTGCGATCTTCCTGATCGTTGCTGCACTCATTCTGGCAGTGGAAGGGCTCAAGGCTTTTGGCCGTTATAAAGCTGTAAAGGCAGAGGCAGTGCCTGCGAAGGCATAACTATTTCGTTAGACGTGAGGTGTAAGGAGTAAGGTGAATCCCCTCACCCCCCTTTACTAAGGAGGGTGGGGGGGATTATAATATGTGCTCATTTAATCGAAGGAGAAGGTTTTTATGACGGAAGAGGAGAAGAAGAAAAAAGCGGGATTTTTTCAAGCGGTTAAAGAGTTTGTGTATGGAGTAGCGGCTCACGACTCAGCCCGATTTGCAATGAAAACCAGGGCGAGCATGGAGCACCTTTTCATTCTCATCACGATGGGAGACATGCTGGGTGTTCCGATTCTACCACCATACTATTCCTTAAGGTTGTTGCCTTACGTCGTCCCCCAGATTTCCACCTGGAAACGGAGAATGCTGAGGGAAAAAGATTTTACGGATGGGTTGGCATGAGATGCCAACGAAGGTTTATTGAGTTCATTGGGTTTATTGGGTTATTGAGTTAATCAAGGTAACCCAAGCAACCCGAGTAACTCAAGTAACCCAAGAAACTCGATAACCCAGAAAGGGGTGATTGACATTCCATTAGCTGATATATTTGAGAAGTTTCCGGATCGGCGGTACATCATGTTTGGCGGAAAGGGAGGTTTGGGAAAGACCACTTTCTCCGCGGCGACCGCCTATTATTTAGCCAAGAAAGGGAAAAAGGTCTTAGTCTTCTCTGTCGATCCGCAAGCCTCATTAACGGATATCTTCGAAAGGGATATCTTTGGAAAGGGGCCAACAGAGATCATGCCGAATCTTTACGCGCAGGAGATTGACGCTGATAAGCGTGTGAAGGAATATCAGCAGGAGATCAGACAGAAGATCTTCGATATGTACGGAATGGATAAGATTCCAGAAGAGGTCGAAAGTTATATCCAGGCTGCCGCAGCAGAGCCCGCGATGGAAGAAAGCGCCATTTTTGATGAGGTGGTTGATATCGTCGTCAAGGGCGGCTATGACTATTATATTTACGATCTGGTACCGTTGGGTCATGCTCTCTACTATCTCAGCATGGCATCCGTCTATGACGCCTGGATCGATAAAATCACAGGTCTCCGAGAGCAGATGAGGGAATATGACCAGGTGGCAGCTGTGATGAAGCGGGAGAAAGAGTTGGACGAAGATGCGATCTTGAACGAACTTCTTTATATCAAAGACCGGATCAACAAGTCCTCAAGCATTTTAACTGACAAACAAAAGACAGCCTTCTTTTTTGTCATAACAGCTGAGGAGATGATCATTAAGGACACCTTAAAAGCGGCCGAACTTTTTGCTAAGTTTGACGTCCCCCTGAGCGGTTACATCATCAATCGGGTCTTGCCTTCTGACTTAAAAGGGAAAAATATTCCCGAATATTTAAAAAATCGCCTCACGATGGAGGAGCATTACCTGAAGGTGATTGACACCACTTTCGGAGGGCAGATTTTGGCATCCGTCCCTGAAATGGAGCGAGATGTCACTGGTCTTGGAATGATCGAGAAGATGGCCAAGGCCATGTTTGAGTGAATGGGCTCGTTGATGACAAATAACCAATCGTCACTACTTCTCTCCCCTGGAAGGCTGTGCCGCCAATAGGGACACAATATGTTGTAGGGGCTCAATTCATTGAGCCCGTATTGGTGGGCTTGATAAATCAAGCCCCTACAATTACGATACAGTCTCTGGAGAGGAGCAGAGGGGGAGGAGATAAACCGTGAACCAAATTACAATCAATATGGATAAGTTCATGAAGGATCACCCCCGCCTGAAATACATTTTTTTCGGGGGAAAGGGCGGCGTTGGAAAAACTGTGATGGCGGGGGCAGCCGCTCTCTGGTCGGCCAAACAGGGGAAGAAAACCTTGCTCGCATCGACCAATCCTGTTCATAGCCTCTCTAACCTCCTGGAGAAGGACGTTTTCGGAAAAGCAGCCATCGTCTGCGATGAAGAGAAGTGCTATGCCTTTGAGATTGATACACGAGATACGATCGAACGGTCAAAACAGGAAATTCGTGAAAAGATCAACTGGTTTCTGAAATTTGCCGACATCACGACAAAGGCAGAAGATTTTATCGAATCCGCGACGATGAACCCTGCCTTCGAAGAGTCGGCTATGTTTGAGAATATGGTTGATCTCATGTTCAAGAATGAATATGATTTTTACGTCTTCGATACGGCCCCCACGGCGAATGCGAGGCGCCTTCTCGGGATGTCGAAAGTTTACTCCCTTTGGGTGGAGAAGATGCTGAAGAGCCGAGAGGAAGCAAAATCGTTGAGGGAAATGCTTTCTTTCTCGAAAAAAGAAAAAAAGGACCCTCTCCTTGATTACCTCTTAAGTTTCAAGGATAGAATGGGCAATGCGAAAAGCCTCTTAACCGATGAAGCCCTCACGGCCTTCTTTTTCGTGACACTACCCGAAAGCCTTCCCATAGCTGTCATCACCCGCTTTATCAATTGGTTCCACGAATTCGGAATTCCTGTCGGGGGTGTGGTCGTCAATGGAGTCATTCAAAAGGATCAGGTTGGAAAAGATGCCGTGGAGTTCGTCCTCAACCGAATTCAGATGCAGGATGAGCATATGGCCGAGATCCGGAAGATATTCGGGGAGAAAGTGAGGGCGATTGTCCCTCTATTCGAAACAGAGGTGAAGGGAGCAAGGATGTTGAATCGAACGATTGAATACCTTTTTGCAACCCCATCTCTTTAGATGTCAAATACGGACCTGAACTAATCCCCTCCTTAAATGGTCTAATGTTTGCGCCCTTACTTGTCAAAACATGACACTTTTCGCTCAAATCATGAAACATTGTCATATTTGAACTAATGAGAGGTTGAGCCAAGATAAGCTAATCTATTGAAATTATAATTGTTTTTGGTATGGTTAAATTTGGTATGGAAATTGCTCAGTTGGTATGGAAATTGCTAAGGATAAACGTGAGTTAACTCATTGTTTTCATTTTATTTTTTAGAATGGCGGATAGAGCATGCTAGGTATCATCCAACTCTTACTTGCGGTTTTTGCCATTTATAGTGCTCTGAAGTTTCCCGAAGAATTAAAGCTCTTCATCCCTTTGGGCTGTCTTATTGCGATGCTTGTAGTAAGTAGAATTGAAAAAAGAAGCTCTGAGAAGAAAACGGCGAGGAAGAGTTTTTTGCAATCAGAAATCGACAAGGCCACGAAGAAAGAATCCACAGCGATCAAAGATCAGGATTTTTCAATCGTTGAATCGCTGCTCTGGCCCAAAAGCGAATTGCTATTAATGGATACGGTTCATTCCATCTTCAAGGATCTGGGGTTCAAGGTATCAACCGGGGTTAACTACCAATCCGTGGATCGCATCGTGAAAATCCCCGGGACCCGCATTGCGTTTGGAGTACAGATTCTGATGAGTGAAGGTGAGGTCCAGGGAAACCATCCCAAGATCAACCGGGCCTTGGAATTTGAGAAAGAAAAAAAAGAGGATGAGAAATCCTTGATTATCGCGAGCACCCATATCCGCCTTTCGCTTTCTGAGAGGGGCCAGGTCAGTCATATCTCCAAAGAGCTGAGCAATTTCTTAAGCCGGCACAATATGAGCATGATTACCACTCATCACCTCTATGATCTTTGGCAGAAAGCGAAAAGAGGGGAGATAGATATTTTGGTGTTCTTTGAGCAAGTTTATTCGCACTCTAGTGAGACTTTCCCATTAAAGGGGACATCAAATTCCCACTCGCCTTTGTTTAACCCACCTGGATAATGAAACCATGAAAGGGTTCAGGGATCCAAGGGTTTTAGGGATCTATCACAAGAAAGTTCTCAATATCTTACGATTTTTCCTCGGTCCTCCCTTCTAACCGCTTTTGTCTTACCCCAATTGAGCCAAAAATATGCAGATCTTTCAAATGAACGGCTTCGGTCTTAAAGCCCGGTTGTTCGATTTGTTGGGCTATTCATTTAAACACACGATTTCTTATCTCATCTCCTTCCCCCTTACGATGGGGGAAGGTTGGGATGGGGGTGGACACCGTGGATCCTCCCCCCCCCACCTTAATCCTCCCCCTCCGTGGGGGGAGGAAGTTATTTTTTTTGACTCAATTGGGGTCTTAGTTATTCGCTTGAACCCTTGAATCCGAGAACCCCGGCCTATCGGCAAGCAGGCTTGAACCCAAGAATTTCAAGAACTTTCGGTTTGTTCATCTCTCCGTTATAATATGTTTAATGAAAATTAAAGAAATCTTTGCGAAGAGCCTTCTGACCAAGACAGCCATCCCCAGCTTCGATTACTGCCTCAATCCGTACGTAGGATGCGGTCATGGCTGTCGGTACTGTTATGCCAGCTTTATGAAGCGTTTCACCGGTCACCTGGAACCGTGGGGAGAGTTTGTCGATGTTAAAGTGAACGCTCCTTACTTGCTGAGGAAACAGTTGAAAAGGGCAAGGCATGGGGTTGTTGCCCTCAGCACGGTGACCGATCCCTACCAGCCTGTGGAGAAAAAGTATCAATTGACTCGACGATGTTTGGAAGCCCTTCTGGATGTCCAGCTTTCAGTAAATGTATTGACCCGTTCCCCTCTTTGTCTGAGAGACATGGATCTATTTAAACGATTCAAAAGAATTGAAGTGGGGTTCTCCATTACTACCGACGATGAGGGGATCAAGAAGATCTTTGAACCCTGCTCTCCTTCGATCTTGTCTCGAGTCAAAGCCCTGAGGGCCCTCCGCCAGGAAAAGATTGGAACTTATGCTTTTATCGGTCCGATGCTTCCTCTCAACCCGAAGCACCTTGTGGGGCTACTCGACGGGTTGATTGACGAAGTCCTTATCGATCGAATGAACTATCCGAATAAGGTGAAAGCGGTTTATCGCAAGGCCAGACTGGATCAGTATTTGGAAGAGGATTATTTTCGTCTGGCCGGAACGGAGCTAAAAGAGCGTTTTGAGAAAAAGGGAATTTCTGTTTCGATGATATTTTGAATTAGAAATCAATTCCAAATGTCAAATTACAAATGACAAATGAATGTCAAAGTTCAAAATCCAAATTTTTGGAAATTTGTGCTTTGGAATTAGTTTGACATTGATTCACCTTCGGTTCATCACTTCGTGCGAACTTTGAAATTTGACATTTTGGGTAGGAGGCAAATCATGACCATCGGCAGATTTGGATTGAGAAGAAGAGATTACGATTTTCCACCTTTCAGACCGCCCAGCGAAGCAAACAGCCTTCTTCTGAGGGTGACCCGTGGATGTCCGTGGAACCGGTGCACTTTCTGCTCTATGTATAAAGGGGTGAAGTTCGAAATTAGGAAGATCGAAGAGATTCTCGAGGATATCGAATCAGCGAGCGATCTTTATGGGGACAGGGTCAGGACGATTTTTATTGGGGATTCGAATAGTCTTGTGGCGAAGACCGAGATGGTGGTCAAAATTTTGAACGCCTTATTGTCCTCCTTTCCTCATATCGAAAGAGTAACCAGTTATGCGCGAGCAAAGACCATTGCCAAAAAACCTTTAGAGGATTTAATAAAAATCCGTCAAGCAGGGTTAACAAGACTTCACGTAGGTCTTGAGACCGGCGATCGAGAACTCCTCCAGGAGATTGAGAAAGGGGCGACCCCGGAAGAGATGGTCGAAGCAGGGAGAAAAGCCAAAGAAGCTGGCTTTGAGTATTCCTTATATGTTCTGTTAGGAATTGGCGGTGAAGAAAAATGGGAACAGCATGCGAGGGGAACCGCAGAGGTGTTGAATCAAATCGATCCCCATTTCATCCGCGTCCGGACCTTTATTCCTCAACCCAACTCTCCGTTCTACAGGGCCATGGTGGAGGGTCGTTTTCAACCGGCTTCGCCGGAAACGATATTAAAGGAAACAAGACTGCTCTTAGAAGGGCTTTACGTAACCTCTGAATTCTTAAGCGATCATATTTCCAATCTCCTCCCCCTCCACGGAAAACTCCCCGAGGATCAGGAGAAAATGATTCAGATGACCGGGGAGGCATTGAAAGAACTCGGAGAAAATAATTCGTTGAGGGAAGAGATGGAGATGCGAAGGCACCTCACGAATCTCTAAAAGACTAAATTCGAAGCACGAAATTCGAAACACGAAACAATATCAAATGTCCAGAATTCAAATCCTTCTAAAGAAACCAGGAGTTTTGAATTTAGAAATTTGAATTTGGAATTTGTTTCGGATTTCGATATTTGGATTTCGAATTTCAAGTAAGCTCAAACGGAGATTTCAGCTTACTTGTTGCAGGTAGAACAGGTGGAAGCGGAGCAGGTCCCGCAGGACGAACCGGCGGTGCTTTTGAACTTCCCGCCGACGGAAAAGGCAAAAGCGGACATCACCCGATGAACTTTTTTGCTCTTACATTTGGGGCAGGCGATTTTTTCAGAGGTATTCAGTACCAGTTTTTCAAATTCGCTCTGGCACTGGCCGCAATGATACTCGTAAATAGGCATTTCACGAACTCCTTTTAAATTCAGCATAACATTTTCTAATTCGATCAGCAAGGGAGCCTGCTTCTCTCGCCGCTTTGAGTCCCCTTTCATCTTTAAAGTCGCAAGCGATCTTTTTGCAAACCTCTTCTGCTTTTCTCAAATATTCCTTATTCACTTTTCCGTCTAATTTGGTGCGAGCCAGCTTCGAAAAATAGGATAAGGACTTCGAATAGGCATTCCTATAGTACTCATTCATCCCGAGGCTGAAGTTCAGCAGGAATCGGAGGCCCTCATGATGAGGGTCCATTTTCAGGGCCTTTAAAAAATAGTTCGAGGAGAGATCGTAATGTTCACTCCGCAGATAACTCACACCAGCGAGCCGGTAGGCGTCCAAAAACCCCTTTTCAAACATTATGTTGAAAATTTCTTTCGTCTTCTTGGGGCCATAAATCTTGTGCAAAAGAGTTAGATTTTCCAGGAGGAAACGGACCAACAATGTATTCTTGGCCCCCTGTTTAAAAAGATCGACCAGTTGCGCCATCGCATCTTTAAAAAGGGACCGAGTCTCCAGCATCCCGTCGTCCACCCCCTGCTTGGCCTTTAGGATGATCCGCTCGAACAGTCGAAGATAGTCCTTCTCATGGTCGGATTTCCCGAACTTGGTTTTGTATTGGAGATACCTGGGCTGATAAACTTCCATCTGGTAGATGTTCTCTCTCAGCTTCATGGCTTCATGGAAAATCGACCCAATCACCAAGTCAAGAAGCCAATCACTTTTGTGGATCTGTTTTTTTCCCCTATATCGAAAGAGGAAGTGACACTGCTCCTTTAAATTATAGAGGAGGCTCTGGCCTTTGTCATCCACCCAGGTGCCGATATCTGAAAAACGCAGCCCACCCTCTCTATACTTTTTAAGGATCT
>Ga0335070_10007372_pt1 | contig 12901 bp, 12 predicted proteins | sample Lox_Sample_13_FD_206722 | JGI IMG/M metagenome (GOLD analysis project Ga0335070, IMG submission 206722) | Soil microbial communities from Loxahatchee National Wildlife Refuge, Florida, United States - Lox_Sample_1.3 | ecosystem: Environmental > Terrestrial > Soil > Wetlands | place: USA...
GTCTTTTTCAGCAGCCTGCTAGACCCATGCCGCGCGTCATCCTGGCTGGCTCGGCCGGCCGCCGGTTCACCGGCGGCCAGGCCGAGATCGAGGTGGAGGCGGACACCATCCGCCGCCTGATCCTGGAACTCGACCGGCGGTTCCCCGGCCTCGGCAAGCAGGTCGAGGAGGGGATGGCGATCGCCATCGACGGTGAGATCTTCCAGGACGCCTACGCGGTCCCCCTCCGCCCGAACAGCGAGGTCTGCCTCATCCCGAGGATTGCCGGCGGCTGACCCTCAGATCGCCTGGAGCCAGGTGTCCGACAGAGTGTAGCCCTCGGGGAAGGGATCGTCGGGGTCGTAGCCGTACTGGCCGATGCTGGTGAGCCAGCCGCGGCCCGCGACGGTGGACACCACGGCAGGCTTTCCCCCCACCCGGGTCGTCCCCACCACCTCGGCCAGGAAGTGCGACCCGATGATCGACTCGTGGTCGAAGGGCTGCCCCTTCCGGATCTGCTTTCGGGCGTACATCACCGCCAGCCGCGCCGAGGTCCCGGTGCCGCAGGGGGATCGGTCGAGGCGGCCGGGAGAGACCACGACCGTGTTCCGGGCGGTCAGGCCCGCCCCCCTGCGGCGGACGGGCCCCCGGAACTCGATGATGCTGATGTCGCGGATCTCGGGGTTCTCGGGGTGGACCACGGGCACCTGGGCGCGGGCGGCCTGCTTGATCTTCTCTCCCACCCCGCAGATGTCCCGGGCCTCGTCCGGGGTGAGCCGGAAGCCGAGGGCGGCGGCATCCACCAGGGCGTAGTGCATCCCCCCGTAGGCGACGTCCACCTGGACCGTCCCCAGCCCCGTCACCTCGACCGGGGCGTCAAGCCGCTGGACGAAGGCCGGGACGTTCCGGAACTTGACCTGGAGGACCTTGCCGCCCCGGCAGCGGCAGGCGACCTCGACCAGGCCCCCCGGCGTCTCCAGGGTGAGCTGCGTCACCGGCTCCCGGATCGGGAGCAGACCCGTCTCCAGGATGGCAGTCACCGTGCAGATGGTGTTGGAGCCGGACATGGGGGGGTACTCGGTGGACTCCATGATGACGTAGCCGAGCTGCGCCTTCGGATGCGCCGAGGGGAGGACCAGGTTGGCGCTGTGGACGGCCGCGCCCCGCGGCTCGAAGAGCAGGAACTTCCGCAGGCCGTCGTTGTGGTCGCGGAGGTGCCGCATCTTGTCGAACATGGTCTTCCCCGGGACGTCGACCACCCCGCCCGTGACCACCTTGCCGTACTCCCCTTCCGCATGGACCCCGACGACGGTCAGCGTGCGCTGCCAGCGCATGGTTGCTCCTCCCTGGCTCCCTCAAGGCCCGCGCCCCTCGGCGCCGCCTCGGGCTCAACCCACCACGGCGATTGCCTGGATTTCGACCAGGAAGTCCGGATGGGCCAGGTCGACCCGCACGGTGGCCCGCGCCGGGGGGTCGGCCGGGAAGTAGGTCCGGTAGACCTCGTTCATCCCCGCCGCATTGGCCAGGTCCGTCAGGTAGACCGTCGTGGTCGTGACATCCCGCAAGGTTCCGCCCGCGGCCTCCACCAGCGCCTTGATGTTTTCCAAGACCTGGCGCGTCTGGGCGCGGATGTCCCCCTTCCCGACGATCTCTCCCCGCTCGTTGAAGGCGACGGCCCCGGCGGTGTAGAGCACGTTTCCCGCCATCGTCGCCTGGGAGAGGGGCAGCTTGCTCTCGGCGACCTTGGGTGACCGGATGATCTTCTTGGGCATCGGACCTCCTCCTCTCTGCGGCGGTCAGTTCACCACGTGGAGCTTCTCCCCCTTCAGGAACGCCTCCAGGGTCGCGTACGCGATGCGGAGCATGTTCTCGCCCGCCTCCTTGGAGTTGTAGCCGATGTGGGGGGTGACCAGGACGTTGGGCATCGCCGCGAAGCGGTAGTTCATGGGGGCCGGCTCCTCCTCGTGGACGTCGAGGGCCGCGCCGGCGATCCGCCCCTTCTCGAGAAGCTCGGCCAGGGCCTGAGTGTCCACCAGCTTGGCCCGGGAGGTGTTGACGAAGAAGGCGCCGGGCTTCATCCGCTCCAGGAGGGCGCGGGAGATGATGCCTTCGGTCTTGGCGTTCAGCGAGAGGTGAATCGTCACCACGTCGGCTGTGGTAAAGACCTCCTCCAGCGAGACCAGCCTGAGGCCGTGCTGGGCCCGCTCGGGCGCGGCGGTCCGCGTCCAGCCGATCAGGCGCATCCCGATGCCGGCGCCGAGGCGAGCCATGTCGGCCCCGATCGGGCCGAGCCCCACGATTCCGAGCGTCTTGCCCTTGAGATCCACCCCCTGGAACTTGGAGGACAGCCACTCGCCGTGCTTGAGGCTGTAGTACGAGGCGGCGATGTGGCGCGTGAGCGAGAGGAGGAGCCCCAGGGTGAACTCCGCCACCGCGGTGGCGCCGTACCCGGGCGTGTAGGTCACTGTCACGCCCTGTTTGGTCGCCGCCGCCACGTCGATGCAGTTGCCGTACCCGATCCCGAAGAAACAGATGAACTTGAGCTTGGCGCAGGCCTGGATGACCTCCGCATCCATCACCGAGTAGTCGAGGAAGACCACCTCGGCATCGGAGAGCCGGCGGATCAGCTCGGCCTTGTTCTGGGGCGGGGTCTCGTAGTAATCGACCGTGCCCAGCCGCTTCACGGGCAGGAGATCCTCGGGCTTCTGCACACAGCCGCTCCCCTCGGGAAAGACGATACGCATCGTGGCTCCTTTCCTGTGCAGTGATGAGCGGAATCCAGGCGCGCGCCCCGACGGGAGAAAGCCGGCGGGGGTCCGCGACGCCCCGTGCGGGCCCCCACCCGCTCACGCCCTGGACACCTGGATGATGGGCACTCCCTCCTCGCCTCGGGGCCTTCCTCTCATCCTAGCAGGAATCCCTTCGGAAAGGGGTCCTCGGGATCGAGCACCAGGGTGTTGAAGCCGCTGATGTAGGCCCGTCCCCGGATGGTGGGGACGACGGCCGGATACTCCCCCACCCGGGCCTCCCCGATGAGCCGCCCCTGGAAGAGGCTCCCCACGATGCTCTCGTGGACGAAGGGCTGATTCAGCCTCAGGCTCCCCCGGGCGTGCAGCTGCGCCATCCGCGCCGAGGTCCCTGTGCCGCAGGGGGAGCGGTCGATCCCCGAGGGGCCGTAGAACACGGCGTTCTTGTGAGTCGCCTCCGGATGCGTCGGCGGCGCCGTGAACATGACGTGGGAGACGCCTTTGATGAGCGGGTTCTCCGGATGGACCGCCTCCACCTTCGCGTTGAGCGCGCTGCGGATCTCCCGGCCCATCTCGACGAAGCGGCTGGCGTGCTGGGGCTCGAGCGGGACATCGACCGCCGCGGCGGGCAGGATCGCGTAGAAGTTCCCGCCGTAGGAGATGTCCGCCACGATCCGCCCCAGGCCCGGCACATCGATCGCCACATCCCGCAGGGCGAGGAAGGCGGGGACGTTCTGGAAGGTGACGCCCTTCACGCCGTGGGCCGTCACCTCGACCTGGGCCCGCACAATGCCCGCCGGGGTGTCCAGGACGACGTCGGTGACCGGCTCCTTGGCGGGGAGCATCCCGGTCTCCAGCAGGACCGTGCAGGCGGCAATGGTGTCGTGGCCGCACATGGGGAGACACCCGCTCACCTCGATGAACACCAGGCCAACATCCGCCCCCGGGACCGTCGGCGCGGTAAGGATGGCGCCGGACATGGCGCTGTGCCCCCGGGGCTCGTACATGAGGAGCTGGCGGATCTCGTCCCACTGCTCCTCGATGTGCCGCTTCTTCTCGAACATCGTGTTGCCCGGGATGTGGGGAATCCCCCCGATGATGATCCGCGCCGGCTCGCCCACCGTGTGAGCGTCCACCGCCGTGAACAGCCGCTTGAGTCTCATCCCGATACCTCCCGTCCCCCCTAGCCCGCATTATTCGCGAAGAAAGCCCGCGAACAATGCGGTCTTGATTGAAGCCCTTGTGGTTGGTGGCCCGGGACGGATCAGAGATTCCTCGGGCCTCTCGACGCCGCATCGATCCCGTGCGACGCAGGACTGATATCCGGCCCAGCTCCTCCTCGGCCTCTTTCCGCTTCAGGATTGGCCGTTCGCATGTAAGCCCGGATTATTCACGGTTCTCTCGTGAATAATCCGGGCTATCCCAGCAGGAATCCCCTCGGGAAGGGGTCCACCGGGTCCAGCACGAAGGTGTTGAAGCCGCCGATGGATGCCCGACCCCTCACGGTGGGAATGACCGCCGGATAGTCCCCGACGCGGGCCTCACCGACGAGTCTGCCATGGAAGAGGGTCCCCAGGATCCCCTCGTGCACGAACGCCTGGTGGAGCCCCAGGCTCCCTCGGGCGTGGAGCTGGGCCATCCGCGCCGAGGTCCCCGTGCCGCAGGGGGAGCGGTCCACTCCCGCGGCGCCGAAGACGACGGTGTTCTTCTGCGTCGCCTCGGGGCGGGCGGGCGGTCCCGTGAACATGACCAGGGCGACCCCCTTATTGAGCGGGTTCTCCGGATGGACCACCTCCACCTTCGCGTTCAGGGCGTCACGGATCTCCCGGCCGATCCGGGCCAGGAGGTTGGCGTGCTGCCGTTCCAGCGGGACACCGACCGCAGCGGCGGGCAGGATCGCGTAGAAGTTCCCGCCGTAGGAGATGTCCGCCACGATCCGCCCCAGGCCCGGCACATCGATTGCCACATCCCGCAGGATGAGAAATGCCGGGACGTTCTGGAGCGTGACGCCGGTGACCCCGTGCTCCCCCACCTCGGCCCGGGCCCGCACGATACCCGCCGGGGTGTCCAGGACGAGGTCGGTGACCGGCTCCTTGACTGGCACCATGCCGGTCTCCAGGAGCACGGCACAGACCGCCATAGTGGCATGGCCGCACATCGGCAGGCACCCGTCCACCTCGATGAACACCAGGCCCACATCCGCCCCTGGGACCGTCGGCTGGGTGAGGATCACGCCGGACATGGCGCTGTGCCCCCGGGGCTCGTACATGAGGAGCTGGCGGATGTCGTCCCACTGCTCCTCGACGTGGCGCTTCTTCTCGAACATCGTGCGGCCGGGGATGTGCGGGATCCCCCCGATGATGATGCGGGCGGGGTTACCCATTGTGTGGGCGTCCACCGCGGTGAACAGCCGCTTGAGCCGCATGCCCCTCACCCCTGTCCCCGGAAGCGATCGGGCCGGAACCACTCCGCCGGGAAGTCCAGCGGCTCACCGGTCACCCACTGGGCGATCAGCCGGCCGGTGGCCGGGGCCAGGCAGATCCCTGCGCCTTCATGCCCGGTGGCGACGTAGACGCCTTCCGCTCCGGCCACCGGGCCGATCATCGGCCGGTGGTCCGGGCTGAAGGGGCGGAGCCCCGCGTAGGTGCGGATGCAGCGGAGGCCGGCCAGGGCGGGAAAGAACCGGATCGCCCGGGCCGCAATCGCCGCGGCCACCTGCACGCTCACGCTCCGATCGAAGCCCACCAGCTGCCGGCTGCTCCCCAGAAGGACCGTCCCGGCGCGGGTCGCCTCGACGACCATGGCGACCTGGAGGGCGGCATCGCTGCTCTCGACGGTGGCGACGTACCCCGCCTCCATAAGTTTCCTGCGAATCAGGGACGGGGCCCGCTCGACGACGACGACGTGGCCCTTGCGGGGATGGACCGGAACCTCCAGACCTGCCGTGGCGGCGATCTCCCGGGTCCAGACCCCCGCCGCCAGCACCACGACCCCCGCGGGGATCCGCTCGCCGGCGGTCTCCACCGCCTCCACGCGCCCGGCGGGGCCCAGGTGCAGCCGGCGCACCGCCGTGTCGGTCCGGACGCGCAAGCCGTGCCTCCGCCCTCCCTCGACCAGGGCGGCGGTGGCGTAGCGGGGCTCCACCTGGCCGTCCTCGGGGAAGAGGGCCCCCCCGGCGATATCCGGGGCCAGGGCCGGCTCTTCGGCGTGAAGCTCCTGGCGGCTCAGGATCGTCCCCGGCACGCCAGCCCTCGCCAGCTCCGCCACCTTGCGCGCCATGGGCTCGAGCCCCGCCCCGTCCTCCACCACCATGATGCTGCCCTTGGGTTCGAACTCGAAGTCGATCTCCAGCTCCTGCGCCAGCTCCGCCCAGAGCGCGAGGCTCCGCAGACCGAAGGGCAGCTCCCGGGTCAGTTCCTTGTCCCACATCAGGAGGTTGCCCTCGCAGGCCCCCGAGGTTCCCGAGGCCGGGAACCCCCGCTCCAGCAGCTCCACGGAGAGCCCGGCGCGCACCAGGAAGTAGCTGCAGGCGGCACCCACGATGCCGCCCCCGACGACCACCACGTCCGGATGCCTGGCCCCTCCGGGACTCATGGCTCGATCCCCGCCTTTTCCTCGGCCAGCCCGGCCAGGACCTCGAGTGGAACGGGCTTGATGGGTGGCCGGGGGGTGATGTCCAGGACTTCCCCCACGGGGCGCCCCGTTTCGCGGGCCACCAGGTGCGCCACCAGGGTGTGGCAGATCCGGCCCTGGCAAGGCCCCTGGCCCACCCGGGTCGCGCCCTTGACCGCCCTGACGGTGCGGGCCCCTCGACGCACCGCCGCCTGGACCTCCGCCACGGTGATCTCCTCGCAGCGACAGAGCGGGGTGTCGGGTGCGGCCAGCTCGTGGATACCGGGTCGCATGGCGAACAGCTCGTCCAAAATGCGGGCGAAGCCCAGCTGGTGCCGGCGGCGCGCCTGGGCCGCCACCATCTCCTGCTGGCGCTCGGCCCCCCAGGGGTGGCCGAGCAGGTGGGCGGCCGCCAGTCCGGCCAGCCTCCCCTCCGCCAGGGCCAGATCGGCACCGCCGATCCCTGTGGTCTCGCCGGCCACGAACACCCCCGGCACACTGCTCTCCATCTCGGCCGTGTGCCGGGGCAGATGCTGGCCCTGGGCACCGTGATAGCGGAGCTCGCACCCGAGCAGCCGGGGCAGCTCCATCGAGGAGAGAAAGCCGTACCCGATGCAGAGCAGGTCGACGTCGAAGGTCCGCTCGGAGCCCGGCCGCGGCCGCCACTGCCGGTCGACCGCCGCGATGGTCGCCCGCTCGACACGGTCGGCACCCTCCGCCCGGACCACCACGTGGCCGAAGAAGCGCGGGACCCTCGCCCTGAGGAGGGCCGCCTCGTACCGCACCGCGTCCCCCATCCGCTCCCAGTGCCCCAGCATCCGGTGCGAGTGGAGCGCCCACTCGAGGCGAGTGGTCGCCTCGACCACCCCCGCCACCGTCGCCCCGGCCTCCACCAGCGCCTTGGCCACGGGGAGCAGCAGGGGCCCCGCCCCTGCCACGAGCACTCGCCGCCCCGGCAGGATCCGCTCGCTCTTCAGCATCGCCTGGGCGCCTCCGGCCGTCCACACCCCCGGGAGTGTCCAGCCCGGGAACGCGATGGGCCGATCGTAGGCCCCGGTCGCGACGATCAGGGCCTCCGCCTTCAGCGCGGAGGCGCCTCCCCCTTCCCGGTACAGAAGCAGGGTCTTGTCCGCCTCGACTCCCCAGACCATTGTTGCCGGAAGGAACTGCGCCGACGACGCCGCCAGCTCCCGCGTGAGCTGCTGCGCCCGGGCATACTCCTTCCCCAGCGCCTCCGGCCTCCGCAGCCGGAAGGCGTCGGGGGGCTGTCGATAGATTTGCCCGCCGGGAGCGGGGGACTCGTCGAGAATCGTCACCCGGGCGCCGGCCCTGGCGGCTGCCAGGGCCGCGGCGATCCCCGCCGGCCCGGCCCCCAGGACGGCCACCTCAGTGCGTTGCACGCTCACCCCCGCTCGCCTCGGCCTCGGCGCGAAGGCTCACCCGCATCCCGGGCCGGACGAGGACCATGCAGCTCCGCACCCGCCCCATCCCCTCGACGGTGACTAGACACTCGAAGCAGACGCCGATCCCGCAGAAGACCCCTCGGGGGGCGCCCGTCCTGGGGGCGTGGCGAAAAACCCGACGCCCCGCCGCCGTGAGGGCGCCCGCGATGGTCTCCCCCAGGTGGGCCCGGATCACCTCGCCGTCCACCAGGAGGTCGAGGGGCTCGCCCCGCTCGACGACCGGCTCTCGACCCGCTTCCTCCCGCATCACGCTGTCGCCTCCCGTGCGGATATGTCATTCTTGAACATACAAGACGACAAGGACGCCAAGATTCACAGGGCTCAGAACGCAGACATGCTGACCGACGCCACCGTACCTTTAGCGCCCTTAAGAAATCACCCCGATATCAGCCCCTGGCGGCCTTGGCGGCCCCGTTGGCGCCTTGGCGGTGGAGCGTTTTCATCGCATCAGGGTCAGCCGCCCAGGTAGGCGCGGCGCACCTTGTCGTTGCTGAGGAGCTCGCGGCCGGTCCCGTGCACGGCGATCCGGCCGGTCTCCAGCACGTAGGCCTGATCGGCCATCTCCAGGGCGAGATAGGCGTTCTGCTCCACCAGCAGGATCGTGGTCCCCTGGTTCCTGATCCCCTGGATGGTCTCCATGATCCGCAGCACCAGGAGGGGCGCCAGGCCGAGGGACGGCTCGTCGAGGAGCAGGAGCTTCGGCGTGGTCATCAGGGCCCGCCCGATGGCGAGCATCTGCTGCTCCCCCCCGCTGAGGGTCGCCCCCAGCTGCCCCCGCCGCTCCTCCAGCCGCGGAAACAGCGCGTAGACCCGGGCAAAGGCCGCCGACGGATCCTGCCGCCGGTGTGCGTAGAACCCCAGGCGCAGGTTTTCCTCGACGGTCATCCGCGTGAAGATGCGGCGCCCCTCCGGGCTGTGTACGATGCCGCGCCGCACGATCTCCGCCGGCTTGAGCCCCTGCAGGCTCTCGCCGTCAAAGCGGACCCGGCCCCGGACGGGCCGGAGCAGGCCGGAGATCGTCCGCAGCGTCGTGGACTTCCCGGCGCCGTTGGCCCCGACCAGGGCGACGATCTGCCCCTTCTCGACCGACAGCGAGATGCCCTTGAGGGCCGGGATGGCCCCGTAGCTGACGGACAGCTCCTCGATCTCAAGTAGCGCCACGGACCGATCTCCGTCCGAGGTAGGCCTCGATGACCCGCTCGTCCCGCTGGATCTGGCTTGGGGGACCCTCGGCGATGGTGACCCCGTGATCGAGGACCAGGATCTGGTCGGAGATCCCCATTACCACCCGCATGTCGTGCTCGATGAGCAGGATCGTCCGCCCCTCCCTCCGGATCCGCTCGATCAGCGCGATGAGATCCGCGGTCTCCTGCGTGTTCATCCCGGCCGCCGGCTCGTCGAGCAGGAGCAGGTTCGGCTCGGTCGCCAGCGCCCGAGCGATCTCCAGGCGCTTCTGGCTCCCATACGGGATGCTCTTGGCCAGCTCCTCCGCGTACTCCTCGATCCCGACGAAGTGAAGCAGGCGCGTGGCCTGTTCCACGATCGCGGCCTCTTCCTGCCGCTGGCGCGGTGTGTGGAAGAGCGCGTCGCGAATCCCCGTCCGGGTTCGACAGTGCCGGCCCACCATCACGTTCTCGCGCACGGTCATGTTGTGAAACAGGCGCAGGTTCTGGTAGGTGCGGGCCAGGCCGAGGATCGTCACCTCGTGCTCCGGGCGGCCCAGGACCTCCCCCCCCTTGAAGCGCACCGAGCCCGCCGTGGCGGGTATGGCGCCGGTGATCAGGTTGAACACGGTCGTCTTGCCGGCCCCGTTCGGGCCGATGATGGCATAGATCTGTCCGGGTGCCACCACGAACCGGACGCCCTCCACCGCCCGGAGGGCGCCGAAGGTCTTGGTCAGGCCCTCGACCTGCAGGAGATGCCCGTCGCTCATGGCCGTCGCCCGTCTCGTCTACCCTGCGCCCCCGGCACCGGCCGCAGGCGTCACGCGCGATTCGTGGAGCTCCCGGCCCCGGCGGCGGCTCGGCCAGAGGCCCTCGGGGCGGAGCAGCATCATCACGATCAGGGCCAGCCCGAAGAACAGCATCCGGTAATCTTCGTACGTGCGGAGGAACTCGGGGAGCACGACCAGCACTACGCTCCCCACGATCACCCCCGGGATGCTGCCCATCCCGCCCAGCACGACCATGCACAGGATCAGGATCGACTCCCAGAAGGTGAAGCTCTCGGGACTGACGAACTGCTGCAACCCGGCGAAGATCACCCCGGCGACCCCGGCGGTGGTGGCCCCCATGGCGAAGGCCAGCAGCTTCAGGTTCCGCGTGTTCAGCCCCATGCCGCGCGCCGCCTCCTCGTCCTCGCGGATGGCCGCCCAGGCCCGGCCAATCTTGGATCGCTCCAGGTTCCGCACCAGCGTCACGGAGAGCGCACACAGCAGGAGCACCAGGTAGTAGATGCGAAGGGGCGTGTTGAAGTGGTAGCCGAAGAGGCCCAGCTCGTCGATCTGCATGATCCCCTGGGGCCCGTTGGTGAGCGAGTCGAGGTTGTTCATCAGGATGCGGACGATCTCGCCGAAGGCCATGGTCACGATCGCCAGGTAGTCACCCCGGAGCCGCAGCGTTGGGTAGCCGATCAGCACCCCTGCGAGGGCCGCCAGGCCTCCTCCCAGGACGAAGACCAGCAGGAAGGGGAGGTGGAACCCGAATTGCGGCGACGCCAGGAGGGCGTACAGGTACGCGCCCACCGCGTAGAAGGCCACGTACCCGAGATCGAGCAGGCCCGCGTAGCCGACGACGATGTTGAGCCCGAGGGCCAGCAGCACGTACAGGCCCGCCAGATCGAGCACCCGGATCATGTAGATGTCGCGGATCCCGGCGGGCAGGACCAGCAGGCCGGCCACCACAAGCGCCACCCATCGACGCTGACGGAATCCGTTCAGGCGAGGGCGCCCCATCACCGGCCCACCCGCTCGCCCATGAGACCGGTCGGCTTGAATACCATGACGGCGATCAGCACCACGAAGGCGAAGACGTCCTTGTACTCGGCCCCCAGCACGCCCCGGGTCACGATCGGCAGGACGCCGGCGCCGATGGCCTCCAGCACGCCCAGCAACAGCCCGCCCACCATTGCGCCCGGGATGTTGCCGATGCCCCCCAGGACCGCGGCGGTGAAAGCCTTGATGCCCGCCACGAATCCCATGGTGAAGAAGGCGACGCCGTAGTAGAGCGAGAATAGGAGCCCTGCCGCCGCCCCCAGGGCGGGCCCGATGACGAACACCGACGAGATGGTGCGGTCGAGCTCGATCCCCATCAGGCTGGCGGTGGTCTTGTCCTCGGCCACCGCCCGGATGGCCAGACCGAAGTCCGTGCGGTTCACCAGGTAATGCAGGGCCACCATGAGCCCGGTTGCCACCACAAGGATGAAGAGCTGGAGGTTCGTCACGATGATCCCCCCCAGCTCGTAGGTCTGGCTGGAGAAGATGTGGGGGAAGTACCACGGCCGCCGCCCGGCCACCAGCATGGTCGTGTTCTGCAGCACGATCGAGACCCCCAGCGCCGTGAGGATCGGGGCCAGGCGGGAGGCGTAGCGAAGCGGCCGGTAGGCGACTTTCTCGATGACCACGCCGAGGGAGGATGAGACGAACATCCCGCCGATGAAGCACAGGCCGAGGGCGCCGATGAGAATTCCCAGGGGGGCCGGCCCGTGCAGGGCGAGCCCCCCCAGGATCACGATCGCCACGTACGCCCCGAGCATGAACAGCTCGCCGTGGGCGAAGTTCAGCAACTCGAGGACGCCGTAGACCATGCTGTAGCCGAGGGCGATGAGGGCGTAGATGCAGCCGGTGGTCAAGCCGTTAACGAGCTGCTGGAGCAAGAGGATACCCAGCGACCCCATGCCGGCCTCCGTTCCCTACGCGCGCTGCCGCCCCGTCCGCCGGGCCTTAGCAGGCTGCTGAAAAAGGCCCATCTCCGGCGTTGGCGGGCTCCTGCCGCGCTGCGGCGTACGGACTGAGTACGCCTCGCTCGTCAGCCGGGTACCCATCCAATGGATGGGTGGCGCCGCCTTGCATCCGGACCTTTTTGAGCAGTCTATGTAGAAACGGGTTCTTCAGCCACCTGTCAGGGCGCCCACTGCAGGACGAACTTCCCGTCCTTGACCGCGTACAGGAAGACCACCGGATCCTTCACGTCGCCCTTGCTGTCGAACTGGATCGTCTTCACCAGCATGCTGGGCAGGTTGGTGGTCCGGGCCGCCTTCACGATCGCATTGCGGTCCAGCTTCCCGGCGCGCTGGATGGAGTCGAGCACGACCCGCCCCTCGTCGTAGCCATAAGGCGAGTAGGGACCCGGGTCCTCCTTGAACTTCTCCTTGTACGTGCTGCTCCACTGCCGCAGCTCCGGCGTGGAGTCGAGCGGCGGGGCCTGGAAGCTCACCAGCGCCCCCTCGGCGGCCGCCCGCGTGGCCACCTCGACGAAGGCCGGCTCGAAGAGCCCGTCCGGTCCCATGAACGTGGCCTTGAGCCCCATCTGGCGCATCTGCTTGAGGATGAGCCCGCCGTCCTGGGCGGTCCCGCCGAAGTACACCACATCGGGGTTCTCGGCTCGGATCTTGGTCAGCACTGCGGTGAAGTCCACATCCCCGTGCGTGATGCCGTTGACGCTGGTCACCGTGGCGCCCTTCGACTTCACGGTGTTCTCGAACACCCCGGCCACGCCCTGGCCGAAGGCCTGCTTGTCGTGCATGATGGCGATCCGCTTGGCGCCCAGCTTCTCCACCGCGTACACGGCCGGGGCGGCCCCCTGCATGTTGTCGTTCGCGATGGTCCGGAAGATGGTGTCGAAGCCGAGCGCGGTGATCCGCGGGTTCGAGGAGTTCGTCACCTGCAGGAGCCGGCACTTGTTGTAGACGGGCTCGGCCGGGAGCGTGGCGCCACTGTTGAAGTGGCCGACCACCGCCATCACCTGACTGTCGTCACAGAGCCGTTGGGCCACCACCGTGGCCTGCTTGGGATCCGCCTGGTCATCCAGCGCCACGATCTCGAGCTTCCGGCCGAGAAGGCCGCCCTTGGCATTCACCTCGTCGACCGCCATCTGGAGCCCA
>Ga0335070_10007373_pt1 | contig 12901 bp, 13 predicted proteins | sample Lox_Sample_13_FD_206722 | JGI IMG/M metagenome (GOLD analysis project Ga0335070, IMG submission 206722) | Soil microbial communities from Loxahatchee National Wildlife Refuge, Florida, United States - Lox_Sample_1.3 | ecosystem: Environmental > Terrestrial > Soil > Wetlands | place: USA...
ATCAGGAGGCGGCATTTCGCCGTGAGCCACTTCCCGAACACCACCTTCTGCTTGTTGCCCCCGCTGAGATACTTCACCTGCTGGGACAGGCCGGCGATCTTCAGGCCGATGGATGTCACGAGCTCCTCTACGGTCCGCCGTTCCGCCGCGACGCTGAAAAACAGGGTGCGCAGCTTTGACAGAAGGACGAGGGAAACGTTTTCCTTCACGCCCATGTTGAGGCACAGGCCGTCGGTGTCTCGGTCCTCCGAAAGGTAGCCGATCCCCTGGCTGACGGCTCTCTTTGGTGAATCGATCTGCACGGCCCTGCCGTCCAGAAGAAGGCCGCCCCCGCTGAGCCGGTCGATCCCGAAGAGTGCCCGCGCCAGCTCCGTTTTGCCCGAGCCGACAAGCCCCGTGACGCCCAGAATCTCTCCCTTCCTCACGGAGAAGCTGATCGGTCGTGCGAGGTTGCGGTTCACGATGCTCCGGGCCTCGAAGGCGGCGCTGTTCCCAGCCGTGGTTGAGTCGCGGCGGGTCCGCGTGAGGTCCTTGCCGATCATCAGCGCGATGATGCTATTCAGGTCCGCGTCCCGGGTGGGCAGCGTGGAAATTGACAGCCCGTCTCTCAGCACGGTGATGCGGTCTCCAACCTGCTTCACTTCTTCTAGTTTGTGGGAGATGTAGATGATCCCGACTCCCGTGGACTTGATGTCGGCAATCGTCCGGAACAGGTTCTCCGTCTCCTTCCGGCTCAACGCCGCTGTCGGTTCGTCCATGATGAGGATTTTCGCGTTTTTCGACAGGGCGATAGCGATCTCCAGCATCTGTTTCTGGGAGACAGGCAGTTCCCGCACCCGGGTGCGCGGATCCACGGGAAAGTCGATCCTGTCCAGCACCTGGCGGGCATGCTCGTGAACCTCCTTCCAGCGGATGAGACCTCGCCGGTGAGTGAATCTGCCGAGGGAAAGGTTCTCGCTGACGCTGAGGTGGGGAATGAGGTGGAAGTTCTGGTAGACGGTGACGACGCCCAGGTCCTCCGCCCTCTTCGGGTCGTATCCCGCAAGGTCAATCCGGGAGCCGTCAATCGTGATGGAGCCCGAGTCCAACGTGTACGCGCCGCAGAGAATCTTCATGAGCGTGGACTTCCCGGCGCCATTCTCACCAAGGAGGACGTGGACTTCTCCCCGGTCCAACTCGAAATCGACGCTTTTCAGGACCTTGACGCCGTAAAAGGATTTTGTGATCCCTTCCATCACGAGCAGCTTGCTCATCACTTCGATCCGTGACGGGAGAGTCTATCCCCTCTCGGCGGTTTGTCAACGGCACCCCGCCGCTTCTGCTTGACAACCAGGCGCCCAGGGCTAGACTTGCCGGGCAAAAGGAGGCCTCATGGCAAAGTCGAGCACGAAGACGAGTTTGAAGTACCCGGTGACGCTGACCGTTGAGTACCCCCGGGCGTTCAACAGGCTTTCCACCTTCTTCCGGGGGATCCTCCTCATTCCCCCGGCGGTGATCCTGGCGCTCATCACCGGGGCGCAGGGGGGAGGCTCAGGAATCTCGATCCTCTTCCTCCCTACGCTGCTCATGATCCTGTTCCGCGGCACGTATCCGCGCTGGTGGTTCGACTGGAACGTGAACCTGACGAAGTTCTCCGCGCGCGTTGGGGCCTACGCGGCCCTGATCACAGACCAGTTCCCTTCCACGGAGCGTGAACAGTCCGTGCACATCACGATACCTTTCCCGAACGTGGAAAAGGATCTGCGGCGCGGCATGCCCCTGATCAAGTGGTTCCTCGCCATTCCACACCTGTTCCTGCTCTCTTTCCTTGGGATCGCAGCGGCATTCTGTATTTTCATTTCCTGGTTCGCAATCCTCTTCACGGGCCGCTATCCACGCGGGTTCTTCGATTTCGTCGTCGGCGTGGGCCGCTGGGGGCTGCGGGTGAGCGCGTACGCATTCCTCCTCGTGACGGACGTGTACCCGCCGTTCTCTCTGGAATAGGCTTCGGCCCCAAACAGCTATCGACCCAAAACGGGTTCAGGTCCCGAGAAGGTTCAGGTTCCGAGCGGGCTTCACCGGCCCTCAGGAAAGGAGGGCCGTGATGCTCCGCGCCATGGACTGGAGGATGAGACAGCAGGAAGCGGCGCCGGCGTCCAGCGCGCCCCTGCTTCTCTCTCCCAGGCGCGCCGAGCGTCCGACCTTGGCCACGAGGGATATCGTGGAGTTTCTTCCTTTTTCAGCGGCGACAGACATCTCCGAAAGGGCGCCGGCAAAGGAGGCGCCCGCGGAAACCGCGGAGTGGAATGCCTTGACCGCCGGGTCAAGGGTGTCGACGAGCGTCTTGTCTCCGACCTTCGCCTCACCCATGCGCTGAATTGCCGCGCTTGCCTCGTCCAGCATCGCCGCAAAGACGGGCGCGTCGATGACGTCCTTTCCGGCGCCCGCCTTTGCCATTCCCCTGAAAAACCCTCCGTAGAGCGGCCCCATGGCGCCGCCGATCTCGGTCATCAGGACGTCTCCGACGACCTTGAGGGCTCCCGTGAAGCTCGCCGACGGCCCGATCCGCTCCGCGGCCATTGAGAAGCCTTTTGCCATGTTGATCCCATGGTCCCCGTCTCCGATGGCTCCGTCGATCTGGCTCAGCTCTACGCGGTGCTCCCGGATCACGTCCACGAGGTCCTCCACGATGACCCGGCTGCGGGCATTCTCGAAGCCTGACTTCATGCCGCCACCCTCAGACCGCGTTCTGACGGAGCCCCATGGAGTAGCACTCCATGTCGAGGAGCTGCCTGAGCTCGTCGTCGAGCTTCATGACCGTCAGCGTGATCCCCATCATCTCCAGGGACGTGAAGAAGTTCCCCACGTAGGGGCGGTGGATCTTCATTCCTTTTTCCCGGGTCAGGATGTCGTGCACCTTGTTGTAGAAGATGTACAGCTCCATGACCGGGGTCGCCCCCAGGCCGGATACCAGGACCGCCACGTCGTCCCCGTCGCGGAACGGCAGGTCCGGCAGGATCGTCTCCAGGCACATGGCCGCCATCCGGTCCGCGCTCACGAGATCCGTCACGCGGATGCCGGGCTCTCCGTGGTGGCCAATGCCGAACTCCATTTTCCCCGGCTCGATGGAGAAGTTGGGCTTTCCGAGGCTGGGGATGGTGCACGGGGTCAATCCAATGCCGATGCTCCGCGTATTGTCGATGGCTTTCTGCGCCGCGGCGATCACCTGGTCCAGGCTTCCGCCGGCCGCCGCTCGGGCCCCGCCCACTTTCCACATCAGCACTTCCCCCGCGACCCCGCGCCGTTTCAGCCTCTCCGCCGGGGGGGCCGACGGCACGTCGTCATTGGCTACGACCGTTGCCACCCGAAGACCGTCCTCCGCGGCCAGCTCGACGGCCATCTTCACGTTCATGATGTCCCCGGCATAATTCCCGAAAAGGCACGCCACTCCCGCGCCGCCGTCGGCGGCCTTGAAGGCGTCCCTGAATGAGGCAGCGGTCGGGGAGGAGAAGATCTCTCCCACGGCCGCGGCATCCACGAGGTTCTTTCCGATGTAGCCGATGAACGCCGGCTTGTGACCGCTTCCCCCTCCCGTGACGATCCCGACCTTGCCCTTGACCGGGGCCTTCGAATACCGGAGCACTCTTGGATTTGCGGTGGCGGCAATGAAGTCCCCGTGCGCCCGCGCAAAGCCGGCGAGCATGTCGGGGACGACGTTGTCGGGATCGTTGATGATCCTCTGCATGAGGTCACTCCTCAGCGCTGCCGCGGCGGCGCTCTTTTTCGTAGTCGTAGATTCTCTGGACCTTGGGCTGGCTGCCCCCGCCGGGCGTGTACGTGGACCCGAGGAAGATCGTGACGAGGGTTTTCGCCACCTCGACGCCGATTGTCTGCGCGCCGAGGCAGATGATGTTTGCGTTGTTGCTCTTGGACGCTCGTTCCGCGGAGTAGGGATCCGTGACGAGCGCGGCATACGCGCCCGTGACCTTGTTCGCCGCGATGCTGACCCCGATCCCGGTGCCGCACATGAGGATTCCCCTCTCGTGTTTTCCCGCGGCCACGGCCTCAGCAACGCGGATTGCCGTGTTCGCGTACACCGGGTCGTCGCTCCCGTAATCCTCGCACCGGTATCCCAGGCTCGCGAGGTGTGTCATGAGCGCCGTCTTCAATTCCCTGGCGTTGGGGTCACAGCCGATCGCAATGGTGCTCATGCGTCTCCTCCTGCCGAGGCGCGGGGGTGCATCGAGGCACATTGCGTCGGGTGCCGGGCCCGCGTCAAGTCCGAGGCTGGGCCGCCAGGCACCGCCGCCTCTGCCGCGCGCCTCCTGGTCTTCGCGCGCTCGGCCGTTGCCTTGACTTTGAATTCCTGCCGTGGTACGAAAGCGCGGTCCTGAACCGCTCACCCTGAGGAGTACCATGACTGTCGGCATCACCTGTGACCTGCGTTCGGAATGGCTCGCCGAAGGCTATTCCGATCTTGACACCGCCGAGTTCGACCGTGAAGAGACGCTGGACGCCGTGGACGCAGCCCTGCGCGCTGAAGGCTTTGCCACGGAGCGGATCGGGAGCCATCGCGGCCTGATGACGGCACTCTCCGCGGGCAGGCGGTGGGACCTCGTCTTCAATTTCTGCGAAGGGATGTACGGCCTGGGTCGGGAGGCCCTTGTTCCGGCGCTCCTGGATGCCTACCGGATTCCCTACACGTTCTCAGATCCAGCCGTCCTTGCCGTCACGCTCCACAAGGGGCTGGCAAAAAGAGTGGTGCGTGATGCCGGAGTGAGGACACCTGACTTCGAGATCGTCGAGAGCCCTTCTGATCTCGGCCGGGTCCGCCTGCACTACCCGCTGTTCGCCAAGCCCATCGCGGAAGGGACCGGGAAGGGCGTCACGCCGCGATCCCGCATCACCAGCGCAGACGAGCTGCAGACGGTCTGCGGCGAGCTGCTTCGAGAGTATCGGCAGCCTGTCCTCGTGGAGGAGTTCCTCCCGGGAAGGGAGTTCACCACCGCGATCATCGGCACCGGCGCTGCTGCCGAGGCTGTTGGAACGATGGAAGTGATCATGCTCGAGAATGCGGAAGCCAACGCGTATACCTACGTCAACAAGGAGGAGTGCGAGGAGCGCATCCGCTACGAGCTGGCGCGGGGGCCCGTTGCTGATGCGTGCGCGGCGCTCTCCGTGGACGCCTGGCGCGCCCTGGGCTGCCGTGACTCCGGGCGCGTGGACCTCAGAATGGACGCCCGCGGGAACGTGAGCTTCATCGAGGCGAATCCGCTGGCAGGACTCCACCCCAAGCACTCCGACCTGCCGATCATCTGCACGATGGTGGGCATCAGCTTTCAGGAGCTCATCCACCGGATCGTCAGCTCAGCCAGGGCCCGAGCGGGGATCTGACGGAACAGCCGGCGCTCTCTCCATGTTCCTTTCCCCCGAACTGAGCTTCCTCCGAACGCACGCGCAGAACCGTTCGACAATCCATTGATAGGCCCGGGGAGGCAGCTTTTCCGGCCGGACGTCGGGGACGTCATTGTAGCTGTCGATGATGACAGGCCGCCTCTCGCGCGTGATGCTCCACTCCACGGTGTTGAAATCGATGCCCTGCGCGCCGACAAGCCGGGCGGTCTGGTCCATCATGGGGCCCTGGATGCCGTCCAGTGCTCCGAGGTCGGCCTCCGCATACTCTCCCTGGTCGAAGGGGCGAGGGGTCCATCGAACGAGCATGACGTCTTTCCGGTCGACGCAGAAGGCCCGGTAGTAGTCCACGAACTCGACAAGCTCCTGCACGAGGAGCGTACGGGAGTCAGAGAGAGAATCGTAGATGCTTCGAAGGGCCGTCGGCGTCTCCACGCGGAACACGTCCTGCCACGCGTAGCCGTCTACCGGCTTGAGAATGCACGGAAATCCGATGGTCCGTTCGATAGCGCTCCAGTCGGGCTCCGCGACGAGCTCCCGCATGTCCTCCGCGCGGTTGATCCTGGGCAGAAGAACGGTGCGCGGGTGAAGGATGCCGAGCTCGTCGTAGAGAAGCAGCTCGGAGAGCTTGTCTGTTGTCGGGGTGAAAAAGGGGCTGTTGATGACGTACGCGCCGGCCCGGGACCAGTATCTCACGACGGTGCGGAGGAAGGGGTCACAGAAGCTGACGCGGTCGATGATGACCCGGGCGGGGGCGGGGGAGGGATGAGCGAGCTCTCCGACCCGGATGGAGCCGGTCTCCAGATCGGAGAGCCCCTGTGCGACGCTCTCTATGAAACGGTTCTCTCGAAACTCGAGAAACCCGACCTGCACCTCAGAACCAGATCCTGAAGCCTATGGCGGGCTGAAGCTCGAACGTGGTCGCGTTCAGGCCCGCGTTGCTCAACGGGATCCACGCCGGCGCAACCTCGAGGAAGATCTCCAGGACGTCACCCTTGATGGGCCAGATCTGCAGGCCGAGGGGGAGCCGGGCGCCAATGGCGAAGTCGAAATTGCCCGAGGAGGCGACGGCGCCGTAGAGCCCGATGCCGATGTAGCCATCGAGGATGCTCGCAACGTGCCCGTGTGCGAGCCAGTAATCCACTGTTGCGTCGATTGCCACGGTGCCCGCGTTGGAGGTCGCACCGACCCCGAAATAGAGAGGAACGCTGGGGAGATGGAACACGAATCTGCCGCCCCAGCTGTTGAATCCCCGCGAAGCCGCCTCCGCGCCGATGGCAATGCCCTTGGCGAATCCTGCCGTGGACATCGTCAGGAGACCCAGGAGGACGACGATAGCCTTCTTGTTCATGCCTGCTCCCTTCAACGATTCGCGCTTGTGAAGAATATAGCGGGAGTATACTGTTTTCACAAGCTTGCGTGAAGCAACCGGACGCCCCGCTCAACCGAAGGGCGGCTGTCACCGATAATCGAAATGAGGGACAAGTATCAGGGAGGTCGATGGGCGCATGGACTGGCGCGTCCGGATGAAGAGGGATGAGCTCGAGCTGAAACGCCTCGTCAGACGCCTGGCCGTGATGCGCGGTGACGGCGCAGAGGAGCGCGCGCGCCGTGAGCAGGCCGTCCGGGTCCTGCGGGCCAAGGTCTCCGACATGCGCACGTTCCTGGAGGACTGCCTCAGCGGACGCACCGCGTACGAGCAGTCCATGATGGAGTACCGCGTGCGCGTGGAGTTCCCCCTGTACTCTCACCTCGGCACGTTGAGCGCCGTGGCCCCGGACTTCGTCGACTGGTTCTGCGCATAAGTATTCACCGCGCTGATTTTTCCTGACCGCGTTTTTCGTTGACAGCACCCGGACCCCGTTGTACAACGGTGGTAATCATGAGTCACGCACCGCAGACCCGTTCCCTGCTCTCCGGCAACGAAGCCATTGCGCGCGGCGCATGGGAGGCCGGCGTCACCATGGCTACCGGATACCCCGGCACGCCCTCGACTGAGATCCTCGAAGCCGTCAGTCACTACGCTGCTGATATCTACTGCGAGTGGTCTCCCAATGAGAAGGTCGCGCTGGAGGTTGCCGCGGGCGCGTCTCTGGCCGGCGCCCGTTCCATCGTGACGATGAAGCACGTGGGATTGAACGTCGCGGCGGATCCGCTCATGACCCTCGCGTACATCGGAACCGTGGGCGGTCTCGTCGTCTGCGTCGCGGATGATCCGGGCATGCATTCCTCCCAGAACGAGCAGGACACCCGGCACTACGCCCGGCTGGGCAAGGTGCCTATCCTCGAGCCTTCCGATTCGCAGGAGGCCCTGGAGTTCGTGAAGCTGGGGCTGGAAATCTCGGAGAAGTATTCCACGCCGGTGATTCTCCGCTCCACGACGCGCGTCAGCCACTCCAGCGGCGGGGTCACGCTCGCGGATCGCGCAGCCCGGGGAGAGATCGCCGGGTTCGTGAAAGATCCGCAGCGCTTCGTTCCCATTCCGCTGTACGGCCGGCCCATGCGGGTGAAGCTGGAGGAGCGGCTGACCTCTCTGGCTGTGGAAGCGAACCGGTCCGTGGCAAACAGGATCGAGTGGGGGGATCGTTCCCTTGGGATCATCGCTGAAGGGATTGCCTACCAGTACGTGCGGGAGCTCGTCCCGGAAGCCTCGGTGCTCAAGATCGGCTGGGTGTGGCCCTTCCCGGACGACCTCATCCGCGAGTTCGCTGCCGGTGTCCAGAAGCTTCTCGTTGTCGAAGAGCTGGACCCGATTCTGGAGGAGCACGTTCGCTCTCTTGGCATTTCGTGCGAAGGCAGGAACAAGGTCCCGGGAATCGGGGAGCTTTCCGCGGACAAGCTCTCCCCGGTGCTGGGCGGCGGATCTGCGGACGGAAAGCCCGCCTCGGACCCGGGAGCCGCAGCCGGCCTGCCGGCCCGCCCGCCCGGTCTGTGCCCCGCCTGTCCCCACCGGGGGATCTTCTACGCGCTGGGGAAGTTCGATGTTGCCGTGACCGGGGACATCGGGTGTTATTCCCTGGGCGTCTTTCCTCCGCTGAAGCGGATCGACACGATCCTCTGCATGGGAGCCGGTATTTCGATGGCCCACGGAATGCAGAAGGCCGGAGAAAAGAGAAAGGTCGTCGGCATCGTCGGAGATTCCACGTTCTTCCATTCGGGAATCACCGGTCTGCTCGACATCGCCTACAACCGGGGGGCATCCACAATCATCGTGGTGGATAACCGCACCACCGCCATGACGGGTCACCAGGAGCATCCGGGCACAGGACGCACACTCCACGGAGAGGACACCATCAGCGCGACAGTGGAGGAGTTCGGCCGGGCCTGCGGGATCACGAATATCGCAACCGTTGACCCATACGACATCACGGCCACCGTGGCTGTCGTCCGCACGGCCGTGGAGTCCGACCAGCCGTGGCTCATCGTCGCCCGTTCTCCGTGTCCCCTGTACACGAAGAAGGCGCCCGGCTCTCCGCGCCGGGTGAACAAAGAGCTGTGCCGCAAGTGCAAGCTCTGCCTGAAGCTGGGCTGTCCGGCCATCGAGTGGGTGAACGACGAGATCCGCGTCAACGAGCTTCTCTGCGGCGGCTGCGCCATGTGCGAGAAGACGTGCAAGGAAGGGGCCTTCGAAACCGCCGTGGGGGCCTGCAATGAGTAGCAGCGGCGCGGTCACCGGCATTGTCCTGGTCGGGGTTGGAGGGCAGGGGATCCTGCTGGCTGCCCAGATTACGGCACGTGCCGCCCTGATTGCAGGCAATGACGTCAAGACGAACGAGGTCCACGGCATGGCCCAGCGCGGCGGCTCGGTGGTGGCGCAGATCCGCTTCGGCCAGAAGGTCTACAGCCCGCTTGTCCCGCTGGGAAGCGCCCAGGTCCTTCTTTCCCTGGAGCGGATCGAGGCGCTTCGGTTTGCGGAGCTGCTTTCCCCGGACGGGCTTGCCGTGGTCTCCCGGCAGGCGATCGTCCCCGTGACCGTGTCCTCCGGCCAGGCTGTGTACCCGGCAGACGCGGAGGAGCGCCTGCGCAGCCGGTTCCCCCGGCTCGTCTACGTGGACGCCGTTGCCGTCGGGGAAAAGCTGTGCGACACCCGGGTGGCCAACGTCGTTCTGCTGGGCGCCCTCTCTACGGCGCTGTCCCTGCCCCTCGAATCCTGGACAGAGGCAATTTCTCAGTGCGTCAAGGCGCGCTTTGTAGAGATCAACGTCACGGCGTTCCAGGAGGGGAGGGCGCTCGCGGCGTCCGCGTGAGGCGGGACGCCGACGTGTCGCCCTGCCCGAGGCGCGTCTACTGCATGACGGAAAGCAAGTCCTTGTAGCGGACCACGCCCAGGAGCTTGCGCGTCTCATCCACCATCGGCAGGGCGCGAAATCCGTATTTCGAGAATTCGCCGGCAGCGTCCGCCAGGGTGTCAAAAGGCGACAGCGTGACCACCTGCTCCGTCATGATGTTCCCCAGGGTCTCGTCCGATCGATTCTGAATCAGCTCACGGATATCGATCACTCCCTTCAGGGTCGAATCCTCCGCCGTCACGTAGACGTACATGATCACGTCGAAACGCCGCGTGCGGCTTCGAAAGCGCGCCAGCGCATTGCGGATGCGCGCCGTCTCTGGAAGCGCCAGGAACCGATCCGTCGCAATGGAGGCGAGCCTGACATCGTGCGCGTTCATGAGATCGTTGACCTTCGCGCGCGTCTCCCCGGCCAGCGACTTCTTCAGCGCCTCCGCGTCGATCCGGGGGAGGATTTCCAGGATGTCCGCGATCTGGGCCGGGCTCATCGTGATGAGGAGCTCCGCCACCCTGTCCCGGCGCAGTGAAGCAACGAGATCCCGCTGGACCCGCGGCTCGGCCTCCTCCAGCGTGTCCGCCGCGGTCTCCGTATCCAGCGTGTTGAACACGGCCATGCGCTCGTCGCTGCTCAGCTCTTCGAGGATGTCGGCGAGATCGGCCGGGTGGATGTCGGAAATCTTCTCCCGGGAAATGTTGAGCTTCACGTTGCCGTGGAACCGGTCGATGTCCGAGGGAAGCGGCTGGACGTACTTCCAGGGCAGCAGGTCCACCTCCTTGACCCGTCCCAGGAAAAGGCGGGCAAGCCATCCCAGGTGCAGCCGCCGCAGCATGCCGGCCGTCGTGACATCCACGTGGACCACGAGCATCCGGCCCTCCGCGTGAAGAAGGTGGATGTCGTAGACGATCTCTACCTCGTATTCGTCGGTGTCGATGATCTTCTTGTCCAGCACCATATCCTTGACAAGGATGCGCGAAGAACCCCCGGTGAACTCGCGGATCCTGACCCCCGCCGGCACTTCCACGACGGTGCGCCTGGTGTCGATCGACGTGACGAACTTGAACGGGACTTCCAGGGGCGGCCGTCCGAATGACCTGCCCACGATCAGGTTGACTACCTCGGGGTAGCGGCCGCCCAGGCGTATCTCCAGATCGGCGAGCGTTCCCAGCTCCTCGCGTTTGTCTCCCTTGAGAGCCACGACCTTGTCCCGGATGAGCTCGCTGATGAAGAAGAATCGCGGCAGCCGGGAGCCTGTTTCTCGCCCCGTCATGGAAAAGGCCTCCTATTTTCCGGCAAGCAACGTGAAGAACTTGAAAAAGAGAATCCCAACGAGGAGGAGCAGGTAGATCCGCAGGAGCAGAAGAGCTACCCGGACTCCCCGCGTCATTTTCACGTGGGGCACGGCATACCTGCGATTGATCTCGCGGATGCGGGAAAAGCGGCGGACCCAGAACCCGCCCAGCCAGCCTACAAATCCGTCACGCGCGCATCGCATCGGTTCTTCTCCTACGGGAAGAGGCCCGGAAAGAGCGCGCTCACCCCGTAGAGCGTGGAGAGCACGACGATCATTGCAACGACGGCGACGCTGATGATGTTCTGCGCGGCACTGTTCTTCAAGTCACCCATGCGCTCCCCGTCGTTGAGGAGGAGGATCAGGAACACGAGCGCCGCGGGCAGAAGCGTCACGGCGATCACCTGCACAAAAAGGGTAATCAGCACGAGCGGCGCTCCGGGAAGAAGAACCACGACGCCGGCGGAAGCCGTGAGCACGACGTACATGGCGTAGAACCACGGAGCTTCTCTGATCTTGTTGTTCAGGGAGTGGGCCCAGCCGAACACCTCCCCGAACGCCCACGAGCTGGCAAGAGAAATGCAGATGGCGCCGAGGAACCCGGCATTGAAGAGGCCCACGGCAAGGAGGGTTCCCAGCCACGAGTTGATCCGGCCCAGCGCGATGGCCGCCTGCGCGGCGCTGTCAACGGGAGCCCCGTTGAGGACGGTGCCTGTCGTGATGATCACGAAGCCCGCGACAAGAACGGTGAAGGCGGAGCCGATGGCCGTGTCGAGCTTGCCCCAGGGAACGTCCTTTTCATGGATTCCCTTGTCCACGACCGCGCTCTGCTGGAAGAAGACCATCCATGGCGCGATGGTCGTCCCGATGTTCGCCATCAGAAAGAAGAACATCTGGTTGTTGAACCCGCCGGGGAAGTTGGGGATGAGACCGGAGCGCACGATGTCCGTGACGGACGGCCGGACGATGATGGCGCACGGGATGTAGATGAGGTTCAGGATGCAGAAGAGAAACGCGATCTTCTCCCAGGTCCAGTACCGGCCCTGGAGGACCATGAGGATCATGACGATGGAAACGACGATCACCGTGACGAACGGAGGTATGTGGAAGATGCTGAATGCGGCGGTCATCCCGATGAACTCGGTGATCAGCGTGAGCCAGTCCGTGAGAATGAGGTCCGTGAGCGAAAACCACCCCCAGAAGGGACCGAACGCGTCGAAGATGGCCTCCGCGTGGCCGCGCTTCGTGGCAGCCCCGAGGCGCACGGTCATCTCCTGGACGATGTAGGCGATGGGGCCGAGAATGACAAGGAACCACAGCAGGCCGAACCCGTAGCGGGCACCGGTGGCCGCGTACGTCGTGATCCCGCCGGCATCGTTGTCCGCGATCATGACGATGATTCCCGGACCCGACACGGCAAGGAAAATGCCCAGCCACTTGGTGGCCCGCTTCCAGCCGTAGTACAGGCGGGGGAGTGCGCCCATGCCCTTTTTCGAACGGGCACGAGCCAGCGCCGTCTCCAGCACGTTGTGCCGCCTTTCAGGAATGTCGGTTATTGCAGGCGGAGTATAGCATTGCCCGGCTCCCGGGAGCAAGGAAAAAGGATCTAGTTCCTCGAAGGATCAGTCCCCCAAGCCTCCAGCACGGACAGGAATCGGCTGAAGGTCTCCCGCGGGAACGCCTCTTCCGTGATCCGAACGGACCGAATCTTCGAGAGATGCAGAACCGCGGTCCTTCGCCCCAGCCTGTTCACCACCCGGATTCGCTGCACGCTGTCTTTCCGGATGGGCTGCGGCGTCATTGCGGTCCCTCGGTACAGGACGAGCGTCTCGTCGTCCAGCTCGACGGAGCGGATTCCGCGGCGCAGCCAGAGCGCGACATCCAGGCCGAAGGCAAGCCCGAGGGCAATGATGATCAGCCCGAGGGCAAGAGG
>Ga0335070_10007375_pt1 | contig 12899 bp, 9 predicted proteins | sample Lox_Sample_13_FD_206722 | JGI IMG/M metagenome (GOLD analysis project Ga0335070, IMG submission 206722) | Soil microbial communities from Loxahatchee National Wildlife Refuge, Florida, United States - Lox_Sample_1.3 | ecosystem: Environmental > Terrestrial > Soil > Wetlands | place: USA: Florida...
CGGCGGCTCCGCTTCACGACGAAGGTCGCCGACCTCAAGGACTGCGACATCGTGATCGAGGCGGTGACCGAGGACCTGGAGCTGAAGAATGCCCTGTGGAAGGAGCTCGACGGATTGTGCCCGGCGCACACCGTCTTCGCGTCGAACACCTCGTCGCTGACCATCGCGGCCATGGCCGCGGCGACGCGGCGCGCCGACCGGTTCGTCGGGCTGCACTTCTTCAACCCCGTGCCGCTCATGAAGCTCGTCGAGGTGGTCCGCACGGTGACCACCTCGCCCGAGACGTTCGAGCGCGCCTACGCGTTCGCGAAGCGGCTGGGCAAGGAGCCGGTGAGTGCCAAGGACAACTCGGGGTTCATCGTCAACCTGCTGCTGGTGCCGTACCTGCTCGATGCCGTCCGCCAGCTCGAGCACGGCGTAGCCAGCGTGCCGGACATCGACAAGGCGATGCAGCTGGGCTGCGGCTATCCGATGGGGCCCTTCGTGCTGCTGGACTTCGTCGGCCTCGACACCACGTACAAGATCGCCGAGATCATGTTCGCCGAGTACCGCGAGGCGCGCTATGCGCCGCCGCCGCTGCTCAGGCGCATGGTGCTCGCGGGCTACTATGGAAAGAAGTCCGGCCGCGGCTTCTACGACTACGCCACCACACCACCGGCCCCAGCCAAGCTGGGTCTCTAGGTTGCCACGCTGCGGCGCGCGGCCGACCGGCGCGAGCGCCCTGCGGGGCGGCGCGACCTTCGCGGCCTGCCTGGTCGTGGCGGCCTGCGCGTCCTTTGGCGGCATCCGCCCGCAGGAGCGGCCCATCGAGGGCGCCGTGCAGCTCACGGTGCAGCCCGCGCCCGTCCCGCTCGTGATGGCCCTCGACTCGGTCGTGCGCGCGCGCGGCCTCGCGGTGGCTGCCGAGGCGCCGAGCGAAGGCTACCTCGAAACCCGGTGGTTCGACCTCGAGGCGCGCCGGAGCGTTCCGGATCCGTTCGGCAACTTCGACCGCATCGTCAAGCTGCGTTTCCGGGTGGACCCAGTGCAGGGCAAGACGCGCGTCATCGCCGAGTGCGTGCTGCGGACGGCCTGGGACCCGAGCGTCCCGGAGCGGGAGCTGGAACGGATGGCCCCCGAGGGGCATGCGGGACGGGTGCTGCTGGAGGAGATCTTGCGGCAGGCCGGCGCGGTGCCGTACGTGGCGCCTGCCACGACGCCCGCGTCCTGAGCGGCGCTAGCGCCCGCCCTCGACGAAGCTGCGCACGAAGCTCTCGAAGCGCTCCATGTCGATCACCGCGTCCTTGCAGGGCCCCGCCGGCAGCTGCATGGTGAGCCCGAGCACCGGGACTTTCGCCGCGACGTCGTGCAGCCCGGTGACCATGTCGCGCTCGCACGCGACCGCGACGACGGCGCGGGGCCGCCGTTCGCGGATGGCGCGCCGCGCCAGCTGCCCACGCGTGGCCACGAACACCGGCACCTCGTAGCGCCCCGCGACGTCCAGCACCCCGTCGAGCGTGCCCTTCGAGAGGCACCGCGGGATCAGCACGAGCAGCTCGCCCTTCCCCACCCTGCGTCCGCGGCGCGCGGCCAGGCGGTCGTACACATCGACCGCGGCGTGCTCGACCCAGTCGCGCGCGCCGAAGCGGCGCGAGAGGCGGCTCGTCCACGACATGAGCCGGAGGAACGGGCCGCGCTCGGCCAGGAACTCGGGGACCAGCAGCACCGGCCCGTAGAACGACGCCAGCAGCAGGCCGAACCAGACCCACGAGAGCACCGAGGCCGCGGCGAGGGCGAGCAGCGCGGCGACGCCCAAGGTCGGCCACAGCGACTCGAGGCGCGGCGCGAGCAGGTACCAGGCCAGATAGGGCAGACCGGTAAGGACCGCCACCGCGAGCGCCGCCCAGCGAAAGAACCTCCCGGGCGGGGCCGTGAAGTCGCCGCGGTTCGGCAGCGGCCTGCCGTTCCACTCATCCCACTCGTGGCCGAGGCGGCGGTCCACCTCGACATGGATGAGCTCGGCCTTCTGGGAGCGTACGCTGGTCGCCATGGATGAAAGGGGAGCATCACCGCGGCTCATTCCGATGTCAAGCCGCGCCGTCCGGCGCGCGTTGAGTGGCCACTATATTCCCCCGGATGCGTGAGCCCCCGGGCTTCCGTGGTCCGTTCCGCACCGACGATGCGGCGCGCGCTCTCTATGCCGAGGGTGCCGGGGTCTTCCGGATCGTTCCGGCGGCCGTCGCCGTGCCGCGGGACGCCGACGACGTGGTGCGGCTGGTGCGCTGGGCCGCCGAGACCGGCACCGGGCTGACGCCGCGGGGATCGGGGAGCGGCATGGCCGGCCAGAACGTCGGCTCCGGGGTGGTGGTGGACCTCTCCCGCGCGTTCCCTGAGCGCACCGTCGTGGACGTGGGCGCGCGGACCGCGCGGGCCGGCGCATCGGTGATCTTCCGGGACCTTGATGCCACGGCCCGCTCGCACGGCCTGCGGCTGCCGCCCGATCCTTCCAGCGGCGCCTTCTGCACGATCGGCGGCATGGTGGCCTGCAACGCGGCCGGCGCGCACACCGTCAAGTACGGCGCCATCCGCCGCTGGGTCCGCTCGCTCGACTTCATCACCGCCGACGGCGAGATCGGCCGGGCCGGCGCCGGGGATGACCGGCACGCCTCGACCGGTGCCGAGCACCGCTTCTGGGAGGGTGCCGCACCGGAGCTCGACCGGCGCGGCGAGGAGCTCGCGCGGGTGAGGAAACGCACCCGCAAGAACTCGAGCGGCTTCGCCATCTTCCCGGACGACCTGCCGCGCGTGCGGAACCTCCTGATCGGCAGCGAAGGCACGCTCGCCATCGTGACGGGCGTCGAGGTGGAGTTGGCCGCGGTGCCCGCGGCCGTATCAACGCTGCTGATCACCCTGCGCAGCCTGGACGACGTGGCCCCGGCGATCGACGCGCTGGATCCGTTCGCCCCATCCTCCGTGGAGCTGCTCGACCGCACCTACCTCGATTTCGTGCGCGCCGCCATCGCGGACCGCCTCCCGCCGGACACCGAGGCGATGCTGCTCGTCGAGCTGGAGCACGACGGGCGCGACGCGGAAGCCGCCGTGGCACGGATTGCCGGAAGCGTCGTCCATGCCGACGATCCGGCGTCCTGCAGCCGGTTGTGGGAAACGCGTCACCTCGCCAGCCCCCTGCTCGCCGCCCTGCCGGGCACCAGGCGCTCCCTCCAGGTCGTCGAGGACGGCTGCGTGCCGCGCCACCGGCTGGGCGAGTACATCACCGGACTGCGGCGGCTGGCCGCGGCGCACGGTTTCGAGATCGTCATCTTCGGACACGCCGGCGACGGCCACCTGCACGCGAACCTGCTCGCGGACGTCGCGCGCGCGGACCTCGGAGTGGCGCTGGCGCGCCTGCTCGACGATGTCTCGGGCCTGCAGACCGACCTCGGCGGCACCCTCGCCGGCGAGCACGGCGACGGCCGGCTGCGCGCTCCGTTCCTCGAGCGGCTCTATGGCGCGACGTTCGTCGAGCTGTGCCGGAAGGTGAAGCGCGCCTTCGACCCGGCCGGCATCCTCAACCCCGGGGTGAAGCTGGACGCCGCGCCGCTGTCAGGCGCCGTGCTCAAGGTCGGGAGGGATGCGCCGGCGATCGCGCCGGCGATAGCGGCCACGCTGCGCGCCATTGAAAAAGACGCGACCTGGGCTACCTTCCGCCTCGATCTCGCGCCCACCGCCTGACACCCGAAACCCGGCACCCGCATGCAGATCCTCCGCCAGCCCGTCGTCACGCTGCTCGCCCGTCCGCAGTTCGTGGAGCCGTCACACCTGCGCGTGCAGTGGGTGGGCTCGGCCACCGACGGTGAGAAGCTCGTCGAATTCGCCGGCCGGCTCTGCTACATGAGCCAGGCCAACCCCGCGAAGCGGTCCACCGCCGACTACCTCGAGAACATCAAGACGCAGGGCCACGGCTCGGTGCTCGAGCACGCCGTCTACGTGCTGCTCATCGAGGGCGTTTCCCGCTCCTGCACGCACGAGCTGGTGCGCCATCGCGCCGGCTTCGGCTTCAGCCAGCTCAGCCAGCGCTACGTGGACGAGTCCAGCGCGGCGTTCGTGATGCCGCCGGCGATCATCGGGGACGCGGAGCTGGAGGGGTCGTGGGAGGCGCAGGTCGCCGCCGACCAGGCGGCGTACGTGGAGCTGGTCGAGCGCCTGATGCAGCGCTACGCGTGGATCGAGGACAAGATCCACCGGCGCAAGATGGCGCGGGAGGCCGCACGCTCGGTCCTGCCGAACGCCACGGAAACGAAGATCGTCGTGAGCGCCAACGCGCGCGCCTGGCGCACGATGCTCGAGCTGCGCTGCGGCGAGGGCGCCGAACAGGAGATCCGCCGCATGGCGCTCGCCGTGCTCCGGCTGCTGCAGCGCGAGGCACCGAGCTTCTTCAGCGACTTCACGATCTACCGCGCGGAGGACGGCGCCGACGCCGCTCGCGTGGAGTACCACAAGGTCTAGCTACTCCGCCCGCAGCGCCTCCATCGGATGGACGCGGCCGGCCCGGCGCGCCGGCACCCAGCAGGCCGCCGCCGTGACCAGCGTCAGGAGCAGGGCGATCGCCGCGTAGGTGACCGGGTCCGTGGGCCGCACACCGTAGAGCAGGCTCGTGGCCAGCCGCGACAGCGCGGCCGCCGCGACAACGCCGAGCGCCATCCCGCCGCCGGCCAGCACCATGCCCTCACGCATCACCATGCCCACGACGCGGCTGTTGGTCGCGCCCAGTGCGACGCGCACGCCGATCTCTCGCGTGCGGCCCGACACCGCCCCCGACACGACGCCGTAGACGCCGACCGCGGTGAGCGCGAGCGCCAGCGCCGCGAACGCGCCGATCAGCAGCAGGTTGAACCGGGGCCGCTTCAGCTGCGCGCCGACGAGGTCGTCTATCGTGGCCACGCGGGCGGGCGTCAGGTCCGGATCCGCCTCGCGCAGCCGCGCCGCAGCGGCGCCCGCGACGAGGGCCGGGTCGCCCCTCGTGCGCAGCACGAAGTAGCTCGCCCAGCGCGGCGACTGCTGGTAGGGCCAGTACACCTCGGGCGCAGCCGCCTGGCCGGGGACGAACGGCGGAATGTCCGCCACCACGCCCACGACCTGCACGGACAGGTCCGCGTTGCGGAGCCGGAGTCGCTGCCCGACCGGGTCCGCCGTGCCGAAGAAGCGCCGCGCGGCCGCTTCATTGACCAGCGCCACCGGCGGCGCACCCGACCGGTCCGACTCCGCGAGCAGCCGTCCGCGCCGCAGGGCCACGCCGAGGGTGCGGAAGTAGCCGGGGCTCATGTCGTACCACCGCGCCACGAGCGGTGTCCCCGCCGCCTCGCGACCGTCGACGGTGAACTCGCCGCTCTCCTCACCTCCGAACAGGGGTCCGCTCGAGGCCATGCCGACCGACGTGACTCCGGGGATGCCCCGCAGCGACTCCTCGATGCGGCCGAACAGCGCCGCGACGCTCGCCGGATCCCGGTACCGGCCGCTGGAGGCGTAGGTCCAGAACGTGAGCAGGTGCGTGCGGTCGAACCCGGGCTCCCAGCGCAACAACGACGCGAAGCTGCGCGCCAGCAGCCCGCCGCCGATCGCCAGCACGAACGCCAGCGCCACCTCCGCCACCACGAGGCCACCGCGCAGCCCGAGCGCGTTGCGCCATCCCGAGGGCTGAAGACCCTCCTTCACCGCCTCGGCAAGGTCGAGCCGGACCGCGCGCAGCGCCGGAGCCAGGCCCGTCGCGAGGCCCACCACCAGCGTCACGCCGACAGCGAAACCGAGCACGCGGACATCGAGCACGACGCCGCGCAGGCGCGGGAGCCCGCTCGGCATCAGGGCGAGGAACGCGTCGGTCGTCCACACCGCGACCAGCACGCCGACGGCGCCGCCGACCAGCGAGAGCAGCACGCTCTCGGCGGCGATGAGGCGGAACAGCCGCAGCGGCCCGGCGCCCAGCGCCGAGCGCACCGCGAACTCGCGCGAGCGCGTGAGCCCGCGGGCGACCAGCAGGTTCGCCACGTTGGCGCATGCCACCAGGAGCAGGATCGCGACCGCACCCAGGAACACCAGCAGGGTCGGCCGTACGCTTCCCACGACGGCGTCGATCAACGGCACCGCCCGCACGCCCCAGCCTCGATTCGTGTCGGGGAAGCGCCCGGCGAGCGAGGCCTGGATGGTGCCGAGCTCCGCCCGCGCGGCGTCCAGCTCCACGCCCGGTGCCAGCCGCCCGATGGTCACGAAGCCGCGCCAGCGGCGGTTCTCCTCGGCGCGCGGATCGAACGGCAGCGGCACCCACAGGCGCACGTAGTCGAGCTGCGGCACGTCCGCGCCCGGCGGCAGGACGCCCACGATCTCGTAGCTCTCGCCGTCCAGCACGACCTGACGGCCGAGGATGAGGGAGTCCGCGCCGAATCGCGTGCGCCACAGCTCGTCGCTCAGCACTGCGACGTGCCGGCCGGCCGGCGTCAGGTCCTCCGCGTGGAAGAGGCGGCCCAGGGCGGGCCTGGCGCCGAGGGTGATGAACAGGCCGGGAGTCGCCAGCCCGCCGCTCACGCCCTCACTGCCGCCGCCCAGCTGCATCGTCAGGGGCCAGCTGCGGCCCAGTCCGAACGACATCACGGTCCGGCTCCGCGCCGCCCAGTCCTCGACGTCGGGCGGCGAGGCCACACAGAAACGCTCGATCGACGGGTGCGTCTCGCACAGGGCGACGAGGCGCGAGGACTGGGGAAACGGGAGCGGCCGCAGGAGGACGCCGTCCACCACGCTGAAGATCGCCGTGCTCGCCCCCGTGCCGAGGGCGAGCGTCAGGACGGCAACGGCCGCGAAGCCGGGTCGCCTGACCAGCTGTCGAAGTGCGAACCGGGCATCCGCGATCAGGCCAGCCACCTGTGCCTCCCCGACGAGCGTGGGCCGCGCCGCTGACCCGGGCAAACTCCACGCCATGCATCCCGCGCCGCCAAGGTCATGGCGGACCGTGAGTTAGCACCTCACCTCATCCCGGCCCGGTGTTCGGAAGCGCGACTGCACGTCCCGGAATCGCACACCGAGCCGCCGAAACCCGGGTCCGGCCGGCGGGTTCCAACCATCGGAACCCTCCGGGCGTCCAAAGCCGTAGGGTGGACCGTCCCCAGGAGGATGCTCGTCATGACGCGCCGCACGCCGTACCAGTACCTGCTGCTTCCGCTGATCGCGCTCCTCGCGATCCTCTCGCTCATCGCGCTGCCGGCCCACGCGCAGGAGGCCGTGCCCACCGGCCAGCGCGTTTCCCTGGGCCGCGGCCCCATCGAGCTGTGGAACGTCGCCGGCACCGTGACGCTACGTCGCGGCACCGGTGAGGCCGCGCTCACGGCGACCGCGGGAGGCGCCGACGGCGGCCAGCTCCGGTTCTTCGTGGATCGCGGCGGCGCCGTCACGCGCTTCCGGGTCGTGTACCCGCAGGCGGATGCGATCGCGGGGCCCTTCGAGCACAGCGGCAGCACGACGCTGCGGCTGCGCGAGGACGGCACGTTCGGCGGCAATGACCGAGGGGGCGATCGCGGGGACGAGATCCGCGTCGGCGGCAGCCGCGGCTTCCGCGGCTATGCGGACATCGAGTTGACCGTGCCCGAGGGTGCCGAGGTCAAGGTGCACCTCGCCGTCGGCCGCTCGGTGAGCGAGAACGTATCCGGGAACGTCGCCATCGACACCTGGAGCGCCGACGCGCAGGCCACCGGGATCGCGGGCCAGTGGCTGTTCGACACCGGTTCGGGCAACGTGGTGGTACGCGGCGCGCGCGGCACGCTGCACATCGACACCGGCTCCGGCGACGCGACGGTGGCGGATGTGACGGGCGACCTGCTGGACGTCGACACGGGCTCCGGCCAGGCGGACGCGACGAACGTGCAGGTGACCCGGTTCCGGTTCGACACGGGCTCGGGTGACGTCCGGGCGCGCGGCCTGCAGTCCGGGCGCGGCGTGGTGGACACGGGCAGCGGGGACGCGGATGTCGAGATCACCGGCGGCACCATCGAGGACATCCTGATCGACACCGGCTCCGGCGACGCCGTCCTGGCGCTGCCTTCGAGCGCGGACGCCCGGCTGACCATCGACACCGGCAGCGGTGACATGACGATGCAGCGCGCCGGCGCGGTGCTGGAGCACCGCGACTCCGACGGCATGGTCGTGCGGTTCGGCGAGGGCCGCGGCCGCATCAAGATCGACACGGGCTCCGGCGACGTCACGATCCGCTGACGTGCGTCGCTGAAGCACGCGGGGCACCCGGCCGGCGGCCGGGTGCCCCGCTGCGTTGCGCCTGGATGGATGCCCGGGCGGCTATTCCTCCTTCTCTTCCTTCTTCTCCTTCTGGTACTCCTCGATCACCTTCGCCGCCACGTCCGGCGGCACCTCCGCATACGTCCGGAACGTCGACTTGTACGTGGCCCGGCCGTGGGTGATCGAGTGCAGCTGCGTCGAGTACTTGTACATCTCGGCTTCGGGCACGATCGCCTTGAGCTTCAGCAGGCGGCCGTCCGACTCCTGGCCCAGGATCTGGCCGCGCCGCGACGACAGGTCGCCCATGACCGCGCCAAGGTACTCCTCCGGCGTCGCCACCTCGACGTCGTCGAGCGGCTCGAGCAGCACCGGCCGGCAGCTGGGGGCCACGTTCTTGAAGGCCAGGATGCCGGCCATCTTGAACGACATCTCGTTCGAGTCCACCGTGTGGTACGAGCCGTCGAACAGCTCGACCTTGAAGTCCACCATCGGTGCGCCGGCGAGCACACCCCGCACCGACGCCTCCTGGATCCCGCGGTCCACGGCCGGGATGAACTTGTTGGGGATCGAGCCGCCGACGATCTGGTCCTCGAACACGTAGCCGCCGCCCCGCGGGACCGGCATCATGCGGATCCAGCAGTCGCCGAACTGCCCGCGCCCGCCGGTCTGCTTCTTGTGCTTGCCCTGCCCCTCCGCCTTCCCCTTGATCGTCTCGCGGTAGGGGATCTTCGGCTTCAGCACATTGGCGTGCACGCCGAACTTCCGGCTCAGCCGGCCGAGGATCACCTCGAGGTGCCGCTCGCCCAGCCCGCGGATCCACGTCTGCCGCACGTCCGGGTTGTACTCCCAGTGGAAGGTCGGGTCCTCCTCGGCCAGCTTGGTGAGGCCGGTCGAGAGCTTGTCCTCCTCGCCCTTCACCTTCGCCTCGATGGCCAGGTGGATCGCGGGCTCCGGGAACGGGACCCGCGGTAGCACCACCGGTGTCGCCTGGGTCGAGAGCGTGTCGTTGGTGTGGGTGTCGCGCAGCTTGGCGATGACCCCGATGTCACCCGCGTGCAGCAGCGGGACCTCGATCTTCTCCTTGCCCTGCGCGACGGACAGGTGGTTCAGCTTCTCGAACCCGCTGCGGGCCGCGTTCCACGTCTCCTGGCCGTTCTTGACCGAGCCGGAATAGATCCGGAAGAACGTCACGTCGCCGACGTGCGGCTCGGAGATGATCTTGAAGACCAGCGCGGAAAGGCCCGCCTCGTCCCTCGGCGCCAGCTCCACCTTCTCGGCGCTTCCCCACTTCTCGGCCTTCACCGGCTCGCCGTCGTTCGGCGGCGGCACCAGCTCCACGATCTCGGACAGCAGGGCCCGCCCGCCGTAGGTCAGCTCGGCGGCGCCGCACAGCACGGGGAACAGCTCGCCGCGCTTCATGGCGGCGCGCATCGCTCGCACCAGGTCGTCGTGGGCGATCTCGGCGCCCTCAAGGTACCGCTCCACCAGGGCGTCATCGGTCGAGGCCACCGTCTCGACCAAGTCCTGCTCGTACTTCTCGTACGCCGCCTTCAGCTCGGCGGGGATGTCTTTCTCGTCGTACTCACCGGTCTTGGTCCCGGACCGGTAGAGGTGCGCCTTCCGGGTAATGAGGTTGACGATCCCGTGGAACTGCGCGCCCTCGCCGATCGGGATCTCGACGGGGATGGCCTTGGGCGACAGATGCTCGCGGATATCGCTGTAGACCTTTTCGAAGTTCGCGTGCTCCTTGTCCATCATCGAGACGAAGAAGATCGCCGGATGGTGAAACTGCCGGCTGTAGTCCCACACCTTCTCGGTTCCCACCTCGACGCCGGTCGTGGCGCCCAGCACGATCAGCGACGCGTCCGCCGCGAAGATGCCGGCCTCCGTGTCGCCCGCGAAGTCGAGGAACCCCGGCGTGTCGATCAGGTTGATCTTCACGCCCTCCCACTCGGCGTAGGCGAGCGCGAGGTTGATGCTGTAGCCTTTTTCGATCTCGTCGGGGGAGTAGTCGGTGAGGGCGCTGCCTTCTTTCACGCGGCCGTGCCGCTTGCTGCTTCCGGCCACGAAGGCGAGGGCGTCAACCAGACTGGTCTTGCCGCTGCCTCCGTGGCCGACGACGGCCACGTTTCTGATCGCTGTACTCGCGTATTCGTTCATCGAACTGACCCTTGAGGCGTGGTAGGACTCGAATCGGACGGGTAACCTACCCGGCTGGTTCGGGGGGTGTCAAACGGCCCGCCTTCCGCCATTTTGTCGCCATGGACTGGTCCAGGGAATCGGCCGTCGTCACCGGCGGCACGGAGGGAATCGGCCGCGCCATCGCGCAGGAACTCGCGCGGCGGGGCGCCGCCGTGGCCGTGTGCGCGCGCAACGCCGAGCGTGCCGAGCAGGTCGCGCGCGCGCTTGGCAAGGGGGGTCGCCGGAGCTTCGGCGCCGGCTGCGACGTGCGGGACGAGACGCAGGTCCGCGCCTTCGCCGAACAGGTGCGCAAGGGCTTCGGCACCCCGACGCTGCTCGTCAACAACGCGGGCATCGGCCGCTTCGCGCCGCTGACCGAGATGAGCGCCGGGGACTGGGACGCCGTGATGGAGACCAACCTGCGCGGCATGTTCCTGATGACGCGCGCGTTTCTTCCCGCGATGCTCGAGGCGCATCGCGGCGCCATCGTGAACGTCGCGTCGCTGGCCGGCAAGAACGGCATCGTGAACGGCACGGCCTACTCGGCCAGCAAGCACGGCGTGCTGGGGTTCTCGAAGTCGCTGATGCTGGAGGTCAGGAAGCAGGGCGTGCGGGTGATCGCCGTGTGCCCGGGCTCGGTCAATACTGCCTTTCACGACACCTCGCCGCACAATCCCAACCGCGACCGGATCCTGTGGGCCGAGGACGTGGCGAAGGCCGTGGCCGACGCGCTGGAGCTGCCTGAGCGGGCGCTCCTCTCGGAGCTGGATCTCCGGCCGGCCAACCCTTAGGCGCGGAACGCGCGGATCACCGCACCCGCAGCGGCAGCACCGCCCACACCAGGGCCAGCAGCGCCATCAGCGGGTGGAACCGGATCACCGAGAAGCAGATGCGGGGTGCCATCGTGCCCTTCCGGCTGAGTGTCCGGGGGACACGATGGCACCGGGGCGTCAAGCGGGGGTCAAGGCGTGGCCGGGGCCAGCACCTGGAGCACGAGGTGCGAGGGGAACCGGGCCGAGCGGTATACCCGCTGCGTCGTCCGCCGGAAGTCGGCGTCGGTAGCGCGGTAGATATCCATGAACACGCCGGGGTTGCGGTCGATCATCGGGAACCACGTGCTCTGCACCTGCACCATGATGCGGTGACCGGGGCGGAAGGTGTGGAACACGTCGTTCATGACGAACCGGATCGGCGTGGCCGCGTTCGCCACCATGGCGTCGGGCCGGCTCATCGAGCGGCGGAACTTGCCCCGCAGCACGTCCCCGCGCAGCAGCATCTGGTAGCCGCCCGTGGCGTTCCGCTCGCGCGGCGTCGCGCCCTCGCCGGCGTCAGGGAAGACGTCCGCCACCTTCACGATCCAGTCGCTGTCGGTGCCCGACGTCGAGACGGTGAAGTCCACCTCGATCGGGCCGGCGACTGTGAGTGAGGAGTCCAGCGGCGGCGTCTCGTAGACGAGGACGTCCGGCCGGCGGGAGGCGAAGCGCTGGTCCTCCACCATGAAGCCCGGCTGGTACCAGTGGGTCACGGCTGCGGTGTAGGGGACCGGCCTGGACGGATCGCTCACGTACTGGTCGTACACGTTGCCCCGCTCGGCCGGCGCCTCGAACGAGAGGCCGCCCGCGCTCCGGAGGTACAGGCTCCGCGGGCTTCTGCCGCGCGGCGGCCAGGCATCCAGAAACCGCCACGCGTTCGTGCCGGTCTCGAAGACCGCCGCCTCCCAGGCGCGCGGCGCCGGCATCGAGTCGAGCAGGTAGTAGTTGAAGAACGGCACCTCGATGCTGTCGGTGTAGAACTGCGCCGTCATCGAGCCCCAGCCGACCGCGCCCAGCGAGTCGGCGCGGCCGCCGTTCCACTGGCCGTGCGACCACGGGCCCATCACGAGCCGGTTCGCGGCTCCCGGGCTGTTCGCCTCGGCGGCGGCGTAGGCGTGGAGTGCGCCCCACAGGTTCTCGGTGTCGAACCATCCGCCGACCCACAGCATCGCCGGCCGCAGGTTCTTCAGATGGGGCCGCGTGCTGCGTGCCGCCCAGAAGGCGTCCCACGTCGGGTGCGCGGTGATCGAGTCCCAGAAGGCGATGCTGTCGTGGAAGAAGCGCGGGTTCACGTTCGACAGCGCGCCGAGGCGGTGGAGGAAGAAGTCGTAGCCGTCGGGCGTACCGTGGTCGGGGAACGCCGGGAACTGCGACGTCGGCGCCGGGCGGGCGCGTCCGTTGGTGCGTCCGAAGAAGGCCAAGAAGTCAAACGCATGCGGCAGGAGGAGGGCGCCGTTGTGAACGAAGTCGTCGCCGCCCATCCACTCCGTCACCGGCGCCTGGGGCGAGACCACCTTGACCGCCGGGTGAGCGTCGATCGCCGCCATCGAGCTGTAGAAGCCCGGGTACGACGTCCCGCGCACGCCCACGCGGCCGTTATTGCCGCGCGCGTTGTGGATCAGCCACTCGACCGTGTCGTATGTGTCCGTGGTC
>Ga0335070_10007376_pt1 | contig 12899 bp, 17 predicted proteins | sample Lox_Sample_13_FD_206722 | JGI IMG/M metagenome (GOLD analysis project Ga0335070, IMG submission 206722) | Soil microbial communities from Loxahatchee National Wildlife Refuge, Florida, United States - Lox_Sample_1.3 | ecosystem: Environmental > Terrestrial > Soil > Wetlands | place: USA...
AGCCTGCGTGAGGCTGAGCGCAGCTTTGTCGCCGCGCATACGAAGATCGGGGCTGAAATACTGGGCGACTCCCGAAGCGAGCCGCTGAAGATGGCGCGAGAGGTCGCCTGCTTCCACCACGAACGATGGGACGGACGAGGTTATCCGTTCGCCCTCGCCGGCGAGCGCATCCCCATGAGCGCGAGGATCGTTTCTCTCGCCGATGTCTTCGATGCGCTGACGCATGGCCGGCCGTACTCGCCGGCGTGGCCGTTCGATCGTGCGGTGGCCGAGATTCGCTCGAGAATCGGCCGGGAATTCGATCCCGATCTCGGCCCACGGTTCGTCGATTTCATCACTCGACTGCGCGCGCGCCACCCGAATCTGGACGACATCGCGGGGAGCTCGAACCAGAGCAGCACATTCACGGAAGCGCGCCAGCGCATTCAGCGCCTCCTGCGCTCCGAGAGGCCCGCAGCGGGGGATCCCGATTGACCCTCCCCCGGGAAAAAGCTAAAATATTCAGCTCTCTTCCCCGATAGCTCAGTTGGTAGAGCGACGGACTGTTAATCCGCAGGTCGCTGGTTCGAGCCCAGCTCGGGGAGCCACCCCAATTCCCTCCCGGCGGCATTGCTATCATCTGCGGATGAAGCGCATTGCCGCAATGCTCACCACCCTGGTCCTGTCTGCGAGCGCAGCATTCGCGGCGGACCCGCCCACGGTGTACATGGGCGAGCTCACCTGGACCGAGGTGCGCGACGCCATTCACGCGGGCAAGACCACGGTCATCATTCCCATCGGCGGCACCGAGCAGAACGGCCCGCACATGGCGCTCGACAAGCACAACTTGCGGGTTCGCTTCTTCTCGGGTCGGGTCGCAGCGGCGCTCGGCAACGCACTCGTGGCGCCGGTCCTCGCCTACACACCCGAAGGCAGCATCAATCCACCGACGGGGCACATGCGCTTTCCGGGGACCATCACGATTCCGGACGCGACCTTCGAGGAGATCCTCGTCTCGACGGCACGCGGCTATCGCTCGCAGGGATTCAGGGACGTGGTCTTCCTCGGCGATCATGGCGGATACCAGAAGCAGATCAGGAAGGCCGCCGAGAAGTTGAACCGCGAATGGGGCGGCACGCCCGCTCGCGCGCACGCCGTCGGGGAGTACTACGAGGCGGTCTCGAAGGAGTACGTCGCGGCCCTGAAGGCCCGGGGCTTCTCGGAGGAAGAGATCGGCCTCCATGCGGGCCTGGCGGACACGTCCCTCATGCTCGCGATCGACCCGTCGCTCGTGCGCACGGATCGCCTGAAGAGCGCGGCCCAGGACAAGGGCAACGGCGTGAACGGAGACCCGGCGCAGTCGTCGAGCTCGCTTGGCAAGATCGGCGTGGACCTCATCGTGAAGCGCACGGTGGAGGCGATCAAGCGCGAGACCGCGCACCAATAATCGTCGCCTCCCGAATGAAAAGGCCCGCCGAAGCGGGCCTTTCTCCTTGCGGTTGCCGAAGCGGCTAGTGCGCCGCGCCCGGTGCCGGCATGGGCAGGCTCGGCGCGCTGCCCGAGCTGCCGTTGCGAATGCGATCCAGGTCGTCCTTGCTGGCCGTCGCCACGCCGTCATCCGAAGCGGTATGCCTGCTCGGGATGTTGCTTCCCGTGCGGTAGGTACGCTCCTGCCACTCCTTGTTGTTCGCGTCCTTCACGTCGGACTCGACGCAGCCGGCGAGCAGCCCCGCGGCCACGGCGAGCAGAAGCAGTCTCTTCATTGTCCTCTCCACTGGTGTCCTTTGAAGGTAAGTCTATTCCCTAATGGTTGCAGATACAACAGCGGCCCCGGCGGGCCGAGCCTGTAAAATAGCACGTCCCATACCGGAGCCACGTGTAGTGAATGTACCACGCAATCGCTACTCATTTCCCGCCATTTCGTCCGCATTCCTTGTCTCGGCGTCGTTCGGCGTCTTTGCCCAGGGGCCGATCGATTCCATTCCGGGCATGCCGCCGGTGCCGGACCCGAAGAACCTCTACAGCGAGACCACCGCGGGCAAGCTCTCCGCCGCAGTGGCCGGCCACCTCGAGCGGATATATGTCCCGCACGTCACCTCCAACGACGTGTACGTGATCGACCCCAAGACGATGCAGGTCGTGGACAAATTCAAGGTGGGCCTGAATCCCCAGCACGTGGTCCCCGCCTGGGACTTGCAGACCTTGTGGGTCACCAACAACGCCGAAGGCACCACCAAGGGCGCGCTCACGCCCATCGATCCGAAGACCGGCAAGCCCGGCCCCAACGTCGCGGTCGACGATCCGTACAACATGTACTTCTCGCCCGACGGCAAGTCCGCCATCGTCGTCGCCGAAGCGTTGAAGCGCCTCGACTTCCGCGATCCGCACACGATGGCGTTGCAGTACTCGATCGCGACGCCCGGCTGCGGCGGCGTGAACCACGCCGACTTCTCGATCGACGGGCGCTACGCGATCTTCACGTGCGAATTCTCCGGCGGCCTCGCGAAGATCGACCTCGTCGATCGCAAGGTCGCGGGCTACCTCAGGCTGTCCAAGGGCGGCATGCCGCAGGACATCCGCGTCTCGCCCGATGGAAGCCGCTTCTACGTGGCCGACATGCACGCCGATGGCATCTTCGTGATCGACGGCGCCAGCTTCAAGGAAGTGGGTTTCGTCGCCACCGGCAAGGGCACGCACGGCTTGTACCCGAGCCGCGACGGGAAGAAGCTCTATGTCGCCAATCGCGGCTCGCATGCGATCCACGGCATGAAGGCGGGCCCGGGGAGCGTGTCGGTCGTGGACTTCGCCACCGAGAAGGTGGACGTGACGTGGCCCATTCCCGACGGCGGCAGTCCCGACATGGGCAACGTGAGCGCCGACGGCAAGACGCTCTGGCTCTCGGGCCGCTATGACAACGTGGTGTACGCGATCGACACCACCACGGGCGAGACGAAAGCGATCAAGGTCGGGCTCGAGCCCCACGGCCTGGCGGTGTGGCCGCAGCCGGGGCGCTATTCGCTCGGGCACACGGGCAACATGCGCTGACGGCGATGCGCGCCCTCCTCGCCTGCTTCTGCCTCGTGTGCGGCGTCGCGCTGGCGGCGGGCGATGTCGACAAAGGGCGCGAGCTCGTCGCCGAGAAGCATTGCGACGATTGCCACGCCAGCAAGACGCTGGGCGACGCGAAGGCGGTGTACCTTCGCAAGGACCGCAAGGTCACCACGCTCGCGAAGTTGAAGGCCCAGGTCGCGCTCTGCAACAGCGAGTTGAACCTCCAGATGTTCCCCGACGAGGAAGACGACGTCGTTGCGTTCCTCGACCGCGAGTACTACCACTTCAGCGCGCGAGCAGCTCCTTCTCCATCAACAGGTACGTCCCGTACGCATTGATGCGGTTGGCGGCGTCGAACGCGGGCACCTTCTCGAAGCGGCTCCAGTCTGTCTTCGCGTAGGCCTCCTCGAACGGCACGAAGTCGTCCACCGCCTTGCCCATCGCAGCGCGCAGGTAGACCAGGTAGTCGCGGGTGAGCGCGAGGTCCTTCCCGGGATCGCGCGAAAGCGCGCCGTGGCCGGTGATCATGATCCTGGGCTTCATCGCGAGGAGCTTGTCGATGCGCGCGAGCCACCGTTTGCTGTCGGCTCCGCCCACGAATGGGATGCGCCCCGCGAAGAGGATGTCGCCGCTGAAGAGCACGCCCTCCGAGGGCACGGCGACGATCACGTCCTCGGGCGAGTGCGCGGGACCCATGTGCTGGATCTCGAACCCGACTCCGCCCATCGTGAAGGACTCGGACTCGTCGATCCAGTGGTCGGCGCGGATGATCGGCATCGACTCGTCCACCCATGGGAAGAGATCCCTCGCCCGCTGTTCGCGCCGCTGCTCCGCCTCGCCGCCGTTCAGGTATTGGAGCGCCGCCTTCTGCGCCCAGATCTCCGCGCCTGCGTCCTTCAGCGCGACTACGCCGTAGAAGTGGTCCGCGTGGTAGTGCGTGAGGATCACGCGCCGGATCGGCTGCGATGTCACGCCGCGGATCGCCTGCACGAGCGCGTTGCCGAGTGCCGGTGTGCCGAGCGCATCGATCACGACCACGCCATCGTCGGTGACCACGAATCCCGCGTTCGAGTTGAAGCCCTCGTTTTCCGCGGATGCCACGCCGGGGCCGCCCTGCACGTAGTACACGCGGTCCGTCACTTTCGTCGCGACGACCTTCGACCGGATCGGCGGATAGTCGCGTGCGGCGGCCGCGGTGGCCAGCGCGAGGAAGAGTGCGAGGATCCAGCGACTCACGAGGCGATGCCGGAGTTGCCTTCGACGCCCACGAGCTTCGGCAGGTTGAGCTTCGGCGCCGCGATGCTCTTGCGATCGCGCAGGTATTTCACGATCACGTCCCAGATGGGCTCGCCCTGCGCCCCTTCGGCAACCGGCGCCCAGCCCGCGACCTTGTAGGTCTTGCCGGCTTCGATGGGCTTGCCGGCGAGGCGCATGTCGCTGATGCGCTTGCCCATCGTCTCGCCCGGCGTGCACGTGTACGTGAGGCCGCCCACGCGCACCATGTCGCCGCCCTGCTGGTAGTACGGATCCGGGTTGAAGAGGTTGTCGCAGACGTCCTCGAGGATCGTCTTGATCGTCTCGCCGGACATGTCCGCGAGCGTGGAGGTGGGATACGTGATCGCCGACCAATCCATCACGCGTTCCATGGTGATCGGATCGCCCGGCAGGATCGACGTGCCCCAGCGGAAGCCCGGCGAGAACGCGATCTCGGCGCCCTTCACCGCCATCAACGCGTCGAGGATCACCTGGTCGAGCGTGCCGTTGAAGTTGCCGCGGCGATAGAGCAGCGACTCGCTCGACGCGAGCTTTTCGGAGAGCTTCGCCTCGTGCGGCGCGCGCACTTTCGCGATGTGGGCGGCCATGTCGCCGTCCGCCGGAATGAGATTGGCGAAGATGGGAAGCAGGCGGTAGTTGACGTCGCGAACGCGCCCGCCCTGCACGTCCATGTCGAGCACCGCGAGGAACTTGCCGTTGCTGCCCGCATTGGTGACGAGCGTGGTTCCGCCGGAGTTCTTCACCGGCACCGGCTTGGGGACGCCGTCATGGGTGTGCCCCCCGAGGATCACGTCGATTCCCGTGACGCGGGTCGCCATCTTGAGGTCCACGTCCATGCCGTTGTGCGAGAGCAGCACCACGGCCTTCGCGCCCTTCGCGCGAACCTCGTCGACCTGCTTCTGCAGCTCCTGCTCCTTCAGGCCGAAGGTCCAGTCGGCCACCATGTAGCGCGGATTGGCGATCGGCGTGTAAGGGAAGGCCTGGCCCACGATGCCCACTGCGACGCCGTTCACTTCGCGGATCGTGTACGGCTTGAAGACCGGATCGCCGAAATCGGCGGTAGCGATGTTCTGCGCGAGGAATTCGATCTTGCCCTTGAAGTCGTTGTCCACGACCTGCTTCACGCGGTCCTGGCCGTAGGTGAACTCCCAATGGCCCGTCATCACGTCGATGCCCAGCAGCTTCTGCGCATCGATCATGTCCTGGCCCTTGCTCCAGAGCGATGTGGCCGAGCCCTGCCAGGTGTCGCCGCCGTCGAGCAGCAGCGCGCCGGGCCGCGAGGCCCTGAGGCGCTTCACGAGCGTCGCGAGATGCGCAAACCCGCCCAGCTTTCCATATGCCGCCGCGAGTTTCTCGAATTCGAGATACGTGAGCGCGAAGGCCTCGCGCGATCCCGCCTTGATGCCGTAGTGGGAAAGGAACTTGTCGCCCACGATGTGCGGCGGCAGGTTCGCCGCGGCCGCCACGCCGAGATTCACGTTGGGCTCGCGGAAGTCGACCGGCAAGAGCTGCGCATGGCAATCGGTCATGTGCAGCAGGCTCACGTTGCCGAAGCGCGGCACCTCGTAGAACGCGTCGCCGTCGGCGGCGAGCGCCCTGTTCGAGGCGAGCGGCAGGCCGGAGGCGCTCGCGATGGCGAGGACGTGGAGGAACTCGCGGCGGTCCATCAGAACTCGAGGTCTTCGGCGATCGCCTTGAGACCCTCGTGCGCGCACAGATCGTCGCTCGCGGGGCCCGGCGCGCCGGAAACGCCGATCGCGCCGACGAGGGTCCCACCGGCGTCGATCGGCACGCCGCCGGCGATCGCCGCCACACCCGGCTGGTTGCGGATGCCGGCCGTGGGCCGCCCCGGCTGCAGCTCGCGGTCGAGCGCCGCGGTGTCCATCCTGAAGTTTGCCGCCGTCTGCGCCTTGCGCTGCGCGACCTCCACGGAACCGGGCGATGCAAAGCGATCGCGGATCAGCGCGACGGTCACGCCGCTTCGATCGACGACGGCCACGGTCACCTGGAACCCTTCGGCGCGGCACTTCTCCATCGCGCCCTTCGCGGCCTTGAGCGCCGCTTCGGGCGTGATCGCCTTCACGGTGAACGTGCCGCCCTCCGGCGTTCCGGCCGCCAGGGCATCGAACGCCGCGAGCGCGAGCATCGCGGCCGCGGCGCGTGCGATCACTTGTTCACCGGCGATTGCGGGTCCATGAGCAGCGCCGTCACGTCCTTGATCTGCTTCTCGGTGAGGATGCCCATGTGGCCGAAGCGCGGCATGTTCGAGCAAGCGGCGAAGGCTTCCGAGTTGTAGATCTTGGCGTAGGTGTACTTCTGCATCTCGGGCGTGAAGCCGCGATTCTTGCCGAAGTTGCGAAGCGAAGGCCCGATGGTGCCGAACGAGATCTCTTCCTTCGTGAGCTCGTGGCACGCATAGCAGTTCCCGCCCGAGGGCTCGTGCGGATTGTCGCTGAATTGCTTGCCCCGGCCCAGCTGGGCGATCTTCTCGCCGTTCTTCCAGTCGCCCATGTAGCCGTCGGACGGATACTTGATCGTGGCGAGCTGCTCCTTCTCGATGCGCGCGGCATCTTCCTTCGAAAGGCCCTGGCCGGCGGAGGCCGCGCTGCAGATGCGCTGCACGTCGTCCTGGTCCAGCCGGTCGAGGCCGGCCTGACCCAGCGCCTTGAAGGAGCCCTCGAGCACGGCCTTCACCTGGTCGTTGCCGGGCTCGGCGGGCGCGTTGGAGGCCATGTGGGCGCATCCCACCGCGGCGGCGAGCAGGATCGTTGCGGCAATCGCTTTCGTTGTCATGGATTCTCCCTCAGCGCTTGACGGCGGGCGCGTTGAGCACGACGCCGTTGGCGCTCTTCGCGAGGAACATCGTGAGCGCGATCGAGGCCGGCGATGCGTACTCGAGCTCCGGGAAGCGCTGCTGGCGGAAGCAGTCCTTGAGCCGCCACTGCATCGTGCGCACTTCCCCTTCCGAGACGCGATAGGCGGGCCACGTGCTGTAGGTCTTTTGCACGTCGGCCGTCTTCGTGAGGTTCGGAAGGTCCTGCAGGCGGATGCGCTTGCCGTCGGCGCCGTGGCAGGTCTCGCACGCGAAGTCGTGCGGGCCGCCGTGATAGAAGAAGATCTTGCGGCCGAGCTCGTAGGCCTCCATTTCCTTGGGGTGCGTGGCGGCCACGTTCATCTTCATGCCGCGCGATTGCGACACGATGTAGGCGACCAGCGCGTCCATCGGAACTTTCTTGCCCGGACCGCCGAACGGATTCTTCTTGGCTTCCTCCGGCGTGAAGCCCTGCAGCGTCACCATGCAGGTCACGAGGCGCGACTCGAGGTCCTCGACCTTGCCCGTGTCCTCGAAGTACTTCGGCAGCACGGTGTACACGCCCTTCACGACGCCGGCGCCAAGGCCCAGGTCGCATTTCTCGAGGGAGGCGTTCTTCGGCCCGCGCTTTTCCTTCCAGAGGTCCTCGCCGCGCGCTTCCCAGAGCTCCGCGGGATTGTCGTCGCCCAATGCCGCGCGGTACTTCTCGATCTCCTGGATCGCGGTGCTCTTCTCCTGCGCCGCGAGCGATCCCGCGCCCACGACGGCGGCGAGCAGCCACGCCGCTGCAACCTTCCGGTTCCGGTCCATGCTCCTCCTCGTTGTTCTGGGTGCTACCCCGCGACCGTCGCTTCGTCCGTGCGCTTGTCGCCGTGATTGTCGGTCCAGGTGATGACGACCTTGTCGCCGGGCTTCCCGCCGGAGAAACGGAACGAGAGGAACGGATTCTTCGATACCGCCGGTCCCCACTCCGCCGAGAGCACGGTCCTGCCGTTCACGGTGGCCGTCACGTTCTGGATGAACCAGGCCGGGATCACCGCGCCCTTCGAGTCCTTGCGCTGGCCCGTCTCCATCTCGTGGGCCATCAGGACCTTCACCTCCACCTTGTCGCCGACCATCGCGGCGCGAATCTTCATCGGGTCTGCCACATCAACCTCCGCATCCGCCGAGCGTGACCTTCACTTCCTTGCTCGTGTAGTAGTACTTCCCGTCGGCCTTCACCAGCGCGATCACGTTGGAGGTCTGGCCCATCTTGATGCGCGTGTTCACCCAGGGCTCGGTGCCCTCCGGGATGAAGAAGTTCGCCGCGAGGATGTTGGGATTCTTCTCGACCAGCAGCGCGATCGATTCCGTCTTCGGCAGCTTGCTCGCCACAGTGAACGGGACCACCGCGCCGTTTTCGGCGATGTCGGGCGAGGTCATCACGATGTCCTTGCTCTCGGTAGCGCCGTTGCCTCCGAGGGCCTTCACCGCGTCGTTCATGCTGTTCTTTACTTCGAAGGCCGCCTTGTTCCATTCGGCCCGCGCCGCGCCCGGCTTGATGAGTCCCGCCACCAGCGCGAGGCCCATCACCGTCGTGCCCTGCAACACCTTCCTTCGACCGCTGTTCATGGTTGTGTCCCTCGAGCGCGTTGGAGGTCGCGCCGATCGAAAATTATAACCCCAGCACCCAGCGCGCCAGCGCCGCCGCATCCGCAAGGGAGACGGTGGTGTTGGGCGGCATGGGCACCGAGCCCCAGTTGCCGGAACCTCCCGTGAGAATCTTCTTCGCGAGCCGATCCGCCGCGGAAGCGTCGCCCTTGTACTTCGCGGCGACGTCCTTGAAGGCCGGGCCCACGACCTTCCTGTCCACGTTGTGGCAGGCGAAGCAGCCGTGCGACTTCGCGATGTCGGCGGGCTCCGCCGGCTTTGGAGCCGACGGCACGGCGGCGGATTGCCCCGCGGGCGCCGAGGCCGTCGGCCCGATGAGGCGATTCTGCTGCGCGAGGTCTCCGTGCGAGCCCTTCGCATATTCCGGGAACACCGAGGCGAGGTGCACCTCGGTCTCGCAGTCCTTCATGCACGCGACGTTTGCCACGTCGGGCCTGCCCCTCACGTCCCACAGCCCGGCGAAGCGCTCCATGCCATTGCGGTTGGGCATGCGCTTCTGCACCTCGGCGATGTTGGCGTCCGAAAGCACGAAGTTGTCCGGGAGGATGTCGCCCAGGTTGAGCAGGTAGGCGAGCACCGCATACACCTCGTCCGTCTGGAGCGACTTGGGCGCATTCCAGGGCATGGCGCGGTGGATGTAGTCCCAGAGCGTCGAGATCGTGGGAACCTTCATCAGCGTCGTGCGCACGACGTCGGGCTGCGTGAGGGATTTCACGCGGCCCGACTTGATGTCGTCGGCCGTGGTGCCGCCCACGAGCGGCGTGAACACTTCGTTGGATTCGCCGAACGTGCCGTGGCACGAGGCGCATCGCGCGTCCCAGATCTTCTGCCCTTGCGCTACGCTGCCCGATCCCTTCGGCAATCCCTTGAAGTCGGGCCGCACATCGATGTCCCACGCGGCGATCTCGTCGGCCGTGGCCGCGCGCCCGATGCCTTCGAATGTCATCCCCGCCGACGCCGTCATCCCCGCGCAGGCGGGGATCCAGGCCAGGCAAGCGAGAAGGACGCTAATAAGCCTGCACATTCGCCACTTCCCCGCTCTCATCCACCTTCCACGATTGGATCGCGTTGTTGTGATAGATGGAGCGCGAGCCGCGCACTTCGCGCAGCTGGTTGATCTTCGGCTGCACGTAGCCGGTCTCGTCGATGGCGCGCGACTGCAGGATCGCGGGGCCGCCGTCCCACACCCAGTCGATGTTGAAGCGCGTGAGGCACTTCGTGAGCACCGGTGTCTCCAGCCGCGCGGTGCGCCAGTTGCGGCCGCCGTCGGTGGAAACGTCCACGCGCTTCACGCGCCCTCGCCCGGACCACGCGAGGCCGGTCACGTTGTAGTAACCCTTGTCCAGCAGGAACTGCCCGCCCGAAGGCGACGTGATCACCGATTTGCATTCCTGGATGGAGGTGTACTGGCGCATCATCCCGTCGGGCATGAGGTCCACGTAGTGGATCGATTCCTCGCGCGTTCCGAAGGGCATGTCGCCCACCTTCAGGCGCCGCAGCCACTTCACCCAGGAGACGCCCTGGATGCCCGGCGCGACCATGCGCAACGGGTAGCCGTTCTCGGGACGCAGCATCTCGCCGTTCATCGCCCAGGCCACCATGCAATCGTCGAGCGCCCGCTCCATGGAGATCGTTCGGGTGAGGCTCGACCCGTCGGCCCCTTCGGCGAGGAGGAACTTGCCGTTCTTGCGGTCGAAGCCGCAATCGTCGAGCAGCGTCGACAGCTTCACTCCGGTGTACTCGCAGCAAGCGAGCATTCCATGCGTGTACTGCACGGTGGGTACCGAGACGTTGCCCCACTCCATGCCGGTGTTGGCGCCGCACTCGATGAAATGCATGCGCGAGACCGCCGGCAACCGCATCAGGTCGTCCATCGTGTACACCTTGGCCCGCTTCACGAGGCCCATCACCATGAGGCGATGCTTGCTGGGGTCGATGTCCCACCAGCCCTGGTGGTGGCGCTCGTAGTGCAGGCCGTTGGGCGTGACGATCCCGAAAAGGCCCTGCAGCGGCGTGAACGAGACCGACGCTGCGCCCACCTGCGTGAGCCCCGGGCTCTGGCGGCGCTGGAGGTTCTGCTCGTACTGCGACGGTTGGCCGTAGCCCCGTGCGGCCACCGGTTGGCCCAGCGACCGGCTGTGCTCCGGAAGCTGGAGGATGTTGGGGTCGCCGTCGGCGCGCGATGCCGCGGGAGCGAGCGCAACAGCCGTCGCGAGCGCTCCGCGCAGGAAGTCGCGCCGCCCGGCCTGCACCGCGGCGATCTGCTCGGTGTCGAGGAAATTCTCGGGGGCGCGAGCGATGCGCCCGGGGGACGCCGGTAATTTCATGGCGGCAGTATATCAGCGGCGCCTAATATTGACGGGAGCTGATCGGCCCCTTACATTCGCGCATGCCCAAGCGCCCCGTGAAGCGTCCGCCGAAGAAAGTCTCGGAGGACATCTTCGACCTCATCGGCAAGAGCGAGAACATCCGCGAGGCGAGCGCGGCCATGCAGGCGATGGGGCACCCGCTGCGCCTGAAGATCCTGTGCCTCGTGGGAAACCAGGAGCTGTCGGTGCTGGAGATCGTGGACGCGGTGGGCACGTCGCAGAGCAACATCTCCCAGCACCTCGCCGTCCTGCGCGAGCAGGGACTGCTGGAGGCGCGCAAGGAAGCGAACAAGGTCTACTACCGCATCAACGATCCGCGCGTGCTCGAGATGATCTCGCTCACGAAGCGGATCTTCTGCTCGTTCTAGGTCACTTCCACTTCGCCGCGGCGTTGTCGTCGCTCGCTCGGGCCTCGACCCAGCGCGCGCCCCCGGGCGTGTCCTCGCGCTTCCAGAACGGAGCGCGGGTCTTCAGGTAGTCCATGATGAACTCGCACGCGGCGAACGCTTCCCCGCGATGCGCGCTCGTGACGCCCACGAGCACTATGCGGTCGCCCGGCTTCAACGCGCCCACGCGATGGATCACGAGCGTGTCGATGAGGTCCCAGCGCGAATGGGCCTGCGCGCAGATATCGGCGAGCGCCTTTTCGGTCATGCCGGGATAGTGCTCGAGCGTCATGGAGCTCACGGCGGAACCGTCGTTCGCATCGCGCACGAGGCCCGTGAAGCTCGCGAGCGCCCCCACATCCTTGCGTCCACGGGTCATCGCGTCCAGCTCGCGGCCCGTGTCGAAATCGGCTTCCTGCACGCGCACCGTGGGCACGGCTAGCCTCCGGTGACCGGCGGGAAGAAGGCGATCTCGTCGCCGGGCTTCAGGGGCGTGGCGAGGTTGGCCATGTCCCGGTTCACGGCGACACGCCACGACTTGCCCGGCGCGAACGCCTCGCTCCATCGGCCGTCGCGATTGCGCAATTGCTCCACGAGCCCCGACACCGTGGCGTTGCCGCCTTCGAGCGCGACCAGCTCGCGCGAGATGCCGAGGGACTCGCGCAGGCTTGCGAAATAAAGGAGGGTCACCACGGCCGGTCAGCGCACGAGGCGCGCGCGATTGAAGCCCATGTGCTGCAGGAGGAAGCGCGCGATGCCCTCGACGTCGTCGAGGCCGAATTGCGGAAGGCTCGTCTCGAGCGGTTCGTCGGTGGCCACCGCCACGACGTTCGGGTCGTCGGGATGCAGCATCGGCGTGCCGCTTTCCCTGCGATGCACTTCCAGCTTCGCAATCGGCTCGCTCTTGAACCCTTCGACGATCACCACGTCGCACGCCGACAGGTGCTTGAGCTGGTCCTGCAACCTCGGCTCCGCCGCGCCGCGCAACTCGTGCATGAGCGCCCAGCGCTTGGACGAGCTCACCAGCACCTCCGTGCAGCCCGCGTGGCGATGGCGCCAGGAGTCCTTGCCCGGCTGGTCCACGTCGAACTCGTGGTGGGCGTGCTTGATCAACGACACGCGCAAGCCTTCCTTCACGAAGATCGGGATGAGCTTCTCGATGAGGGTGGTCTTGCCGTTGCCGCTGAAGCCGGCGATGCCGATCACTTTCATGCAGCGAATGATACGGCAACTACTCCTCGGGTGGCTGGAGCCGCCGGATGCCGCCTTCCACCGCCCGCAGCTCGAAGATCTCCGCGTCCTGCGAGGTGGCGCCCAGCTCCTTGAAACGCCTCGCGGAGACTAGCACCCGGCTTTCCAGCGATCCGATGGCCTGGT
>Ga0335070_10007377_pt1 | contig 12898 bp, 9 predicted proteins | sample Lox_Sample_13_FD_206722 | JGI IMG/M metagenome (GOLD analysis project Ga0335070, IMG submission 206722) | Soil microbial communities from Loxahatchee National Wildlife Refuge, Florida, United States - Lox_Sample_1.3 | ecosystem: Environmental > Terrestrial > Soil > Wetlands | place: USA: Florida...
CAAGATGAACTACGGGCACAGAGAGTTTGATGGTGAGCGCTTTATTGTTGGAGTGCCGCAAGAACCGACTTGCCTTTCTGGTTGAGACAATAGAAAACACGCTGACCAATCCGTGTTCGCTCCAGCATGCCGGCGCGCCAGAGTTTAGTTATCTGTTCGGAGGCCGCCGCCGGTGACAACTTCAAGGCGGTGGCTACCTCGACCGTCGTCTGTGAAGCAGGACTATGCCTTCAGCGAGCGACGTGCGTGCCGGCTGATGATGCTGGCAGTGACAACCTACGGCTATCGCAGCCAGCGCAGCGTGGACAAGCGCGGGCCGAAAAGTGATGAGGCTTACGTGCGCGATGTATTAGAGGAGATGGCTTCTGCGCGAATATCGCGATGCGCCCGACGCCAGCGTCTCATCGATGATCCGTCGCTTCTTAGCGATACTTCGCTGCTGCCGCTGCGGACCGGCCGCTCTCTCTTTGTCTTTGGGAATAGCTGCTACCTGCTCTCCGCTTACTTCTCAATGGTATTCGGTTATTCCCGAATCGATTGTCAAACACAACCTGGGGACCAATAATCCGGCACGTTCTTGTCGCTGAAAATCATTTGTCGTCTATAGCCGGTGTTCTATGCAGATTGTCCTCAAGGGGCTCTTCGTTGCCGTATTGGTATTCGCGGCAACCACTGCGCGCGCCGCACAGGCGCGTCCTTTGCCAGGACGGGACGTCGAGCAAATCTATGAACGCTTGCTGCCGCAAATCGAAAAGATCTCCATTTTTGACCACCATGCGCACCCGGGTTTTCCGGAGGATACGGACGTGGATGCGATGGGCAGTCCACCGGGCACTCCAGCCTTACGCCTGCGAAGGACCACGGTACAAAGCGGGCATTTGCGGGCGACGATATCGTTCACACGAGAAGTAAGCTCAACCGCAGTCGATGGACGAGTATTCTTGTTGATTTCGAAGAGCAACAAGCGAGAGCCTCGTTTCGACATCAGAGAGGACGAAACCAACTCGCAGCAGATCTTTGGTGTTGATGTGAATAATCTGGCGCCTGATAGATCTGTTCTCATGGATGGTTCAGTTCTGGGCTACCCGCTCAGGAGCTTAGACGAAATTTCGGGGGGAGATTACTACGCACAGGCCGTGCTGCATCGTTACACAATCTTTCACCGTTCGGATGGCCATGTCCTGAAACTCCCGAAGGACGAGGGTGAAGGGCAGCGCTGGTGGACTAAGCCAGGTAATTTTTACAGCGACGTGCAACAAATTCATGTTGATGAAAGTGGGGGCTCCATAAAAATCAGCATGACCCATGTGATCCCAAGAATCGAACCTGCTAAGGACACTAAGTACATCAAGCACGTAGTAATACAAAGTAAGCTATTAACAGAGTTTTGGGGACAGCCCATGTATTTGGGAGCGATCATCCTCCTTCCAGAGGGATGGGACACGCACCCCCAGGCTCACTATCCGTTGTTCATCGAGCACACCCACTTTCCGATGGATTTCGAACTGTTCAGCACGGAGCCTCCCGCACCGAATTTGAAGGGCGATGAGCGCCTGAACGCTGAATATGCATACAAGTTCTACGAGGACTGGACATCTGGCCGACTGCCACGCGTACTTGTCATGATGATCCAACACGCGAATCCTTATTACGATGATTCGTATGCGGTCAACAGCGCGAACTTGGGCCCCTATGGTGATGCCATCAATCACGAGCTTATCCCGTACGTCGAAACCGCCTTCCGGGGCATTGGGCAGGGATGGGCGCGGGCTCTATACGGCGGATCAACTGGAGGTTGGGAATCGCTAGCTTCTCAGATCTTTTATCCTACTTCTTACAACGGTGCTTGGGGATTCTGTCCCGATCCCGTAGATTTTCGCGCCTATGAGACTGTAAACATTTACGATGACAAGAACGCATTCTGGAGAGCCGCGCCGTGGGGCCGCGTTCCCCAACCCGATTCGCGAGAGCCAGACGACCTGCTTGATTCCACGATAGAAGGTTCCACGCGGATGGAACTCGTGCGTGGCACGCATGGCCGCTCCGGGGGCGACTGGAATGTTTGGCAAGCGGTATTCGGTCCAGTTGGGTCTGACGGTTATCCAAAGCCGATATGGGATCCTATGACCGGAGTGATTGACCACGAAGTAGCAGCGTATTGGCGCGAACATTACGACCTGAGATACATTTTGCAGCGCGATTGGCATACTCTTGGGCCACAACTTGTGGGCAAACTTCACATCACAGTAGGCACCCGCGACACGTTTTATCTGGATAATGCCGTACGCTTGTTACAACAATTTCTCGAGAGCACGAACAACCCGTATTATGCGGGTGATGTTGAATATGGTCCTCATCAGCCACACTGCTTTAGAGGGGATGCGTCGCTTTCGGCAGACATGGGATATTTCACAGCACGACAGCGGATCTTGCCGAAAGCGACGGAATGGATGACAAAGACCGCTCCACCAGGAGCAGATACTACGAGTTGGCGATACTAAGGCAATGCCTTCAGCGGCGTTAGACACCGCGCATCCCGGCCTGGTTCTTAAGATCCGAAAGTGGCCAGTGAAGCGAATGGTGACGGCTGACCGGTAGTGAGTGTGCCGTAGAGAGTGCAATCGCCTGCAACGAAGCTGGTCTTCGTGATCTTGTGACCCGTAACGGCAATATCGGGAATTAAAGGGAACACACAGGCCCGGGGCGTATATAAATGATGGTTCCAACTATGAGGCAAACGACGATAATCGAAGCGGCGGCCCGGACGGTACCGCCGTACGCTAGGACGGCTGCGAGAAGCGAGTCTTCAGAAACTCGCCCAGTCTTGCTGTCGCCTTGAATTGTGGAATGGGATCCAGTTCGTTGAAGGCCGAAGTAAATGCGTTCGAAAGGCTCCCCAGCGTTCGTGGTGCAAAATCCTCGTGCTGCGGTTGAAGTGCAAGTCATGGACCCTTCGCGAGAGGTGCTTCGGAACTCCAATTCTCCTTCAATAAATGCTCCGTAGATCGTCTGTATTGTCGCTTCCGCAGATAACTGTGCATCTCCCCAGGGGTCGACTTGCTGTCTCGTTGGTCGAAATTCCTTTGCATCCAGTCCACGCCTATTGAGAGCGCGTCTTCGAGTGCGAAACGCTTCGAGGTTTCGCCAAGACTGCGGCGTAATCTCCCCGGAATGCAAGGTTGTAACACACGAAGACTCGCAGCCCAACCGTGCATGCCAGCCGGAATCGTTTGTTGTTCGGGTTTCGAATCCCCGATCGCAAATCACGAAACAACCCTATTATGTTCATCTCAGAATTGAAATGTGAAATTCTTCAAAGCACGCTGCCGGAGAGCCCCGCTAAGCGATCGCTAGAAATCCAGTTTCAAGCCAAACTGAATGAAGCGCGGATCGCGTGCAGATGTTATGTTGCCGAAATTCGCGCTGGATATATCTCCGATTGGGTTAAAAAACTGGGTGTGATTGAGCAAGTTGAAAACCTCGGTACGAAATTCAAGGTTATAGCGTTCGCCAAAAGACGTCCGCTTGATGGCGGTGAAGTCCAAGTTGTTCACAGGCGGACCGGCAAAGAAGTTATGCCGCGCATTGCCGACCGTCCCTAATGCATTGGGAGCAAACGCAGAAATATCGAAGAACTGATTGATCAACTGGCAAGAGGAATCTCCGGGTCCACCCGTCCCCGGCGCACACACCGTCTTGTGCGGATTCAGCTTGCGCAGGGGACCGACAATGTCAGGACGATCGGGCGGAACAAAGCCATCAAAACTGCCCTGAAGTGAATTGTCATCACCAGTGTCGGTCAGATAAATTGGATTTCCGCTCTGGTAGGTGTAAATTCCGCCGATTTCCCAGCCATCAATCAGCTTCTGGAGCAGTCCCGCCGTGGGCGCGAAGCGCTTGAGCGGTAGTTCGTAGGTGTAGCTAAAGATGAAGTGATGACGGGCGTCGAAGCCGGACAAGCCTGTGTCACACCTGAAGCAGTATGGGTTTAACAGCTCCTGGAATCCTGAGGCATTGTCCATCGCTTTCGAAAAAGTATAGGAGGCGAGGAACTGCAACGCTTTCCCCCTCCGCTCTAAACGAAACTGTCCGGAGTTGTACGACGAATTCGCGATGGAGTTGATCGCAATGGTGTCGGTGTAAGCTTCTAGCCCTGCATCTCCGGGCAGGCCATTGTTGGCAAAGGCACCGAAGGGACGAGTTCCGTAGAGCGTCTGCCCGTTCGACAGCTGATATGGGCTGTCTTCCCCACCCGGTCCACACGTATCTGGACCGAGGTCCGCATTGATGGCGAAACAAAGGTTTGGGTCGCCGTGATTGGCATCATAGCTGGCGAGCAATCTGTGTCCTTGGCTGCCAACGTATGCAGCTCCAGCGACCAAGGAGGGGCTGAGCTGGTACTCCAAGCTCAGGTTATATTGCTCGACATACTGACTGCGCATAGTGGGCAACAACTCGCCGAATTGAATGATGGGTAAGTATTGGGTGAAATCGACCGGGGTCCCAGGTTTGGGTGGGACGAATGGAAAAGGATTCGGGAATGATGTGCCGTTTTGGTCGACGAAGGGTGTCGCAAAGCCAGGATCAGAGATAAAAGACGCGCCGGCGAATGGAGGTTCACCGTTCAACTGGAGAAGCACAAATTGCTCAACGGGGTTGTAAAACATACCGTACGCGGAGCGAATCACCAGCTTCCCCGGCCCAAACCATGCTGGACTGAAAGCCACGCCGACTCTCGGTGAGAAGTTTTTGTATTGTGGGTGCGCGATACCGCGAGGCACTCCCGGATCACCGGCGAAAAGGTACCCCGGCGGGGCAGTAGGAAACATCTTCGATTGTGGTGGCGCCTGCCCGGGCAGAGGGGGCTGAATGTAGTTCAGTTCGTTGTTCTTCTCTATATAAGGAGTGTTCAGCTCCCACCGCAAGCCGTAGTTCAGCGTAAGGCTCGGCCGAATCCGCCAGGTGTCTTGCGCGTAAAGATTGACCTCATGTGAATGCAATCTCTGATTGGCTGTGCTGCCCTGGTCATACTCGCTGGGCAACCCCAAGACGAAGTTTGCCAGCGCATCTCCGGTGCTATTTGATCCTTCCCGAGCAAAGTTAAAGTTCCCATTAGGATCCGTGGGAAGGTTTTGTATGTACTGAATGAGCCGATAGTCTCCGCCGAACTTTAGCGAGTGAACACCGAGCACCTTGGAGAAGTTATCGACAATCTGATAGGTGTTTTGAAAATCCCCGGAGAGCCCGCCCGCATTACCGAGACTTAGGGTTCCGCCAATTCTTATGCCTGGAAGGCTATTCGCCGCTTCGGGTGGAGAACTCTGTATGCCAGTGAAACCAAACGATGCCGGGAATGCGCCGTGCGTGGGACTGTTTACGCTTGCTTGACGCAGAAATCCAATGCTAAATTCATTAAATGTCCTTGGGTTGACAATCCAGAGATCTTTAATGCTCAGATTTTGTGCGCGGATCTTGAAGTCTACCGGGAATCCCGGCAGCGTGCTCTCCTGATGCATAGAACTGTCATTCAGGTAATAGAAAGCGGAAAGCTTGTTGCTGGCATTGAACTGCTGGTCGAGTTTTATAGTTCCCTGATAGCTGTCGTTGGGTTGGACCGGACTATTGACGAAAGTTGTTGAACCAATGTTCGGGTGGGGAATGTATTTGTCCAGGAGACTGGCTGAAACGGGATCAAAAAATGAGGTCGTGATTCGACCGCCTGGAAAGATGGTGCTGTACGGAGTACCCGCGGCAAATACTGTGCAGTTGACGCTGTCCCTCGGCAGGCACAAGTTGCTGTTGAGAGCGCCAGGAAATTCGCCGCCACTGTTGACCAAATCTGCAGAAAAGTCCCCAGCTCTTTGCGCCTCGCTGTAAACAGTCTTGCTGCTACCTCTAGCTCCACGCCGTTCTCGGGAAATCTGAACGCTACCGAAAACGAATGTTTTGTTGGTCTTTATCGGTCCGCCCACCGTGCCACCAAATTGATTCAACTTGTATGTCGCCTTCAGACCGGTCTGGCTCTCAAAGAAATTGCTGGCATTAAGCTTGTCGTTGCGCAGAAATTCGAACAGGTCGCCATGCCACTGGTTGGTTCCCGATTTCGTAATCACATTGACGATCGAGCCTGAGTTTCTTCCGAACTCAGCGTTGAACGTGTTCGTAATGACACGGAATTCCTGCACCGCATCTGGAATCGGCTGCACGCCTGCCTGGTTCATGAAGGCATTGTTTGCATCAACCCCATCGACCGTAAAATTGTTCATGGTAATGCGACCGCCCCCGCTGGAAAACGTCAATGGCGCGGTCGTTGGACCGCCACCTAGACCACTCACGTAGGGGCTGCGGTTGCCTTCGCTAGCGACTGTAATACCTGGTTGCAGGGCAATGAGTTGGTACACATTCCTTCCATTGAGCGGCAGATCCACAATGGGTTTGACATCGATAACGGTCCCCAGTTGGGTGTTGGCCGTGTCGACTTGCAAGGCGGTCGCTTCTACGCCCACCACCATCCCAGTTGCGCCAACCTTCATGGCCACTTGGAAGGTTGCGACCTGGTTTACCGCAAGCACGATATTGTTCAGAACGTAGGTCGTGAAGCCATTTTGCTCTACGCGCAATGTGTAGGTGCCGACAGGCAGCAGCGGAAATTCAAAATTGCCATTGTCGTCGGAACTCATCTTCCTTACTTCGCCTGTGGCTTCGTTGGTGACCTCGACCTTCGCGTTTTGCATGACTGCACCGCTCGTGTCTACGACCATTCCGCGGATTGTGCCACTCGTGTCGGCAACGGCTGTGCTCATCAACGCTAAACAAATCGCGCAAACTGCAGAGAGTCGTCCGTATTTCATATTACGCCCCCCTTTGGGCCAGATCTTCCCCCGCTAGCGTCGAAGAGAATACTTGGCGAGAATGTTCCCGAAGCATTTCGGCAGGCAATAGATTCGGCCAGGGCCGAATCCGTTATCAAACATCAGAGTTGGCGGCTCATCGCTCTAAGGAACTCAGGACCGGACAACTCGCAGGTCTGAGTTTTCATGCAAGTTCTAAGCGAAATTGGACCAGATTCTCCAAAATAGGTGATGGTGCCGACTTCCTAAGGCGTGGTCACCGGAACTTCGATATAGGAGCTGTGATTTCTGTCGTGATAGATGCTCAGTGTCGCTGAACGGCCCTGCGTCTCGTCATAGTTCCTGCCACCTGTCTGCAGGTTGCGCTCGTACAGCGGAAAATTGCTACCCGCAATATGGATTCTCAAGCGGTGTCCTGGTGCAAAGTAGTTGCTCGTGATCATCCCGACGGGCTCGGCACGGTATACTTCGCCTGGCTTCATAAAGACTGCTGTTTTAAACCCATCGCGGTAGCGTAGCCGCAACATAGTGTCGCTTACGTTGTAGTCTTTTCCATCTGGATAGACGTCCACCAGCTTAAGCGACAGATCGGCATCTGGCGCGTTGGATGAGAGAAAAACGACTACTCTAATCTCCCCAGTGACTGCCAGACCTTCTTTGAGGGGCTCGGTGCTGTAGACGAGCACATCGTCTCGTGTCTCTGCCGCAGTCTGATCTTGCACATTGGGAACAGCGTCGCCGCCTCCCGATGAAGGCACTGGGTTTAAGGGATTGGATATGAAGGCATCCGGCGTTTCCCGGCTCGGTTCTGAGATGGAAAGTCTGCCATTACCCAGTACACTGTTCGCGCGCCCGTCGCTGTGAAGATAATATTTGGCCGGCTTGGCTGCGGGAGGCGGCCACGAAGGAAAAGTCTGCCAGCGATTGCCGCCCATGAGGAAGGTCTGCACTCTGGGACGGTCGAGCACGTCGTTGTTCTTGCCCTGGAGCCAGTGGTCGAACCACTTCAGAATCAAGCTATCGTAATCGAACCGTCCATCGCCCATATCACGTTCGCCGACCATGGTGTGCTCGGTTGCTTCTCGCATTTCACAGTGGCCAGTCGGAGCGACGATGAGAAACTGGTTCGGAGTGCCTTCGAGGTATTCAAAAAACTTGATTGTGTTTGCACCGGTGAAATCATGCCAGGCGTCTACATACAGCGCCGGCACCTGCGGGCGATCGCCGTCGTGGATTAAATCCAGCTCGCGCCAGTGCGGATCAACGGGGGACAGGGTAATCAGCGTATCGAAGTCATTGGGCGGAACACCAATCCGAGTTTCTATGTCCTTGCTCGGCAGCTGTTTTCTGGATTCTGTCGCTCTTTGTTTCAGGTCGGCCCCAGCCTCCGGCGCCAACGACGGGGTATACATATCCACCAGTCGAATGCGTTCATCACGAGAAGCATCGGGAGGCAACTTGGGGCGATTGAACTCGCCGTTGAAACGATACCATCCTTCCCACTCGATCATCGGAACGCCACCTTTATAGAAGCCACCCTCAGTATTCCATCCGGGAACTTCGCCGATCGCCGAGCCCGGCCCCATGGCAACCATTGCCTTATGCGCCGGGTGGTTCATTGCCGCCAGAGCGAGTTGGTGCTCGGCACTGGACGAACATCCGATTGTGCCCACTTTACCGTTAGACCAGGGTTGCTGGGTGATCCAGGTAAGAGTGTCGTAACCATCGTTACGAGCGCCGGCAAGAAACTGATGCATGCCCTCTGACCAACCCGTCCCTCGCTCGTTTTGCAAGACAATCACATAGCCGCGCAAAAGTAAGGGCCGAATTAGCTTGTCCTCCAACTCCGCTCCTCGCTCGTACGGAGTACGTATGAGAATGGCCGGCATTTTTGTCCCCGGAGCCTTAGGTATGAGTAGGCTCGTTGAAAGCCTCACACCATCACGCATGGCGACCATGTTCTCGCGGTCGAAAGTCGCGGTATCTTCAAGACCGGACTTTTTCCACGCCTCGGCAGTCTGAGCGGACATCGGACTTTTGACGGAAAACTGGGATGCGACAAGAAGCAGCAAACAGCAAAATCTTGTTCTGGTCATTTTGATTTTCCAACGAGAAGCCTTGGATCGGATTGTGGTTTGCAGAGAACGTACGCTGTCGAACTCGCTCCCCGCGAACCTTCCACTCGGACTAGATATTACGCGCTGCCAAAAACCAACCAACTGATTCGGCACATTCCGAACCAGCCTGATCCGCAGGCATCCTGCGACGGGAACCCTGTTTGAGGCATTCAGCGGCCCAAGGCCAATTACTACATGAACGACCTGGGGGTAAAGATCGATTCCAATCGATCCAGGCAATGGATCCCATCAAGGAGTGAACATGGGGCCGTAGATCTCACCCTGATCGATCAAATCGTTGCAACCTTGATCCTTTGAGCTTCTCGAGATGAACGGTAATTGCCTCCCTCGTGGCTTGTGGTGAGTTGGCGATCAGGCTGACGCTTGTGCCTTTGGGTCAGAGCTGCGAGCGCATTCGGGTTGCCCCCATATGCTTGCTCTAATGTTCTCTTCCAACTACGCCCACCCGCGCGTTCCTCTTTGGTAATATTTTTTGAACCCGCGCCGAATAGCACATCGCGGCGATGTTCGAATAGGAAGCACGACCTTCTTCAGAAAGCCAATTTGCAGAACATCATGACAGACACGACGCTAATCGGACTTGACTGGGGCACTTCTTCGCTGCGCGCCTATCGCTTGGGCTCTGAAGGCGTGGTCCTTGAGAAACGAGAACTGCCGCTAGGGATTATGCGGTTACTTGGCCAGAATCGCCCCGCATCGGACGAGCGCGCCGCCCTGTTCGAAAGAGCCTGCCGCCAAGCCTGTGATGGCTGGTTGGAAGCTGATCCTTCGATCCCTGTCATTGGCTGCGGGATGATCGGGAGTGCACAGGGTTGGCGAGAGGCCCCCTATTTAGCTATCCCCGTCGATATCGATTCCATAGGGCTGAGTCTGACCTACGTAGTTGGCCAAAACGGTATCGTGCTGCACATCGTGCCCGGCTTGATCGAGCACTCCGAACTCCCGAATGTGATGCGCGGGGAAGAGTCACAAATCACTGGCGCGCTGAGAATAGCGGCTCGAGGTAAGAAAGCGGCCAATGGCCGGAACAGCAGTCTGCTTTGCTTGCCCGGCACACACTCAAAGTGGGTTCTCGTCAGGGAAGATCGAATCATGCATTTCGAGACTTTCATGACAGGTGAACTCTTCTCAGCATTGTGTCAGCACACAATCTTGGGCCAAACCATGCGACCCTCCGAAGATGCGTCCGCGTTCGACAGGGGAGTGAGAGTTGCCCAGTCATCAGCCAGACGAGCGAGCCTGTTGTCCATGATTTTCAGTACGCGGACTCTTGGATTGACAGGCGCGCTGGAAGCAACTCAACAGAGCGATTACTTGTCGGGACTCTTGATTGGTCACGAAATCGCCTCCATCCAGCAGGGTACAGACAATTCGTATTTCCTCCAGGAGATTCTCCTGGTTGGAAATTCGGCGCTATGTTTGCGCTATAAGCGGGCGTTGCTTCACTTTGGACGCGTTGATGTGAGGATCATTTCTGACGCAACTGAGCGCGGACTGTGGACCATTGCAGTGCAGGGGAGGCTTCTCGAGCGAGCCTGATCGCCTCAAGAGCTTCTGATTCGAGACACTATGTTTGCGGCGGCGTTAAGACGATGCGGTTTGATAGCCATCCTCCGCGGGGTGCATCCGAGAGAGGTTGTCGATATGGGTACAGAACTCTATTCCGCCGGCTCTCCGATCATTGAGGTGCCGCTGAGTTCTCCGCGCCCGTTCGAAAGCATTCGTGCCCTCCGGAGCTACCTAGCCTACAGAATGTTGTGTGCGACAGGTGAGAGCCTACTCAGTTGTCTTTACTGCAAACGTTACCCGAACGCCGGGATCAGCCACGGTTCTACCCGAGTACCGCGATAAGGGTAGCTAGGGGTATGGCATACTCAGGCTTTGATCGAATAACCCGAAAACAAGATCAGGCACGAGAATATAGGGACGAATTGGTAAGGGTGGTTTACCGCGAGCCGTATTACCGCCACCCCAACAACAAGAAGATATTGCAAATAGATACGCGCTCCGCCGCTCCAAGTTTTCATTCATTCCTCCTAACGTTCATCTAGAACGACAAAAGGCCGACGTAAGCCAGCGACGGAATAAGCTGCGGGCGTCCCGCGCCGTGTACGAAACCATTCCGATGCTGAAGTGTGACTAATTTTTCTCGCCCCTTTGCGGGCTCATGTGGTGGGTAATTCGATGAATTTCCCCCAGGAGAAGCCGAACTTGTCTCACTTGCCGGATTTCGCCCCAAACTCCACTTCCCAATCCACGGCTTCCTGCTGTCCCAGGAAACTCACAGCTAAGAAATTCCCCGTCACTTCCTGGCGCGTGGGAATCTCGCCTTTTCCCGCAACCGATGCACGCACGTGCGCAACCCTGAATCCCTCAGGCACAAAGAACGAAAGCGTGTAGTCATCCCCGGGCACCGTGTCCGATCTGCCGCGCAGCCGGTTTTTCGAGCCGTCCCAAGCCAGTTCTTGGATCGAATAAGCGCCGGTAATGTGGCGTGAGTTGCCGATCAATTGCGGTCTGCCCGGGAGCGGATAGAGCTGAAAGACGCGCGTGTCGTGGGGCTCAATATCCACCTTCATTCGATCCTTAAAGACTCCGGCCAGCTTCTGGTTCCACGCATCGAAGGCGATGTAGCTAGCGCCCGCTGGCAGTCCCAGCTTCTCGGCAAAGGAAAGGTCGCGGGTTGCCGTCTCGCTCCGCCAGTTGGTCATTCCCACCACATCATAGACCCCGGACGCGGCATTCACCTTCACATCCAGGATCTCCGGATAGTTGTGGATGTAAGTATCCTCAGTCGTACGGTTGAAGATATCCCAGAGCCCCAGGCTGGTTCCGCGGCTGAATAAATCGATGGGAAGGATGGGTAGAGTGGGCAAGCTCATCTGCAACAACTTGACTCTCTCCTCCGGCAATTCGGGCGTCACGCTCGACAACGAATAGACCACGCCGGCCAGCGCGGTATAAGAAATCAGCGTGCGCGCTTCTGGCAGACTAACGCCGAATCCTACTAAGTGGTCCTCATGATCGCGCCCGTTGCTTATAACTAATGGAGACCTTTTTCTCGTTGCTTCCTCGACGCTCATGGGCAGCCCAACCTCGATTCCCTCACCCGCCAACGTGTAAGCGACGATGTGGTTCAAGAAAGCATTGGCGTTGATGGAACTGAACATGGCATAACCCCCATGCCAAGTCGGATACGTGTCCTCGCCATTAAAGAAAGAGTTAATGTATCCGATTCCTTCCTCAGGCGCGCCGTTGGGGCACGCCTCGATGAATCGGTTGGGGCCGATCGTCTCACGGATCAGCTTCAGGCGATTGCGATAGGCCACAGTCGGATCGATGGACTTATCGTGGATTCGATCGAGGTCCACCCCGGGCGTGTACTTCAGCATGTCGTGCTCCCCGTCGAACTTATAGTATTCGAACCCAAACTCATCCAGGGTGGTAAATTCCTTCTTGAGGAAGTCGAGAACCTCAGGATTCGTCTCATCCAGAGTCGGAGTATCGTAGTCCATAACCATGCTCCCATCCTTTTGTTCTTCACCCCAATACTTGTGAGAGCCCTTGTAGCGCAGATACCAATCCGGATGCTGTTCCACGGCTCCGGCATAGCTGTTGGGGACCAGCCATACACCAGGATGCAATCCCTTAGACTTGATGTAGTCGGCAAGCCACTTCGGCCCGTGCGGAAATTTCGTCGGGTCCCACCTTTCCGTCCAGTAGTGCTCCTTCTTGGCGTGCTCGTTCTTGGGGTCTAGTTTGTAGTCGTATCCGTCATCTACGACGATGTATTCAAAACCGTAAGGCTTAAGATGCGCCGCAATCCAGTCCGTGTTACGGACAATGTCCGCCTCGGTCACATCTTCGTAATAGTTGTCCCAACTGTTCCAGGCCGTCGGCGCCGTGCGG
>Ga0335070_10007378_pt1 | contig 12894 bp, 11 predicted proteins | sample Lox_Sample_13_FD_206722 | JGI IMG/M metagenome (GOLD analysis project Ga0335070, IMG submission 206722) | Soil microbial communities from Loxahatchee National Wildlife Refuge, Florida, United States - Lox_Sample_1.3 | ecosystem: Environmental > Terrestrial > Soil > Wetlands | place: USA...
CCGGGCATGTCGGCATGCGTGAGGATGTAGGCAGAGTGCTTGTGGTAACCCGAATGCGCCACCGTCAGCCCGATTTCGTGCAGCCTCGCGGCCCAGGACAGCAGGTGCAGCGGGTACTCCGGATCTGTGTGCAGGTCGGTGGAGAGCTGGCGCAGCAGCGCCACGGCCAGGGTCTCCACGCGCCGCGCCTGCCGCATGTCGATGTGATATCGCTTCATGAACTGCGCTACCGTGGTGTCGCGCATGTCCTGATGATGGAAGCGGCCGAGCATGTCGTACAGGATCCCCTGACGCATCGCCCCGGTCGCGAGCTTCATGCGCTCGACGTCCAGCTCGGAGAAGATGGCCGACATGATGGCGAAGCCGCCGGGAAGAACCTGTAACCGGTCCGGCCGCAGGCCGTTGGATTCGAGTTTGTCCACGTCGCCGGCCTTGAGCAGCGCGCTGCGCAGCTTCTCCAGGCCTTCGGCAGTGATGCTGCCGTCGCTCCAGCCGCGCGCCTGCATCACGTCGCCCATGGAGCGAGCGGTACCGGACGATCCCACGGCTTCTTTCCAGTGGCCCGCGTAGAAATCCCGGGCGATCGTCTCCAGTTCCACGCGCGCCGCCAGCTCGGCCTGCTTGAGCGCCTGCTTGCTGATCCTGCCATTGGGGAAGTAGCGCAGCGTCCAGCTCACGCAGCCCATGTACAGGCTCTCCAGCCGGCGCGGGCGGAAGCCGCTGCCGATGATGAACTCGGTGGAGCCCCCGCCGATGTCCACCACCATGCGCTTGTCGCCGGTCAGCGGCAGGCTGTGCGACACCCCGAGGTAGATCAGCCTGGCTTCCTCGCGTCCGGCCACCACTTCGATCGGGAAGCCGAGCGTCTGCTCCGCGCGCGCCAGAAACTCCGGGGCGTTCTTTGCCACGCGTAGGGTGTTGGTGCCCACCGCCCGCACCGCCTCCGGCGGCAGGTCGCGCACGCGCTCGCCGAAGCGGGCCAGCGCCGCGAGCGCCGTCTGCTGCGCCTCGTCAGTCAACCGCTTGTTCGGGGTGAGCCCGGCCGCGAGGCGCACCGGCTCCCGCAGCGAGTCGAGCGGATAGAGCTGGTCTTCGACGACCCGCGCCACCTCCAGTCGGAACGAGTTCGAGCCGAGGTCGACCGCGGCGAGGGTGGAGAACTGGGCCATGAGGCGCGTGCTGCGCGCAGGGGGTCTAGCCTACGCGCCCGCCGCTCCGGTGCCGCTGCGGCTCGCCGGGCAGCGCGTCAAGCCATGATCTCCCGCTCGATCTCCTCGAGCGTGACGTGGCGCACATCCTTTCCCTTGACCAGGTAGATGACGTACTCGGAGATGTTCTTGGCATGATCGCCGATGCGCTCCAGCGCCTTGGCGATGAACAAGATCTCGATGGAGGCCGAGATCGTGCGCGGGTCCTCCATCATGAAGGTGATCAGCTGGCGCAGGATGGCGCGAAACTCGTCGTCGACGTGCTGGTCGGTACGCACCACCTCCGCCGATCCGGTGACATCCGTGCGCGCAAAGCAGTCCAGCGACTTGCGCAGCATCTCCAGCGCGAGATTGCCCATGCGGCGGATCTCGACGTAACGCGGTTGCTGCACGCGGTCCACCGAATTGACCATCTTGGCCATGCGGGCGATCTTGGCGGCCTCATCGCCGATGCGCTCCAGATCGGTAATGGTCTTGATCACCGTCATGATCAAGCGCAGATCGCTCGCCGCCGGCTGCCGCCGGGCGATGATGGTGGTGCAGTCCTCGTCGATGCCCACTTCCATGGCGTTGACCTTGTGATCGTTGGCCACGATCGTGCCGCACAGTTCGAGATCGGCGGTGGTGAGCGCCTCGATCGCCAGGGACACCTGCTGCTCCACGAAGCCACCCATCTGGAGCACACGCGAACGCAGCGTCTCCAACTCGGCGTCGAACTGCTTGGAGGTATGGGTGTGTTCGCTGTTAGTCATGCTCGACTCCTTGGCGCCGCGAGGCCACGGCTGACCATCCTATATTCTAATAACGGACATTGACAGCAAAGTTTCAGTCCTGCCGGGACAGGGTCTGCACGCCATCGGCGCCGCCCAGCAGCAACAGGTCGGCTGGCCGCCGCGCGAACAACCCGTTGGTCACCACGCCTGGGATTTGGTTCAGCCGTCCTTCCAGCTCCACCGGATCGCGAATGGTCAGGCCATGGACGTCCAGGATGAGGTTGCCATAGTCGCTGACGAAGCCCTGCCGCCAGGCCGGGCTGCCGCCGAGCTTGACCAGCTCGCGGCCCACGAAGCTGCGCGCCAGGGGAATGACTTCAACCGGCAGGGGGAAAGCCCCCAGACGCTCCTTGAGCTTGCTGCCATCGGCGATGCACACGAACTTGCGCGCGACTGCGGCGACGATCTTCTCGCCGGTGAGCGCACCGCCGCCGCCCTTGATCATGCGCAGCTGGCGGTCGATTTCGTCCGCGCCGTCGACGTAGAGGTCCAGTTCGGCAACGTCGTTGAGTTCGAGTACGCGGATTCCGGCGGCTTGCAGCAGCAGGGTGGTGGCCTGGGAGCTGGACACCGCGGCATCCACCCGGCCCTTGATCGTTGCCAGCGCCTCGATAAAGAAGTTGACCGTGGATCCAGTGCCCACCCCGACGATCGCGCCATCACGCACGCAAGCGATGGCGGCCCGCGCCGCCGAGCGCTTCATCTCATCCGCAGATGCCACGCTGGCGGTGCCTCCGGAACTTGTGCCACTGCTTGAGCCATAGCGCACAAGGATAGCCGGTAAGGGCGCGATCCACAATTGACCGGATGCCCCGCCGTGCTACGCTCCCGCGTGTCCGTCGATCCCGCCCAGCAACACTCCCGACCATGAGCACGCCCGATTACCTCGAACGCATCCTGCGCGCGCGCGTCTACGACGTTGCGCTCGAAACCCCGCTCGAGCCGGCTGCCGCGCTGTCCCAGCGCATCGGCAACCGCCTTCTGCTCAAGCGCGAGGACATGCAACCGGTGTTCTCCTTCAAGCTGCGCGGGGCCTACAACAAGATGGCGCATCTGCCGCCCGCCGCGCTCAAGCGCGGGGTGATCTGCGCCTCGGCCGGCAACCACGCACAGGGGGTTGCCTTCGCCGCACAGAAGCTCGGCTGCCGGGCGGTGATCGTGATGCCGGTCACCACGCCGCGGATCAAGATCGACGCCGTCGCGGCCCGCGGCGCCAAGGTGGTGCTGCACGGCGACGCCTACGACGACGCCTATGCGCACTCCCTGAAGATTGCCCGACGCGAGAAGCTCACCTACGTCCATCCGTACGATGACCCCGACGTCATCGCCGGCCAAGGCACCATCGGCATGGAGATCCTCCGGCAGCACAGCGGGCCACTCGACGCGGTGTTCGTGGCCGTCGGCGGCGGCGGTCTGATCGCCGGCATCGGGGCGTACATCAAGCGGCTGCGGCCGGAGGTCAAGATCATCGGCGTGGAGCCGATAGACTCCGACGCGATGGCGCGCTCGCTGGCGGCGGGGCACCGGATACGGCTCAAGCAGGTCGGGCTGTTCGCCGACGGCGTGGCGGTCAAGCAGCCGGGTGTGGAGACGTTCCGCCTGTGCCGCGAACTGGTGGACGACATGGTGTTGGTGGACAACGACGATATCTGCGCAGCGATCAAGGACGTGTTCGAAGATACCCGCTCGATCCTGGAGCCGGCCGGAGCGCTGCCCATTGCCGGTGCCAAGGCCTGGGTAGAGCGACGCCGATGGAAGGACCGCACGCTGGCCGCGGTGGCCTGCGGAGCCAACATGAACTTCGACCGGCTGCGATTCGTCGCCGAGCGCGCCGAGCTGGGCGAGAGGCGAGAGGCGCTGCTGGCGGTCACCATTCCCGAGCGGCCGGGCAGCTTCCGGCGCTTCTGCGCTCGCATCGGCGCACGCAACGTCACGGAATTCAACTACCGGTACGGAGATCCCGACCGCGCCCAAGTGTTCGTCGGGCTGTCCATCCACAACCGCGACGAGACGCAGCGGGTGGGGCATCGGCTGCGCGCCGCGGGCTTCCCGACGCTGGATCTAAGCGACAACGAGATGGCCAAGCTGCACATACGCCACTTGGTAGGCGGGCGCTCACCCCAGGTGACAGACGAGCTGATCTACCGCTTCGAGTTCCCCGAACGCCCCGGGGCGCTGATGCATTTCCTCGACCGCATGAGTGGCGGCTGGAACATCAGCCTGTTTCACTACCGCAACCACGGAGCCGACTTCGGACGCGTGCTGGTCGGCATTCAGGTCCCCCCGCGGGAGAAACCCGCCTTCCGCCGTTTTCTGGAGCAGGTGAACTACCCCTGCTGGGAAGAGACCGGCAACCCTGCATACCGTCTGTTCCTGCAGCATCACCGGTGAGCGCGGATTTTGCAGTGTCGTGCAGGGACTTGTGCAAGAATAGCCGCCGCGCCCCACAGACCGGACCCGCTCCAGTGCACAACATCAATTCGACCAAGGGCTTGCACATGTGGATGGCCCGTACGCTGCTCGCTGCAGGCCTGCTGCTGAGCGCCGCGCCTCCCGCTGGGGCCATGGACGGCGACAGTGCTTTCATGGCCGCCCGCCATGCCTTCCAGAAGGGCCAGTTCGACCGCCTGCAACGGCTGGCAGCCGATATGGCGGGACATCCGTTGGAGCCTTACGTGACCTACTGGCGCCTGCGTTCGCACCTGGGCGAAGGCAGCGCGACCGAGGTGGAGGCGTTCCTGCGCGAGCAGGGGGACACGCTGGTAGGCCAGCGCCTGCGGGCGGACTGGCTCAAGTATCTGGGCAAGCGGCAGGACTGGGACGCCTTTCTGCGCGCCTACCCGCGCCTGGCGTTAGAAGACACCGAAGTCACCTGCTACGCGATGCAAGCCAGGCTCGCCCGCCAGGACACCGCGGCGTTGCGCGACGCTCGCCCGCTGTGGTTCCAGGGCGCGCCGCAGCCGGACGGTTGTGCGAGCTTGTTCGACGCGTTGCGCGCGCAAGGCCTGCTCACCGAGGACGACGTGTGGGCTCGCTTTCGACTGGCGCTCGAGTCGGGCAACGTTGGCTTCGCCAAGCAGCTTGCAGGCTGGTTGCCGCGCGACAAGCGCTTCGACGCGCGCCAACTCGATCTGGCTGCACGCAGCCCTCAGCGACTGCTGGACCGCCGTCCGCTGACGCTCAAGACGCGGCCCGACCAGGAATTGGCAATCTTCGCCGCCTGGCGGCTGGCGCAATCGTTGCCTCAAGTGGCCGCCACCCGCGTGGAGCGGTTCGAAGCCGAGCTGGCTCCCGAGCAGCGCGGCTATCTCTGGGGCCAGATCGCGTTAGCCGGTGCACTCAAGCTGCGGCCCGAATCGCTGGACTGGTTCGCGCGGGCGGGTGACGCCCCCTTGTCGGACCGCCAGCTGAGCTGGAAAGTGCGCATGGCGTTGCGAGCGGGAGACTGGCCCACGGTCATCGCTGCGGTCGACGCGATGTCGCCGAAGGAACGTCAGTACCCGGGGTGGAGCTACTGGAAAGGGCGCGCACTCCTGGCCGCCGGCCGCCCAGCGGATGCCCAGGCACTCCTATCGCCGATCGCTGGCGATCCGGGGTTCTACGGCCAGCTGGCTGCAGAAGAGCTGGGGCTGACCTCGATGGCTCCATCGGCAGGTTACGAGCCGAGCAACGCCGATCAACAAGGCGCCGACCGCGACCCCGGCCTACAGCGCGCGCTGCAGCTGTACCGGCTGGGGCTGCGCTATGAAGGCGCGTTGGAATGGCGCTGGACTACGCGCACTTTCGACGACAAGCAACTGCTCGCAGCAGCTGATGCTGCCCGGCGCGCCGGCTGGTACGAGCGGGTGATCGACACCGCCGAGCGGACTCGCGAGCTGCACGACTTTGCGTTGCGCTATCCCGCACCCTACCGGGATGTGGTGAGCGGGCGTACCCGCCAGGCCGGGCTGGACGAGGCCTGGGTCTACGGCCTGATGCGGCAGGAGAGCCGGTTCGCCAGCGACGCACGCTCAGTAGCCGGGGCACAGGGTCTCATGCAGTTGATGCCAGCCACTGCGCGCTACGTCGCGCGCCGCATGGGGCTGTCCGGGTATAACCGGCACCACGCGACCTCGGTGGACACCAACGTCAACCTGGGCACCTACCACTTGCGCGAACTGCTGGACAACCTGGACAACCAGCCGATGCTCGCCTCCGCGGCGTATAACGCCGGGCTGTCGCGCGCGCGCGAGTGGCGCGCGGACCGGCCGCTAGAAGGTGCCATCTACGTGGAAAGCATCCCCTTCACGGAAACCCGCGATTATGTGCGCAAGGTGATGAGTAACACCACGCACTACGCACGCCTGTTCGGGCAGCCCGTGGTCGGCATCAAGGAGCGGCTGGGCACGGTCGACCCCCGCCAGTTGGCCAACGATTGAGTGCCACGCCAGGCGCGCTGGCGTAAAATTCCCCGTTTGGCCTTATCCTCTCGCAGGGCCTTATGCTGGTTCGTAACGTCTTGCTTATCGGCGGCAGCGGGTTTGGCTCCGGCCGCCCGATGACGATGTTCTCGATCAATAGCCGCGGAATCGGGCTTAACTTGCAGCGGCAAGCTAGCCTCCGCCGAAACCGCCGCCTATGTCGGTCCATTCCGTTCTAGTTATCGGAGGCAGCGGTTTTGTCGGCCGCCATCTCGCGCATCGGCTGGTCGCCCAAGGCGTTCGGGTAGTGATTCCTACGCGTCGGCGCGAACGGGCCAAGGCGCTCATCCTGCTGCCAACGGTCGAGGTGCTCGAGGCGGACGTACACGATCCGCAGGCGCTCGCGCGCCTGATGGCCAACGTCGACGCCGTAGTCAACCTCGTAGGCATCCTGCACGGCGACTTCCAACGCGTGCACGTCGAGCTGACGCGCAAGATCCTGGAGGCATCCCGTCAAGCAGGCGTCAAGCGTTACGTGCACATGAGCGCGCTGTGCGCGGCAGCGGATGCACCGAGCGCTTATCTGCGCTCCAAGGGCGAAGCCGAGTTGCTGGTGCAGGCGGCCGATTGCGACGCGCTGCGCACGACGATCTTCCGGCCCTCGGTGGTGTTCGGACGGGACGACCGCTTCCTGAACCTGTTTGCCGACATCGCCCGGGTCGCGCCGGTGATGGCGATCGCTTCGCCCGATGCGCGCTTCCAGCCGGTGCACGTGGAAGATGTGGGGCACGCGCTGGCCGGCTGCATCGCCGACCCCCGCACCTTCGGTCGCAGCTACGATCTGTGCGGCCCGAAGGTATACACGTTGCGGGAGCTGGTTGCCTACGTATGCAAGACGGCAGGGCTGCGCCGCCCTGTCATTGGCCTCGGTGCGTGGTTGTCGAAGCTGCAGGCTCTTATGCTCGAGTGGGTACCGGGAAAGCCCATGACGCGGGATAACCTGCTGTCCATGCGCGTGGACAATGTCTGCCAGTGTCCCTTCCCGGAAGTGTTCGGCTTCACGCCCACGCCGATGGAAGCGGTGGTGCCGACCTACATCGCTGGCGTGACCCCGCGGTCGCGCTACCGCTGGTTCCGCTTCCGGGCGCGCAGATGAGGCGCTTCGCATGAGGGATTACACCCTGATCATCGGCAACAAGAATTACTCTTCCTGGTCGTTGCGCCCCTGGATAGCGATGCGGCACTCCGGGCTGCCGTTCCGCGAGATCCGTATCCCGCTGTACACCCCGCAGGCCCAGGACGAGATCCGCAGGTACTCGCCCTCCGGGAAGGTGCCGGTCCTGCTGGACGGATCACTCACGGTGTGGGACTCGCTGGCGATCTGCGAGTACCTCGCGGAGAAGCACCCGGAGTTGGAGCTCTGGCCGCGCGATAGTGCCGCGCGCGCGTGCGCACGCAGCCTGAGCGCCGAGATGCATTCGGGATTTCAGCCGCTGCGCCAGAACATGACGATGAACATCCGGCGCACCTTCCCGGGCATGGGCCGCACGGTGGACGTGGCGGCCAACATCGACCGCATCACGCGTGCATGGAGCGATTGCCGCCAGCGCTACGGTGCGGCCGGCCCTTTCTTGTTCGGCCGCTTCGGCATCGCGGACGCGATGTATACGCCGGTCGTGCTGCGTTTCCGAACCTACGCGGTCCAGCTCACCGGCGCCTGCCGGGAGTACGCCGACACCATCCTTGGCCTGCCCGCGCTCCAGCAGTGGCTGGCAGAGGCCACCGCGGAAACCGAGGTGATCCCCGCCTTCGAGCCCGCTCCGGCGCAATGAAGGTCTACCGCGTCGGGGGATCGGTCCGCGACGAATTGCTCGGCCTGCCGGTCAAGGACCACGACTATGTCGTGGTCGGCAGCTCCCCGGAGCAGATGGTCAAGCTCGGGTTCCGCCCGGTGGGCAAGGATTTCCCCGTGTTCCTGCATCCCGAAACCAAGGAAGAGTATGCGCTCGCCCGCACCGAGCGCAAGACCGGTCGGGGCTACAAGGGTTTCACCGTGTACACCGCGCCGGAAGTCACGCTGGAGCAGGACCTCGCGCGGCGCGACCTCACCATCAACGCGATCGCGCGCGACGAGCAGGGCAAGCTGATCGACCCGTTCCACGGCGCGCGCGACCTGGAGCGCGGCGTCCTGAGGCATGTGAGCCCGGCGTTTGCCGAAGACCCGGTGCGCGTCTTGCGAGTGGCGCGGTTCGCCGCCCGTTTCGCCTTCGAGATCGCACCCGAGACGGTCGCGCTGATGCGCCACATGGTGGCGCAAGGCGAGGTCGATCACCTGGTGGCCGAGCGCGCCTGGCAGGAGATCGCACGCGGCCTGATGGAGCCACGCCCGTCGCTCCTGTTCGAGGCGCTGCGCGGCTGCGGGGCGCTCGCGCGCATCTTGCCGGAGATCGATGCATTGTTCGGGGTGCCACAGCCGCCGGAGCATCACCCAGAGATCGATACCGGGCTGCACATCATGCTGGTCGTCGACTACGCGGCCTCGCGGCATTACCCGCTGCCGGTGCGGTTTGCCGCGCTCACCCACGATCTAGGCAAAGGCCTCACGCCGCGCGAGCTGTGGCCGTCACACAACGGTCATGAAGCGAAAGCGGGGGCGCTCGTCGAGCAGCTGTGCGAGCGGTTGCGCGTGCCTACCGAATGTCGCGATCTGGCGCGGCTGGCCGCCCGCCATCACGGCGAGATTCATCGCGCCGAGGAACTGCGGCCGGCCACGATCGTCAAGCTGCTGGAGCAGTGCGATGCCCTGCGCCGCCCAGAGCGCTTCGGGCAGCTGCTCGACGCCTGCGCCTGCGACTTCCACGGACGGCCGGGATGGGAAACCCTGCCCTATGCGCCCGCCGCGACACTGCGCCGGTCACTGGAGGCCGCACGCGCGGTCGACGCCGCAGCGATCGCGCGCAGGGTGGGCGAGCCGCGGCGCATCGCGGAAGCCCTTCACCAGGCCCGTGTCGAAGCCGTCAAGGCAGCGCTCGCCGCGTGACCTGTCATCCTTCTTGCTGCGCGGTGCGTTGGCTTTTCGCGGTACCCCTCAACCTGTTAATGGAGATGACATGATGCGCAAGTCTTTGCTGCTCGCTTCGATTCTTGCCCTCTCGGCGACCCTCGGCATCGCCGGCACCGCCTTCGCGGACGAACATACCGGCAAGTCCAAGACCAAGCATGAGAAGGCCGAGGCTGCCTTCAAGAAAGCCGACAAGGACGGCGACGGCACGCTGGACAAGACCGAAGCCAAGGCCATGTCGAAGAAGGTGGCGAAGCACTTCGACGAGATCGACGCCGACAAGGACGGCACTGTGACGCTCGACGAGATCCACACCTACATGAAGGCGCACAAGAAGAAGTAGGCCGCGCCACACGCGGGTTCGCGGACGGGCGGGGTCTCCCGCCCGTTCTGCTCTGCGCGCTGGTCAGCGCAGCGCGTAGACCAGCCAGGTCAGCAACGCCGAGAGCAGCAAGGACGAAGCGAACGGGAAGCTGTACTCCCTGCCCTTATAGCGGAAGTGCAGGTCGCCAGGCATCCGGCCCAGGCCGATCCGCCCCAGGAACGGGTTCAGCCACCCGATCAGCGCGATCGCGAGCATCAGGACCAGAAACCACTTCAGCACCGACCAATCCTCGCGCTCCGCCGCGCCTGCGGCGCCCACATCCGCCTACAGTACAATCCCGCCCGCACAACCTTCGGCGGGGAGGCGCAGTTGATCGATCTGTACACCTGGAGCACGCCTAACGGACGCAAGGTATCGATTTTCCTGGAGGAAGCCGGGCTGCCCTACCGGGTGCACGCCATCGATATCGGGAAGAACGAGCAGTTCGCGCCCGATTTCCTGGCGATCAGCCCGAACAACAAGATTCCGGCGATCGTGGACCAGGAAGGCCCGCAAGGCAAGCCCTTCAGTCTGTTCGAGTCCGGCGCCATCCTGCTGTACCTGGCCTGGAAGACCGGGCGCTTCCTGCCGCACGAGGTCGCCGACCAGTTCGAGACGATCCAGTGGCTGATGTTCCAGATGGGCGGCGTGGGACCGATGTTCGGTCAGGTGCATCACTTCGTGCGCGCGGCGCCCGAGCCGGTGCCCTATGCGATCGAGCGCTACACCAAGGAGACCCGCCGCCTGTACGGCGTGCTCGATCGCCACTTCCAGTCGCACGAATACCTCGCGGCAGAATACTCCATCGCGGATATCGCGACCTATCCCTGGGTGGCGCGCCACGAGTGGCACAGAGTCGATCTTCACGACTTCCCGGCGGTGAAGCGCTGGTACGACCTGGTGGGCGCGCGCCCCGCAGTGCAGAGAGGCATGGCGGTGCCTCAACCCCGCAAGTAGCATCCCGCCGGCCCCGCGCGGCGTGCATACGCCTTGCTTGCCTCGAGGAAGCTCACGCTCAAGCAATCCGAAATCCTGCCGATGATCGGTTTCGGTGCAATAGGCCTGTCGAGGCCTGCGCCGCGAGCCGATGAGCGAGCCCACCCCCGAAAAGATCGGAAAGTACCCCGTCACGCGCGAGATCGGCCGCGGGGCCACGAGCGTGGTATACCTCGGGCGCGATCCCTTCCAGAACCGGGAGGTCGCGATCAAGGTGGTGCGCAATCCCCAGGGTCCACAGGACACCGACCTGCAGCGCCGCTTCCGCAAGGTGTTCCTCAACGAGGCCGCGCTGGTGGGCAAGCTGTTCCACCCGCACATCCTGGCTATCTACGACGCGGTCAACGAGCAGGACTTGAGCTACATCGTCATGGAGTACGTGCAGGGCAAGACGCTCGAGCACTACTGCGACGTGGCCAACCTGCTGCCGGTGGCGAAGGTGGTGGAAATCATCTTTAAGTGCAGCCTCGCCCTGGCGTTCGCCCAGCGGCACGGCGTTATCCACTGCGACATCAAACCCGCCAACGTCCTGATCAGCGGCGACTCCGATATCAAGGTGAGCGATTTCGGCGCGGCGCTGTACGACAAAGCGCAGCACACCCACCTGAAGGGCGTCGGCTCCCCGGCATACATGTCCCCCGAACAGGTCCAAGACAAGGAACTGACGGTGCATACCGACGTCTACTCGCTGGGCGTGCTGATGTATCAGATGCTGACCGGCAAGCTGCCGTTCCGCGCGTCGAGCAAGGCCAGCCTGCTCTACCAGATCATCAACATCGCAGCGGTGCCGCCGAGTACTTTCCGGCGCGACATCCCGGCCGAACTCGACCGCGTGGTCATGCGCTGCCTCGAGAAGAGTCCGGACGCCCGCTATCAAAGCTGGACGGACTTCTCGCGTGACCTGACCTATTCCTATCGCAACCTGGAAGTGCCGACGGACACCGTCTCCGACACCGAGAAATTCAACACGCTGCGCAGCCTCACCTTTTTCAAGGACTTTCGCGAACAGGAGTTGTGGGAGGCGGTGCGCGTCACCGCCTGGCGCAAGTTCCTGTCGGACCAGAGCGTGATCCGCGAGGGCGACACCGGGGAGAGCTTCTTCATCATCACCGCCGGCGAGGCCAAGGTAACCAAGGGTGGCCGGCTGCTCAACATCTTGCGGCCGGGCGACTGTTTCGGCGAGATGCTCTACTTCAGCGAGATCAACGCGCGGCGCTCCACCACCATCACTTCGCTGTCGCCGATGACGGTGATCGAGATCAAGGCCGCCGATCTGAGCCAGGCCTCTGATCCGCTGCAGAAGGAGATCAACAAGGCCTTCCTGCGCATCCTGATCGACCGGCTCACCTGGGCCAACAACCGTCTATCCGCGGCTTAGTATCCGGTCGCCGCCTGCGCGCCGCGCGGGCTAGAATCCGCAGGCGAGCAGTCGCCCGCCGGTGGTGCCGTCCATGCTCAACACGGGTGCGGCCGCCTACCAGGGGCGGATTGCCTGCTCTGGAACAGAACCTACGCTACGGCTATGAGCGCCTGCCCGCGATGCGGCAAAGAGAACCAGTGTGGCTTCGGCCAGGCGCAGCCCTGCTGGTGCGCATCCATGCCCGGCGTCCGCTTGCCGCTGCCCAATCAGGGCGACGCCGGGTGCTACTGCCCCGACTGTCTGGCTGCACTGATCGGCGCGGCGCCAGCCGGAGGTCACTTGACCAGCAGCACCGGCACCGGAGACAAGTGAATGGTACGGGACGATACCGACCCCAGCAGCATGTTGGCGATCGTCCCCATCCCGCGTGTTCCCATCACGATCAGCTGGCAATCGTGCTGTTGCGCGTAACGCGCGATGTTGTCGGGCTCTTCGCCGACCGCGATGTGCGCGCGATAGGCTACGCCCAGCTGGTCGAGCAGCTCGCGGGCCGATTTCAGCGCCGCTTCCCCCTCCTGCTGATAGAACTGCTCGAGCTGCGCCTGGGCGATGAACATGCGCACGCCGCCCGAAGCGACGCGCCGCTGGACATTGATCAAGTGCAGTTCGACCGGATCACGAAACAAATCCCTGGCCGACGCGGCGTAGCGCACTGCGCGCAATGCGTTGTCG
>Ga0335070_10007379_pt1 | contig 12892 bp, 14 predicted proteins | sample Lox_Sample_13_FD_206722 | JGI IMG/M metagenome (GOLD analysis project Ga0335070, IMG submission 206722) | Soil microbial communities from Loxahatchee National Wildlife Refuge, Florida, United States - Lox_Sample_1.3 | ecosystem: Environmental > Terrestrial > Soil > Wetlands | place: USA...
TTAAATTCGTCAGTTCCTTTACTGGCATGGGTGTATCCTCCTTTTTTTGTTCTTTGGTCGGAACAATGGAGAATACACCCTTTATTTTCTTACTTCAAGAATTTTACACAGAAGATTTTACGCTACCATATCCCATGCTCCTTAATCCTCAAGCCATGACCTCCTTGTCGTCAGGGCAATCGAGAAACAAAATGGGTTAAAATAAACGATGGACAGAGATCATGCCCTATCGGAACTTTCCAAGTGCGTCAGATGCGGAACCTGCAAGACATACTGTCCAACCTATGAAGAGGGTCTGTCGGAGCCTGTGAGCGCCCGCGGGCGACTGACGCTTCTCAGAGGATTCCTTACCGGCCAGATCGGTCCGTCGCCTCTTCTCATGGACCGGATATTCAGCTGCGTCCTTTGCGGGGCATGCGAAAAGCTCTGTCCGCCGCGTGTTGAGATAACAGAGGCGATATACCACGGCAGGAGAGTTTTGCGGGACTCGGATCACAAGAGGAGGTTCCTCAGAAAGGTTGCCGGCGTTGTTTTCAAGCGTCCTACCCTTAGCCACAGGATTGCACGGCTCCTTCAACCTGTGGCATTGCCCTATCTTTTTAAGAAGGGCATACCATTCTGCATCCCCGTGTCTGCTCATCCCCTCAGGGACAATCTGCAGGTCTATAAGCCGCAGAAGAGGATCGGACGTGTCGCTGTATTTACAGGATGTAGCACCAACTTTCTTTTTCCCCATCTGGGACTCTCTCTCATCAATGTCCTCGTACATCTCGGATACGAAGTCGTCCTCCCAAAAGGAGAGGTCTGCTGCGGCGCGCCTCTGAGGGGGCTCGGGCTCGAAGAAGAGGCGGCCGCGATGGCACGGAAGAATTACCTGGCATTTAGCAAACTCAAGACCGATGCCGTTGTGAGCCTTTGCCCCACCTGCATCCTTTCCCTTAAGGTCTCCTATACCAGTCTTATCGGTGAGGGTCTGAAGAATGCTGCTGATATATCGACTTTTCTTTCCGACAGGATCGAGGGTGTTCCCCTGCGTCCCCTGAATTCCTTCACTTCTGTTACGTACCACGACCCTTGTCATCTCAATTATTCCCTCGGAGTGCGGGAAGAGCCGCGACGGGTAATCCGGACCACGGGCGTCGAACTTATTGAGGCAGAGGGCGACGGCTGCTGCGGGTTTGGCGGTCTCTTCAGCCTTCAGTACCGTGACGTGTCACAGGACCTTCTCAGGAACAGGATCGACGCATATACCAGGACAGGGACTGACGCCGTTGTCACGTCGTGCACAGGCTGCATGATCCAGTTGATGAGCGGTTTGAAGGACAAGCAGGTCTTCCACATCATCGAGCTCGTCGAAGAGGCTATCTGTTAAAATAAAATGGTAAAATAACAGGATCATTCAGGAGGTTCAATGCCCATATTCGAATATGCCTGTAATGCATGTGGTGAGGATTTTGAGAAACTGGTTTTCGGGAACCAGAGCGTCACCTGTCCAAAATGTTCTTCCGAAGACATCAAGAAGAAGCTTTCTCTCTTTGGAATGAGCGGCGTCGAGAAGCCAGTTTCCTCGGGCTCATCAGGATGCGGCTCCTGCAGCAGCGGCTCGTGCAGCACCTGTCATTAACGTGGCGGGGATTGTTCCTCCGGGCAGCCATCACCTCTACCGTTCAGGATACTTGAAGGGGTTCCCCCTTATTATTTTGCTCAGCCGTAATGGTCTGCCGTCGAACAGGAAGACGGCCATGCCCCGTTCCTGTATTGTCTCGCTCCCGACGACCCAGCTCCCTTTCCAGGCCACATTGAGATAGACCATCGATTTCTCTATCTCGACCCATTTCGGCGTGAAGGTGAGGTCAACGGAATCAAAATGCTTGATGGAGTTAATGAAGTCTTTGTATCCATCACTGGTCGATATCTCCTGGATAGCAGAAAAGTCCTTTTTTACATATGCAGCACGCAGCCTCTCTGAAAGGGAAAAGGCTTCGGTCGATGTCTTGCTCTCCTGGGAGACCTGTTTGACCTCTTTCTTTCCCCCGCAGGCAGAGACAGAGAGTAACAGGAAGAAGATAAAAACGCAGAGACAAGGCTGCAGACTCCTGCGAGGGTCACGTATTCTTTGCTCCCTGTTCATCACCGAAGGATATTCCTCTCTCATGCTGCCTCCGAAGTTCCGTCGTGAAAATTGTCTTAATAATAAAGCTTATGAAGTATTTTTTCAATCCACATCCAACTGGATGCAATAATTCAGTCTCTTCCGTCTCTTGTGGAGATCTGACCCCGGAATTTCTTATGGCTCCTTGTTCCGGCGGTCTTGTATCTCCCAGGTAATCGCGTATATAATAGTATGGATTCGCCTCAGTCGGACCGCCTGAGGATGCTTCCCCGAGGAAAAGAGGATTGAGGGTGGTAGTCAATGCTTATTGGGTATAACACGAATGTTCCTTACAAGGGGAAGATGTATCATGTTCAGACGGAGGATACCGGGCAGGCCAGGCACACCCTTGTGACCCTCCTGTATTACGAGGGTGCGATCCTCAGGTCCCAAAAAACGAGCTATGCTGAATTTATCGGACGCCCTGACTTCAAGGAACGGGTAAGGGAGCTGATGAAGGAGCAGCATAAGGCGATGATCAAGGGACTTATAGCCGGGAGATTCGAAGAAGAGCAACCCCTCAGTGAAGAGAAGGTCCCTGGCTCCTCAGAAGCTCCCGTCAATTCCACGCGGGAGAACTCAGAGCCCGAAACAGAGGGTGAGGCCGGAAAGCCTTCGGAGCAGGAGAACCCCTGCCGGAGGAACGGCAAGAGTCTTGACGATATTTTTCGTGAACATATATCGAGAAAGGTGAAGGACGGATGAGTCAACCATCGCCACGTGCAAAGGATATACCGTGTTTATGCGGCTACGCAAGAGATCTGCGGATTGAGATCCTCAAGATGCTGACAGCGGCAGGTTCGGGCCATACCGGCGGTTCCCTCTCTGCAGTTGACATTGTCGCAGCACTCTATTTTTGTAAAATGAGACACCGACCGGACGATCCGTCCTGGAGGGAACGGGACCGCTTCATCCTGTCAAAGGGTCATGCTGCGCCGCTCCTCTATGCGGTGCTTGCCCTTGCGGGATACCTTGACAAGGATCTGCTGAAGACGCTCCGCCGGGTTGACAGCCCTCTCCAGGGGCATCCGAGTTCGAAGCTCCTCAAGGGTGTTGAGGTATCTACCGGTTCCCTGGGGCAGGGTCTTTCGATAGCGAACGGAATTGCCCTGGGGCTGAAGATGGATGGCCTTCCTTCACGTGTCTACTGCCTCATGGGCGACGGTGAACTGCAGGAAGGTCAGATTTGGGAGGCCGCGATGAGCGCTGCCCATTACCGGCTTGATAACCTCTGCGCCATCGTCGATAACAATGGCCTCCAGATAGACGGTCACTGCTGTGACGTGATGAATGTCGAGCCCATCACCGATAAGTGGCGCGGGTTTGGATGGAATGTGCTGGACATCGACGGACACAATATGGAGCAGATCCTGGGTGCCCTTGATGAGGCAGAGAAAATAAAGGGGATGCCGACCGTGATCGTGGCGCGCACAGTGAAGGGGAAAGGCGTCTCCTTTTTTGAAGGTAAGGCCGAATATCACGGCGTCACCCCGACAAGGGAAGAACTCGAAAGGGCATTGAAGGAGTTATAGCAGATGGGCGAAAGGACGGAGCAGAAAGAGCAGAAGACATCCTCCCTTTGTCCCCCCCTTAGCAAGGCGGGGCACGGGGCGGGGAAGCAGGCAGAAGCGACCCGCGATGCCTATGGGAAGGCACTCTTCGAACTCGGCAAGAGGAAGAGTGAAGTTGTCGTTCTTGACGCTGATTTGTCGGGTTCTACGAAGACGAAGAAGTTTGCCGATGCCTTCCCTGAGAGATTTTTCAACCTCGGTATCGCTGAGCAGGATATGATAGGCACGGCAGGTGGCCTTTCCCTTACCGGAAAGATACCCTTTGCGTCAACCTTTGCTATCTTCGAGACGGGGCGTGCGTGGGAACAAGTGCGGCAGACGATCTGTTACTCCCATCTTAATGTGAAGCTCGTTTCGACCCATGCGGGGATAACAGTCGGTGAAGACGGAGCGTCCCATCAGGCCCTGGAAGACATCGCCCTCATGAGGGTCATCCCTGATATGACCGTGATCGTCCCTGCTGACGGTACAGAGACGGAACAGGTGATCAGCGCTGTCGCAGAATACTCCGGTCCTGTCTATGTGAGACTCGGAAGGGCAAAGGTCCCTGCTGTTCTCCCCGACGATTATACCTTCCGGATCGGAAGGGCCTATGCCTTCCATCTCGGGAAAGACGCGAACATCCTGGCAACGGGAATCATGGTCTCTGTTGCCCTCGACGCAAGGAAGATACTGGAGGCTGACGGATTGGACGTCGGCGTCGTAAATGTTTCGACAATAAAACCGCTCGATGAGGATGCTGTGCTCAGGGCGGCCGAAGCGAAACTGATTGTTACGGCAGAGGAACACTCGATCATCGGCGGCCTCGGCAGTTCGGTCTGCGAGCTTCTTTCGGACAGGAAACCGATGATGGTGAAGCGGATCGGCGTGAGGGATACCTTCGGCCGTTCAGGCAAGCCCGATGAGCTGATGCAATACTACGGATTAACAGCAGAGGAGATTGCTAGGACCATCAAGACATCTCTATGATACACTTTCAGGATGTATCGAAATACTATGCTACGAACACGGCCCTGAGGAACATAAACCTCTCCTTTAAGAAGGGCGAGATGGCATTCATCACAGGGCCGAGCGGCGCAGGGAAGTCTACCCTCCTTAGGCTTATCTATGCAGCAGAATTCCCTGATTCAGGAAAGATATCCGTTGCCGGCTGGCAGTCAGACACCCTCAACGGTTCCGGTATCCCTCTTTTGCGGAGAAATATAGGGGTTGTGTTTCAGGACTTCAGGCTCCTCGACAATAAGAATGTTCTCGATAATGTGGCGTTGGCATTGCGGGTGAGGAATGTGCCTGAAAGGGAAGTGAGGGAACGGGTCCTCGATACCCTCAAAATGGTGAACCTCAGGCACAAGACAGACAGTTATCCCTCTTCCCTGTCCGGCGGTGAGCAGCAGAGGGTTGTGATAGCGCGCGCAATTGCCGGAGAACCGATCATCCTCCTTGCCGACGAACCGACAGGCAATCTCGATCCCGATACCGCTTCTGGAATCATGAGGATCTTTAAAGAGATCAATGCGAAGGGAACGACCATCATTATCGCCACCCATAACAGGGAGCTTTACCGGGACAGCGGCAAACGGGTCATAAAGATTGACAGCGGTTCTCTCGCGGGAGAGTTTTTTGGGTAGGGGTATGCCGTATTTTATAAGAGTTGCGCTCAGGAGTCTCCTTCGCGAACGGTGGGTCAATCTCCTCTCGATCCTGACCATTGCGATGGGGCTGCTCGTGATCTCCCTCGTGGCCCTCGTCATCTACAATGTCGACCTTCTGACGAGGAGGCTGCCTGAGAAGTTCTCCGTTGTGGCCTATCTGAAGGACGGCGTCTCTGAACAGGAGGCGCTTCAGATCGCGGCATCCCTGAGAAGGCATAACAGTGTCGAGAAAGTCAGATACATCTCAAAGGCCGAGGCAATAAAGGAGCTGAGGTCTTCAGTGAGGGACGCTGATTATATCCTTGAAGGTCTGAGCGAAAACCCCCTCCCCGCCTCTCTCGAGATACGGCTGAGGAAAGAGGCCGTAGGTCCTGAATCCGTCAAGGCCTTTGCTGATGAAATAAAGAAGATGACAGGGATAGAGGATCTGCAGTATGGCGAGAAATTTCTCCTCTCGATTCATTCCCTGCGGGCGGGTGTGAAGACCGTAGGCCTTATCCTCACGCTCGTTATGGCTGCCGGCGTAATCTTCATATGTTACAGCACTGTCAAGATACTCTTTTACCGCAGGAAAGAAGAGATCGAGACACTGAAACTCCTGGGCGCTACCCGGGGATTCATACGGGTGCCTTTCCTTGTTGAAGGAGGGGTCATCGGGGCTTCGGGCAGCGGTATCAGTCTGTTCATTGTCCTCGCTCTTTACCAGGGCGTTTTTAAATCGTTGAGCGTGGCAGCTCCTCTCTTCGGCGCTGTCCTCTTCCCTCCGGAGGTCCTGGTATCGATACCTTTTGCAGGCCTTTTCCTTGGGATTACCGGGGCGCTTATAGCTGTCGGAAGGATACGATATTAGGGTTGAAGCCTTGCAGGTTCCTGACCACGGGATACGAAAGGACCAATGAATCAAGGAGCAACGGGAAAGGGGAAAGGGGGAAATTCTGGGGCCTCCCTCCTGTTGGCCGCGGCCTGGTGCCTTCCTTTTCTCTTCAGTCTCTTCTTCTCTCTCTTCCCCCCATCTGCAAGGGTCTTTGCCGAAGGCCCGAAAGAGCAGTACAAGAAGATCCAGAAGGAGATGGAGGAGCACAGGCGCGGACTTGAAGACGCGAAGAAAAAGGAACATTCCGTCCTGGAAGAGATCGATACCGTGAACATGAGAATGGATGCTATTGAGGCGGAGTTAAGAAAGCAGCGCCTGAGGATTCACCGGACAGAGTCAGAAATAACGAAGGTCGAAGCCGAGATATCTGTAAACCGGGAAGAACTCAGCAGGAAAAAGGCATGGATGAGGAGAAAACTCCGCACGATGCAGAGGTATGGCCAGTCATACGAATTATTGCTTCTCATGGCCGGGGCAGACGATATGGCGCAGATCATGAGGCGGTGGAAGTATCTTGAAGTCATGACGCTCCAGGAACGGAGGGCGATCGACGGCTACGTGAGTGCGTTGAGGGCGCTCGAAGAAAGGGAAGGACAGCTTCAGAATCTTCGCGCCGACCTGAAGAGGAGCGAAGAGCGACTCAGGCTCACCGAGGAGGCCTTTTCTGAAAAAAGGCGGGAAAGGGAGCATCTTCTGGTATCGGTGAGGAGCGAGAAGTCATCTCACGAGAAGATGCTCAGCGAACTGCAGGAGGCGGCGAAAAGGCTCCGCGATGTAATACGGAGGCTTGAAGAGAAGGAAACCTACGAGGGCATGGGCTTTGCGGCCCTTAAAGGGAAATTGCCGTGGCCAGTGGCCGGCAAGGTTGCCATTCCCTACGGAACCCAAAAGGACCCCCGGTTTAATACCCCCGTCTTCCGGAACGGGATCTATATCAAGACCGAGGATGATACTATCAAGGCAGTGCAGGGGGGCAAGGTTGTCTTCGCAGAATGGTTCAAGGGCTATGGGAACCTTCTGATCCTGAACCACGGTGAAGGCTATCACACCCTCTATGCAAATCTCTCAGAGATTTTTTTTGGCGTTGGAGATATAATAAAACAGTATGCAGTTGTCGGAAGGGTAGGAGAGTCGGGGATGTTGAATGCCCCCTCCCTTTATTTTGAGATCAGGTATAAGGGAAAGCCGCTCGACCCTGTTCAATGGCTGAAGAGAAGATAGATGGAGGTCTAAGAGAAGATGTTAGAGAGCAGGAAACGGATACTGATCACGTGGGTCTTTATTCTGGCCGTGGCAATGGCAGGCGTTGTCGTGGGCAGGTGGTCGATAGGGCGTGTGAGTGCCGAGGTTGACGGGTATGAAAATATCAGAATATTCACCGAGGTCCTTTCGATCGTCAAGAAGAATTATGTCGACGATGTCAAGACCAAGGATCTCATCTATGGAGCGGTGAAAGGCATGCTGAGTTCCCTTGATCCCCACTCGGGATTCATGCCCCCTGATGCTTACAAGGAGATGCAGGTTGATACGAAGGGCGAATTCGGCGGCATCGGCATACAGATCGGCATAAAAGACAACCTCCTCACCGTCATTGCACCCATTGATGATACCCCTGCCTATCGTGCCGGCATAAAGGCTGGCGACAAGATCGTTAAGATCAATGACCAAAGCACGAGGGACATGGCGCTCCATGACGCCGTAAGCAAAATGAGGGGACCAAAGGGGACAACGGTCAAGATAAGCGTTATGCGGGAGGGCTGGAAGGAACCCCAGGATTTCACCATTGAGAGGGATATTATCAAGGTGAAGAGCGTGAAGTCAAAGGTGCTGGAAGAGGGGATTGGCTATGTAAAGATCACTCAGTTTCAGGAGCAGACGGCGAACGATCTGGCTACTGCCCTTGGTAAGCTGAACGAGGAAAAGATTAATTCTCTGATCCTCGACCTCAGGAACAATCCCGGCGGGCTTCTCAATAGTTCCGTTGATGTGACGAGCCAATTCCTGCCTGCCGAAAAACTTGTTGTGTATATCAAAGACAGGGCGGGCGAGAAGACCGAGTACAAAACAGGTTCCCGATACGTCTCCTATGACAAACTCACGATGATCGTCCTCGTCAACCAGGGAAGCGCAAGCGCATCTGAGATCGTCTCCGGCGCGTTGAAAGACTGGCACAGGGCGGTAATCATGGGAGTCCAGACCTTCGGGAAAGGATCGGTCCAGAGTGTTATCCCTCTCAGTGATGGGTCAGGTCTCAGGCTTACGACGGCCCGTTATTATACGCCGAGCGGAACCTCGATCCAGTCGACAGGCATTACTCCTGATATCACGGTGAAACAGGAGGTAAAGAACGGTGAAAAAGAGCACGCTGTTATCAGGGAAAAGGATCTTGAGAGACATCTCAAGAATGAACAGAAAGATGAAAGGCTCCAGCCTGAGCAGGAGACTGCCCCGATGACGGAAGTATCTGAAAAGGACGACCTGCAGCTCCAGCGGGCGGTCGACCTTCTGAAGACCTGGAAGGTATTCAGGGAACTGCCCAAGGCATCGTAACAGACGGGTCTGGCAGTAAGGAGTCGGAAGGGATGAGCTTCGGTAGCGGCCAAGATTGCGGTCTTAATCCCTTGCCCTGACTCCTGAGCATTGATGTCCCGGATCATATTCGACATAGAGACCGTCGGAAAAGACTTCGATTCCCTTGACAAGGCTACGCAGGAATATCTCCTCAGATGGACTGCTACAGAAGAAGACATTCAGGGAGTGAAGGAGAGTCTTTCCTTTTATCCGCTGACAGGAGAGATCATAGCGATAGGCATGCTGAACCCGGATTCGATGAAAGGGGCGGTCTATTTCCAGTCTCCTAACGATCTTCTTTCGGGCTTCGACGAAGAGGGCATCGCCTTCAGGCCCTGCACCGAGGAAGAGATACTCAAGAATTTCTGGGATGTTATCAGGATCTATGACCAGTTTATCACGTTCAACGGCAGGGGTTTCGACTGTCCCTTCATCATGATCAGGTCAGCCGTTTACAGGATAAAGCCCACAAGGGACCTTATGCCCAACCGCTATAGCGGGCCTCACATCGACCTCCTGGACCAGCTCACCTTTTACGGGGCGTCAAGAAGAAGATTCAGCCTCGACCTGTGGTGCAAAACCTTTGGTATCAAGAGCCCGAAATCAGAGGGCATAACGGGATACGAGGTCAGTGACCTCTTTCATTCGGGTCGATATGTCGAGATCGCGAAATACTGTTTCGGAGACATGAGAGCAACGAAGGAACTCCTTGCATACTGGGAAAACTATATACGCTTTTCTCTGGACAAGACAGAGAGGGGAAGAAGTCCGTCCACATTATTATAACCACAGAGATGCGGTGACAGCTCTGCGGTTCAGGAGGAGATATCTTGTTTCACGATATTCATGAAGAGTGCGGTGTATTCGGGGTTTTCAACCATCCTGAGGCGTCGAACCTCACCTATCTCGGCCTTTACGCGCTCCAGCACAGGGGACAGGAAGGGGCCGGAATCTGTTCATCCGATGGCAAGCAGCTCTACATCGAAAAGTCGATGGGTCTTGTCGCCGACATCTTTACCGAGAAGAGGCTGAAGAGGCTTCCGGGTTACATAGCGATCGGCCATAACCGTTATTCGACGGCCGGAAGCAGTGTTCTCAAGAACGTCCAGCCCATCGTCGCAAATTTTGCCCTCGGCGCCCTCGCCCTGGCCCACAACGGCAATATAGTCAATGCTGCTGAACTGAGGAAGGATCTCGAAGAGCAGGGAGCCATCTTTCAGTCGACCTCTGACAGTGAAGTCATCGTCCATCTCATTGCCCATGCAAAGGGGGATGACCCTTATGACAGAATAATACAGGCCCTCAATAAAGTGAGCGGAGCCTTCAGTCTCCTGATCATTACCGAGAAGGAGCTTATCGCAGTCAGGGATTCCTTTGGTGTCAGGCCTCTTTGCCTGGGGCAGGTGGACGGCGCCTATGTCGTCGCCTCAGAGACCTGTGCACTGGATCTCATCAACGCCTCCTATATCAGAGATGTCGAGCCAGGAGAGATGCTCATCATCGGCGAGAACGGCATGAGGTCGGTGAAGGCCATGACCACCCAAAGGCAGGCACACTGTATATTCGAGTTCATCTATTTTTCGCGGCCCGACAGCTATATCTTTGGCTATCAGAATGTGAACGAGATCAGGAAGGAGTTCGGACGGCAGCTCGCGCGGGAATCGAAGGTGGACGCTGACCTTGTCATTCCCGTTCCTGACTCCGGTGTGCCTGCTGCAATAGGCTTCTCCGAGGAGAGCGGGATCCCTCTCGACTTCGGCCTGATACGCAACCACTACGTCGGCAGGACCTTTATAGAGCCTCGTCAGACCATACGCCACTTCGGCGTGAAGATCAAGCTCAATCCTGTCAGGAAGCTCCTTGAAGGAAAGAGGGTGATCGTTGTTGACGACTCGATTGTGAGGGGGACGACGAGCAAGAAGATCGTAAAGATGATTCGCGAAGTAGGCGGAGCCAGGGAAGTCCACCTGAGGATCAGCTCTCCGCAGACCATCGGCCCCTGCTTCTACGGCATCGATACGCCGACGAGGCAGGAGCTCATCGCGGCCACGCACCTGACGGAAGAGATACGGAAGTACGTGACAGCCGATTCCCTCGCCTACCTCAGTCTTGAGGGAATGAAGAGGATCGTCCCTGATTCCGGTGACTACTGCACAGCCTGTTTCGACAACGACTATCCCATCGGTTTCCCCGGCGAACATCTTGAACAGCTGGAGTTCATGTTCCGCTAGATGCCCCCATGGTGACCGAATCCATCAGGGCCATCTTCAAAACAAACCTTGGTATCAGAAGAGATGAAAGGGTCCTCGTCTTTACTGACAGGATAGGGGAAACCGAGATCATCGATTCACAGGACTGGTGCAGGAGGGAGAGGCTGAGGGACATTGCGCTTCTCACTGCAGAGATCGGAAAGGCTTTCGCAAGGAAGGTAACCTTTGCCGAATATCCCTCAACCATGGTCCACGGCGCTGAGCCGCCTGAAGAGCTCTGGAGACGCGCCTTTGGCGACAAGGCTGTGGATAGCCTGAAGGCAGCAAGGATCTTTGGTGCCCTTCTTTCGAAGACGATTTCAGACGACGGGATCAGGAAGACGGAAGAGATCATAGGGAGATACTGCCGTTCTTCGGTTCATGCAGTCATTGCGCTTTCAAATTACTCTACAAGCCATACCCAATTCAGGGACCTTCTTACGAGGATCTGCGGCTGCCGTTATGCGAGCATGCCCCTCTTTGATATGTCAATGCTCGAAGGCCCTATGGCAGTGGACTGGAGGCTTCAGGCATCCAGGACGAAGGCCGTAGCGAATCTTGTTACCAAGGCTGAGACAGTCGAAGTAAAGACTCCGAACGGGACATATCTTGAGCTCGCAAAGTCAGGACGGAAGGCATTGCCTGATACCGGGATGCTCACAAAAAGGGGCTCCTTTGGAAATCTTCCCTCGGGTGAGGCTTTTTTTGCGCCTCTTGAAGGAACGGCAGAGGGGACGCTTATTCTTGAATGGGCTCCCATGAGGATGCTCTCGTCTCCTATTATTGTGACCGTGAAGAACGGCCTTGTTGACGGGATTGAGGGTGAGGACCCCTTTGCAGAGATTCTCGACGCTAAAGTAAAGGAAAGGAAGGAGAACGGGAATATAGCGGAATTCGGCATCGGGATGAACGACAGGGCAAAGAGACCGGACAATATTCTCGAATCCGAAAAGATTATGGGCACGATCCATATAGCTTTGGGAGACAACAGCTCTTTTGGCGGCAAAGTCAAAACCCCTTTTCATCAGGATTTTGTTTTCTTCAGGCCGACGGTTGTGCTGATGGACAGGAAGGGCAACAGGGCCCTTCTTATGAAAGACGGGAAACTCGTGGAAAGATAAAACTTCAGGGGAACAAGATTCTTTCGGAAAGAAGAAGGCATGAATATAGTCACAGAGACAGATAGTCTTGAAGAGGAGAGAATTCGGTGGACCATATCGTAGTCTTTATGACAGCTTCAGGTGAGGATGAAGCCGCAAGCATTGCCCGTGCCCTCGTCGAGAATCGTCTTGCAGGATGCGTGAATATCGTTAACGGTGTCCGTTCCGTCTATCGGTGGCAGGGCAAGACGGAAGATGAGACCGAGGTGCTGATGATTGCCAAGACCCGCAAGAGTCTCTTCCAGTCCCTCTTGAACAAGGTCAAGGAACTTCACAGTTACACCGTCCCTGAGATCGTCGCTTTCCCGATCATTGAGGGGTCCGAGGATTACCTGAAGTGGCTGGGAGAGGTGACGGGATAATCGGCGAAAAGCCCGAACATGGAGAACAATGATCAGGCAGGCATGCTTCAACATCTTTTGCATGAGATAAAATTGTGAGAATGAGAATCCTTCATGCTTAATTGGATGCCCAGGCACCGATGAATGATGAAGAGAAACAGATATACTGAAATCATCTGCAGCGAGTTCTGCAGGTATTCCAAAGAGGGCAGGGAAGAACTGATGTGCGGGTCGTATCGATTCCTCACAGGGATACTCACTCCGGGAGAACTGAAGTCATTGTGCAGGGAAATCTCCAGCGCACCTGATTTTTCTTGTGACC
>Ga0335070_10007380_pt1 | contig 12891 bp, 10 predicted proteins | sample Lox_Sample_13_FD_206722 | JGI IMG/M metagenome (GOLD analysis project Ga0335070, IMG submission 206722) | Soil microbial communities from Loxahatchee National Wildlife Refuge, Florida, United States - Lox_Sample_1.3 | ecosystem: Environmental > Terrestrial > Soil > Wetlands | place: USA...
GAAGGCCCGACCGGTATTTCCTCGATCGTCTTGGACGCGGCGGAGCGACGGGGAATGCAGCATGTCGGCTTCATGGCGCAAGCACCGCACTATCTACAAGATTCCGAGAATCCAGCGGCGATCCAGACCCTGGTGACCTATGTGGCCCGGCTGCTCAACCTGAGCCCGAACATGTCCCACTTCGCCGGGGCCATCCAAGACTTCCAGACCCAATGCGATAAGGCGGTGGCTCGGGATCGCGCCACCCGAGAGCACGTGCGGCAGCTGGAGCGGGAGTTCGATGCGGCCGCGGGCGAGGAGCAGCAACTGCTGCCTGGCGGAGAACTCGACTCGAAAAAGCTGATGGAAGAGGTACAGGACTTCCTGCGAAAGCAGCGGGAGGGTGGTGCGGAAGGCTGACGGGCGCCACCGAGCGTTAGCGCCCGGCCAACACCGCGTGGAGATTGAACGACTCTCGCCCCGAGAAGGCAGCGGGGGGAGAGGGCCGCACGTTAGCGTGAACTGGCTTGCCTCGGTGGTCGCCTCCGGCAGATCGTGCCCCATTTGACCTCACACTTAGAATGGAAAAGAAGGGTATGGCGCGGCTCAGAGCAGGGACGAGGCCGAGCCAAATCGCGATGGAGGGCGTTGCATGCGGTCGACTACGCGTCTCGTGGTGTTGTTGACACTCGTCGCAGGGTTGCCGATCAGTTGCAGCACGGCGCCGTCGACTCCGGGAGCCCGGGACGCACTGCTCCAGCAGGCCACCACCGCGATGAGTGAGATGAACAGGGAGGATCCCGGGCTGGAGGAGTTGACCAGAAAGGGTTACGGCTACGCCTTGTTTCCGGAGGTCGCCAAGGGCGGGCTCGTCTTTGGCGGTGGCTATGGACGTGGTGTCGTGTACGAGCAGGGTCAACTCGTCGGCTACGCCGACCTGAGCCAGGCGTCCTTCGGGCTCCAGATGGGAGGCCAGACCTACAGTGAGGTCATCGTTTTCGAGAACAAAGCGGCCTTGGACCTCTTGAAGCAGGGCCAGGTCGAGCTAGCGGCCGATGCCTCGGCCGTCATCCTCAAGACCGGCGCTGCCGCGAACGCCCGCTTCGTGGATGGGTTCGCAGTCTTCGTAAGGCCGATCGGCGGTGCGATGGTGGAGGCGGCGGTCGGCGGCCAACAGGTGACGTTCGTGCCGAAGTGATCTTCTCGACGTGGCCAAGCACGTGAGGACGATCGCCGGCTTATGGCTCAGGTACGGCGGCAGCGCATGAGGATCATTCGTCGGGCGGTGCTCACCGTCGCGGTCTGCCTGATCTCGCTTGGCGGGGTTGCCGGCGCCCAGGTGACCGCTGGGCGCTTCCGGATCGATGCCCAGGTGGTTCAGTCGAAGAAGGACACCCCCGTCTATTCGGGCTATATCTCCAATGCGGGTGGAGGCGGCGCGGCAAATGTACGCTTGCTCGTCGAGACTCTCGATGCCGAGGGCAAGGTGATCGGCCAGGCTCAGGGGGTAGCGCTCGGCAGCATGCTCGGGCGCGACCGCCTCTACTTCGAAGTACCCCTCCAGGTCGCTGGCACGAGCTATCGAGTGCGTGTGCTGTCGTGGGATACCTTCGCCACTGGGCAATGAGGCTCGAGGTCTCATCCAGACATATCCGCGCTGTGCCAGGACCCCGCGAGTGGCCCGCCGGCAGGGCCGTTGCTCGCCGTCTCGACCCGTAGGCGCTCCTAGGAGGGGCGAGCTTGTGCGGTATCTATCGGTTCGAGGTGGAGGGTTCGTACATGCCGGCCCTGTCATCGCGATGGGTCGGAGCGAGCTCGGTTGCCGGATCGCCCGCGACCCGGGTGTGACGCATCACGCGGGGCTCGCGGTAGTCATAGGGACGTGCCCGGTGCAGCACGCAGCGATTGTCCCAGATGACCACGTCGCCCGGACGCCAACGATGCGCATAGGTTCGAGGCGGACGACAGGCGAAGTCGACGAGGTCGGACAGGAGCTTCTCCGATTCGGCCTCGCCGAGGCCGGGAATGCCGTAGGCGTGACGTCCGATGAAGAGGGCAGGGCGACCCGTGATGGGATGGATCTTTACGAGCGGGCGCAGCGGCGCCCCCTTCGTATGAAAACCGTAAGCGGTTCCCGTCTGGACCACATGACCAATCCTGGCCTGGGAGTAATAGAGAGAGTGGTGAGCCGAGAGCCCGGCGATGCGCCGGCGCGTCGGCTCATCGAGCGCATCGTAGGCGGCCCGCATGTCGGCCCACTCGGTTTCACCGTCGGCCGATGGAACCACCTGTGCCGAGAGGACCGACGCCTTGGCGGCAAGGGGCATGTAGGAGCTATCAGTGTGCCAGCCTTCATTGCCGCGCAACGACTTGAAGCGATGCTCATCCGCGGTCATAACCGTACCGTCGGGCTTCTGGTTGCTAATCGCCACTGCCTTCTGCTCGGGGTCCGGGGCCAGGAGCTCGATATCACCGAAGCGATTCGCAAACGCCACCTGCTCGTTTTCGGTCAAGTGCTGCTCGGGGAACACCAAGACGGCGTAGTCGTGGAAGGCCTGCTCCACGGTCTTCCAGGTTGAGGCGTCCATCTGGGAGAGAGCGCACCCGGTGACGACGGCTCCCAGCGTGGCATCGATCGGCGTGACCCTTGGCTCCATGGCATCCCTCCTGGCCCGGAAGAATGCTTCCGGGGCTCGATAGAGTCAAGACCGAGGTCCGGCCGACCTAAGACCTCCGGCCCTGACCGTCCGGCTCCGGGGCCAGCGGCCGTGTTCGCCACGCTCCCGTGGGCCGGACGGTGCACATCGGCACGGCCGCGGAGCTATACTGACCGGGATGGCCTACAACGCGTGGTTCCAGTGCATCAACGGCTGCCCGGGCGAGTTCGATCTCCGGGAGGTCATCTACCGGTGCCCGACGTGCGGAGACCTCCTCGAGGTCCAGCACGACGTGGAGGCGCTGCGCTCGCGGTCAGCCGCCGCGTGGATTCAGCTGTTCGACGACCGGTACCGGCGCAACATCTACCCGTACGGTTCCGGGGTCTGGGGCAAGAAGGAATGGGTGGTGCCCTTCATCGACAACCAGAACATCGTGTCGATGTACGAGGGCAACTCCAACCTCCTCTGGGCCGACCGCTACGGCAAGCAGCTCCGGGTCGAGGACCTCTGGATCAAGCAGTGCGGCAACTCGCACACCGGATCGTTCAAGGATCTGGGCATGACCGTCCTCGTCTCCGTGGTCAAGGAGATGATGGCGGGCGGCGCGCCCATCGACGCGGTTGCCTGCGCCTCCACCGGAGACACCTCGGCGGCGGTGGGCGCCTACTGCGCGGCGGCGGGCATTCCCGCGGTGGTGCTGCTCCCCAAGGACAAGGTGTCGATCGCCCAACTGGTGCAGCCGCTGGCCAACGGCGCCCTCGTGCTCTCGCTCGACACCGACTTCGACGGCTGCATGGCCATCGTCCAGGAGATCACGAAGGAGCGACGCATCTACCTCGCCAACTCGATGAACAGCCTGCGCATCGAGGGCCAGAAGACGGTGGCCATCGAGATCGTCCAGCAGTTCGACTGGGAGGTGCCGGACTGGATCGTCATCCCGGGCGGCAATCTCGGCAACGTGCACGCGCTCGGGCAGGGCTTCAGCATGATGCAGGAGCTGGGGCTCGTGAACCGGCTCCCGAGGATCTGCCTCGCCCAGGCGGAGCGGGCGAATCCGCTCTACCGCTCGTTCCTCGAGGACTTCAAGCGCTTTGAGCCCATCACCGCCCAGCCGACCCTGGCCACCGCCATCCAGATCGGCAATCCGGTGAGCGTCACGCGCGCGATCCGCACGCTCCAGCGGTTCAATGGCGTCGTCGAGCAGGCCAGCGAGCAGGAGCTCGCCGACGAGGCGGCGCGCGCGGACCGGACCGGCATGTTCAATTGCCCGCACACCGGCGTCGCCCTCGCCGCGCTGCGCAAGCTGGTCGACCGCAAGGTCGTTCGCTCCGGCGAGCGCGTCGTGGTGCTCTCGACCGCGAACGGGCTCAAGTTCGCCGACCAGAAGGCGGCCTATCACATGGGCGCGCTGGACGGCATCAAGCCGGCGCACCGGAACAAGCCCGTCGAGCTGCCCGCGGACGCCAAGCGAGTTGCCCGGGCCATCGCGCGCCACGTCGAGAAGGCGCGGGCGCTGGTGCCCTGATGGAGGAGCGCGTGGCGCCCGGGCGGCTCGAGCTGCCGCGCAAGCCGGTCGGCCCCAGCACCCTCGCGGTGCACGGGGGCGAGCCGCGCCCCAAACTGGCGCACGCCCTCGCCACCCCGATCGTGCAGACCGCCACCTACACCTTCGCGAACACCCAGGAGCTGAAGGATCACTTCGACGGCAAGATCGAGCGCGTCGAGTACGGGCGCTACGGCAACCCCACCCAGAGTGTCGCGGAGGCCAAGCTGGCCGCGCTCGAGGGCGCGGGGGAGTGCCTGCTCTTCGCGAGCGGCATGGGCGCCATGACCACCGCGCTCTTCGCGATGCTCGCGCGAGGCACCCATGTCGTGGTCACCGATGACAGCTACCGGCGCACCCGGCAGTTCCTGAACCAGACCCTCTCGCGCTACGGGATCGAGGTGTCGACGGTGCCGGCGGGCGACTACGAGGCTCTCGAGGACGCGATCAAGCCCACCACCCGGGTGCTCGTGAGCGAGTCGCCCACCAACCCCTACAATCGTATCCTCGACCTCGAGCGGTTCGTGGCCATCGGTCGGCGGCACCGTGTGAAGACGGTGATCGACGCCACATTCGCGACCCCCTACAACCAGCGCCCGCTCGAGTGGGGTGTGGACGCGGTCGTCCATTCTGCCACCAAGTACCTGGGAGGCCACAACGATCTCCTCGCCGGGGCGGTGCTGGGCTCGACCGAGCTCGTGGGCGCCATCCGCGGACTGCAGGGCATCACCGGCGCAGTGCTCGACCCGTTCGCGGCGTACCTGCTGATCCGCGGGCTCAAGACCTTCGCGCTCCGCATGGAGCGCCAGAACGCCAACGCGCAGGCACTGGCCGAGTTCCTGGCCGCGCACCCGCGGATCGTCGCCGTGCACTACGCGGGCCTCCCGGGCCATCCCGATCACGCCATCGCCCGGAAGCAGATGCGGGGCTTCGGCGGCGTGGTCTCGTTCGAGGTGGCGGGGGATCTCGACGCGGCGACGCGCGTGGTCGACGCGTGCACCATCCCGTACATCGCGGCCTCGCTGGGCGGCGTGGAGAGCCTGATCGAGCAGCCCGCCATCATGAGCTTCTACGAGCTCACCAGCGACGAGCGCCTCGAGATCGGGATCAAGGACAACCTGATCCGTTTCGCCGTCGGCATCGAGGACGCCGACGATCTCATCGCCGATCTGGCCCAAGCCCTCGACCGCGCCTTCGCCTCAGCCTGAGCCGACGCTCCCGAGGTTCCCGCCTCTCCGCGCGACGCCTCATTCCGTCTCGGAAGATAGAAGCCCGCGTGGCCGCCGAGCGAGGAGGAGGTCGCTCGGCGGCCCCGGAACCCTATAGCTTGATCACGATCGGCGGGAGCTGGACGCTGGTGGAGAACCAGCTCCACGCGCTGCCTGCCGTCTGCTGCATGAATCCGAAGACCTGTTGTGCAGGCGACAGGTTCGGAAAGATCAACGACACCTTTGCCGAGCCGTTCAAGACTTTCGTGCCCGCATTGGTGACGGGGACGGGGCCTCCGCTCAGGGTGAAGGTCGACTGACCGAAGGTCTGAATCGTGAACTCCATGATGTAGGTGGCGACGGAGGTGATGCCGTAGGCGATCGGCTCGAAGTGCATCTGGATGACGGGATCGCGCGAGGGCGTAGCCCGACGGTCGAAGGTGGCAGTGGGCACGGTGCTGTCGATCTGTACGATGGTCGACATGATGATGGTCAGGTTCGTCCGGCCGCGGCCGATGGTCTTGGTGGGGCTCAGCGTCTCGATGGGAGCGAAGGGGAAAACCACCAGTCCGCCCGTGGGGCCGAAGAGCTTCTGGAGGTCTTTGGCCGAGAGGTCCGGTTTGAACTTGGTGAAGTCGACGCTGCGCTTGTCAAAGGGCTCAACCTCGGTGACCTTTTTGCCTGCCGGTTTGGCGGTTGCGCTTTTCATGGAAGGGTCGCTCCTTTCGCCGTGGTTCACGCGCAAGGACGTCCGTCTCTCCCGGGTCTGGACCTGTTACTGTGCACGATCCTGCACCCGGACCACGGGGCCGTCAAGGCCGCCGCCTCGCTCCCAACGAGCAGAAAATCCCGTGTCGGAGATAGGGGTATGTCACGGTGATGAAACCCAGGGACGGGGCGCTCACGGCGCCGGAGAATGCTAAAGTTGCCTACGCTCATTCGCCAGACCGCTGCTATAAGGAAATAGACTTGGAGCGCTTGGCGTAAGACGACAGGTCAGGAGATTTCTTTGGGTTCAGTTTTCATCAGTTACCGAAGGGAAGATAGCGAGGGCCAAGCCAGAGCGCTGTTCCAGGATCTTGTGGCCAGGCTGGGGCGGGACTCGGTGTTCATGGATGTGGACAGCATTGGCTTGGGACAGGACTTCCGGCAAGTCCTTCAGGAGCGGCTGGCGACGTGTGATGTGATGCTGGCATTGATTGGCCGGGACTGGCTCGATGGCAAGGACAAGTCAGGACGGCGCCGGCTCGACAATCCCGGTGATTTCGTGCGCATGGAAATTGCGGCCGCGCTCAAGCGGAATATTCCGGTTACGCCCCTGCTGCTACACGGCGCGCAAATGCCCACTACGGAACAACTACCTGACGATCTCAGCGACCTCGCCTATCGCAATGGATTCGAGCTTAGCCACAACCGTTGGGAATCCGACGTTCAGGAGCTGGTCAAGCGGTTGGGTCTGGTGACACGACATGACACGCCGTCAGGCACAAGGACCGATTCGGCGACGCCAACGCGACAAGCTGCGAAGAAACCGTGGGTCGCCATTGCCGGAGCGTTGCTGGTCGCGATTGCCGTCTTGGTCGGTGGAGTGTTGTATTACGAGAAAAGTGCTCAAGAGAAAATGACGGCCGAAAAAGAGGCTCCGCTGTCAGGCGCCCATACTGAGGCTCCGCAGGCGGCCGCGCCGTCGGCATCGACGACGAAGAATCCACCCGATGCGTCTCCAGCTGAGAGAAAGCCCACAAGCTCTGACGTCGCTGGTAAGCGCGCAGGGCAGGAGAATACGCACCTTTTTGATTCAGCGGATTTCCAGTTGAAGATTGGCACTGCGGGCAGCTACATTCCCAGTCCGTTTAGAGTGGACAATGTGGATCTCAGCAAGGATTTTTCCATAAGCTTTCAAATCAGGTCGACCAGAAATGGCGGGTCTACCCGCTACGGTATCGCTTGGAACTACACTCCCGAGGATTTTCTGCTGTTTACTCTCCATTCTACGAATGGAGGGTACTATTCGATCGGGCCGGGAAGAAGCCGAACCCGCGCGCCATTTTCACGGCTGTCAGAAGGGCCTGCAAGCATCAACGGCGAGAATGGTTTCGACACCCTTCAAATGACAAAGAGCGGGAGTGCCCTGCTGTTTTCGATCAATGGGAACGAAGTGTGGAGGACGACCAACTATAGACTGGATTCAAATCAATTTGCCTTTTGGGTAGCAGATTTCTCAGAGGCGCTACTCAAATCATACACAGTGCATCAGTGACCGAGCGTGACGGCGGTGGCGTGGTGGGAGTGCGGGCTAGCGGTGGATGTCGGCGCCGAGAAGCGCCTCGCGAAAGCGGCTGCGGAGGTAGGGTCCGTCGCGCGGAGGGAGCGAGGTCGGGCTCGGGGCGGTCGAGACCTTGACGGCGGCGAAGAGCGGTCCATCGGCTGTGAAGAGCTGCGCAGCGAGCAGCTCCAGCTCCGTCTCGGTGCGGACCGTCACGGCGAGCTTGAACCCGGTCGCCGCCGCGATGCCGGCCAGGTCGACGCCGCGCCCGGTATGCGCGGGCTGCATGCCCGTCTCACCGTAGTGCTCGTTGTCGAGTACCACGATGGCGAGGTTCGAGGGCCGCTCCACGCCGATGGTCGCAAGCGATCCGAGTCCCATCAGCATCTCGCCATCGCCGGTCACCACCAGCACGCGGCGACGTGGCTGGGCGAGGGCCAATCCGAGACCGGTCATGGCCGCCCCGCCCATCGCCGCCCAAAGGTAGAAATTGAGCGCGGTGTCGCCGGCCGCGGCCACGTCGTACGTCGGATTGCCGAGGCCGGTGACGACGAGAGCATCGCCGCGGGCCGATAGGATCCGGGCGGCCACGGCACGGCGGTCGAGGGGCGCGCTCATTTCTCGAAGCTCTTCGTGCCGATGACGCGCTGGCCGATCAACACGGCCACCGCGCGGGAGGAGTGAAAGGCGAGCGCCGTCGCCGCGCGCACGGTGGGCGCGACGTCGTCGGCGGCATCGGCGCGGTACACGAGCACCCCGGCCGTCTCGAGGGCGGAAGCGGTCGAGCGGCCCATCGGCACCTGCCACGGATTGAACTCGCCCCATTCCCCGCGCATGGTAACCAACGCCAGGAGAGGGATGCGGCACTCCAGGTTGAGCGCAAGCATGTTGATGCAGTTGCCGACTCCGCTCGACTGAAGCAAGAGCACGCCGCGCTGGCCGCCGAGCCACGCGCCCGCCAGCATGGCCACGCCCTCTTCCTCCGTGGTGAGCGACACCGCGCGCATGCCGGCATCCGCGTGGCAGAGACCGATCAGCTGGCCGTGTCCGGCATCGGGAACATAGGCGACTTGCGTGACGCGGGCGTTCTGGAGCTCGTGAAAAACGTCTGCGGGCCAGGACGGGGACATGACCGCCGGCGATTCTATCACCGAGCGGAGGCGTCGCGCGGCGGAATGGTGCCGCGGAGGGTTCGCGCACCGGGTGGCACGCTGCGATCCGCTCATCCGAGGTTATGATGAAAGCATCGTGAGCCGCCGCCGAGTGTTCCGCCACGCCGCCATCGCCGCCGCCGTGCTCGTCGTGCTGGTCACGATCACGCTGGCCGGTCTCCCCAGCATCGCCCGCTGGCTGGTGGTCTCCCAGTCGTCCCGGGTGACGGGCCGGACGGTGTCGCTTGACGCCCTGGAGATCCAGCTCTTCAAGGGCCGGTTCGGCCTTCGCAACCTCCGCGTGATCGACCGCGACGGAGCGCCGTTGCTGACAGTGGACCGGGTCGAAGTCCGGTTCAGCCTGCGGGATCTGATCGTCGGCCACCTGCGGATCTTCGACGCGACAGTTCAGACCGCGGCTCTCCGGATCGTCCGGATCGGGCCCGAGACGTTCAACATGTCGGACGTTCTGGCCCGTCTCGGTCAGGGCCATGGGACTGCACCCTCCGTGACGGTCGCCCGGTTCGCCTTATTCGGCGGCGCGCTCACGATCGAGGACCGTATGCTGACGCCGCCGCGCACCTGGCGCGTCGAGGCGGTGGAGCTTCAGGCCACGGACGCCTCGACCGTGGCCGGAGCGCCACCGGGTGTGGCCACGCTGAGCGCGGTGGCAGCGGGCGGACCGATCAGGATCTCGGTGGCAGACCTTCGTCTCTCGCCGCTGCACCTGCGGGCAACACTGAACGCGCGGGAGATCGACGCGACACTGGCCGCCGTCTTCGTGCCGCCTCGAAGCCTGCTGAGCCCGACGCGCGGAACGGTGAGCGTGTCCGCGACGATCGACCACGACGCCGTGACGGGCTCGCTCATCGGACTCGATGCCGGACTCACGGGTGTCGAGCTGCACCGGCCGGAACAGACGAGCGCGTACCTGTCGGCGCCGGCGGTGCGGCTGACCGTGGAGGGACTTCGCGTGCGTCCGGGTTGGATCGAGCTGGCGCGCCTCGCCGTGGACGCCGGCGCCGTCGAGCTGGAGGACACGCGGCTCGCGCCGGTCCGGCGCTGGCAGGTCGACGGCGCCGCCTTCGAGGCCCACAACCTGTCGAGCGCCCGCGAGGCGCCACCAGGAATCGCGACGGTTCGCGCGGTGACGGCCGGCGCGCGGCTGGAGGTGTGGGTGACCAACGCCCGCCTCGCGCCGCTCGAGCTGCAGGCGACCACGATCGTACGTAACGTCGATCTCGCCGTATTCCGGCTCTTGGTGCCGCCCGATCTGCCGGTGCACCCCGAGCGGGGTGTCCTCAACGCGACAGTCCAGGTCGAGCACGGCCGCGGCGGCACGCATCTCGCGCTGGACGCGTCCCTGAGCGATATCGCCCTGCAGCGTCCCGGGCACTTGGTGGCCGCGCCGGCGGTGCGGATCACCGCCGGCGACATCGTGCTCGACGGCGGCGTCGTGACCGCCGGCCGTGTCGCCATCGTCAGCGATCGCCTCACGCTCGAGGAGCGGACTGCGAAGCCCGTGCGGACATGGCCGGTCCAGAACCTGGTGATCGAGGCGAAGGATCTGTCCAGCCGGCGCGAGGCCGTCCAGGGCGTGGCCAGCCTGCGGGCGACCGTCGCCGGGGCCGCGGCGTCGGTATTCGTCACGCGCGCTCGGCTCGCCCCCCTGGAGCTTCACGCGACGGCGGTCCTGAGAAATGTCGATGCGGCCTTGCTTCGCTTCTATGTCCCGGCGGGGGTGCCGGTCCAGCTCGCCCGCGGCCTCGTCAACGCCACGTTCCAGGTCGACCACACCGTCACCGAGGGGACGCGTCTGGCGGGTGACGCGATCATCACGGGTCTCGAGGCGCAAGGCCGCGACGCCTTCGCGACGCTGGCGGTCACGTCGCCCTCACTGCGGGTGACCATCGCGGACGGGCGGCGTCAAGGCGCGGACCTGAGCGTCGGCCGCGTTGAGCTGTCCGGCGCCTGTGTTCTCACCGATTCGCGCGGAACGTCCGCTCGCTTCGATCTCACGCAGCTCCGCATCGCGACGGAGGCCCTCACATGGCCGCCGAGCGCTCCCGCCCGCGTCGAGGTGAGCCTGCGCTTTCGCGACCGCGGCACGCTCGACGGGAGCGGCACCGCTCGGCTCACCGCTCCGCTTCCGACGATCGCCTGGGCGGCGGAGCTGGGACTTCAGCTCAACGCGGTGGATCTGGCGCCGCTCGCCCCGTACATTCCCGGCGCCGGCGGGCTCGGCGGACGGGTGAGAGCGAAGGTGACGGTCGACCTCGCATACGCCGGCGCGCTGACGGCCCGCGTGCGCGGCGAGGTCGGCGGCGCGCGGTTCGCGCTCACCGACGGGGCGCGAACGCTTCTCGCGCTCCGCAGCATCAACGCCACCGGCCTCGATCTCCAGTGGCCGGAGCGGATCACCATCAAGCAGCTCCGGCTGCGCCGGCCGTACGCGTTCATCGAACGTGATCGTCAGGTCAGATTTCCGCTGCTGGCCCGCTTCGCGTCTTTTCCACCCGCTCCGGACTCTGCCGGGGGCCCGTCGGGGCCGGCGCCCGCTGTCCGCCCGCGCCTGGCCATGACCTTCGAGGAGATCGTCGTCGAGAGCGGCCAGGCCACCGTCGTCGACGACGGTGGGGCTTCGCCCGTCCGCTTCGAGATACCGCGGGTGGATCTTACGGCCCGGCAGGTGACGTGGCCGGCATCGGGGCCCGCGCAGTTGCGGCTCGAGGCCACGCTGCCCGCGGGTGGAACGCTCAACGTCGAGGGCAGCGTGAACCCCGATCCTTTGAGCGCGGACGTCACGCTCGCGGTCAAGGATGCCGAGATCGCCTGGCTCCAGCCCTACCTTGGCTTCCGCGCCCGGGTGGGCGGGCGACTGGACGCCAACCTGACGGTGTCTGGCCCTCTGGCGCCCACTCCACGGCTGAAGATCAGTGGCGATGCCGGCCTGCGGGCCCTCGACATTTCGGACGGTCAGCGGTCCGTGCTGACGACGAATCGCCTGCGCATCACCGGGATCGACGCGGCCTGGCCGGAGCGCATCGTGTTCGATCGTGTTCGGACTCGGCGGTCGTGGGCGCTCATCGAGCGCGACTCGCAGGGCCGCTTCCTCTTGCGGACGCTGCTGGAGCGTCCGGGCGGCGGCGCGCCGCGCCCGGCTCCGTCCGCCCCGTCGACGCCCTCTGTCCCGCCCGATCCTTCGGCACCGTCGGCTCCGGTTGCGTCACCCAGCTCGACCCTGGAGTTCGCGCTCCGCGAAGCCGTGTTCGAGGAGCAGGCAGCCACCATCGTCGACGGCGCCATGACCCCGCCCGCGCGCATGGAGGTCGCCGGCGCTCGGCTCACGGTCCATGATTTCGTGTGGCCGTCGCGCATGCCGGCACAAATCGAGCTGACATCGCCGATGCCGGCGGGTGGCCGCCTCGACGTCTCGGGCACGTTGCGGCTCGAGCCCATGCGCCTCGTGGCGCATGCGGTGCTGGACGGCGTGGCCCTCGAGCCGGCTCAGTCCTACCTGCCGATCGACGGGCGGGTGGCGGGCAAGGTGAGCGGCGACCTGACCGTGAAGATCGGGCTGGAGCCCACGGTTATTCAGATCGCCGGCCAGGCGCACCTGCAGGCCTTCAGGCTGAGCGATGGCGATCGCGCGGTGGTCACGGTGGGGCGCGTCGACAGCGCGGGGATCGACATCGACTGGCCAAAGCGGATCACGCTCGCACGCGTGCAGTTCCGTCGGCCGCGGCTATTGATCGAGCGCGACCCGGACGGCCAGATCCTGCTGTACGGGCTGGTGACGCCGCGCTGGGGGACCCACCCGGCGGCCGCGTCGCTGCCCGCCGTCTCACCGCCGGCCCGATCCGCGCAAGCGCCCTCGGCTCGGCCGACGATCGAGATCGCCACGTTCAGCCTCGAGCGCGCGTCCGCTCGATTCGTGGACCACACGACGACGCCGGCCTACGCGGAGGAGCTCGAGGACGTGAACGTGACCTTCGCCCCGCTCACGACGGCGCCGGACCGCCGCACGCGCTTCACGGCCACCGGAGTCATTGGCGGCGGCACGCTCAAGCTGCAGGGGGAGGGCGCC
>Ga0335070_10007381_pt1 | contig 12891 bp, 24 predicted proteins | sample Lox_Sample_13_FD_206722 | JGI IMG/M metagenome (GOLD analysis project Ga0335070, IMG submission 206722) | Soil microbial communities from Loxahatchee National Wildlife Refuge, Florida, United States - Lox_Sample_1.3 | ecosystem: Environmental > Terrestrial > Soil > Wetlands | place: USA...
CTTCCTCTTCATCGATCATTTTCAGGACATGGCTCGCGGGCACTTCATCGTGCGCAGGCTGGAGCGAACCTACGGCGCTGAGTTCGTCCGGGCTGCCTACGACAGGATTTAGCAGGTTGCTGAAAAACCGTGTCATACTCGGGGAGGGTGGGACCGCCGGAGGCTGGGTGGTCTCTGAGGCAAGGCGCATGCTTTTGCTGCGCTCATGGCGGGAAACGCGAGAAAGACGAGAAATGTAAGAAGTTCCATAAATCTTTATCCTTTCTCGCTTGACCTCCTTTCTCGCCTGTCTCGCGGCAGGCTGTGCCTGCGTGTTGGTGCGACTATGCGGCCTTGCCGATGAGATCACCCGGTCTCGCGGTGTCGCTAGCGCTGAGGCAGGATTCTTCAGCATCCTGCTACGGGCCGTTGCACGTACGGGGGATTCTTGCGAGAATCCCTCGTCATGGAAGCTTGGGGGGTACGAGTGGAACTGCTGGTAAAGGTCTGCCTGGGAGCGATGGCGGTGGTGATCATCGAACTACTCGCCCGGACGAAAAACTACTACATTGCGGGCCTGGTGCCGCTTTTCCCGATCTTTGCCCTCATTTCCCATTACATCGTGGGAACCCAGCGGACGGTCCCAGAGCTCAAGGAGACTGTCGCCTTCAGCATGGTTTCCCTCTTGCCATACCTGGTGTATCTGGTGGCAGTGTACTATCTCGCCGACCGACTGAGACTGGAACTCTCTCTCGTGGTGGGCACCCTTTGCTGGACTGCGGCTGCGGCGATCCTCGTACTTGCCTGGAACAGGCTGTAGCCGGATGCCGCCGACTTAGGGCAGGAATCAGTTGTGGCGGCGGGCGCAACCTCACGAAGAGAGGAGGTTTCCGGTGAAGACTATCGGTCTCATTGACCGAAAGGAGGGCTAACTCGGCAGGGTTACTTGGCTATTTTTAGGTGTCCATGTCCAGGTTGCGCCTGGGTTGCGGCCGGTCGCGTCAATGCCCCGTCCAACTCCGCCACCTCGGACTTGAATTTCCCCGGCACCCATCCCGCATACACCTTAAGCGTTATGGTCGGGTTGGCGTGCCCGAGCTGCCGGCTCACGTCGATCACGTTATGCCCCTTCAGGAGCCGTATGGTCGCGTAACTGTGCCGGAGGTCATGAACGCGGATATGCCGGAGCTCCGCCTTGTCTAGGCACCTGGAGAGGGCATGCTGAAACGTGTCTCGCTTGAACATCTCGCCGTTGCCGTTCCCAAAGACAAAGCCCTCGTCCTCACCCAGGGACACCACCTTCCGGTCGCCTTTCATCTCCCGAAGCATCGCGGCAAGTTGTGGTGACAGGTCCACCCGCTTCCTCTTCCCCGTCTTGGTGGCGGTGATCCGCCCCTTCCGGTGGGATCTCGTCACGAGAAGGAAGTTGCCGGCGAGGTCCACGTCTTGCCACCCTAGGGCCTCGAGCTCGCCGATCCTCAACCCAGTGGCAAGTAGGCAATAAGCCGCCGGGTAGTATTTCCCGCCCAGGAAGGTCTGGAACTCCCCCAGGAGTTTCGCCGCCTCTTCCTCGCTCAGAGCGTTAATGTGCTCTTCCTTCATGGTAACCCCCTTCCGCAACCTGAGATCACGGGTGGGGTTAGTCGGGATGATCTCGTCGTCAACCGCGCCGGCCAGGATGTAGGAAACAAGGATTTTCACCCCGTCGAGTGTCCCCGGGGAGAGAGTGCCGGTAACCAGTTTGTCAAAGAACGCTCGGAGTTCCCTCCGGCTAATAGCGTCAAGCCGATACTTTCCGAGCTCTGAGTACACGTACAGCTTCAGCCTACTTTTGTATTCCGCCCGGGTAGCCTCCTTCCAGTCGTGGGGGAGGGCAAGCCACCGCTCCGCGTACTCCTTGAAGGTGGGACACGTGGCCTCCTTCTTCATCACGCCCACGTCACCGAGCACGAGGCGGGCCTTGATCTTCTCGGCCACGTCCATCGCCGTCTTCTCTTTGCCGATCTTCTTCGCCTTCCTCCGGCCGGCATGGTTGATGAAAACCCACCACACCCCGGAGCCTTCTGGCCTTTCTCGGACTTGTACTCCCATCGAAGCCCCTCACTTTCCCCTTGAGTTACCCGACCAGGGCGCCAGGGTCGCGCCTTTTCGGGGAGCTCACCCTAGGTCGGGATTGTCGGCTCAACGGCACCGAGTACACCACGCTAGACAGCTTCCATCGGCGGCGAAACTGCAACAGTAGGTCACGCACCTTTGACCTGATTCAATCTGTGGTACCCCAAACCACAGGGAACCGACCATTGCCAAGACAACGAGTATGAATCTCATATATTCCTCCTCTCTCCCCGGCCAGGGGCATTTACAGAAAGAAAACGCCAGAGAAGTCCCACGGCCGCCGGAAACGGCCGGACATGACCTCTTCGGCTAGAGCGCGGAGGCGGGAAGGAGAAATGCCCCCGGGTCCCATAACCATAGTCAACTTTGCCTCATCACCATCAAACGTGCAGGACCAGGCGGCCTGGGGCAGGTAGAGGACCCACGCCGGAGGCAACCCTGCCAGGACAAAAGGCTCTCTCCCTTTGAGGGCGCCGGATAGCGTCCCCCACTCCATCCAGCCGCCCAAGGCGATGTCCACCACGCCGGCGTCGAACATTAGCCACGAGTGGAAGTCCACCCCCGTGAAAAGGCCCGTAGACTCATCAAGGCGGAAGTCACACCCGCAGCCGATGTAATCCGACTCTCGGCCCAGGATGATGACCCCGCCCACGGTGACAAGACCACCACCGAGGACCTGATGGGCGAGTAGCGACTTCTGGAAACAATCCCGGCGGCGGCTCAAGCCACGAGCCTTGTGGAGAATCTCCCGGACTTGCTCCGCGGTGGCGAGGTCGCCGCGAATAGGCCAAACCTCCGACCCTGAGAGACGGCTGTCCTCAATATGGCTAAGGTCGGTAAAGTTATGTGATATGCGGCTCTCCATGCCTTGCCTTCTCCGCCCCCCGGAGAGGCGGGGTCTTTCGTTACTCCGCCTCAGCCTCGGCCAGTTTTGCCTTTTCCTCCTCGATGCTCTCATTCAGGATGCCGATGCTATGCTGATACGCCTGAATGTTCCTCTGGCTTGTCAGCATATCCGGCATCTCTGAACGGTCCACCCTGCCGGCCGCGACCAGAGCGTCAAACGCCGCGGCCTTGGCCCGTGCCTCTTCGAGGAGGCGCTTTTCCTTCTCCTCCTTGGTCTCCGCGCCTCCGTCTTCGGGCTTGCAGAGCTCGTGGTAGGCGTTTCTCACTTCCAGCATGGTTTCCCACAGAGACAACGTCATTCCCTCTAGGACGTAGTCGTGGAAGCCGCTGAGTTCCCCACTGGCGCTGTAGAAGAGTTCCACGAGGCCGATCATCTTCTTCATTGCCTCGTCCATCCCCTCTGATAGTCCTTCGCCCTCGGGCCATACTCTACGCTCTTCGCTCATAACGTCCCCCTTTCTACCTCGGCCAGAGATACGCGGATGCGCTTCTCGGTGGTCCATCGGCCGTCCTGGCACGTGTGCCGGAAGTCTACGTACCTGCCATACTCACAGAGCCGGTGGACCTTCCAGCCCCGGCGCTCGGCGTAGGCCGTCGCCAGCTCATTAAGCCTGATACGTTCCCGCCGCATACCGCATCCCCCTGAAAAGAAAATCCCGAGAGGCTCCCGGCCCTGGCAGGCCGCCCACAGGTCGCCCTCGTGGGTCTCTCGGGATTAACTGGTCTGTCTTCATCTGTCTGCCAGGTTCGGGTTGACTTCCGCTGTCCTTTAGACTACTATAGACGACTAAAGACAACCTGTCAAGCTATTTCATTGACAACGCTCCGTCAAAAACGCTATAGGAGGCCATGCTCGTGAACGTCACCGTTAAGATGCCCCCCAACATGAAAGCGGCATTAGAAAAGCTCGCCGAGAAAGAATTCACTTCTGTTTCCGGTCTCCTCAAGAAGGCCGCTGAGAAGATCCTCCAGGAGCACGGCATAGACTGGCGCGAGGAGGGGGAAGAGTAAACCCGCGCATTAAAGGGGCTCTTCCAGCTTCCTTCCAAGCGGAGGTTGACATCATGGTAGAGTCCCAACTCCTAGAAGAATTCATCGTCGTCACTGCTGAGCAATTAGCAACAGCTACCGGGCCGAATCGGGAAGTTCTTGTTCATCTTCAAGAGTTTGAAAAACACATCGGCTTGGCTCCGGGTGTAGGGGTGATGATTCGGCTATCACCGGCCGAAGCCCGGCGATTTGCTCAATCCTTAATTGATATGGCGGACAAGGCCGAAGAGGGATTACCTCGCGCTTGACACATGAATCCCACAAAGCCTTGAAAGCCTGACCGCTTAACATAAAGCCTCCCTGCTCATTGCACTTGAAATGCACTCACGCCTTGTGAATCCCCGCCCCTGGCCTATCGCCAGTCTCTTGTGCCCGGACTTTGCCCGGCTTAAACTCTCCGTGCCGCCTGTAGTAACGTCCTCTTTTGATACCTCTCACCCATTCCTGGACGGTTAGGACCACAAGGAGGCGCGGCGCCCGGACTATCACCAGGCCGTCTTTGATTTGATAGCTACAAGGGATCTCGCTCACGCCTTAGATGTCTCTCGGCCCACTCAAGAAATCTTCCCCACCGCACGGGATGGAGAACGGCCCAACATAAGCCGACAATGCTAGCCGGGTCGTCAGGGTCGGACTTGTCAACCTTGTGTCGGAGGTTGCACTTGCCACAGGTCCAACCCGGCCAATCGCCCGCCACGGCATCGGTGAGGCATCGGGCATACCACCGGCACCATAGGTTACGCACCCCGCGCACGGCTGGGACGGGAGTCCTTTTCTGCAACTCAGCCGCAACCGGCCCGGGATCCACGCCGCGGATTCGCACCCTTGCCACATCTACGCGCCTTACTGTCAAAGATTCTCTTTGATCGCCCCGTTTTCATCTTGCCACGATCGTCGTCGTTCGAGCCATTTAAGGCGCCGCCGATAACGTGTTAGCTCTGCCGCGCTGATCCACGTCCGCTTACCGCTCGGGGACGGCACGAGAGCAAAAAGGGCGGCTTGGCTGTACTCCTCGCTCGTGAACCGGATAACCGTGCTCGGTCCCGACATAGTTAGAAGTCCAGTAGAAAGTCGGTGTCCTCTTGGACCTCATCCTGCAACGCTAGCGCCACGCCTCTAAGGTCGTTCTTGATGTCCCGGAGCGCCTCCACGATAGCAACAAGTTCTACGGTCAATGTATGGCAAGCCAGCGCGGCGGTCCTGGCGGACTCAATTTGAGATTGCAGCTCGGGGTCAAGACTCACCGCTTCCCCCTTGCCTTTCGACCGGCGGCGAGCCTTGCCAGGACCTCCGCTTTCTTGGCCGCGGTCTTTGAGGACCATGCCGAGCGGCCACGGGCGGACCTAGTAGCACTCTTCTTTTTCTCCTCGACTTTTGATCGAATCATTTCCTCTCCTTTCTCGTGAATGGACTGAACCTAGCCGCCAGCCGCCGGCGCTGCGCCTCCCGGGCCTCTACATAAGCCTCTAAGCCGAGGTCCTCTAGGTCGTCCGGGTCCACCCACTCCATCGGCATGGCGACCTTTTCCTTGCGCTTCGGCCGTGCCTCTCTGAGGGCATTACCTCCCATGACGACCTGTGCGGAACCGGTCTGGATGGGCGTCCTCGGCCGCCCGCCGGATGTCATTGGCGACATTAACGACCGCGGACCAGTTGCTTGTGGCCACACTTGCTAGAAGGGCCTCCACCAACTTCAAACTCAACTCAACTTTCTCGCTCATCGTGTTTCCTCCTTTGGGTTTACTTACCGCCTTTTCGGGGCGGGAGTATCGGCGCTCGTTGAAACCTTTTCGCGTCCTGCTCCCGTTTGTTCATATAGGACTCGTATTGCTTGAAGCTCATGGACTCGAGGCTCCGCCCGGGCTTCTCTTTCTTCGGCTCCTCTGGCCCCCCTCCCTCTTCCGCCTCTGAGGGTGGAAAAGCACGGCGCGCCGAACTTGCGAAGCCAAGGCGGTGCAACGCCGCCCAGCTACGCCGAAAGATAGAATCCGCGTCCTGAGCATCGCCACTCCGATAGACCAACGCTTTCCAACGCTCCATAGCGGCGGGTGACAATTCCACCGTACACATATTCTCCGGCCGGCAAGGTGTAATCTCTCCAAAGGGCGTCTGTTCGAGAGGCAGGCGCAGCGTGGTTTTAGCCACCTCGTTGACCTTTGCGACGAGTACCGGGGCATCCGCGGCTAGTCGTGGGTCATCCCATTGAGGAGAGCCCCGGAGCTTTTCGTCGTAGAGCAAGTCAACAGACCCGCTATCAAACCGCTCTCGCTGTTCCTCGGCGTAGACCTCAGAGGGTCTAGGGGGTAACTTGTCAAGGGCGCGCACCCAGGCGTCCGCCCGCTCATCGAAGTCTTTCTCCGTGAACCCCTGTTTGGTCTCGCTTCTCCTCTTGGCCTCCATCGCCTTCAGCCGGAGGTCGTGGATTCGTTCGCCAATCTCCCGCCGCTGGCCGGCAAATTGGTCATCCTCGAACGGCGTGAGGCGGAGCTCCGGGGCGGGGCGCAAAGCCTTCGCTACCTCTCGCCCGGTCTTGAATGCTCTGAGGTCCTCGGCGTAACGGTCCTCATCATCGGGGCCATAGGCCGTGGGGTTTGGGCCTCCCGGGAGGACCTCGAGCGGAGAACCTACATAGTTATGCAAATGGGCGAGGGACCGGTATTGTCCCGTGCTCGGGTCAATGGCCGCCTCGTACCGTTCCCGCTCTGCCTTCTCCGCCGGCGTTTCTTTGGGCGCTTGCGCCTCGGCGACGGCCTGCCTTACCGCCTGTCGTGCCGCATGCTGTGCGACGGCCGCCGTGAATTGGTCGTAGTCCGTAAAGTCGGATGCTCGTGGTTCCTGCTCGCCTTGCGGTTGTTCTTTCTCTTCCATGTCACTCCTCCTTCCTTCATTTCTTCCGTTTCAAAATTGCGTTGAGGTTGGGCATCCCGCTGCCCCACGGCTCGGGAAGGTCCCTAGTCAAAAACCAGTCCTCCTCTTCCGGGCTTAGTTGCCCGTCAAGCGCGGCCAGAGCTATCTGCCCCACCGTCCAACCGCGGAGGGTCTCGGGCATTACCTCGGGGTCCGGCTCCGGGTCCTCGGGCTGGTCCGCTTTCTCCGGTGGAGCTGGGGGAGGCTCCGGCTGGCGCGCCTCACTCCGCTTCTCTGCCAGGAGTTGCCGCAACCTGAAAAATCGGGGATCCCCGGTCAATTCACTGGCCCTCGTTTCTTGGTGAATAGTGCGGTCAAGTCATCATGCCGGAGCGCCTCCACCGGCCGGAGAAAACCCGGACCCCGTGGCTCTCGCCGTGCCCACATTTCCTCGAGGCGGCGTTTCTCCTCGAGGCACTCACCGGATAGGGTTTCCTCTGGCGGCTCCTCCTGGTGGTCAGGTTCCGCATATACTTCGTCAAAGATTTCTTGTTCGGTGAGGCCCTCGGCTTTGAGCTGCTGGATGATAGTAGCTATCTCCAGGCGGCTATCCGTAGCCTCCTCCGGAGGAAGGGGCTTCGCGGCCGGGGGAAGAGGGTTAGTCGGGTCGGCAAACTTACTCGTAAAGATGAAGTCCACGTCCTCGCCTTGAATCTCCGGGTGCCGGCTCAGGCACTCCGCTTCGGACTCCCCAAATTCCTTGGCGAGAACCACAAGGCGTCGGCCCCGCACCTTTAATTGATCTTCAAGCCGCTTGAGACGGGTGCTAATCTTCATTTTCCGCCCCTCAGAGCTTCCTCGATTCTCGCTATTCGTTCTTCGAGGGTTGTCAATTCCCAGGTCTTGAGAATCGTTTGACAGGCATAGCTGACGGCTCGCAACACGTCGGTTGTCACCTGGCCGGCCATGACTTGGTTGATGAGCCGTTGCAGGAGCCTCCTAACGTCATTTGGCCGCTCAAGCCTGATTCCCACACGCCTCTTGACTACCTTACCGGGGGTCTGTTCCACTTCTGTCTTACTCATAGCCGTTTACCTACTTTCAAATGATCAATTAACAGCCCGCAAAAGCCGTTTCCCACAACGCAGCCGCAACCTAGCGCCTCCCCGTATGAGCCGATCCGCTTGACTTGTGGATTCGCGACCGGTTCCCGTCAAAGGATGTGTTCGACGCTCGCATCAATCTCTTCTCCATTCAGGAAACTCCGCTTCAAGTCTCGGTAACGGGCATTCGGTCATCACGATGATATGATCCGTCGCTCGCTCCTTTCTTCTGTGATTCACGTCATAGTGCATGGTCGCGAGTTGACAGATCGCGTCGTAATCTGTTTCCAGTATTCCAGGAGCCTGATACCAGATGCACTTATTCACCTTTTCACAGATCACCGGATTCGGTCGTCCGGTCGTGACTCGCATAGGACGGGTCATGCGTACCGGATCAGGTGGCCGGGCAACGGCTACCGGCTCAGGTGGCGGTCCCACCTTCTTCCCGATCATGCTGGCGCTTCTTGATAGCTTGATCATGATCAACGCCTAAAAAGATGAGAGGTACGGGTAACGGGTAACTGGTTACCCGTTACCTCTCTATAAGGACCGGGTAACCACTTTTTCGCATCTAATGATTTCAACGACTTAGAAGTGGTTACCGGGCCATGTAACCACCCGTCGCTGGTAACCACCCGTACCATGCTGGATTTCTTATGTTTTTTAGTGGTTACACCCTGCACTAACTGGTTACCCCTGGTTACCACCGGTTAGCTTCAACCGGATGACTGTTTTCCTGTCCTTCTTGTCCATGACCACGAACCCGTAATCAGCGGCACGGTCGATTGCATCAAGCGCCGTTCTCCTCGACACGGTACACTTGGCCGTGATCTGTTCAACGAGTTTATTCTTCGATTCAGCGGTCCCGCCCATCTCGTCTAGGATCTCGGCAACCCGGTGCGGTGGACAGAGCACGTCGGGTTCGACGGCCACGATCAAAGGCCCGGTTACTTCCAGAAGTAGACTTTTCGCCGGTGCGAAGTTACCGGCTTTCGTATGGTCAACCTTGATGAAAAGTCGGTCCGGGTGGGGCTGCCGATTCATGGTGAGGACACTTCGGGCCCAGTCGACGATTGCCGAGGCGCCGCGGGCCTGGAAGGCGCCGTCATAGTTACCCTTGCCGTGGTGATGAGAAATGAACGTTGCAACCCCGGTTTCGCCTGAGATCATGGTGAGCCGGTCCAGTACCTCGCGCATACCTGAATTGTCGTTTTCGTCTTTCGTGTGGAATGAGATCAGAGGATCAAGGATCAGGAGGCCGGCCTTGATTGCTGTGATCATCTCCCGGAGCTCGTCGAGAAAGCTCTCGTCCATGAGATCGCCCGAGTACCGGCAATCATCACCGACTTTTGTCGTCGCGATCCGGTCAAGCGCCTCGAGCGTCGGCTCATAGTCCGGCGTGCCCTTGACCGTTTCGACAAGCGCGTCTATTCGCTGTCTCATCGCTTTTAGACTGTTTTCGGACTGAATGAGGAGCACCGGCGCCGGTTCCTTGATCTCAAACTGACCGAAAAGCTTACGACCGCCGGCCACGGCACATGCCACCGGGAGTGTCGCAAGACTCTTCCCTAATCCGCTTTTGCCACTGAGGACAAGAGAATCGCCCCGCTCGAGAAGTCCGTCGATTAAAGGTGGTGGGAAGGTGATCTCTAGGCGCCGGAGATCGCCGATAGTAACTAGCTCGATTACACGGGCCCGTTTCCCGTAGAACCGGCTGAGATCGTCATCGCCGCTGATCCGGGCCCGCGCCTCGGCGAACGTCTTACCCTGGCACGTGGCATGGAAACAGAAATAGGTCACGAGCCCCGTGTCATCGGCCACGATTGCCGCGTCCCGGCCATCATGAGCCGGGTCGAAGGCACAGCCGTCTTTCAGGTAGTAAAACGTCCGGGCCCCGTCCTGTTTCTCGCTTCCATACCGGCCGTAGTGCTCCAAGTATGAACGCACATCGAGCCGGCGGTCCGGCTCCCGTGATCGTGTCTTCTCGTCGGCCGGCGCCTGATCCGCAAGCCACCTAAGTTGATCGAGGGTCACGGCGACGAGCTCAGACGGTGCGAACCATTCGCTTTTCCGGTGCGGCCGTTCCTGTGACGGATCTCCCTTCCTGGCGTGCGTTCCATAGAGCTTCGTGATCCTCGCGGCGTTGAAAACAGCCGTGTCAACCGTGACACCGTCGCCGTCGAACCGGGCCGCAAGCGCCTGGAGGCACCGTTTCACAAGGCCGGTATTCTCGTCTGTATTCGGAAAATCCGGGAGCCGGTAGACTGCATGGCCACCGTTCCCCGACATGGCGAGCACCGGGACCGGCCACCCGTTCTGACAGAGCCACGTGTCAGCCGCGTCCCGGGTTTTCAGAGCTCGCGCGAGCTGTGCGTCCGTTGCCGAGGTATCCTTCGGCCGTATCGGATCACAGTCAACGAGGAGCCAGCGCCTACAGATCACCTCGCGGTCCTGTGTCGTCGTCTCGAGTGCCTTTAGCCGGTTATTGGCCCGGCCGAGAAGGTCCGGGTTGACCGGGTTCATGGTGAAGTAGACGTTTCGCGAGGCGTCGGTCTCTACCTGGTCGAGCTTATGAGCCGCGAGACCGAAGTCAATGCAGTTGTTGAAATAGCCGGCCACGGTGCCGCGAGCGTAGCCGGCCCACGTTTCATGTTTACCTCGGTAACCGATCGCCCGGATCTCCACCACTTGACTTCCGGTGAAAAAGGTTCTATAGAGATTTTGAAGTTGCTTCACATTGCACCTGAAGGACAGCCGGGAAGGATCGCGCGCCCTCCCGGCTGTTCTGCGTTAAAACGGCACGTCGTCCTGACAAGCCTCGCCGATGAAAGACGCTTCGACACTCGGAAAGCTCCGGTCTCTCGCCTTCCGTTCCTTGCAGGTGAATTTTGTGATCACCTGGTCGGGTTTCCGGCCCATGTTTCTGAGTGACTGAATATAGCCGCTGAAGTTGCGGCGGTACGAGCTTTGCGGGATGCTAATGCCTAGCAAAAAGTTATCACTCGTCAACACATGGAGATCGACACGGCGCTCGAATCCCTCGGGCATCGGTTGACCGTCTCCCGGGTCGGGTACCTTGGTCGGCGTCTGATCCTTCCAGAAAATCAGGTGAGGATACATATAGACAATTCGTCCTTCGACTTCTCTCAGGACCCGGTCGTTGACAATGAAGCCGCCCGCTGTGTTCTTGCACCAGTTCACGTTGTCAGCACCAGCGTGAATGACGACGTCGACCGTTTCGTCGTCGATTTCGCCATAGGCGGCGAGATCGCGACTATCGACCGGGACGAGTGCCTTTTCTTCTACGGTTTCTTGCACGGGTTTCTCCTGCTTGGTCGGGGTTATCTCGATTGCTTCCGCTTCATTTCGTTTGCGTCTACTCATGATCTTGCTCCTTTTCGTGTGAGTCCCAGCCGCCTTCCGTGGGGTTCCAAACCCACAGGACATTACAGCCGGGACAGTCATACGCATCACGATTGTTTAGACCCCGGTACTCGATAACTTGTGACTTGCAGATCGGGCACACTTCCATCAACCACCCCCTTCCTTTTAAGTGTTTCGCTGAATTTCTTCGACAACTTCATCGACTATATCGTCAACTTGATTCTGTATGACTTCAAGATGTGCTAAAAAATCATCAATTGCGGCAAAACTCACAAGAACAGTCCCACTCGGTAACCTGGAATGACGCAACCCGCACTTGAGCCAGGGACGGAGGGTCCGCTCACTCACTCCGGCATAGGCGGCCGCCTTCTTGATCTTGCCCCAGCCTCGGCTATCGGCGGTCACGGGTTGCACGGACCCTCCTGGAGTTCGGCCACCGTGGTGTTGTACGCTTTGGCAAGACGCTCGAGTTGACGAGGCTCTGGCTTCTTGAGTTCTCTCTCGAGCAAAGAAATGGTCGTGTGACTGAAACCGACTGCGAGGCTGGCCTCAATCTGAGATAGTCCAGCCCGGAGGCGTGCTAATCTCAAATTGTTTAACTTCCTGACCATGTCATTTCTCCCAAAAAAAAGACCCGAGGTTTTTAGCCTCGGGTCTGATACTAACGGTGCGTAATTTAATACGCACGACACGATTTATTTTGTGTCGACTTCCTTAAACTCTTTCAATATGTCTGACAGCAATGTCCATCTAGGTATACGTTCATTAGGGAGAAGTTCGGCAAGAATCTCAGCCAAGAGTTTCCCTTTGAAGTCTCTTGACTCTTGTCCTCCAGTCCATTCAAACAGATCACGACCATTAAATACCGCCGTGCTAAATGGCCAGCCGTCGCGGTGGCATTGCAGACACGTCTCTCTTTTATCCTCGGTCATTTGATCCAGGCCGGCTTCCTTCAATACGCGCCACACCTCTTCGACGTACTCTCGGACCTTAAATGCTGTCTCATAGACATCCGGAGACGGGGTACGCGGCATTTTGCGTTCCTTATACTCAGAGGGTAATTTACCGCGTTCTACCCTAAGGGTAAGCACGTCGTCCTTAGGCCCGATGATTTTCTCTTCTTCTACTATAAAGGTGATCTTCTTTGGTGCCATTGCGTGTCTCTCCCGCAATGATCGTCTCATGAGGAGGAGGCCCAGACCGGCGAGACTTTCCGGCTCTTCGGGCTCGAGTTCCCTAGGGCCTCTAACTCAACCTTAGGTTACCATAAAGTTCACCCCAGGCAAAGTCCGGCAAACAGTTGCGCGGGGGTTGCAGAATCAGATAAAATTCTCTCAACTTGTCGGTCCTCACAACTAACAATTTCTATCCTATTCAAGGAGTTAGCCCATTGAAAACTATCGGTCTCGTCGGCGGTATGAGTTGGGAGTCGTCTATCGAGTACTACCGGGTTATCAATCAGATGGTTCGCGAGAGGCTCGGAGGCCTTCATTCGGCGAAGAGTGTCA
>Ga0335070_10007382_pt1 | contig 12890 bp, 6 predicted proteins | sample Lox_Sample_13_FD_206722 | JGI IMG/M metagenome (GOLD analysis project Ga0335070, IMG submission 206722) | Soil microbial communities from Loxahatchee National Wildlife Refuge, Florida, United States - Lox_Sample_1.3 | ecosystem: Environmental > Terrestrial > Soil > Wetlands | place: USA: Florida...
CTCTCCGCAGGCGCCTTCCTTGCCGCGGGCAAAGCCGAGGAGCGCCAGCGCATCGCCACGCTGGCCATCCTCTTCCTCATCGTCGTCTTCTTCTGGGTCGCCTTCTACCAGAACTCGTTCGGCCTGACCCTCTTTGCCGAGCGCTCGACCGTCGTCCTCAAGTGGCTCCGGCCCGAGACCTACCAGTTCTTCGAGCCCTTCTTCATCCTCGTCCTGACTCCGCTCCTCCTCTCCCTCTTCGCCCGGCTCAACCGGCGGGGGACGGAGCCCTCGACCCCGAACAAGATCTTCCTCGGCCTGCTCATCATGGGCCTGGCCATGCTGGTCATGGTCGCTGCCTCGCTCGCCGGGGGGGACGCCGACCGGAACATCATGTCCCCGGCCTGGCTCATCGGCACGTATTTCATCGTCACGCTGGCCGAGATCCTCATCTCGCCTATGGGCCAGTCCTTCGTCTCCAAGGTCGCGCCGGGCAAAATCCAGGGGCTGATGATGGGCGGCTGGTTCGCGGCCACGGCCGCCGGGAGCTACGGCAGCGGCCTTCTCGGCAAGTCCTACAGCCGCCTCGCTCACCACCAGTTCTTCCTCGTCCTCACCGGGCTCCTGGCCGTCTCGGCCGTCCTCGTCCTGGTCTTCATGAAAAAGCTCAAGCGGTTCTCGTCCTGAACCGAGGGAGGTCCCGATGCTCATCCAGGAAAAGCTGCGGCAGGCGGTCGGCCTGCTCAAGGAATTCGGCGCCGACTGCTGGGTCACCTTCACCCGCGAGAGCGAGATTCTGGGCGACCCGACGCTCGTCTTTCTCGCGCCCGGACCCGTGACCTGGCACTCGGCCTTCATCGTCGCGGCCGACGGCCGAACGCGGGCCATCGTCGGGCTCTACGATCAGAAGGGGATCGAGGACACGGGCGCTTATGATAAGGTCGTCGGCTATGTCACCGGCATCAAGGAGCCCTTGCTCGAATGCCTGCGGGAGCTCGGCCCGAAGACGATCGCCGTCAATTACTCGAAGGACAGCGAGATCTGCGACGGCCTGACCCATGGCATGTACCTGACGCTCGTGGAGATGCTGGGCGAGGCCGGGCTCGCAGAGCGCCTCGTTTCCGCCGAGGGCGTCGTCTCGGCCCTGCGCGAGCGGAAGTCGGCGGGCGAGCTCGCGGCGATGAAGGCCGCGGTCCGGGCGACGCTCGAGGTCTTTGACGCCGTCTCCCGCTTCATCGCGCCCGGGAGGACGGAGAAGGAGATCGCGGACTTCATGGCCGCCGACGTCGAACGCCGGAAGCTCGCCCTCGCCTGGGGCCGCGCCACCTGCCCGGCCGTCTTCACCGGCCCCGATACGGCCCAGGCCCATTACTCCCCGACCGGGCGCGCCGTCGAGCGCGGCCACGTCCTCAACATGGACTTTGGGGTCAAGGTCGACGGCTACTGCTCGGACATGCAGCGGACCTTCTATGTCCTGCGCGAGGGCGAAAAAGCCTCGCCCGAGGACGTCATGAAGGGCTTCCGGACGATCGTCCGCGCCGTCGAGGAGTCGCGGCGGGCCATGCGGCCGGGCGTCTCCGGGTTCGAGGTCGACGCCGTGGCCCGCTCGATCGTCACCGGCGCCGGGTACGCCGAGTTCCCGCACGCCCTCGGCCACCAGGTCGGCCGCTTCGCCCATGACGGCACGGCGCTCCTCGGCCCGAAGTGGGAGAAGTACGCGCGGAAGCCCTTCCGGAAGCTCGAGGAAGGCATGGTCTTCACCCTCGAACCGCGGCTGACCATCGCCGGCAAGGGCGTCGCGACGATCGAGGAGATGGTCCTCGTGACCCGCGACGGCGCCGAGTTCCTCGGCTCGCCGCAGACGGAACTCATACTTATCCGATAAGAGGATGGTCGCGATGCGTCCTGTGCCGGTGCGTCCCGATTCGCAGCGGCGGCCGGCGAAGCACGTCCTGGCCGCGGCAGCCGCGGCCTTCGTCCTCTCGTTCCTGATGAAGGACCGCCTGCCGGGCCGCGGGGCGATCCTGCCGGAGCTCCTCCAGCAGCCGGTCCAGACAAAGGAGGACCTGCCGGAGCCCTTCGACGTCACGCGCAGGGGCGTGACCTACACCGTGGAGCCGCTCTTCAGCTACGAACTTTGGGGCATGGTCGTCTCCTATCATCACGCGAACTCCATCTCCGACATCTCCCACGAGGAGTGGAAGGACTTCATCAACGTCAAGGACGTCTGCGTCCTCTGGGGGAAAAACCTCGAGACGGCCGTCTATGAGAGCATGAAGTTCCGCAACCGTGACTTCACCTGCTTCTACACATACCCGGACGAGGAAACGGGCCGGGTCTTCAGCGAGAACTGCCTCTCGAACAACCACCTGCTCCCGGCCGACGCCATCGTCGCCTCGGCGGTCATGTCGGCGCGAAAGGGCGACCAGGTCCACTTCAAGGGCTGGCTCGTATCGTACGGGATCAAGGGCTCGCCTTACCGCCGCATGTCGAGCACGACGCGCTTCGACCGGGGCAACGGCGCCTGCGAGACCGTCTTCATCAACGAGTTCCAGGTCCTCCGGGCCGCCAACCCGGGGTGGCGCCTCCTCCACAAGCTCTCGCTCGCCCTCATGGTCCTCTGCGTCGCTGTCCTCGTCTTCGCCTGAAGTCAGGAGGGGACGCGTGCTCAAGACTCAAGTGCATGTCCCCGTCTTGGGGAAATCCCCGTCGTCCCGGCTGACCCGAGCCCGCCGGCCGGATGGTGCCTTGACACCCCGCACGGCCCGGACTATAAAGGCGACGCGACCAAAATCCCCGACGCAGCGAGGAGGCCTGCGATGAGCGACCTTAAGAAGATGACCCTGTTTAAGAAAAGGAAACCGAGCCGCATTTTTCCCATGTTGGCCATGGGCGTCGGGACCGTCCTCCTGCTCATCGCAGAATCCGGCCGGGCCGGGAAGACGGCCGAAACACCGACCCGCGGCGGCGCGATCAGGCTTTGGCCGCGGTACGTCAAGATGGACTCCTGGGCGGTCAAGTTTCCCGTGCCGCGATCGGCCGAGATCGTCGACATCGGCTTCACCGGACGCTACGCGACCTACGAGCACGCCGACACCTGGTATCCGTCCTGGGCCTCGGACGGGAACCTCTATTCGCCGTGGACGGACGGCCGGGTCGGGACCGTGGATTGCTCGTCGGCCGGGAAGGACGCCCGGACCGGGCAAGCGAAGGTCGAGGGCGACGACCCGCTCCACCTCAAGGTCACGTGCCTGGGGACGTTCCCCGGCGAGCCGGCCCCCTACGAAGGCCGCTATCCCTGCGGTTCCCTGGTCCATGACGGCGTCTGGTATTACGGCACGTATTGTCTCCTCGACCATCCGGCCTGGAGCATGAACTGGCCGATCCTCGGGCCGTTCGTCGGCTTCCGCATTTCGCGTGACTTCGGCAGGACCTGGCAACCGCCCGCCCCCACGCCGGCCAACGCCCTGTTCGGAGAAAAGACGTCCGTTTGGGGCGCCGAACCGGTCAAGATGGGCTCGCCCCATTTCGTGGATTTCGGCAAGAACATGGAGCATTCGCTCGATGGCAAGGCCTACCTCGTCGGCCACGGGGCGACGGCTCCCGACCCCAACCCGCGGGCCGGGAACCTGAGCTGGATCACGGGCGACGAAATCTACCTCGCGCGTGTTAGGCCGTCCCCGGAAACGATCAACGACGTCAAGAGCTACGAATTCTTCGGCGGCAACGGCCCGGACGGGAGTCCAGTCTGGACGGGCGATTTCTCGAAGATCCGCCCGATCTTCAGCTGGAACAACCACTGCGGCTGCGTGACCATGACGTACGATGCGCCGCTCAAGAAATACCTGATGTGCATCACCGACGGCTGGCCGACCATCAAGTCCATGGATACGTACATCCTGGAATCGAACGAGATCTCCGGGCCCTGGAAGATCGCGGCCTACTGGAGAGATTTCGGACCCCAGGCCTATTTCGTCAACATCCCATCGAAGTTCATCGGCGCCGACGGCCGCACGGCCTGGCTGTCCTATTCGGCCAATTTCACCTACGGCCAGGACGACCCGGCTTATGTCGGCAACCCGCCCGGCAGCGGCTACCAATGGTGCCTGCACGAGGTCCGGTTCCTCGACCGGGCGGAGTACGAGCGCGTCGCCAAGGCGAACGCGGGGAGATGACAACATAAGAGGGGACACGTACCGAAGGGACATGTCCCCGAATTCCAGCGGATCGCCTCGATCAGCGACCGGACCGAAGTATGTCCGGCCCCGGGTCAACGACCGGGACGCAGCGTCATCTTGTAGAGCCCGGCGCCGTGCCAGGGGATGATCGGGGCGAACTCGCCGCGCGCTGGGCCGAGGTTCTCTTTCGCCCACAGGTCCCGGACAGAGCACTCGCCCTTCAAGCCGAGGTCGGCGAGCCTGACCGGGACAGCCATCCCCGCTCCCGTGCCCTCTGCCGACGAACGGGCCGTGTTGAAGACAGCGAGATACTTCGCCCGGCCCGCCTCGTCCTCGGCCACCCAGGCCACGAGACCGTTGGCGTTGAAGAGCTGGCGATTGCCGCGGCTGCGCTGGTTGACGGCCAGGACCTCGTCGTTCGTTAGGAGCGAGAGGGTCCGGTCGTCGCTCGCCGGGAGGTGGCCGCCGACGATCAACGGGCAGCGGGCGATCGTCCAGAGCGTCATGACCGCCTTCTGTTCGTCGTGGCTCAGGAAGTTCGGCACGTCCTCGCGGCCGCCGTGGGAGGTCATGGCGAAATATTCCCGGCTCGTCGTGACGTTCCGCGACCAGCCGGGCGGGAGATAGCGCAGATAGCCGAGCGGCAGCATGTCGGGGTCGGGCCAATGTCCGGGCCCGGCGAAGGGCGCCCAGTCGTGGAGCTTGCGGAAGGCCGGCAGGACCTGGTCCCAGTAATCCCAGAGGTCGCCGAGGAGGCGCCACATGTTCGCGTTCGCCGCCACGGCCCCGGCCTGCGCGAGAGGCGTCGGCCCCGGCGAGAGGCTCAGGACGATGGGCCGGCCCGTTTTGTCGATGGCGGCCCGGATGAGCTCGACCTCGCGCGCCCGGTAGGGTTGCGAGATATCGTCGACCTTGACGAAATCGACGCCCCAGGAAGCAAGCAGCCGAAAGAGCGATTCGTACCACTCGCGCGCGCCCGGCCTGGCCACGTCGACGCCCCACTGGTCCGTGTTCCAGGGGCAATGATCTGTCCTAAGGGCGATGTCTGCGGCATGATAAGGCGTCCCCTCGACCGGCGTGTTCCGCTCGACGGCCTGGCGCGGGATGCCGCGGACGATGTGGAGGCCGAACTTGAGCCCTTTGCCGTGGATGTAATCGCCAAGCGGCTTGAGTCCCTTCCGGCCTGCGGCCGAGGGGAACTTCGTCTCGGCCGGCCGGAAGCGGCCGAACCCGTCGACGTCCGCCCGCGACTCGAGAGGGTAGTCCGGTCCCATCATCTGCGGCTCGTACCATTGGATATCGACGACGATGTACCGCCAGCCGTGCGCGGCCAGTTCGGCCGCCATGAAATCGGCGTTGGCCCTGACGTCGGCCTCGGTCACGGCCTGGCCGAACGAGTCCCAGCTGTTCCAGCCCATGGGCGGCATGAGGGCCCAGCCTTGATGGGGGAACCGAAGGGGACACGTACCGAAGGCGCATGTCCCCGATTTGCGTGTCCCCGGTCCGTCAGGGGCCACCCCGGCCGCCGCCCGGATGACCCGGACCTCGGCCTCGGCGAACGGCGTTCCGTCAGGCCGGAAGATATCATGGTGCCAAACGGCCGGCTCCGGGCTCCCCTCCTTCGAGCCCCAAGGGAAGATCGTCTGGGTCTTGCCGCTGACGAGACCCCAGTTCAAGGCCCCGACGTCCTCGGCCTTGAGGAGGGGCAGGATGTTCTCGAATCGGCTCCCGTAGCCCCGGGCCATGTATTCGGTGCAGATGAGTGGGCGGCCGGACGTCCTCAGCCGGGAGATCCTTTTCTTCGTCCCCGCCTCATCGAGGTAAGCGTGGAACGAGATGATATCGGAGTTCTCGGCCTGGAAGCGGATGAGGCCCTCGAGCTCCTTCGACTCGTCCCAGATGCCAGCCGTAATCGGCTGCGACGGCCGCGCGGCCCTGGCCCACTCGAAAACCTTCTTGAGGAGGGGCAAGGTTTTCGGCCCGCCCGGCTCGTTATAGAGGTCCCAGGCCAGGACGCGCCTATCCACGCGGAAAGCGGCGACAACGCCCTTCGCATAGCTCTCGAGAATGCCCCAGCGCGAGGGCGCGGCGATCATCTTCGACCCGGGGCATCGGACCCAGCCCGAGTTGTGGACGCCGGGCCGGGGCGCTGGCTGCGGGCCGAGCTTGAACTCGTCGTTCCAGCAGTCGTCGAAGAGGACGAACATCGTCCCGATGTGGTGCCGGTCGGCGATCCTCAGGAACTCGTCGATGCGGCGCAGGAAGCCGGCCTCGTCCTGCTCCCACAGGGCGCAATGGAGGAAGACGCGGACGGCGTTGAAGCCGAGCGACTCGGCCCAGCCGAGCTCCTGGTCGATCGTCTTCGGGTCGAAGGTTTCGGCCTGCCACATCTCGAGCGTGTTGACGGCCGTGCGCGGGATGTAGTTGCAGCCGAGCGTCCAGGGACCGGCCTCCGCCCAGGCCCGGGCGCGGCCCTCGTCCCAGCGCGGGGCATGGTCCGGAGCGGTGTCCATGGCACTCATCGCGGCCGAGACCGTGACCGGGCGCCCCGGCGGCACTTCGACCCTAACCCAGCTCACCTCCCGCCCAGCGTCGTCCGTCCCTCGAAAAGCTCTCATCGGTCGTCCATCCACGGCCAACTCCTTGAACGGTGCGTAGAACTCCGCCCGCCAAGTCACGGCGGGGCCCGATACGTTGGTCAGCGTAGATTGGTGGCGCCCTTCGTGCCGCACGTCGAGGACGTTGCCGAGGACCGGAACGCCGGCGAGCTCGGCCCAGTCCGTGGCCGCGGTCAGCCGCGAGCGCGTGGCCACGGCCCGGCCGCCCGCTTCCGGCTCGATGCCCATCGTCCCCGTGGCGATCGCGCCGAGCAGGGCGAAAGAGACTTCCGGGTATTCCCTCCGTTTCTTCGCCGGGTCCGCGAGCTTCAGGATCTCGGCATAGGCCTTAGTATCCCGGCCGTAGCGATAGAGGACCTCGGGCAGGTAGGACTCGGTTTCGACGTTCTCGGCCTGGCTCTCGAGAAGTCCATCGAGCGTCTTCTCCCGGACCGGCCCCGGCCCGATGAACCCGGCAGAGAGCGAAAAGAGGCCGTGCCAGAACCATTCCTGGTCGTCGAACAGCCCGTCCTCGAGCAGGAGCGAGGGGAAACGCCCGAACGAGCGGCGCAACCATTTTTCGGCGAACCTCCGCCGCAGGGCCTCGGCCCTGACCTCCATCATTCCCGCCGCTGTGTTGTCCCCTTTGAGCCGCAGCACGGCTGCGTAGGACAGAAAGGCTCTGGCTTGGGCCGCCAGCAGGTCGGCGCCGACCGCCGTGCGGTCCGAAAGCCGTCCTTCGTCATAGCTTCCGAGGCCGCGGTTCCCGTCGACGAAGCGGTGGTCGGGGACGCCGTCGCCGTCGTGGTCCCAGGCCTTGACGTAGGCCGTGGCGCTCAGCCGGTAGAAATCGCGGAAGGCCGGGTCGTCGAGATAGGCCCGGTTCCCCGTCCACAAGAACTGCCGCCAGCACGCATCCATGACGTCGAAGTTGGCCGGCAGGTTGTACCAGAAATCTCCGTCGCTCTTGTAGTCGACGGGCGCCGGGCGGTTCCACTTGTCGATCTCCCAGTAGGAAGCGTATTGCCGCGACGGGGCGATCCCCGCGGCGAACTTGCGGAGCATGTTCAGGTTGAAATTCGCCAGGCCGAGGACGTGGGCGCCCGTGGCCTGGTGGGAGACGTCGCGCATGCAAAAAGCGAACCGGTCGGGAAGCGCCGCCTCGTACCAGTCGCCGACGGGATCGCCGTAGTCGGCGGCCGGAAATACGTAGTTCAGGGCCTGGCTCTTGGCCCAGGCGAAGGCGGCGGCCAGCTTCGGGTCGGAGGTGCGGAGCTCGAGCCGGCTATCGAACCTGCGGACCGGCCGGAAGCCGCTCGGCGGGCCGAGCTCGAGGTCGAAGGGCTTGTCGCGGTCGCAGACGAGCCGGCCGCGGTCAAGCTCGAGCCGCGCCACCTGGAGCGAGGAGCGGTGCTTGCCCGGCTGGACGTGCTCCTTGGGCCCAAAGGGATGGGTGAAGTAGAAGAGATAGGCGTTCGGACCCTGGACGATGACCTCGCCGTGGCGGCCGATGTCGCCGTCGTCGAGGCGCGTGCCCGGCGCGCCGAGGATCGTCCCCGGCTGCTCGGTCCAGCGCTCGAGGTCGTCCGAGCGCAGCACACCCATCCCCTGCCAGCGGTCGACGAGCAGCCAGTAGGCGCCCCGCCAGAAGAAGACGGCCGGCCCCTCCTGCCCCGTCCCGGCGACGGCCGCGCCCTTGACGGTCCAGCGGAAAAGGTCCTCGCTGTCGGCAGCGTAGATGTGGGAGCCGTGGGCCTCGTCCTTGTACCACATCCGCCAGCCGCCCGCGGGCTTGGCGCAGACGAAGGCGTCGATGACGCGTTCCGAGCTCAGGGAGAGAACGGCCTCGAACTTCCAGTGGACGAGGTCGCGGCTCATGTAATGGACGATGCGCCGGTCGCCGCTCCAGTCGGCGGGCACGCCGCGGATGTAAGAGACGAACATGTGGTAGGCGCCGCCGTGCGTGACGAGGCAGGGCGCCCAGAAGGTGTTCCGTCCCGGCTCGAACTCGAGGCCCTGGGCCGCGCCGCGGTAGGTCCAAGCGCGGCCGTCGGGCGAGGAGGCGATGCCGACATCGGTGCCGTGGCACCAGCGGACGCCGGCCTGGGCGTCGGGCGCGTTGGCCCGGCGGTTCGTGTAGAGGACCCACCAGGCCCGTTCGGCCTCGTTCCAGACGAAGGATGGGTCGGCGGCGCCGTCATAGACGGGGTCGCGGAAAAGGGGCGCGGGCGGCACGCGCGTCGCGGCGGGAGGCCGGGCTTGGGCCACCGCGTCGGCTGGCGGGCGGGACTGGACCGCGGCGCTGGACGCCTGCACGGTCCGAACGCGCGCGTCTGCACCGGACGCCGAAGCGGAGCCGGGCTCGAACGCCGCCAGGGTCAGTCCGCAGAGGAGGGAGAGCAAGAGCCAAGCGATCGCGGTCGTTTTTGCCAAGCGCATCATCGGACTCTCCATCTCTGCGGGGATGCCGTCCCACCCGCGGCCGACGGACGGCGGCGCGCGGGCCTCGCCGCCCGGGTCACCGTTTCTTGTCGAAGACGCTCCAGTTCGGCGCCTTGCGGAGCGTCTCCAGCCGGAACGCCGTCGGCCAGGCCACGAGCCACTGGCTGACGCTCGATGGGAAGAGCCAGCGCGTGTGGCAGAACGCCTCGTCCTGGCTCCCGGCCGGCCGCTTCTTGCCCAGGACGACGAGGTCGCCGTTCGAAACGCCGCTCATGCCGTTGGCCCAGGCCGCGAGCGCCCTCTCGCGCCAGGTCGCCCTCCCCGTGAGCTCGGCCAGCTTGAGCCAGTCGTTGACGACGATCAGGGCGTAGGGATCCTGGTGGTGGTGCTGGGTCGAGACGGCGGTGCCGCCGAACGCGTCGTAGCCGAGGCCGCGCAGGACCGTCCCCTCGGCGAAGGGAACGGAATAATGCCATTGCCAGGAGGCGACGTAATAGGCGACGTCCTCGGCCGAGCGGAGGTAGGCCTCCTTCCCGGTGAGGTCGTAGAGGTCGAGAGCGGCCGCGAGGAGCGGAGTCGCGGACTCCTTGTCGATGCAGTCCGTGTCCAGAGCCCCGGCCGTGGTGAAGCCGTTCGCCCGGAACTCGCCGCCGTAGAAAGCGTAGGCCCGCTCGGCCGCTTCGAGATAGGCCGCCTTGTGCGTCGCCCGGTAGGCCGTGACGAGCGGCGGGATGAGGAAGGCCCCGGTCGTGCCGTCGCCGTCGACGAGACGGCCGTCGTTCGACCAGGCCTTGCCGAGGCGGCCGTCGGCGCGCATGGCCTTGACGGCGAAGTCGCAGATGCCGAGGGCGGCCTCCCGGTACTCCGGTCTCTGGAGCTTGCATTTCGCGGCGAGGTCGAAGGCCTCGAAAAAGGACTGGGCCGCGTTCCCCAGGTTGCAGGCGTCCTGGACCTCGCCCTTGGGCTCGGCCAGGCCGAGGAGATAGTCGAAGTGGCAGCGCACGAGGCCGTTCTTGAGGCGGGCGTTCCGGGCCCAGGTGTCGAGGCACTTGAGGCCCATGTCGAGCGAGGTCCGGTCGTCCGTCTTCAGGAAATCGGCGAGCAGGGAGGCGCCGAGCGAGGCGTTCCGCCCGGCCCAGCCGACCTCGTACTTCCAGGACGGGCGCTGGACCCACTTGCCGCCGTCCCAGGCGAGGCCGATGGAGAAGCCCTTGAAGCTCTTCTCCTCGGCCCACAGGCTGTCCTTGGCGAACTGGACGCCAAGCTCCCAGAGGTCCTCGGGGTCGAAGCGCATCAGGGGCGGGCGGGCGTTGAGCGCCCAGGCCGCGTCGAGGAGGGCGTGCCAGCCGTGCTTCGGCTGGGTCACCGGCCCGGCCACGACCCAGGCCTTGAGGACGAGCGTCTGGCCGCGGGAGACGCGCAGGTCCTCCCGGTAGGCCGCCGAATAGGCGTCCCGCATGGCGTAGACGAGCGGCGTCTCCTCCTCCGGCCAGACGAGCCGGTGGACGGTCTTCTCGGGGCCGGGAATGAGCGCGCAGGCGAAGCCGCAGGGAAGCTGGCCCGGCCGGCTGAAGAGTCCGACCGACCAGCCCTCGGTCTCGGAGTAGGTCGCGCCCGCGACGGATACGCGGTCGTAGGCGAAGGTCCAGGGCTGGCCGTCCCTCTCGAACCCCTTGGGCTCCTTCCCCTTGCCCCACGCGTTGCCGTCGTAGATCACGGCGGGGATGAGCAGATAGCCGGGCTTGCCGACGGTTTCGAGCTCCATGGTCAGGCGGGCGGGATGGACGTAATCCCCGCCCTTGTACGAGAACGTCCTCGTCCACTCGAAGACGCCCGGCTGGACCTCGACGACGTCGTCCGCGGCCGAGAAGCCGGACTCACGGAACGGGACGACGGCAGCGATCTGCCGGCCGTTGCCGTAGAGGGCCATCGTCTCTCCGGACTTCCGGAACTCGACCCTGACTTGGGCGGCGGCGGAAGCGGCCAGGGCGGCCGCGAGAAGGACGGAAGCGGTCAGCTTCTTGACCATGACGGACTCCTCTGGATAACGGTCGGAAATGACACCGGGCCAGGGTCGACGCGCCGGCCGGGTCCGAAAGATGTTGGCTCTCCCACTGTCTCGGGTTATACCAAACGCCCCGGCAAAAGACAAGCCGCCAAAGACGGGGAGACGTACCTCCGCGTCCCCGGGACACGAAGGTACGTGTCCCCTCTTCGATTGCTCCGGGGCCGACAATCGGGTATGATTGGCCCAAGACGAACCACCCGGCAAGGAGGCCCAGACATGTCCGTGTCCTATAAAGACCTCGGCTTGGCGAACACCGGCGAGATGTTTCGCAAGGCGTCCGCCGGGCAGTATGCCGTCCCGGCCTATAACTTCAATAACATGGAGCAGCTCCAGGCCATCATCACGGCTTGCGTCGAGACGCGTTCTCCCGTCATTCTCCAGGTTTCGAGCGGCGCCCGCAAGTACGCCGACCAGACCCTCCTCCGCTACATGGCCGAGGGCGCGGTCAAGATGGCCCGCAACATCGAGAAGGCCCACGGGGCCGACCAGGAGGCCCCGATCACCCTCCACCTCGACCACGGCGACACGTTCGAGCTGGCCAAGTCCTGCATCGACACCGGCTTCTCCTCGGTCATGATCGACGGCTCGCACCTTCCGTACGAGGAGAACATCAAGCTGACGAAGGACGTCGTCGCCTACGCCCACGCCCGGGACGTCTCGGTCGAGGGCGAGCTCGGCGTCCTGGCCGGCATCGAGGACAAGGTCAATGCCGAGGCCTCGACCTACACCCGGCCCGACGAGGTCGTCGATTTCGTCGGCCGGACGGGCGTCGACTCCCTGGCCATCTCCATCGGGACGTCCCACGGCGCCTACAAGTTCAAGCCCGAGCAGTGCACCCGAGACGCCCGCGGCGTCCTCGTCCCGCCGCCCCTTCGGTTCGATATCCTGGCCGAGGTCGAGGAGCGCATCCCCGGCTTCCCCATCGTCCTCCACGGGGCCTCGTCCGTCATCCAGGACGCCGTGGCCACGATCAACAAGTACGGCGGGGCGATGAAGGACGCCATCGGGGTCCCCGAAGACCAGCTCCGCCGGGCGGCGCGCTCGGGCGTCTGCAAGATCAACATCGACACCGACGGCCGGATGGTCATGACCGCGACGGTCCGCAAGATCTTCGTCGAATCGCCGGCCGAATTCGACCCGCGCAAGTACCTCGGCCCGGCGCGGGCGGCGCTCGTCGAGATGTACAAGCGGAAGAACCGCGAGGTCCTGGGCTCGGCCGGCCGCTACGGCCGGGAGTTCTGAGGCCCGGGCCGCTCCCCGCCCTCCCCCGGGAAGAGGGCCCGGATCCGCCGGCCGACGCTCCTGATGACATCGGGCAGGCTTCTCCTGCCGAACGCGTCGGCGATCCCGGTCAACCCGAGCGGCACCGGCCTCGGGTCGGTCGAAAAGAGGTAGGAAGCGAGAAGGTTTCCGTCGTCGAGCCTCCGCACGAGCCAGCGCCCGCCGGTGTCCGCGATGGTTTGGTCGGGCCGGAGCTCCGGCCAGGGGACCTTCCGCCAGGCGACGACGAACCCGCTCTCCTCCTCGCGCATCTCGTACCTCAGCCGGTACCGGCGGGCTTGGCCGAGGGGCAGGCGGAGCTCGAGCTCCACGACGCTCACCCCGGCCGCCTCCTCCCTGACCAGG
>Ga0335070_10007384_pt1 | contig 12890 bp, 12 predicted proteins | sample Lox_Sample_13_FD_206722 | JGI IMG/M metagenome (GOLD analysis project Ga0335070, IMG submission 206722) | Soil microbial communities from Loxahatchee National Wildlife Refuge, Florida, United States - Lox_Sample_1.3 | ecosystem: Environmental > Terrestrial > Soil > Wetlands | place: USA...
CGCTTCTGGCGTTACACTCTGAAGGATGACCGATCTCTTTGAAGCGGGAGGCCTGCCCGACGACGCGCCGCGTCCGCTGGCGGATCGCTTGCGGCCGAAGGCGCTCGCGGAAGTTGTGGGCCAGGATCATCTCCTCAACCCTGAAGGACCGCTCGGCCGCATGGTGGCGCGCGGCACGCCACATTCGATCATCCTCTGGGGGCCCCCGGGTACCGGCAAGACGACCATCGCGCGCCTGTTGTCGAGCGCATTCAAGCTTCATTTCGAGCAGTTGTCGGCGGTGTTTTCCGGCGTTGCCGATCTCAAGAAGACGTTCGATGCGGCGCGCGCAAGGCGCCGGACAGGGCAGGGCACACTGCTCTTCGTCGACGAAATCCATCGCTTCAATCGCAGCCAGCAGGACAGCTTTCTTCCTGTCGTTGAAGACGGCACCGTGATCCTCGTCGGCGCCACGACGGAAAATCCGTCCTTTGAGCTGAACGGTGCGTTGCTCTCGCGCACACAGGTGCTGGTGCTGCGGAGACTCGATGATGCTGCGCTGGAAACACTGCTTCAGCGTGCCGAAGCCTATTACAAGGAGAAACTTCCGCTGACAGACGAGGCGCGCGCGAGTCTGCGCGCCATGGCGGACGGCGATGGGCGCTATCTGCTCAACCTCGCGGAAGAAGTTGCCGAGTTGAAGGTGGCGAAGCCGCTCGACTCCGCAGGGCTCATGGCCGCCGTGCAGCGCCGCGCGCCTCTGTACGACAAGAGCCGCGAGGAGCACTACAATCTCATCTCGGCGCTGCATAAATCGATTCGTGGTTCCGATCCCGATGCGGCGCTCTATTGGCTCGCGCGCATGCTGGCCGGCGGCGAACATCCGCTTTACATCGCGCGGCGCCTGGTGCGCGCGAGCGTAGAGGATATCGGTCTTGCCGATCCGCAGGCCGTGGTGCAGGCGATCGCCGCGAAAGACGTTTACGATTTTCTGGGGAGTCCCGAAGGCGAGATCGCGCTCGTGCAATGCGTGATCTACCTGGCGAGCGCGCCGAAATCGAACGCGGTCTATGTCGCGCAAGGTGCCGCCAAGCGCGCGGCGGCCGAGCACGGCTCGCTGATCCCGCCGGCGCATATCCTCAACGCACCGACCAAGCTGATGAAAAATCTCGGCTACGGCAAAGGCTATGAATACGATCACGCGGCGGAGGAAGGCTTCTCCGGCCAGAATTATTTCCCTGACGGCATGGCGCGCGAGATGTTTTACAGCCCGAAAGAAACCGGCTTCGAACGCGAGATCGCAAAGCGTCTGGAATATTGGGCGAAGCTCAGAGACAAGAAGAAGACCTAGCCGTCGAGCTCGTCCTCACGTGTCTTGAACCATTTGAGCACGTCCTTGCGCGTGCCCGATTGCAGCCGCACCCAGTGAATGTTGCGGACGGCCTTCCGGCGCGTTTCCTCCCACCACGTCTCATGGACGAACACGAGCCGCCAAGGTTCGCGCCCGCGACGGCTAAGGCAATGGGTTTCGATCTGGAAGGAAATCTCCGCGCTCCAATTGACGATGCGGTGTCTTCGCCAATCGACATCCGCGACGCGCCATGCATCGATATCGCGGTCTGGATTGGACGCGGCGACAATGCGAGCGAACAGGTTGTTGAAGTTCGCGTCGCCGAGCTTCAAGAACTCAGCTCCCGTCGCCGTAGCGCAGCACCTGCACCTTCTCAAGCGTGACGAGACCCGATCCCATCATGGCGTCGAGCTCCGGCAGGAAGGCGTTGATCTTCGCTTCGCTGTCGACGATTTCGATCAGAAGCGGCAGATCCTCGGAAAGCCGCAGGATCTTCGCCGTGTGCAACCGGCTCGAATGGCCGAAGCCCATCGGCCCGCGCAAGACCGTCGCACCGGCGAGCTGCGCCTTGCGCGCCGCCAGCACGATCGCTTCGTAGAGCGGCTTGCCCTGGTATTTGTCGTTCTCGCCGAGGAAGACGCGAAGCAGCACTGCATCCTTAGGCACCTGCATGTCACGCTCCTTTCAACTGATTGATCTCGCCCGCCAGCGCCGCTCCGATCCATACGAAAAGAAGACAAAGCACCACCGAGCCGACGACATTGCCGCCGACGGAGAGCCATTCGCCGTCACGCATCAGATTGAGCGTTTGCAGGCTGAAGGACGAGAAGGTCGTATAGCCGCCACAGACGCCGATCATCACAAATTGCCGTGTGACACTCGAGACGAGATAACGACCGTCAGGGCCCGTCAGAACGCCGAAAAAGCCGATGACAAAGGAGCCCGTGACGTTGATGACCAGCGTGCCCCATGGAAAGGTCTCGCCGAATGCATTACCGATCACACCGGACAGGAAATAGCGGGCCGTCGTGCCCAGCGCCCCACCCATCGCGACTGCTAAATAAAGTTGAAAGCCCATGCCGGAATCCGAGACCTCACCTTTAACGACTGACCAGCGGCGAGGCGGTATAATCCGTGTACGTCCGTCTACTAACGGACGGACTCCGGCCACCTCATCCTAAGGCGGTAGGAGTCATCAGCCTTGAGCCATCGGGCGTCGGGCGGTTAAAGGGGAACCCCATCCCCTGCCACCAACGCTAAGTGACTCGACCTGTAGCGTCAACAACGCGACAATTGGTTATGAGTGGAATCGAAAGTGCAACCGTAGCGCGGGACGAAGACGGCATCCGGCTGGACCGCTGGTTCAAGCGCCACTTCCCACAAGTCCCGCATGGTCTTCTCGAGAAGCTGTTACGCACAGGCCAGATCCGGCTCGACGGCAAGCGCGCGGAATCCGGAGCGCGGCTTTCCTTCGGCCAGATCATCCGCTTGCCTCCACAGGTTCACACTATCAACAGCGGTGTGGATAACGAATCCACAGAATCACCGCCCGTCGACAAACCGGTTGATGAACATGAGAGGATGTTCGCCGAAAGCCTTGTTATCTATCACGATCAGTCGGTCTACGTGCTCAACAAGCCCCCCGGTTTACCCACACAGGGAGGCACAGGCATCAAGCAGCATGTGGACGGACTTCTGGATCATCTGACGCAGGGCAAGAACCAGCGGCCGCGTCTGGTCCACCGCCTCGACCGCGACACCTCCGGCGTCCTCGTGATCGCGCGCACCGTCCCGGCTGCCGCCGCGCTCGGCAATGCGCTCGCCCATCGCGACGCGCTCAAAATCTATTGGGCGCTCGTCAAAGGCGTGCCCAAGCAGTCGCGCGGCACCATCAAGGCCATGATCGCGAAGGAAGCGGGTTACGGGCCGCATGGCCGCGACGAGAAGATGGTGATCAGCGACGAGGATGACGAAGACGCCAAGGTCGCGATCACGGACTATGTCGTGGTCGACCGCGCCAGCGACCAATATTCTTGGCTGGCGTTGAAGCCGCTGACGGGCCGCACGCACCAGATCCGCGTGCATTTGGCCTCGATCGGGACCCCGATCGTCGGCGATTTCAAATATGGGGGGAAGGCCGCGCGCGGCAAAGGCAAGATCGCCGACAAGCTGCACTTGCATGCGCGCTACATCGACATCGCCCATCCCGACAGCCAGCGCCTGCGCGTGATGGCGCCGTTGCCCGCCCACATGCGCCAATCGTGGGAGCTGCTGGGGTTCGATCCGGAACTGGAAGACAATCCCTTCGCGCCGAAAAAGAAGCCATGACGCTTATTGCGAGATTCTATAGCGCCGTCGACACCGCGAAGGACGACGGCGGCTATGTCGTGCGTCTCGACGGCAAGCCGGTGCGCACGCCGTTGCGCAGGCTCATGGCGCTGCCGACGGAAAAGCTGGCCGATGCCGTGGCCGCGGAATGGCTGGCCCAGGAAGACGTGCTTGATCCCGTCACGATGCCGCTGACGCGCCTTGCCTACGCCGCCATCGACACGGTTTGCGATCATCGCAAGCGGGTCGTTTCCGAGATCCTCGGGTATGGCCAAAGCGATCTTCTCTGTTATCGCGCCGAGGCTCCCGCGGCACTTGTCGCCCGCGAGAACGATGCATGGAACCCCCTGCTAGACTGGGCGGCGGAGCGGTTCGGCGCCCGGCTGAAAACAGGAACGGGCATCGCCTTCGTCGCACAGCCGGCTGAGAGCCAGGCGGCATTCGCCAGGGCCGTCGAGGCCCGCGACGATTTCACGCTCGCCGCCCTGCATGGCGCTGTCTCGCTGACGGGTTCGCTGGTCCTGGGGCTGGCGCTGGTCGAGGGGCGGCTCGCCGCGGAGGAAGCCTTTGCGCTGTCATGCCTCGACGAGACGTTCCAGAACGAGGCCTGGGGCAAGGATGCCGAAGCCGAGGCCCGCTCCGCACGGCTCGCCAAGGAACTCGCCGCTACCGCGCTTTTCCTTAATGTCGGCCGCCCTTGACCCTTGGGGCCGGCCGTGGCCTCTCTTCGCCCAGGTACTGGCGGGACATTTTCATGAAGCACATTCTCAACGAGCTCGAAGAGCGGCGCCGTCGCGCGCGGCTCGGCGGCGGCGAAGCGCGCATCGAAGCCCAGCATGCCCGCGGCAAACTGACGGCCCGCGAACGCCTGGAGCTCCTCCTCGATCCGAACTCGTTCGAGGAGTTCGACATGTTCGTGGAGCACCGCAACACGGATTTCGGCGCCGACAAGAACCGCATTCCGGGCGACGGCGTCGTCACAGGCTGGGGCACGATCAATGGCCGCATGGTCTATGTCTTTGCCAAGGACTTCACCGTGTTCGGAGGTTCGCTTTCCGAAACGCATGCGCAGAAGATCTGCAAGATCCAGGACATGGCATTGCAGAACCAGGCGCCGGTGATTGGCCTTCTGGACGCTGGCGGTGCGCGTATCCAGGAAGGCGTCGCCTCGCTCGCGGGGTACGGCGAAGTGTTCAAGCGCAACGTGCTGGCCTCTGGTGTGGTGCCGCAGATCTCCGTGATTATGGGCCCCTGCGCCGGCGGCGACGTGTATTCGCCGGCCATGACGGACTTCATCTTCATGGTGCGCGACACCTCCTACATGTTCATTACCGGCCCCGACGTCGTGAAGACCGTGACGCAGGAAGACGTGACGCCTGAGCAATTGGGCGGCGCCAAGGTGCACACGTCGAAATCCTCCGTCGCGGACGGCGCCTTCGACAACGACATCATCGCCATCGAGGAGATGCGCCGGCTCTACGATTTCCTGCCGCTCAATAATCGCGAGAAGCCGCCCTCCTGGCCGACGCATGACGATCCCATGCGCCAGGAGATGTCGCTCGACACGCTGGTTCCGGAAAATCCCAACAAGCCGTACGACATGAAGGAACTGATCCTGAAGGTCGTAGACGAGGGCGATTTTTTCGAAATCGGCGAGGCGTTCGCGAAGAATATCATCACCGGCTTCGGCCGCCTCGAAGGCTCGACCGTCGGGTTCGTCGCCAATCAGCCGATGGTGCTGGCGGGCGTTCTCGATTCCGATGCCAGCCGCAAGGCTGCGCGCTTCGTGCGATTCTGCGACTGCTTCAACATTCCGATCGTGACGTTTGTGGACGTGCCGGGATTTTTGCCGGGCACGGCGCAGGAGCATGGCGGCATCATCAAGCACGGCGCCAAATTGCTGTTCGCATTCACCGAGGCAACCTGCCCGAAGGTCACGGTCATTACCCGCAAGGCCTATGGCGGCGCCTATGATGTCATGGCGTCGAAACATATGCGCGCGGACGTCAACTATGCCTGGCCGACGGCGCAGATCGCCGTGATGGGCGCCAAAGGTGCGGTCGAGATCATCTTCCGCCAGGAAGCCGGCAGCAAGGAGGCCATCGCCGAGCGCACGAAGGAATATGAGGACCGGTTCCTCAATCCCTTTGTCGCGGCCGGCCGCGGCTATATCGACGACGTTATCCGGCCGCATTCGACGCGCTGGCGCGTGATCCGTGCGCTCCGGATGCTGAGGAACAAGCAGGTCCCGCAAATCTGGAAGAAGCACGACAATATTCCGCTGTAGTGTCGGAGCGCGGGCGTCCCGCCCGCAGCGCAGCTCGACGGTGACGCGATGCTCGCCTGCTATTCGGATCGTCTAAGCGGCACTCCCGGCGAGCGCGTTGCGTTACACGCAAGCGCCGAGAATGGACCTTGCACGCTGTCGATCGCGCGCGTCGGCTACGAGCGGCGCGAAGTCTGCCGCAAGGGCGGCATCGTCGTCGGGCATCACCCGACGCCCGCGCATGCCGATCGTGACGGCTGCAACTGGCCGGCGGCCTTCGAATTCGAGATCGGGACAGACTGGAAGACAGGCTATTACGACATCCTGCTCGCCGACAGCGCCGGCCAGGAGACGCATCATTTCGTCGTCGTGAAGCCCGCGAAACCGCGCGCCAAGACAGCGTTCGTGCTCGCGACCAACACCTATCATTCCTACAATTACTGGGGCGGGTCGAGCGCCTATGCCGACGTCACTTCGCTCATGGCGCGAACGAAGACGCTGCCGCAGGCGATGGAAGATGCGATCGGCGTGCTCTCAGCGCGCCGTCCATTTCCGCAGATGCTGCTGGCGCCGCCGCCGGATATCCCGCGGCTTGTGAATCTGAAGAAGCGCGGGTTCAAGGAGCGCACGTTCGCCGGCGATCCCGACTGGCCGCGCCGGCGCGAGCTTTCGCCTTACGACAGCGCCGCTGGTTTCCTCAACAAATGGGAGCATGTCTTCGCCCGATGGGCGGAAGACGAGGGCATTGCGCTCGACTATTTCACCGACTTTGATCTCGAGACGGAACCGAACGTTCTCGATCCCTATGATGCCGTCGTGCTTGTCGGCCATAGCGAGTATTGGTCGGCGCGTGAGCGCGATCAGCTCGAGCATTTCGTCGACCGGGGCGGCAGGCTCGCGATCTTCTCCGGCAACACGGCCTTCTGGAAAGTGCGCTGGGAGAACGACGGCGCGACTTACGTCTGCCACAAATGGCGCGGCTTCGAGGCGGACGAGAAGGCCAAAGCCGACCCAGCGTCAGGCACGCATTTGTGGTCGCACCATAAGTTTGCGCGGCCGGAAGCGGCAATCACGGGGCTCTCTTTCATTTTCGGCGGTTATCACCGCCTCGGCAATTGCGTGGCGCGCGGCCAGGCGGGCTACACGATCTACAACGACAGGCATTGGGCACTCGCCGACACCGATCTCTTCTACGGCGATGTGATCGGCGACGCGATTCCGTTTCTCGGCTACGAGAACGACGGCTGCCGCTTCCAGTTCGGCGACGACGGTCTGCCGAAGCCCGTCGCGGAGTTGGGCGTGCCGGAAAATCTCGAGATCATCGCGGTGGCGCCGTGCGCCTTCGGCGAGGATCCCGCGAGCGGTTATCGCCCCCTCATCCCGCCGGAGAAACTCGACGTCATAGCGCGCGATGTGTTTGGCAAGCCCGGCGCGGATACCGAACAACGCATCCTGCGGGGGCACGCCGTGATGGCGTCATTCAAACGTGGCAAAGGCGAAATCTTCAACGGCGGCACGACCGAATGGGCGCACGCCCTCTGCGACCCCTTCGTCGCACAGATCACGCGGAACGTGCTGAAGCGGTTCGGAGCGTATCCGTAGAAAGAAGGATGCGGGGCGGGACGCCCGCGCTCCGACGCGCGCTCGAACCTAGACCGATATAAACTCTGACAAGTTCGCCAAACTTGCGATACGTCGACGGATTAGCCTCAATATATGAGCGATCATGTCGGAGCGCGGGCGTCCCGCCCGCATCGTGGCTGGCACGAGCGCGGATATCTGCCGCATTTCGACGGCGGTGCCGCGGTGGAGACGGTGACGTTCAGGCTTGCCGACAGTCTTCCTCGTGAGTTCTACGAAAAGGCCGCAGCCGTCGCTCCAAACAGCATCGATCTCTTTTACGCGCTCGAAAAAGCTATCGACAAAGGCGCGGGCAGTTGTCTGCTTACGCTTTCCACGAACGCTGCCATCGTTCGCGACGCTTTCGCCCACTTCGATGGAGAGCGCTATAAGTTACTGGCCTGGGTCATCATGCCGAACCATGTCCATGTCATGATCGAGCAGATCGAGGGTCATCGCCTCGCCGATGTCGTGCAGTCGTGGAAGTCATTTACCGCACACGCCATCAACAAGGTGCGCGGATCGAACGGGAGCGTCTGGTCGCCGGAATATTTCGATCGCTACGTGCGTGATGAGCGCCACTATGAGAACGCGCGGTACTACATCGAGAATAATCCCGTGAAGGCGCGTCTTGTCGGGCGCCCGGGAGACTGGCCTTACTCATCCGCGACTGTGAAAAGCACCTGATGCGGGCGGGACGCCCGCGCTCGACTCGCCCTTGTTCGAAGACCAAGCGTTTTACTTCTTCCCCGTATACGCCCAGCATTCCATCTCCACAGCGGCATTGAGCGCGAGGCCGCAGGCGCCGAAGGCGGAGCGGGCGGGCAGGCGGTCGGGCTTGAAATACTCGACATAGACCCCGTTGAAGGCGCCCCACTCGCTCATGTCCTTCATCATCACGAGGCATTTGAAGACGTTGTCGAAGGAAAGGCCATTCTGGTTCAGGACGCGGGCGATGTTTTCCATCATCTGGCGCGCCTGGCCTTCGATGCCGCCCGATGCGAGTTCCATTGTGCCGGGAAGCGTGCCCAGCTGGCCTGACAGATAGAGGACGTCACCGACGCGGACAGCGTCGGAAAAAGGCAGGCCGGCGGCCTTGGTCCCGTGCGAACGGATGAATTCCATGAAAGGTCTCCTTGGGGCGCTCGACGGAGCCTAACAGGGGGCCCGGAAGCCGCCAGCGACGCGTCCGCACAGCAGCGTTGCGCCGCTCGCGGAAGGACCTAGGATGCGCCCCAAACATCATACGGGGTTACGTCCGCACATGCTTTCCCAACCGCTCCGCGCCCTGGCTGTTCTGGCCGGCGCGTCCGCCATCGCCTTCACGGCCTACGCCCAGTCCTATCCCGCCCATCCCAACACGGTACCGGAGATCACGGCCCAGGACCTGGCCGCCCGCGACAAGGCGATTTCCGACGATGTCTTCCAGGGCCGCGGGCCCGGGACCGTCGCCGGCGAAGCAGCGGCGCAGTGGCTCGCCGACGAAATGAAGCGGATCGGCCTGAAGCCCGGCAATCACGGCAGCTACTTCCAGCCCGTGCCGGCGGTGAACATCACGCTCGATGCGTCGAAATCGAGCCTCTCTTTCGCAACGCCGCAAGGCGTGCTGACGCCGAGATTCCCCGGCGACGTCGTCTACTGGACGGCGCGCTACAAGAGCCCCGACGTGCGTGTGAAAGACGCGCCGCTGGTGTTCGTCGGTTATGGCGTCGTGGCGCCCGAATACAACTGGAACGACTATGCCGGCGTCGACGTGAAGGGGAAGACGGTCGTCATCCTCATCAACGATCCGGGCAATGAAGACGCCAATCCCGATCCGAAATTCTTCAAGGGGAAGGCGATGACCTATTACGGTCGCTGGACCTACAAATACGAGGAAGCGGCGCGCCAGGGCGCGGCGGCGGCGATCATCGTGCACGAGACGGTACCGGCGGCGTATGGCTGGGAAGTGGTGCGCAATTCCAATTCGGGCGCCAAGTCGTGGCTCGACGTGCCCAACCGCAACATGAACCGCGCCGCAATCGAAGGCTGGGTGACGCTCGACACGGCGAAAGAGCTCTTCAAGCGCGCCGGCCTCGACTTTGTCGCGCTCAAGGCCGCCGCCAACAGGCCGGGCTTCAAGGCCGTGCCACTGACGGGCGTGAGCCTTTCCGCCGATGCGCATTCGACCGTCACGCACATCCATACGCGCAACGTCGTCGGCGTCATCCCGGGCTCGCGGCATCCCGACCAGTATGTTCTCTACACGGCCCATTGGGATCATCTGGGCGTGAAGCCTGACGTGCCGGGACCGGACAAGATCTACAACGGCGCCGTCGACAACGGCATGGGTGTATCTAGCATCTTCGAGATCGCGGAGAAATTCGCGAACGACAAGCCGCATCCGCAACGCTCGATCGCCATCATCTGCTGGACGATGGAAGAGCAGGGGCTCCTCGGCTCCCAATATTTCGCGGAGCACCCGATCTGGCCGCTCAGCCACATCGTTGCCGGCATCAATCTCGACGCGAACCTTCCCGAGGGCCGCGCGCATGACATGATCGTGGTCGGCAGCGGCGCCTCCGAGCTCGAGGACATGCTGGCCAAGGTCCTGAAGACGCAGAACCGCGTCATCACGTCCGATCCGGAGTCGGAAAAGGGCTTTTTCTATCGCTCGGACCACATCAGCCTCGCCAAGGTCGGCGTGCCGATGCTCTATCCGGGCGGCGGCTACGATCTGATCGACGGCGGCACGGTAGCGGGCAAGGCGCTGCGCGACGATTACCGCATCCATCACTATCATCAACCCTCGGACGAATTTAATCCGAACTGGGACCTGTCGGGCCCGGTGCAGGATCTCGATGCGCTCTACACGCTGGGCGACGAGCTCGCGAACAGCGATGTCTGGCCGAACTGGTACAAGAACAATGAATTCCGCGCGGCCCGCGACAAGACGATGGCAGGGAAGAGCTGATGTTCAAGAAGATCCTGATCGCCAATCGCGGGGAAATCGCCTGCCGCGTCATCAAGACGGCGCGCAAGATGGGCATCAAGACGGTTGCCGTCTATTCCGACGCGGATGCGGATGCGCTGCATGTCGAGATGGCGGACGAGGCGGTGCATATCGGTCCGCCGCCGTCGGCCCAGTCCTATCTCCAGATCGACAAGATCGTGCAGGCCTGCCGCGATACGGGCGCGGAAGCGGTGCATCCCGGCTATGGCTTTCTCTCCGAGCGTGAAGCCTTTGCCGAAGCGCTGGCAAAGATCGGCGTCGTCTTCATCGGACCGAACGTCAAAGCCATCGCCGCGATGGGCGACAAGATCGAATCGAAGAAGCTCGCGGTCAAAGCGAAGGTCACGACCGTTCCGGGCTTTGTCGGCGAGATCAAGGACGAAGCGCACGCGAAATCCATCGCGAAGGACATCGGCTATCCGGTGATGGTGAAGGCGTCGGCCGGCGGTGGCGGCAAAGGTCTTCGCATCGTGTTTCACGAAAAGGACCTCGCACAGGCGATCCAGTCTTCGCAGAACGAGGCGCGCGCCAGCTTCGGCGACGATCGCCTGTTCATCGAGAAATTCGTCACCGAGCCGCGTCACATCGAAATCCAGGTGATGGGCGACAAGCACGGCAACGTGATCTATCTGGGCGAACGCGAATGCTCCATCCAGCGCCGCCATCAGAAGGTGATCGAAGAGGCGCCGTCGCCGTTCCTCGATGCCGCCACCCGCAAGGCGATGGGAGAGGAGGCGGTGGCGCTCGCCAAAGCCGTCGGCTACGACAGCGCCGGCACTGTCGAGTTCATCGTCGACAAGGATCGCAACTTCTACTTCCTGGAGATGAACACGCGCCTGCAGGTTGAGCATCCGGTCACCGAGCTCGTCACCGGCATCGACCTCGTCGAGCTGATGATCCGTTCTGCCTATGGCGAGAGGCTCAAGCTGAAACAGTCGGATATCGAGCTGAACGGCTGGGCCGTCGAGACACGCATCTATGCTGAAGATCCTTATCGCGGCTTCCTGCCGTCGACGGGACGCCTGTCGCGCTATCGCCCGCCGCTCGAAGGCAAGCGCGACGAGATCACGGTGCGCAACGACACGGGCGTCTATGAAGGCGGCGAAATCTCGATCTACTACGATCCGATGATCGCCAAGCTTTGCACGCATGCCCCGACGCGCGAGCGGGCGATCGACGCGATGGCGTCCGCGCTCGACGAATTCCGCATCGAAGGCATCAACCACAACATCGCGTTCCTCGACGCGATCATGCATCACCCCAGGTTCCGCAGCGGCAAGATCACGACGGCGTTCATCGCCGAGGAATATCCCGACGGCTTCCACGGACGGCCGATCGACCGCGCTTTGGCGCGGCGCTTCATTGCGGCGGCGGTGACGGCGAAGCTGGTGCGCACGCAGCGCGCTGGCGAGATCTCGGGCACGCTCAACGGTGCGCACGCCCCGTCGAAGGAATATTTCGTCGCGCTGGGCGAGCAACAGTACGAGGTGACCGACGCGTCCTATGCGCAGGGTACGTTCACCGCGAATATCGCCGGCGAATTCTACGGCGCCAAGATCGCTTGGCGGCCGGGCGAAGTGGTGATGCATCTCATCGAGGACGGCCAGCGCTATGCGGTGCAGATTTCCAGGAAAGCTGGCGGCTATGAGCTGATCCATGGCGGCGCCCGTTCGCTCGTGACGGTGAGAGGACGCCTTGCTGCCGAACTCGCCGCGCTGATGCCGGAAAAGGCCGCGCCGGACACGTCCAAGCTGCTGCTCTGCCCGATGCCGGGTCTCGTGGTGTCGGTGAACGTCCAGCAGGGCCAGGACGTGAAGGCCGGCGAGACGCTGGCGGTCGTTGAAGCCATGAAAATGGAAAACGTTCTGTCGGCGGAACGCGACGGCACGATCAAAAAGATCAATGCCAAAAAAGGCGACAGCCTCGCGCTCGACGATGTGATATTGGAGTTTGCGTGACTACTTGAACTGTCAAGGCGTGCGAATGCGAGCCACCCAGTCGAGATTGCACAGGCGGTGACGGGTTTTGAGATTGGTCCTCTTCTGCGCTTTCGATGCAGCGTCACCTGGGTGGGCCGCATTTGCGGGCCATGACAATGAAGGTAAGATTGGTTCCCAATGACCGACGACGACATCACCTCGCTTCGCATGAAGATCGAGGGCTTCGTGCAGGCAGTGGGCTACCGCAATTTCGCCATCGAGCAGGCGCGCGCGCTCAATCTCGACGGCTGGGTTCGCAATCGGTCCGACGGGACTGTAGAAGCGCTGGTGTCGGGCCCGACGAAATCCGTCGAAGCCTTTGTGGCCGTCTGCACGCGCGGACCGAAAGGCTCCAAGGTCACCAGCATCGATCTG
>Ga0335070_10007385_pt1 | contig 12889 bp, 10 predicted proteins | sample Lox_Sample_13_FD_206722 | JGI IMG/M metagenome (GOLD analysis project Ga0335070, IMG submission 206722) | Soil microbial communities from Loxahatchee National Wildlife Refuge, Florida, United States - Lox_Sample_1.3 | ecosystem: Environmental > Terrestrial > Soil > Wetlands | place: USA...
GCGCGCACCTGCGACCAAGCGCTGGCGCGCGTGGGCGACCGTGTCCTCCTCCTCATCCAACGGGGTCCGTACGTCGGCTACGAAGTCTTGAACCGCTGAGGCCCGCTCTGCGGGTGGAGAGCCGGCTGCGGCCAGCCCGCGCGCCGTCGTGCCGTCCGGGTAGAATCGGCGTGTCCCCGAGGGACCGCTCAGAGGCGGGAGATGATGGTTGCGATCGCGCCGAGGCCCGCACCCCACAGCAGGTCCTTCAGCAGACTCCCTTCGGGGCCCCGCGACCATTCGGTGACGGCGGCGCGCACCAGGAACAGGAAGGCGAAGACTCCGAGCGCCCAGTTGACGCCGGGGACCGCTTCGTTGCCGCTCGCTTCAGCGACGCGTTGCGACAGCCGGAAGAGCAGAGGCAGGGCTATCGTGAGGGCGGCGATGCGCAGGGCACGGAGAATCATCGTGCTCGTGTTCGTGCTCGGGTCGAAGGTGACGGCACGCACGAACACGAGCACGAACCCGTCACTCGTCCGACACCTTCGCCGAGCGCGCCATGGCCAGCAGGCGCTCCGCTTCCTTGTCGCCCGAGGCGGCCAGGCGCTCCCACTTTTTGTGGCGCCAGGGCTTGACGATGTACTCGTCGAGGAAGACGACGAAGAAGCTGAAGCCGATGACGATGAAGATCGAGTTCCACATTCCCAAATGCATAAATCACCTCGCGGCGCGCTTCGCGGTCATGCTCATCAAATCCGGCGAGCGGTTGGCTTCTCGCATGATGAAACGCGGCTTGAACAAGACGATCAGGACGGGCGTGAGGGTCTGCGAGCCAACGTAACTGATGGCCATCCAGATCGCCAACAGCAACCCCATTTCAGCGTTGAAGCGGATGTTGGAGGTCGTCCAAAAGACGGTACTGATAACCATGGTGACCGCGGTGAACGTCACCGCCTTGCCCGAGGTCTCCAGCGCCTCGCGGACCGAGTCCTCCAAGTTCCCGCGCACGCGAATTTCCTCGATCGTGCGGCTGACGATGTACAAGCCATAGTCGATGCCGAACCCGAGCCCGACCGTAACCAGCGGCAGCGTATGAATGTTCACGCCGATGTCGTTGGCCGCCATGTACCCGTTGACCATGATGTTGGACAGCGCCAGCGGCGCGAGGAGATAGAGCCCCGCGGCGAACGAGCGGTACGTGAAGAGCATGATCATGTACATGGTGAAGAAGCCGAGAAAGTTCATCAACACGTCGTTCTTCACCAACTCTTCGTTGGCAGCGGCCAGCGTACCGACCAACCCACCCGCCAGCTTGAACACCGCCTTCCACGGCGCCCCGACAGTGCTGTCGACGGTCTGCCCGCCGCGCTCGATCTTGAAATCCAGCAGCGTGGTGTGACCCGCCTCCGCGGTCAGTGCAGCACGGAACTCGGCCTCGTTCTTCACCGGCGTCTTGCCGACCGCGACGATGCGGTCCCCCGGCTTGAACGGCGCATCGCCTGAGGCCTGGCTGCCAACCACCCACGAGGGTCCGGCTTTCTCCCAGATCGGCTCCGCGGCCACTGTCTTGACCACCGCCGCATCATCCTGGCCCGTCAGCGTGATGCCGAGGTCTTCGATCTGCGTGCCGGAGATGAACTCCTTGCACTCCTTGATAATGCGCCGGATGTTCTCGCCGCGGTGATCCTTGCAGAAGAAGGTCACGTGCGCCGTCGTGTAGCTGGGATCGACGTACTTGGCGGTTTCCGTCGGCGGCGACCCCGAGAAATAGATGAAGAACAGGCCGCCGATATCGACCCAGTTGTCGGGAATGACGCCCCACTTGGGCTCCAGCTCGTGGAACACCATGTTGACGGCGCGAATGATGTCGGCGAGCGAGAAGCTGTAGCCGATCGACGGGTCGCGCTCCATGTAACGCTGGAAGCGTTCCATGTTGCGCAGCGCGCCCGGGTCCTTCATGGCGTCCTTGTCGTAGCCCTCGGCCACAACAATGAGCGGTTCGACGCCGCCGAACTTGTCCTGGATCGCCTTGTGCGAGACGTTGTACGGCGAATCCAGCCACAGCAGCGGTGAGGCTGCCGTCGGGTCGCCGATGGTGAGGCCGCGCATGAAGTAGAACGCCACCAGAGTGGCGGCGAGCCACAGCACGACTGTCATCGTCCGGCCGCGCGTGGTCAGCAACCGGCCCGTGAACCAGTTGATGCCCTTGCGGAACGAGCCGCGCTCGCGCATGACCACCAGCTCCGGCTCCGGCGGTTTCAGGTAGTAGTACACGATCGGGTTGAGCAGCATCTCCGAGATGGTGATGGCGAGAATCCACCACGAGGCGGTGATCGCCAGCTTCTGCAACATGACGACGGGGACGAGCAGGATCACCAGGACGCCGAAGGCGTCGGCGGTGATCCCGGACAAGGTCGGGACGAACAGCTCGCCGAACGAAGCGACGATGGCACGCCGCTTGTGCCAACCGCTCTTCTCGAACTCCTCGTAGTAGCGGTCGTGCATTTGGATGGCGTGGCTCACGGCACGCGCCGTGATGAGGAACGGCATCACCAGCATCAACGGATCGAGAGCCAAACCGATCAGATGGATGAACCCCAGCCCCCAGAACGCGGCGATCAGGCCGGTGATGGTCGGTCGCAGCGAGCCGCGCCAGTCGTGGAAGTACATCCAGCGCAGCACCCACTCGATGCAGTAGGTCACCACCAGGATGAAGAACACGTCGCCGGCATAGTTGTAGACCCAGCCGTACAGCCGCGGCTCGCCGGCGACGAAGACCTCGGTGTTGGCGTCGGCGAAGGGATGCACCACGTTCTCGTTCACTTCGGTGAAGATGCGCTTGTAGTCGAGGCGGCCTTCGATGAAATTGGCGCGGATCAACGCCGCCTTGTCGTCCAGCGAAACCAGCAAGCCGTAGATGTTCTCGGCGTTGTGGACAATGCGCCGGATGTTGGCGGCTTCCTCCGGTGTCTTCACCGGTTCGAGCATCACCGGTTGTGCGCGCATCGTGCCGCCCGCGGCCACCTTGAGGTAGCGCACCGTGCGGTGGGCGATCGAGTCGATCTGGTTGTGGTTGACGCCGTAGACCTTGTCGAGGCCTTCGGTCATCTTCCAGATCTTGTTCAGCGTCTCGACGGTGAAGATCGAGCCCTCCTTCACCTGGATCATGACATTGATGTTGTTGGCGCCACCGAACGTACCGGAGTAGCGGTTGTGGATCTTGATGTAGGGATGGTCTTGCGGCAGCAGGTCACCGAAGCTGGTCACCAGCTGCAGCTGGAAACCCCAGTACGCGAACACCGCGGTCACCAGAATCACGACGACAGAGACCGGATGCCGGTACTCGATGAGTTTGTCGCCCAGCCAGTAGAGCAGGCGTTTGTCCCGTGGAACCTCGTAGTCGAGGGCCATCAAATCCTCCTTGCGTTCACCCCAGCACTATCCGAGCGAGGGTATCCACGTTTTCCCGCCGTCCTTGGTATGCAGGATCAAGCCGAGCCCGCCGACGATCCAGCCGTTATCGCGATCCAGCCACGACATGCCACGCAACCACGTCACCACCTCCATGCCCAGCTTCGCCCGCTGCCATTCCCCACCGGGCGTGTCGAGCCGTACGACTTCGCCGGCCGCGCCGATCGCCCATCCGGTGCCATCGGGAAACGGCAGCGGATTGTACAGCGGATCGACGATGGGATATTCCAGCTTCATCTTCTCGAACTTCCACGAAGCACCGGCATCGGTGGTGCGCGCGATCTTGCCGTCCAGACCAGCAGCCAGGCCGGTGTGCGCATCTGAGAAGCGCACGCCGAAGAAGGTCGGCAGGTCGAGGGCGTCGACGACTTCGGCACCAATCAAGCTGAGTTGCTGCTCGGTCCACGTCTGCCCGCCGTCCGTCGTGTGATAGATCTTGCCGAACTCGCCGACGACCCAGCCGTTGTTGGCGTCGACGAACTGCACGTCGTACAGCACGGGATCGGCCGAGGCAACGGCCTCCTCAGCGCTGACTTCCTTCTGTGCCGCGGTGGTGATCTTGTGGAGAGCCCAGGTGGTGCCGCCATCCGTGGTTTGCACCAGGATCGACTTGTCACCGATGGCCCATCCGTTATTGCGGTCGATGAACGAGAGGGAGAACAGGTACACCGACGTTCCAGTCTTCTGGCGCACCCAGGTCTTGCCGCCGTCGGTGGTGTGCAGCATGAGCCCTTCCTGCCCGGAGACCCAGCCGTTCTCCGGATCGACGAAGCGCACCCGATACAGCGCCCGATTCGTCCCCGAGGGCGGCTGCGACCACGTGAACCCAGCGTCGGTCGTCAGCAGAATCTTTCCGCCGTAGCCCACGACGATGGCCTTCTCGGCATCCATCGCGTGCACATCGTAGAAGCGGTCCGAGATACCGATGGTCCGGGTCAGCAGCGGCACGTCCTCGGCCTCCTTGTGGCAACCGGCCACGACCGCAATCGCCGCCAGACCTAGCAGTGCGTGCACGCCACCTAGAATCCGCATGAGTCCTCCTCGGGATACCCTCAGGATATCGATAACAGCGCCCCTGCGCCGGGTGCGCTTTCGCTGTACAAAGTCTTTCCCCTGAGTGTCAAGCGCCAGCTTGCAGCTTATTTCTCGCGGGCTTCCGGCGGAAACCATTTGGCCTGGTCGGCCTTGTCCAAGAGCACCTGCTGATTGATCTTCCAACGCCCATCCTCGCGGATCAAGGTGTACAGTTCGTGCTCGCCGACACCGAGCTGATTGAGGAACTTATCTTGGGAGCTGAGGACGTTCGGAACGCGCGCGGTGTTGCCTTCAACCTTACCGGGATAGATCTTGTAGCTGAAGATCTTGGCGTCCGACATCTGCATGGTCCATTGCTGTTCTTTGGCCCACGCATCACGGTCTTTGTTCTGCGCCATCTCCTTCGAAATCTGGTCGTACGCGGCCGCGAAGTTCCCGGCTTTGAGCGCTTCGAGGTAGCGGTTGACCACTTCCTCCGGACTGGGCGACACCGCCGGTGTCTTCTCCGCTTGCGCCACAGCGCCACCTGCCGCGCACATCACCAGCAGAACGACTGCGGCCATCGTCTTGGCAAACGCCTGCATGTTCTCGCACCTCGGATTCATCCGTTCATCCGTTCATCCTCGTCCGCGAAGGAGCAGGCCAACCAGCACAATCTGCAGGACAATGACTACAGCCACGACAATGCCAGCACTCAACCGAAAGCTGGCCAGGCTGCCTTCGAGGCCTTCGACCTGCTTGCCGAGCTGGGCGATGTCTCCCTTGAGGCCGCTACTTTCGACGTACAGCCCACGCACTTCCTCGCGCATGCCCTTGATCTGCTCGACGGCGCCTTGCAGTGCATCATGATGCGTTCGCACCTCGTCGCGGCCTTCACTCACCGAGCGTTGCAACTCCTTGAGTTGGTCCCGGAGTTCCGACAAGGAGACCGCCAGCGAGCGCTGGGCTTCGAGCAGCGCACTGATCTCTTGTGATACGTCGGCCTGTTTGCTCGCCTTCGCTCTGGTGTCCGCCTTGCTCGCCGGCTCGGCCGACACCCGCACCGACCACACGAGCAACAGCACGAACGCCACCGGCACCGCGGAGCGCAGCAGGCACCCCTGCCTCCCGTATCGCGCCACCCGACTCCCTCCTGCAACTGACCGAATCAGACTGCGGGTTTTCTATGCGAACCGCCGGGGCTTGTCCAGAAGGTGCGCCGTGAACTGAACTCCCGCGCCGGTCCGCCGCCGCAGACCGCTGGACGCTCCTGTCGCCGAGCTCGGGGCACGATTCCCCTCAGTGATACATCTCCATGATATCGATCACGCCCAAGTCACGCATGGCTTCGAAGATCAGGCTCTTCACCTGGCGGACGGTCGGCAGGGTGACTACCTCATCGGCCAGGCGCTGCGCCGTCCGGTAGTCCAATGCGCGGATGAGGCGTTTGATCACCGGGATGAAGAACGGCCCCATGCTCAGCTCGTCAAAGCCGAGGCCGACCAGCAGCAAGGTGCAGACCGGATCGGCCGCCATCTCGCCACAGATCGACACCCGCTTGCCGGCCTGCTTGGCGGCGGCCACGGCTTGCGCCATGAACTGGATCACAGCAGGATGCAGCGGCTCATACAGTGGCGCGACCTTGCGGTTGTTGCGGTCTACCGCCAAGACGTACTGGATCAGGTCATTGGTCCCCAGGCTGAAGAAATCGACCTCCTGAATGAGCTGCGATGCCAGACACACGGCGGAGGGCACTTCGAGCATCATGCCGATGGACGCGTTGGAATCGAAGGCATAGCCCTCCGCGTGCAACTCGTTCTGCACCTCCAGCAGGAGCTCCTTCACACGCCGGATCTCTTCCAGGCTGGAGATCATCGGGAACATGATGCGCACCGGTCCCGCAACGCTCGCACGCAGAATGGCGCGCAGCTGCACCTTGAAGATCTCCGGGAGCTCCAGCGAGATGCGGATCGACCGCCAGCCCAAAAAGGGGTTCTCCTCGTGCGGTACGCGCAGGTAGCGGGGATACTTGTCCGCCCCGAGGTCGAGCGTGCGGATGGTGACGGGCTGCCCACCCATGCCCTCAACGACACGGCGGTAGAGATCGACCTGCTCGTCCTCGGTGAGAAAGTCGCGATGCGACAGGAACGGCACCTCGGTGCGATACAAGCCGACAGCCTCGGCACCGTGCAGACGCGCCAGGTGCATGTCCCCGAGCAATCCGATGTTGGCCGACAACGAGACCCGGTGCCCATCGAGGGTCTCGGCCGGGAGGTCACGCAGCGTCTCGAGGTCGCGATTGAAGGCACGGTACTCGCGCTCGAGGCGGTCATACTCGCGCAGGATCTCCGGCGTCGGGTTGACGAAGATGACCCCGGCATTGCCGTCGACGACAAGTTCGTCGCCTTCGCGAATGGCGTCCTCCGCATGCTCGACGCCGACGACGGTGGGGATCTCCAACGACTTGGCGAGAATCGAGGCGTGCGACGTGACGCCGCCGCTGGCCAGCACGACCGCTTTGAGGTTTTCCTGCTCCACGAGGGCCAGGTCAGAGAGGGCGATGTCGGAGGCAACCAGCACGACGGCCTCACTCGGCGGCCGGCGGCGCTCACCGACGCCCAGTAATTGCCGGAGCACGCGTTGCCCGATGTCTTTAATATCGGCGGCACGGTCCTTCATGTACGGATCGTCAAGCTCACCGAACTGGGCAACCAGTTCCTCCACCGTCAGCTGCAGGGCCACCTCGGCACGCAGGCCGTCGCCAATCAGGGCTTCAATACGGCTGACGAAGCTGGGGTCCTGCAGCATGAGCTGCTGCGCATCAAACACTGCGGCATCGATCTCGGGCACGCTCGCGAGGATGCGTTCCTTGGTGCGCGCCAGTTCCTCCACGGACCGCTTGATCGCGGCGGCCAGGCGGCTCAGTTCGCGCTTGAGGGGTCCACGGCGTTCGCGCCGTAGATCGTCGAGCCGCAACTCCGACGCCACCAAGTGTGCCCGGCCGACCCCGAACCCGGGGGATGCGCCCAACCCAACGAGGCGGGTCTGTGCACCCGGCCGCCCCACCGGCTGCCCCTCGTAGTCACGCAGCCGGTCGATCGCTTGCGACATGCGCTCTTCGTACGAGCGGCGCTCCTCCTCCTTGGTCTCCAGGCTGGCTTGCAGATGGGTCTGTGCCAGAATCCCGGCGATGGGAATCGCAATCGCTTTCAGCAGACGCACCTCGTCGCGCGTAAAACGTCGCCGCCGCGAGGTCTGGACGATGAGCACCCCGCGGGCCGTGCGCTGGTCGACCACGGGGACCCCCAAGAACGAGTGGTAGCGCTCTTCGCCGGTTTCGGGGAAATACTTGTAGCGGGGGTGCGCCATGGCATCCACGGCCATGACCGGCTCCATTTTCTGAATCACGATACCGGTCAGCCCCTCGTCGATGCCCATCGCGACTTTGCCGATCGAACCGGGATCCAGGCCCGTCGTCGCAAACAGGTTGAGGGTTTGCCGTTGGGGATCGTAGACGTAGAGTGAGCACACCTCCATCGACAGGTGCTCGGCAATCGTCTCGACGATGCCTTGCACGCTGGCGCGCAGGTCGGAGGAATGTGCGATGATCGCACCGATATCCTCGAGCAGGCGCAGCCCTCGATGCCGGCGCGGCTCCCGTCCTGGGACGGCTCTCTGTTTCGCGGCTTCAGCCATGGAGGTAAACTGGTGAGTCTGTTGCGCTTATATATGAGGCCGCGCCCCCCGACAATGCGCCGCGCCAAGATCCCACGAACGACGAGACGGGCATCAGGCCGTAGCGGGGAAGGCAATGCTGGCGTAGCTGACGCAATGCTCGAAATCCTGCGTCACATCGAGCGAGGTGTAATAGGTGAGCAACAGCCCGGGGGTGCGGCGCGCGTGCAGGGTGAGGAACACCCCGATCGGCATGCGCCCGCAGATCGTCGCACCGGTATCGGCCACATAGTGACGAAAGCGCGCGGCATCGCCCGCGCAGACGCACTCGATCGCTCCCATGTCCAGCGCGCGCAACCCGCTGCGGACCTGCTCCGCACCCGCCGCGGGAAACGGCAAGTAATCGAATCGCCACCCGTAGTGCACGAAGTCGGAGCTGACGACAAAGATGGTATCCGCGGCGGCGAGCGCACACAGCCCCGCGGCGACGGTGACGTAGTCAGCCTCGCCGAGCGCCCCGATGAGCACTGGAACCACGCGCGCAGTCGGCGCTACGCGCTGCAGAAACGGCAGCTGGATTTCGAGCGAGTGCTCCTCACGGTACGGTGCAGCATCCTCGCGGAATAACGGCTGGCTGCGCAACGTCGCCAGCGCGTCGCGGTCCACCGCAACCGTCCCCAGCGGTGTTTCGAAGCCGTCGACATCGAGCAGCGCGGCGCCGCGAAATCCGGCGAAGTGGCTGGGAGCCAAGATCACTATGCGCGGATACGCTGCCGCCGTGAGGCACACGTAGCCGGCCGCCGCGGCCCGGCCGGAGTACGCGTAGCCGGCGTGGGGCACGATCAGGCCGGCCAGGCGCGTGGCGACGGGGGCGGGCTGCGCCGCCTGCAGCAGGGCATCGACTTGCTCGCGCAAACGCGCTTCGCCCGCCGCATACCACGTGCCCGCCAGGGTCGAACGCCTCGTACGACTCACAACGCCGCCTCTTCGTCAGGCGCGGCCTGCAGCTCGGTACGGAACAGCAGTTCGCGCTCGCGACGCACCGACGGCCGCCGATAGCAATCGACGCAGGTGAAGACCTCGACGGCGCGCACCAGTCGCATCACCGTCATGAGATCCGTCGGGTCGTCGCTGCGTGCTAGGGTCGTCGGCTCGACGTCACCGGTGTGCAGCCCGTAGTAGTCGACCCGATATGTCGAACGGGTATGCATCGTCTCGGCCAGCTCGCGGCCGCAATGATGACAGCGGCGCTGCGTCTTCGTGCCGTCGGCGCCAGACATGCGAGCACGATCTTACCGAATTCGCGCGAGGCAACAAAGTCACCGCCGCGGCGCGCAGAATTCCTACGGCAGCGGTAACGCCACGATGAACTGACTGCCAGCTCCCTTCTGGCTGCGAACCGTTATCGTGCCGCCGTGCTGATCGATGACGGCCTTGGCGACCGCTAGACCCAGCCCCAGCCCGCGCGCGCCGAACTCGAAGCGGCCGGAGGTGTGCAGCTGCACGTCACCCGCGGCAGCAGAGAACGGTTCGAAGATCTCGTCGAGGACGTGCGCGTCGATGCCGATACCCGTGTCGCTCACAGCGATGCGCACGGCGCGCGGCGTTTTCGTCGCCGCCAGTGTGATGGTACCGCCATCGGGCGTGAAGCGCACGGCGTTGGAGAGCAGATTGGTGAGCGCGCGGGCGAGCCAAACGCGGTCCGCGGACACTGACGGACAGTCGTCCGCCAGTTCGACCTGCAGCCTCAGTCGCCGCATCTCCACCATCGCCTGAAAGGCACTCTGCAAGTCGGCCAGCAACGACGACACAAGCAGCGGGCGGCAATCCAACCGCACACCACGCCCCTGCCAGCGCGCGCCGCTGGCGATCTGCGCACCGATGCGGCCGAGCCAACTGGCGCTGCGCCGCGCCGTATCGAGCCATACCTGAGCCTGCGACGGCAATCCGGCGTCGCCGATGAATGTCAGGGCATTGGCCAGCAGATGCAGCGGCGTGCCCAGCTCGTGCGTCGCCAGCGTCAACAGCCGCCCTTTCTGCTCCGCCTCGCGTCGCACACGCACGAGCGCCCGTTCCAGTTCCCCCAACAGACGCCGGCGGTCGGCTTCGACGTCGTAGCGCTCAAGGCCGCGCCGGACGACCAAGCGCAGCTCGTGCGGCTCCCACGGTTTCGTAAGATAGTAGTAGACGTGCCCCGCGTTGATCGCTTCGAGGAGGGTCTCGATGTCCGTGTACCCGGTCAACAGGACGCGGATGATGTCCGGCTGCCGAGCCGCGCAGTGCGCCAGCAACTCGGTGCCCGGCATCCCCGGCATGCGCTGGTCAACGACCATGAGTGCCACCGGTTCGGCACCGAGCAGGTCCAGGCCGGCTGCGGCGCTCGTAGCCGTGAGCACGCGGTACTCGTCGGCGAGCACGCGGGCCACCGCACGGACACTTGCTGGCTCGTCATCAACTACCAATATAGAATGCATGATGCCATTGAGTATATGTATGTTCCTACATTCTATTCATGTTATAGTGTTTTGATGGAGTAGTCCATCCCGGTCCGCCTCCGCCGGCGGTGCCGATGACGGCATGCCGTGGTCCCGCCGAATGTGGCGGCAAGACCCGGTTGACCCGCCGGGCAGCCGCCGTTATCGTAGAGTGCGGATCTATGGCGAGTCCCCGTACGCGTCCAACCCGCGTCGCCCGGTTGGGGCGGACACTCCGCAACCTTCTGCTGTTCGTCGCCTTGATGTTGGTGTTGGCCAGCGCAGGGGCGGTGGGCCTGGTCTATTGGGAAATCACCGCCAACTTACCGCCGGTCGACAAGATCGCCCAGTACCATCCGCCTGCCGCCACACAAGTGTTGGCTGATGACGGCACGGTCATTGGCGAGTTTTATTTGGAAAAACGCTATCTCGTCCCCATCGAACGCATCCCGGTCCTCGTTCGCAACGCCTTCATCGCCGCCGAGGACGATGGCTTCTATCGCCACGGCGGCGTGGATCCCTTCAGCATCCTGCGCGCCTTCATCAACAACGTCGCTGCCGGTGGCAAGGTGCAAGGCGGTAGCACGATCACCCAGCAAGTGGTGAAGTCACTGCTGCTCACTCCGAAGAAGAGCTACGAGCGCAAGCTGAAGGAAATGGTCCTGGCCATGCGCCTCGAGAGCCAGTTCACGAAGGACGAGATCCTGTACCTGTACCTCAACAACATCTACCTCGGCAGCGGCGCATACGGCGTCGCAGCGGCCGCACAGGAGTATTTCGGGAAGAACGTTGAGGATCTGACCTTGGCCGAGGCGGCCTTGCTGGCCGGGTTGCCGCAGGCACCCAGCCGCTACTCACCGTTCCGCCACTGGCCGCGTGCCAAGGCACGTCAACGCTACGTCCTCGATCGTATGGCCGACGTGCAATTCGTCACTCGCGCCCAGGCAACCGCGGCCGCCCGCGAACCGCTCGCTCTGGCACCGCGCAAAGGCAGCTTCATCGCGGCGCCCTACTACGTCGAGCACGTGCGTCGCCTGCTCGAAGAGAAGTATGGTGAGACTGCGCTCTACGCCCTGGGCCTGCGCGTGCACACCGGCGCCAACCTGGCAATGCAGCGTGCGGCGGAGAAGGCGTTGCGCGACGGGCTGGTGGAATTGTCGGTGCGGGAGCACTATGAGGCGCCGATCCGCCATCTCGACGTGAGCGAGGTCGAAGGGTTCCTGCACGGCCAAAAGGCGGCGCTGGAGGGCCGCGGTCCTGAACGGAACCGCAGTTACGAGGCCGTCGTCATGAGCCCGCCGCCAACGAACGGCAAATCGAAGAGCGCGCCCGCCGTCGTCCGCGTGCAGGTCGGTCCGTTTCGTGGCGTGCTACCGGCCAGCGCTACGTCCACCAACGGCCGGCCCGAGGTCTTACGCGCCGGCGACGTGATCCGTGTGCAGCTCGCGGAGACGCCGGGCAGCGCCGAGATCTATCAGTTCATCCGTGACCCGGAACCGCCCGTGCAGGGCGCGATGATTGCTCTCGATCCCTCCAGCGGCGACGTGAAGGCGTTGGTCGGTGGCTACGACTTCGACAGCAGTCAGTTCAACCGTGCCACGCAGAGCGCCCGGCAGCCGGGCTCGGCATTCAAGCCGCTCGTCTATGCCGCAGCGATGGATCGAAACTTCACACCAGCAACGGTCATTGTCGACGAGCCGATCTCCTTCCAGGATCACAACAGCATCTGGATGCCGCAGAATTTCGAGAACAAGTTCTTCGGCCCCACCACCTTGCGTGAAGCGCTGACGTTTTCGCGCAATGTCGTCACCGTGAAGCTGGCAACGCGCGTCGGGGTGAAGTACCTCGTCAAATACATCCCTCGCCTGGGCATCACCAGCCCGCTGGCGCCAAACTTGTCCCTCGCCCTCGGCTCCTCCGAGGTGACACTCAGCGAGCTGGCTTCGGCGTATTCCGTGTTCGCCAACCAAGGACGCCGGGCCGAGCCGCGCTTCATCACCAAGATCACCGACAGTCAGGGCAACGTCATCGACGAACCGGCGCCGCACGTCGAACAGGTCATCCCCCCGGAGACGGCCTACATTATCACCAGCATGTTGCAGAGCGTGGTCCAGCGCGGCACAGGCAAGCGCGCTGCAGAATTGCAACGGCCGGCGGCCGGCAAGACCGGAACGACCAACGACCTCGACGACGCGTGGTTCATCGGCTACACACCGCAACTGCTCGCGGGCGTTTGGGTCGGCTTCGACGAGAAGCGTACGCTGGGCAAGCTCGAG
>Ga0335070_10007386_pt1 | contig 12887 bp, 11 predicted proteins | sample Lox_Sample_13_FD_206722 | JGI IMG/M metagenome (GOLD analysis project Ga0335070, IMG submission 206722) | Soil microbial communities from Loxahatchee National Wildlife Refuge, Florida, United States - Lox_Sample_1.3 | ecosystem: Environmental > Terrestrial > Soil > Wetlands | place: USA...
AAGCATGAGGTTCGTAAACAAACCATAGATGAAATGATAGCCGAGGCATCTCCTGAAAACGTCCGTGACGTTTTGAAGAGGCTCGCAGTATTGAGGGAGACAGAAAAAGAAGTTTACGTCGAACGACTCTCCAAAAAGATGAAAATCCCAAAGCGGGCGATCAAGGACGACTTGAAGTGGAGTCCACGCAAAACGGGAGATATTCGGAACTCCTCAATAACAGCCTATTTCCCGCAACTCGTTGACCTCTGCATCGGTGAGAGAGGGGAGATAGCGTTTCTCATCAAGAACCGTGATTCCGTCGATGTCACTACATGCCACGAGGATGATGGAAAGATTTGCACGCCCCCCGAAAAACAATACCTGCCCTTTGAATTGCCGAGGGCAAGAGAGGTCATCAAATGGTATCGAGAGGATGATAGCCGAAGGCTATTTGAGGATTTGGAAAATCACCTGAAGCGATTCTCATACCTCCCAGATCATCAGCGGCTTCTTGTCACGCTGTTTGCCTTTCTGACCTACATCGTTGACCACCACGACATCCACTACTTCCCAATGCTTCTGTTTTGGGCCTCTCCTGAACGGGGCAAGTCCAGGACTGGCAAGGCGTTGACTCATGTCTGTTACCGGGGGATTCATCTCGTCGATTTGAGAGAGGCAAACCTTTTCCGCTATTCCGACCATCTCCATGCTACGCTCTTCTTCGACATGATGAACCTTTGGAAGAAGGCAGAGCAGAAAGGCTCCGAAGACATCATTCTCTTGCGTTACGAAAAGGGAGCGAAGGTGGCCAGGGTGCTTTATCCCGATAGAGGGCCGTTCAAGGATACTGTCCACTTCGACGTTTATGGCCCCACGATCATGGCAACGAATGAGCCTGTCCATAACATCCTCGGAACAAGATGCCTCTCAATCTCGATGCCCAATAGACCGGGAGATTATCAAAACCCTTCGACGGAGGACGCACAGGAGTTGAAGGAGCGGCTTACGGCATGGCGGGCGAGGACGATGACGCAGAGACTACCACAAGTTGAACCCGTGCCAGGATTGAACGGAAGGCTTTGGGACATTTCCAGGCCGCTATTTCAGGTCTGTAAGATGGCCTGCCCAGACAGGATTACCTCCTTGAAAGAAGCCATGCTTGAATTGGCAGGCCAGAGAGTGGAGGAAAAACAGGATACCATCGAGGGGCAAATCATTTCTATCGTCGATGACCTCTCACCAGAAGGAGTCCCAAATTGGACGATTCAGGTTCAGGACATTCTCGAAGAAATCAATAAGAAGAGGCCGGACGATCACAAACTTACATCCCAATACCTTGGACGTAAGATAAAGGCTTTGGGACTGAAGACCCGTAAAGTCCATGGACGAACCGAAGTCTTGATGTCGAAGCCCATTTTACAGACCTTTCTTTTCCAATACGGATTGAATGAAAAATCTTGTGAAGCCCCCCTCGAAGAAACTCTACCAAATGCTACCTATTCGCAAAACCCAAAGGATTCAATCGGTTATTCAGGTAGAGAGTTGGTAGAGTTTGACGGTGGCCGTGAAGAAACTCTACCCGACAAAACGGAAGAAAGTCGAGGAGTTGTTTCCTTGGTCGAGAGCGGTAGAGTTTCTATGGGGGATGAGGATGCAGAAAAAGAACAAGAGACAGATTTGAGGGAGGGGATCATTTGAACATTCAAGGACTGATGAACCAACTTCAGGACATCGGCTATGCTTTGACCCTCCAAGACGAAAACATCAGGTTCAGCTATACCAGAGAAGGAGAGCCACCCGAACAGGCCGCCTCTCTGCTATCAGAGGTCAGACTGCATAAACAGGAAATCATCGGCTTCTTAAAGAAGGAGATTTGTCGTTTGATCGAACAGACCTTGACCGAGATCAACGAGCATTGGGAACCGGGGGCCATGGAATGGATGAAGCGAACCAGGCCGAATGACTCTAAGGAGATGGTAGCCTTGGAGGAACGGATCAACCAACTTGCGTTGAGCAGAGATGTGAACGGACTTAACGAGGTTTTGAAAAGCTACACCGGGTTGATGGTCGGAGCGGCGAGAAGCTTTAAGAGCCAAAGAGGAGAGACCAGAGACCTATTTCAACGTGGGACGGGGGACAGATGAAGCCGAAGGCATACCAACCCTCCAAGACGGAAGAAGCTTTCCTCCAAACAAGCGTGCATGCTTTCAGGGAGCCAATTTCATGCAGGGGAATAGATTGCAGGGTTGAATTTTCCCCGAAGCGGAGAAAGCAGGTCTTTTGTTCTCGTGCCTGCCGGTTGAAATACTTCGACACCGCCAGAGCTATTGGGTTGATCCTCTTGGAAAGAAGCAAGGATGATTCAAGGCTGAAAGTTATTGTCGATGGCCTGTTAGATAGTTTGAAAAATCCTGTGTAGGCATTGGCTGGACGGTTACATTATGGTTACACCCCTTTCAAGACCTAAGCAAAATCAGGAGATTAAAAAGACGCACGGGATTCTCAGTCCCGTGAGGAAGCGGCTTTACACGCTGAAAGAGGCCGCCGAATACCTTGGCCGGTCTGAATGGGCCATGAGGGAATTGATTTGGGCGGCCAAAATTCCCGTAGTCCGACCGGGTGGAGGACGAAAGATTTTTCTGGACATCGAAGACCTGAATGGATTCATCACTCAGAATAAATCGATCTATCTGTAAAAATGTTTGATTGGCAGAAAGATTTTACTTGACAAATCTTCAAGTATATGTTAGCATGGGGTCGATGATGGGGAATCGCCTGAAAGAAGTCCTCGAAAAAGAGGGGGTAACGGCGTATAGGCTTTGGAAGGAGATTGGTATCGACCAAGGCCAACTCTCCAAATTCTTCAACGGGAAAGTGAATATCTCATTGGAGATGCTTGAGCAGATCGCCGATTACCTTGGGTATGACCTCGTGTTGGTCAAACGTAAACGACCCCGGAAAGGAGGAAAATAAATGGGGACGCTTTACAGGCGAAACAAGGTTTATTGGATTAAGTATTTTCGGAACGGAAAGCCTTATTATGAATCCAGTCACAGCGAGAAGAAGGAAGTAGCAAAACAACGCCTCAAAGAACGTGAAGGGGAGATAGCCAAAGGTCAACTTCCCGGAATCTGCTTTGAGAAAATCAGATTTGACGAGCTTGCCGAAGATTTTTTGACAGATTACCGGATCAACACAAGGAAGAGTGTGGACAAGGCCAAACGCTCAGTCAAGTGTCTCAAGAGGATTTTCCAAGGAATGAGAGCCACCGAAATCACCACGGCAAACGTCAAGTCCTACATCGAAAAGCGGATGGAGCAAGGTTTCTCAAATGCTTCCATCAACCGGGAACTCTCCGCATTGAAGCGGATGTTTCATCTTGGAGCCAGATGCACGCCTCCCAAAGTGAGACAGATTCCTTTCATTCCCATGATGAAGGAATCGAATGTCAGGAAGGGATTTTTTGAGCATGACCAGTTTCAGGCTATCAAGAACGCACTCCCGGAGGAGCTTAAACCTTTGGCCACTTTTGCGTATCACACCGGATGGAGAAAAAGCGAGATACTAAACCTCACATGGGACAGGGTTGACCTGAAACAAGGAATCGTGCGGCTCAATCCGGGGGAAACCAAGAACGACGAGGCAAGGACACTCTACATGGACGAGGAACTTTTGAAAGAAATGAAGATGCTCCATCTTCGTTGTGCTGGCTGTCCATACGTCTTTCACCGGAATGGAAAGCCTGTCAGGGACTTCCGGGATTCATGGGATCATGCCTGCATCCAAGCAGGGCTTTTCGAGACCCTAAAGGATGAACATGGAAAGCCGATCAAAGATAAAGAGGGTAACGAAATGAAGGTCTCAACCATGATCTTCCATGACTTCCGGCGAACGGCCATAAGAAACATGGTCAGAGCGGCGGTTCCTGAACGAGTGGCGATGAAGATTTCTGGCCACAAGACCCGGAGCGTTTTCGACCGCTACAACATCGTGAGCGATGAGGACTTGAGAGAAGCGGCGAAGAGGCATCAAGCGTATCTTGACCAGCAGTTTATCTCTCCCACCGAACAGGTGGAAAAAGGGCAACTCATCCCACTCAAGCAGGCTCAGAATGAGTGAAAAAATCAGGAATGGTTACAAAATGGTTACAATCGGCAAAAAAAGGGCCTTCCAGGGTAAGAAGGCCGATGCAGTTAACTTATTGATTTATATGGTGCCGGAGGTCGGAATCGAACCGACATGGGGTGGAAGCCCCGCGGGATTTTGAGTCCCGTGCGTCTACCAGTTTCACCACTCCGGCACAAGTCCCACTATAAAGAAAATTGCCTTTTGTGTCAAATAAAAGGAGAGAGAGACAGAACGGTTCGTTTGCTTTTCCCTTTGCGCCCATGCTAAGATGTTTAAACTTTTTTTTGAAGACTCCAACAGGGCCATGGGAAGATCTTGCTTTTTCCGCCGGCCCACTCAGGATCCGAACTCATGGCAGAGATCATTCCCTTCAGGGGGCTTCTGTATGACGTTTCCAAGGTTTCTATCGGGGAAGTCGTTGCTCCTCCTTATGACATCATTTCCGACGAAGGGCGGGAATCGCTGTATAGACTGAGCCCCTATAATATTGTGAGGATCGATTTTGGCAAAGAAGAACCGGGAGATCATGAAACCGAAAATAAATACACCCGGGCCAAGGAATATCTCGACACCTGGATCAAGGACGGCATATTGACGCGCAGCGATCGGCCCTCGTTTTACGCCTATGAGATGATCTACACTACCCATGGCGTCGGAAAGCGACTCGCCGGATTCCTTTGTCTGGTCAGACTCGAAGAATTGGGGAGAGGGAGCATTTACCCTCATGAATGCACCCACTCGAATCCAAAGAAGGATAGGCTGAACCTCCTGAGAGCTTGTGAGGCGCACACCAGTCCTATCTTTTCGCTGTACAAAAGCTCGGGGGAGGGGATGTCCAGGATTCTCTCACAGAAAACGCTTACACGGCCTTCTCTTCAGGCTCCGGATCGCTCTGGAAATTTCCACCGGCTCTGGGTGATCGACCAGAGCGAGCAAATAGAAAGCATGAAACAGGAACTTGCAGATAAGACGGTTTTTATCGCCGACGGACACCACCGGTATGAGACCTCGCTTGAATACCAGAGAGAGATGTTGGCAAAGAAGAGATCCGCTTCGGGCAGGCAATCCTATAATTATACCCTTATGTTTCTGGCGAATTTGAACGACGAGGGAATGACCATCCTTCCCACACACCGGCTCATCAAGGAAATTCCTTCGGATATCCATGGACTGATTTCCGAATATTTCGAGGTCGAAACGATCACGGGCGATTTCGACATCCGTAAGAGGCTCTCCGGAAGGAAGAACGCCTTCGGGTTCTTCGGGAGACACGAAAAGGCATGGCATATTCTTACGTATCGGGGACGGGACCTCTCAGAAGTCCGGCCTGCTCTGAGGGAAATCGATGTGTTCATCCTGCATGAGCTGATATTGAAGAAGATCCTGCCGACCGCGGAAATTGGGTATCAGATGGATATCGCGAAGGCACTCGACCAAGTCCGGCACGGAGAGTATGCCGCAGCTTTTTTCCTGAATCCGACACGGGTGGAAGATGTTGAAAAATCTGCCCTTTCCTCAACGAGAATGCCGCCGAAGTCCACCTACTTTTATCCGAAGCTTTTGACCGGGTTGGTATTGAATAAGTGGGAGTGAAATTGTTTGAATAGCCGGAGTTCCCAACAAGACACCGGTTGTCCAACACCTTAACGAGTACAGCTGCGGCAATTCTTCTTTCATGCTTCTAATTTCCCCTGCACGCTTCCCCTCTCCCATATCGGGGAGAGAGCGGGGGCGGCTGCCATTTTATAAAATGCGTTTGTATTCATTTGGTGGTTTTTGGTATATTGGAAATCGCCCTGATTGATAGGGTATAATATTTCAATTGGTCATTTTTCAGGTGAACATAAACCATGAAAAAAGGCAGGGTCCTCCTCGTCCCGCTCATCGTTTGCTTATTCCTTCAGCCTTGTCTTGGACTTCCCCGCGAAGAAATTCAAGAATTCCAGACCCTGTGGGAGGACAGACCCCTCGGCGAGAGGATCGTTTTCTGGGCGGAGAAATTTATCGGTGTCCCATACGATGACGACCCGTTAGGGGAGTATGTCACCAAGGCGACCATTGTCGCGGATGAGAGGATGGATTGTATGTATCTGACCTTCAGGGCGGTGGAACTCGCTTTGAGCCATACTCCGGAGGATGCCGTACAAATCGCCCTGGATAAGAGATTTCATTCAAAGGGTGTTCTCAAGGAGGGTCGGGTGACGAATTACGATGACCGCTTTGAATACGGTGAAGATATGATTGAGAGTGGAAAGTGGGGTAGGGACGTGACCTCTGAGGTCGGGAGAATGATGAAGATCAAAGGGTCGAGGGGAAAGGATTTTGCAGAGATCCTCTCCTCCGATGAACTGACGAGAGGGATGCCCCGTTTAAAGAGTGGAGACATCCTTTTTTTCGCCACAAAACCCGAAAAGAGAAAAGTCGGTGAAATCATCGGGCACATGGGGATCATCAAGGTTGAAAAAACTGGGAGAAATCCCGAGGGCAGAGAAGTCTTTCTCATCCATGCCAGCGGCAAGAAAGGGAGAGGCGGGGCCGTGACGAAGGTCCTGTTAAAAGGGTATCTTTCAAAAACGGATTTTCTGGGAGTCAAGGTTACCCGATTTCAGTGAACTTATCCTGCCCTCTCTTCACCCCTTTCCGTTCCTCAAAAAAATTTTTGTTGTTGATGGAAGAGAAGAAAAGTATAATATTGAAAAATAAATTCGAATGGAACAGGAGGCGAGCCTCGTTCTATGATCCGGGCGTTCAATAAACATTATCGTAAGGCGATTGATCTGATAGAGGACTCTTCGACGAGCGAGAAGATGGAATTGGCTGAGAGGGTCATCGAATGGTTTCGGGAACTGCCCGAAGAGTATGTGATCTCCCTGGCCATGTTCTTTAATGAGGTCATCGATGATCTTGGAGATGATAGTTTGGAAAAGATCAACTTAAGAACGAAGGGAAAGAAAAAAGAGGAAAAGGAAGAGGAAGAAGAGGATGAGGAGGAAGGAGATTTAGAAGAAGACGAATTCGATGAGGATTACGACGACGAAGATAAGGAGGACTATTAGAAATACCAATCTCCAATTTCCAAATCCCAAACCCTATAAAAATCATAAATCCCCCCTCGCCCCCCTTTAGTAAAGCGGGGGTGCCTGCCTGCCAGTAGGCAGGGGGGGGATTTGGACCCGAATTGAAATTGGAATTTGGTTAGTTGGAATCTGTAGATTTTACTTAGAGGCCGGGATGGCTCGATTGTAGGCCCAGCGCTCCATCCTTCCGATCTCTTCCCTCATGGTTGTGGAGAGGGGGACGATATTCCCGGCTGAGATCACCAGATCGTGCTCATTCATCGGCCGGCCTGAATTGAAAGCCTCAACCATTGCCCCGTTGACCGCCTGCTCAATCTCTGCACCGTTAAACCCCTCGGTCACTTTCACCAGCATGTCTAAATTGATTTGGGATAGGTCTGCGCCGTTTCTCTTCAGATGGATGGAGAAAATGGACTTTCTTTCTTGAGCATTGGGCAGGGTGACAAAAAAGATCTGATCAAAGCGGCCCTTCCTCAAGACCTCCGGGGGGAGAAGCTCGATGACGTTGGCCGTTGCGGCAATAAAGACAAAGACACTCTTTTCCTGCATCCAGGTCAGGAAGGAGGCAAAGACCCGGGATTGGGTTCCCCCTCCGGCTTTTTGGCTTTGAATGCTGATGCCTGCTTCGATCTCATCGATCCAGAGGACACAGGGGGCGACAGATTCCGCCGTTCGAAGAGAGACCTGTAAGGCTTCTTCAGGTTCCCCGATCGTTCCATCGTAGAGCCTCGCCATGTCGAGGTGGAGCAGAGGGACCTGCCAGAAAGAGGCAAAGGCCTTGGCGCAGAGGCTTTTCCCACATCCTGAAAGTCCTGTGATCAAGACCCCCTTTGGAAGTTGAAGGCCAAAGGATTTTCCCTCACCGGTCAACACCTTGGACCTTTTCTTCAGCCAATCTTTGAGGTTCTCTAGCCCACCGATGTCCTCCAGGGCGGGCCTATTGACCACCAAATTGAGGATTCCCGATTTCTTAATGAGCTGTCCTTTTTCTTCGATCACCGCATCGATCAACGAGGCATCCACGGCTGTCCTTCCGATAAGGGCACTGCGAAAGGCCCGTCCCACTTGGTCGAGCGTCAACCCAAGGGCTGCCTTCACCATCCGGTCCTTCAGCTCCGGTGTCATCGATTCCGTTAACTTGGAAGCCTGAGGGCTTGCGGTGATGATTCCCATCAGGGTCCGCTCCACTTCGGCTGCATCGGGCATTGGAAGTTCATAGACCACCATGTCTCGCTTCAGCTCCTCCGGGACGACCAGAATAGGAGCCAGGATAAAAAGCGTCGTGTATCGGTTTCGAAGAGCGCGGTGAAGATCCTTCAGCTTCCTCGGAAGGGAAAGGTCTGTGCTCAATAAAGGGTGGAGCCCCTCAAAGAGGTAAAAGGCTTGTTCGGCACTCTGGATTACATTATCCAGCGCCTCGATCGGGTTCTTGGAATTCCCAATCTTCTCGTTCTCGCCGGTTAACCCTTGGAAAGGGTTCCAGATGAAGAGCTTGGGCCTGGGTTGAAAGGTGGCACTCAGTTCTTTGAGAAGGCCCTCTACCCGATCTTCTTCATCGGATTGGATATAGACAATCGAGGTCTTCGACAGGATGAATTTCTTCAGGTCCTGTAAAATCTGTTGTTTTTTAGAAGGCTCTTCCATAAGACAGTCGAAATTATACATAAATCCCTAGGGAACGTCAATTCTATTTGTGGGTTTTCTGGGACGGGCTTGAATATTTGCCCCTTGTCCAATAGAATGGAGTGAGAGGTGATTTAGGCAGTGAGACTATAGACAACAGACCTCAGACTGAAAGGCGAAAATGGCTATGGGTACGAAGAGACAAGGACCACAGAGAGACGGAAAAAATGAAGAGTGGAGCAGGAAGATAGAGTTAGGTTTCTATGTTAGAAAAGTCTGGCGTCTTAGGTCTGAAGTCCGGTGTTTGAATTGCAGGAGAGGTAAGAAGTCATGACCGTCAATCTTAATCCGATCCTGGTAGAACTTGGACCCATTCGAGTGAGCTGGTATGGGTTGATGTACGTCCTCGGCTTTTTCTTTTGCTACCTCTTAGTCCGGTATCAGATGAAGAAAAAGGACTTTGGGATTTCGAAGCTGGATTTCGAGAATCTCTATTTTTATCTCATCCTCGGCTTAATCATCGGAGCCCGGCTGGGGTATGTCCTTTTCTACGACCTGAAGATGTATCTCAACGATCCCCTTGAGATCTTTGCCATCTGGCATGGCGGCATGTCCTTTCATGGAGGGTTGATCGGCGTCCTGATCGTTGGGATTCTTTTTTCCTGGAAGAATAAGAAATCTTTCTGGAAGATCGCTGACCTCTTCATTGTCACCGCGCCCATCGGATTGGGCTTGGGGAGAATCGGCAATTTCATCAACGGGGAACTCTATGGTCGCGTCACTCAAGTCCCCTGGGCGATGATCTTTGCAACAGATAAAGATCACCTTCCCAGGCATCCTTCTCAACTTTATGAGAGTGCCTTGGAGGGAGGCGTCCTTTTCTTGATCCTTTGGTTTCTTAAAGATAAGAAACTCCCTGATGGAGGGCTTTTGGCCGCCTTTTTCTCTCTTTACGGGTTGTTTCGATTTTTTGTGGAATTGTTCAGAGAACCAGACAGACAGCTCGGATTTGTCCTCGGTCCCTTCACCATGGGACAGATTCTTTCGTCCTTTATGATCGTCGGCGGAATCGTCCTCTTCTTCGTTCTGAAGGGGAGAAAGTAGGGGCGATCATTCGTCGGGGGTCGGGTAGCCGCAAAGTCTTCCCACTTTGCTTCTTTGGCCACTATGACAACGGCAGGTAATGACCTCACAGGCTTTCGAGAAATTCTTTCCAGGGTGTAGCCAGTAGGGTCTCCGTTGTCGAATGTCCAAGGGCCCGGATAATCATGGCAACCTTTTCAATCTGTTTGGGGTCCGACGCTTCAACGACGTCAACGACATCGAACCAACCTAGGGTCGCATAGCTTCCCTTCCATTCAACATCCGGGCAATGCGTTTGATCTTCTTGGAGACCTGTTCAGCTAACTTGACAAAATGCTTCGGGTCATCAAAAGCCCCCAGCGAAAAGCGACTGAGAATGATGTAAATAGCCATCCTGCACCTCCTTCCCCCCCTTCTCCTCTTCCGCTGGGAGACTCTGCCGTAATAGGCAGAAGTGGCTGAAGTTCTGAAAAACGGAGCAGGCAGACGGGTGAGAAAGCTTTAGAGCGGAAACCTTTAAAAGGTGAACTTCTGAAGCCCCGAGACCATGAAAGCATTACGCTTCAAGCACCATGGACACTTCCCCATTCTCTCCAAAAAGTCTCCGCGTTCTAAAGCTTTGGAATCCGTTTGACTGTCCCGTTTTCACCTTCGGCCCATTGTGACACGGTCTCTGATGGGAAGCGGAGAGGGTGGGGGGAGCATCCAGCATTGTGGATCATCCGCAAAAAGATCGGGTTCTCCCCGGGCAACCGAATAGGCATAAGCCACGGCCCGGCAGCCCCGACACGATGGCCAGAGAGAACATCGACCGCACTTCCCTGTGTAGCTCTCCTTTCTTCTCAACTGCCAGAGGAGTTTCGAAGAGGCCCAGATCGCCCGGAGAGATTTCGTTTTGAGATTCCCTGCAACCAAACCGATTCTCCTGCAAGGCATGACAGAACCATCGCTGGTAAGGGTTACCCCTGAAAAGCCTGCGCTGCAACCGGAGAGGGTCAGGCTGCAGCCGCTTGGAGGGTTGATCCCGGAGAGCATTCCTGCTAAGGGGTCTCCGGAGAGTACCTTGAAAGAGGGAGAATTTAATGAGACGATTTTTTGATAGGCAGACTTGAGTTCCTGCGGGGTTAAGAACTGGTCGATCAGTGCTTTTCCCCTTCCGCAAGGAACCACCCGGGAAAAGCCGATACTATGAAAGCCCATTTCTTTTGCAATTTCTGTCGTCTCTTCAATCTTGTCGACATTGATGCGTGAAAGAGTGACGTTGGCACTGACCTTGTTTCCTGCTGCAACCAGATATTGAACACCTTTGGCGGCAGCATGATAGCTTCCTCCACCTCGAATCGATGCATGAAGGCTCGGCGGCCCTTCCAGACTGACCTGGATGTCCGATATCCCCAAATCAGACGCCCTGTTCGCGTCTTCCTCAGTGATGAGGCAGCCGTTGGTCATCATGGCCACCCCATAACCCTTTGCCGTGGCGTAGGCCATAACATCCCAGAGCCCGTCGTAGAGAAAAGGTTCGCCTCCCGTAAAATGGATCGACGGGGAAACCCTAATGCCGTGCTCTTGCTCCCAGGCCTGGAACATTCGGGTGGCCCCGTCGATCTCACGTTTGACCTCATTCGCAGTCATCTCTTCGGCTCTCCTTCGCCCTTGATAACAGTGGCGGCAGCGGAGATTACACCGCTCTGTGAGATGCCATTGAATGAAAAATTGGAACTCTTTTATTGCCGGACCGGCAATCATATGCTTTTTCAGCTCTTTCACTTCAGACATCGCTTGCCAGGTTCAGCAGCCCGCATCATTGCCAAGAACTTTGCTTCCTGCCGTCTGGCACGCTCGTTCAAGGTGACCCTTTTCTTGGTCTTCAATCCTCCCACCTCCTTTCTGCCCGAATTGGCCTGGGTGAAAATGGGCTGCGGCACATACCGTCAATAAATACTAAAAGGGGATGAAAGTAAATAAGGTGAAACCCGTATTTTGTGGAGAAAAAAGCCGTACTCAAAGGTCACCTCCGACCTAAAAGCCCACGCCGTCGACAGGAGTCTGGCAATCAGGGCAGCGACCTTCTTTAATCCTGTTGGTTCTGACCGAAAAACCTTGCCGTTCGATCAACAAGCGCCGGCATTGGTAGCAGTAGGTGTTATTCCCTTGACCGGCGTTCCCAAAATAAACATAACGTAAACCCGCCTTCTGCCCGATGTCATAAGCTCGGTTTAATGTCTCGAGGGGAGTGGTTTCCAAATCTTCCATTTTATATTGAGGATAAAAGGGGCTGATGTGCCAGGGGATCGAAGGATCCAACCGAGCCAAAAAATTGGCGATCTCCTTCAGTTCCCCTTCAGAGTCATTTTGTCCGGGCAGAAGGAGTGTCGTGACCTCGATCCAAATGTTCAACTTTTTCATGAATTCTATATTTTTCAGAACGGGAGCCAACCTTCCTCCGCAGACCTTTCTGTAATAATCATCACGAAAGGATTTGAGATCGACGTTTGCCGCATCCAGGGCAGGATGGAGGGTCCGGATCATTTCCTCCGTCATATAGCCGTTGGTCACAAAAACATTGAAGAGACCCTCTTTTTTCGCCAATTGACTTATTTCATAGGCGTATTCAAAAAAGATCGTGGGCTCGGTGTAGGTGTAGGAGATGCTTTTTGAACCCGTCTGTATGGCTTGGTGAACCACTTCTTCGGGCCTCACCTCTTCCGAACGGAGGCCGGATGCCTTTGCCTCTTTCACCTGAGAGATTTGCCAGTTTTGGCAGAAGCCGCATTGAAAATTGCATCCCACGGCGGCGATGGAAAAAGATCTCGACCCCGGGAAGAAATGATAAAGAGGTTTTTTTTCTATAGGGTCGATGTTTCGGGCAATGAGTTCTCCGTAGGCGTGAGTATAGAGGACACCCTTTCGATTCTCCCTGACATTGCAGATGCCAAATTTTCCGTTGGAGATGAGGCAATGGTGGCTGCACAAGAAGCAGGAAACCTTATCTTC
>Ga0335070_10007388_pt1 | contig 12884 bp, 12 predicted proteins | sample Lox_Sample_13_FD_206722 | JGI IMG/M metagenome (GOLD analysis project Ga0335070, IMG submission 206722) | Soil microbial communities from Loxahatchee National Wildlife Refuge, Florida, United States - Lox_Sample_1.3 | ecosystem: Environmental > Terrestrial > Soil > Wetlands | place: USA...
GCGGATTGTCCAGGTTGCTGCTTCGGATCCACGGCAGAGACTTCTGCTGCCCGCAGGCTGTCGGAATCCGGAATGGCACCGGCGCATTGGCCCATTTCCATACGCGCGCAATGATCCCCGTGACAAATGTGATGACTGCTGCATACGGGATCACGATCGCGAAAAGATAGGACATACGCTTTTAAAGACCACCGCCAAGACGCGAAGAGCGCGAAGGGCCGCGAAGCTTCATCTCGTAAATCTTTTCTCTGCTGGCCATGAACATATCAAATGCTCTCAACGCCAACCGGTCGATCCGCGATTCGAGCTCCGCCAGTTCCTCCCGAAGAATCGCTTCACCCAATTCCTGCCGCAGGACCTGTTTCAGCAGAAAGATGAATCCGACCGCCTCGGACGGGCTCACATCCTGAACCGCCCGAATCTTGATCATCAACTCGAGCGGCTGTTCGGCTCGTTTCGGGTCCCCGTCTTCAAGCAGCAGTTCGAGCAGCGCCGTAGTTCCCTGAGAAAAAGCGTGTCCCACCGGGTTGGCGAACTGGTTCTGCTGCTTCTTCAGGAAAGATGCGGTTTCCGGGGGATAGCCGTCCGCGATCCGTTCGAACCACGCTCTCAGGATTTCCGTCTTGTGCTTCGAGAGCAACGAACTGAGCTGCATGTAAGCCTAGCAGCGGGTGCGTGGATTAGACGCACCCGGTTGGTTTCGCCAGACCGGCCACTTTGCAGGCGCCTTTGGCGGGGCCGGAAGGGAATAACTCGTAAATTTCCTTGAGCGAGTATCCCGTCTCCTTGCAGAGCTTGCGGATCATCGGGGCAATGCCGAATTTCTGATAGTAGGTGCGGAGATAGTTGATCACCTTCCAGTGCGCCTCGGTGAGATCGTCGAGGTGTTCGGTGCTGGCCAGCGCCGTCGCGATCCGCTCATTCCAGATTTCGGGTTTCTCCATGAACCCGTCTTCATCGACGTCGATCGTCAAATCCTGCCATTGGAACGAAGGCATATCTTCTTCTTACCTCTTGCAATGATTATGAAATCGAACTCCTGAAAATAGCGAGCGCCTAGTTTGCCGCCACAAGCGATCCAGTGTCAAGCAAAGAAGTGTGAACAGCTCCTGGCGTCCAAACGGACTGCACCAACCTGGAAGAGACATCGCCTCAGAATATCCGGGTCCGCGCTTTCTCCCAGACCGTGGAATTTGCACCGTTGTGGGTTGGAGTCCGCGGCCTGAAGCACTGGGCTGGTCTGGCGCGTGAACTCTGTTCCGAACATGGAAATCTCAACCGAGAGGGAAGACGATCAGGTTCCAAACTGATGAGGCCGTACCCTGGCGCGCCTCAAAGGGCACAGCCGCTGTTCTGCTTGCATACGTGCTCGAAGGGTGGCGACCTGTTTCGAAATAACGAAAAAGGCATGCCAAATTTTGCGCGACACACAACCGCATCAGATTGACACGGGATTCGAGATGTGCCCCCATTCAGTGCGGAAACGATGGAACGTTCGGATTTTTCGGCCGAGATTTCACTGAATCGTTGGGGGGAAGTGGAACATCGGGGTGTCTTCTCCCTCTTTTACGTTGCCAAGTATGGCGCGATTGCTCTATGCTGGGCGCCCTCGATGAGGCAGAGGAGTATCCGCTTGAGGAATCATTCGTAACTCTTAGTCGAAAAAGGACAATTCATGGCGCAAGAAAGGAAAAAGGCTAGTGGCAAGCTGAAGGAACTGCTCAAGGGACCGTGGCCGAGCTTTGTCAAGGAAATCGAAGCGGCCGCGCAGAAGAGTCCCATGAGCGGGGACCTTCTCGGCCTGCTGGACCGATCCTACGAAGACAGGGTCGGTCACTGGAAGCACGGCGGGATCGTCGGCGTTCGGGGCTACGGCGGAGGAGTCATCGGACGGTACAGCGATCTTCCCGAGGAATTTCCAAACGTCTCGCAGTTCCACACTCTGCGGGTGAACCAGCCGGCGGGCTGGTTTTACACCAGCGAAAAGATGCGCCGGATCTGCGATATCTGGGAAAAACACGGTTCGGGGCTGACCAACATGCACGGTTCCACAGGTGACATGATCCTGCTCGGAACGGCGACGGACGAGCTGGAGCCGCTGTTTTCGGAGTTGACGCAGGAAGGATTCGATCTCGGCGGGTCGGGTTCAGATCTGCGCACCCCGTCCTGCTGTGTCGGCCCGGCGCGCTGCGAGTGGGCGATGTTCGACACGCTGCGCGTGACCTACGATCTCACCATGCACTACCAGGACGAACTGCACCGGCCGTATTTCCCCTACAAATTCAAGATCAAAGTAGCCGGCTGCCCCAATGATTGCGTCGCCTCGATCGCGCGTGCGGACATGTCCATCATCGGAATCTGGCGCGACGACATCCGGATCGACCAGGAGAAAGTGCGCTGGTACGCCAAGGACGAGGGTCTCGACATCGAAGGCACAGTAGTCCGGCGCTGTCCGACAGGCTGCATCGAGTGGGACGGGAAAGAGCTGAAGATCGACAACCGCAACTGCTCGCGCTGCATGCACTGCATCAACGTAATGCACCTTGCGCTCCGGCCCGGAAAGGACCGCGGCGCCACGATCCTGATCGGAGCGAAGGCGCCGATCGTGGCCGGCGCGATCCTGTCGAGCGTGCTGGTGCCGTTCATGAAGATGGACCCGCCCTACAACGACGACGATCCGAACTACAACGACCTGATCGAGCTGATCGACGCGATTTGGGAATTCTGGGGTGAAGAAGGGAAGAACCGCGAACGCGTGGGCGAATTCATTCAGCGCGTAGGGCTCGGCAATTTTCTCGATGCCATCGGGCTCGAGCCCCGTCCCGAGATGGTCGCGCATCCCCGCGAGAATCCGTACGTGTTTTATTCGAAGGAGGAGAAGGAATGACGGAACGGCTTACCGACATAGGACCTCCGCATTACGAGCAGTTCCTTCCGCCGGTGATCAAGGCGAACTACGGCAGGTGGGACCACCACGAGATCCTCGCGCCGGGTGTGATGGTGCACGTGGCCGAATCCGGCGACAAGCTCTACACCGTGCGCGCCGCCTCGCCGCGCCTGGTCTCGGTGCCCAAGCTCCGGCAATTCTGCGATCTCGCCGACAAATATTGTGACGGCTACTTTCGATTCACCAGCCGCAACAATGTCGAATTTCTGACCGCGAAGGAAGAGAACGTGGCGCCTCTCAAGAAGGACCTGGAGGCGTTGGGTCATCCTGTCGGCGGCACGGGCAACGCGATTTCGAACATCGTCCACACGCAGGGATGGGTCCACTGCCACTCGGCGGCGACCGATGCTTCCGGCGTGGTCAAGGCCGTGATGGACGACCTGGTCGAAGAGTTCACGAACATGCGTCTTCCGGGCAAGCTGCGCATCGCGCTGGCGTGCTGTCTGAACATGTGCGGCGCGGTGCACTGCTCGGATATTTCGATCCTCGGCATCCACCGCCATCCCCCCAAGATCGATCGCGAGCGGATGTCGAAAATCTGCGAGATCCCGAACCTGATCGCCGCCTGTCCAACCGCTGCGATCCGGCCTACCATGATCGACGGGAAGCAGGGAGTCGAGGTTCTGGAAGAACGCTGCATGTACTGCGCGAACTGCTACACCGTCTGCCCGGCGATGCCTCTGGCAGATGCCGGGGGAGACGGCGTTTCGATCTGGGTGGGCGGCAAGGTTTCCAATGCCCGTACCCAGCCCAGCTTCTCAAAACTGGCAATCCCGTATCTTCCCAACAATCCGCCGCGCTGGCCCGAAGTTGTGAGCGCGGTCCGGAACCTGGTCGAAGTGTGGGCCGCCAACGCGCGACCGTACGAACGCATGGGAGAGTGGATCGACCGGATCGGCTGGCCCCGCTTCTTTGAACTCACCGGCATCGAGTTCAAGAAGGAGCACATCGACGATTTCAGCCACGCAGGATTGACCTTCAAGCGGTCGACTCACCTGCGCTTCTAAGAATGTTTCACATCTCGCCTGGAGGGAAAATCAAATGGCCGAGAGCATTACCCTTGAACAGTTGGCCGAAGCCATCTTCAAGATGGTCAAGCAGAACGCCGGCGTGAAGAAATTCAAGGCGATGGATCTGCAGAAGGCGATGATGGAGATGTATCCCGGCGCGGTCGACAAGCAGATGGTCAAGGACGCCATCCGGACCAACATCGATTCGGGCCGGCTCGTTTACACGTACTTCGGCGGCAGTTACATAGAAGTTCCACATGAGGAAGCCGCCGCGAATCCGCAATAACCGTTCAACGTTCGGACGAAGAACAAGTGGGTCCGGGCTTCAGCCCGGACCCACTTGTTCTCCGGACGACTGGTGATTTTGTCTTGTACTTCCCCCGTCTGATGATAGCCGGCACGAGTGGAGACTGCGGCAAGACGCTCGTGACAATCGGCCTGGCCGCAGCATGGCGGCGCGGCGGGACCGCCGTTGCGCCGTTCAAGAAGGGGCCGGACTACATCGATCCGGCCTGGCTGTCGCTCGCTGCCGGGCGGCCGGCACGCAACCTCGACACCTGGATGATGGGAGCGGACGCGGCTTTCGAGTCCTTCACACGGAATGCCGTATCCGCCGGCGTCAATCTGATCGAAAGCAACCGCGGCTTGCACGACGGCCAGGATGAGCGGGGCACACATTCATCCGCGGCAATGGCCAGGCTGCTCGGAGCTCCGGTCATACTGATTCTCGGCGCGGAGAAGGTCACGCGCACCGCCGCCGCAGTCGCGTTGGGGATGAAGATGCTGGACCCGACGGTCAAGATCATGGGAGTGTTGCTCAATCGCATCGCCACGCCGCGCCAGGAGAAGGTGATGCGCGCCGCCGTGGAAGCAGAGGCGGGTTTGCCGGTCCTGGGCGCGATCCCCCGCATGGATGAGCGCCCGCTGCCGGGGCGCCATCTCGGCCTGGTGACGCCTGAGGAACACGCTCAGGCCGCGAAGGCGGTCGCCATCGCTGCCGACGTGATAGATCGCTCGATCGATGTCCGGCGTCTGCGCCAGATCGCTGACTCGGCCGGTCCTTTGCCACAGCCGCCGAGGCAGGCTCCGCGTCCGCCTTTGTCAGACCGCAGTGTGAGGATTGGGTATTTCAAGAGTCCTGCATTCACGTTCTATTACCCTGAAAACCTGGAAGCCATCGACCACACGGGCGCGGTTCGCGTCGCGGTCGATCCGTTGGAAGACACGGAGTTGCCGCCGCTTGATGCTTTGTATATCGGTGGGGGTTTTCCGGAAACGCATGCCGCTGCGCTGGCCGGCAATGCCTCGTTTCGCCGGTCCGTAGCTGACGCCGCGACGCGAGGGCTTCCGATCTGGGCCGAGTGCGGCGGCCTGATGTTTCTCTCACAATCCATACACTGGCAGGATTCCCGTTATCCGATGGCGGGCTTCCTGCCGGTCGAGGTGTTTCTGGGCCAGAAGCCGGCGGGGCACGGATATCAGGAAATCACCGCGGATCGCCCGAATCCATTCATCAAACCCGGCACGACGCTCCGCGGCCACGAGTTTCACTACTCGAAAGTCGTGGGGGCAGAGAATGTGGAGACAGCGTTTGAAGTGCGGCGCGGAGTCGGCCTGGGCAACGGCCGTGACGGAATCGTTCTGAACCGCACGCTGGCATCATATTTCCATTTACACAGCCTTGCGGCCCCAGACTGGGCCACGTGGCTCCATCACGCCGCTCTTGGTTCTTCTTGCGGCCCTTAGCGGTCCCTTGCGTCTTTTGCGGCGGCTTTTAAAAACCCACCGCAAAGAGGCAAAGAGCGCGAAGGGAAGGTTTCGAAATGGCACTCTTAAAGAAAGACAAAGTAAAGCCGGTCATCCGCAATACTCGCTCCGGTGCTTCGCCGATTGAGACCAGTCCGTTCCGCCCCTACCTGGCGCCGAAGCTTGCGCCCTGCATGGACTCCTGTCCGCAGGGGACGGAGATCCGCCGCGTCCTCATGACCGTTGCGCAGGCGGAAAAATACGAAAAGCCGCAGCAGGAAGCGTTCGCGGAAGCATGGCGCATCGTCACCGAAAAGAATCCGCTGCCCGCGGTCTGCGGCCGCGTCTGCCCCCATCCTTGCGAAGACGCCTGCAACCGCAAGGACAAGGACGGCGCACTCGGAATCAACAGCGTCGAACGCTTCATCGGCGATTGGGGGCTCGCCCACAATCTGGAGCTCTCTCGCGCCGGCAACGAGAGCTATTCCGAGAGGATCGCAGTCATCGGTTCCGGGCCGGCGGGGCTCTCGTGCGCGTATCAGCTGGCGCGGCGCGGTTATGGCGTTACGATCTTTGAAGCGTTTCCAAAACCAGGGGGCATGCTGAGATATGGCATTCCTGCCTACAGGCTGCCGCGGGCTGTGCTCGACGCGGAAATCGACAGGATTCTCAGGCTCGGCGTTGAAATCCGCACCGGCGTGTCGGTAGGGAAGGACGTTCCCTACGAGCAGGTCCGCCGGGAGTATGACGCGGTTTTTGTCGGTATCGGCGCACACCAGGGCGCGCGGCTCGGCTGTCTCGGCGAGGACGCGGAAAACGTCCTGAGCGGGGTGGAATTTCTGCGGCTGGCAAACTCGGGGCAGCCGGTGCGGCTTGGCGAAAGAGTCATCGTGGTCGGAGGTGGGGACACGGCCATCGATGCGGCGCGTGTAGCTCTGCGGCTCGGTGCCAAAGTGACGCTCCTTTACCGGCGCACTCGCATGGAAATGCCCGCGATCCAGGAGGAGATCACAGGCGCCGAGGAAGAGGGAGTCGAGTTCCGGTTTCTCGCCGCGCCGATCGAGGTCCTCAGGCAGGACGGCAAGGCCGTCGGCATCCGATGCCAGGAAATGGAACTGGGCGAGCCGGACGAATCCGGGCGGCGGCGTCCCGTCCCGATCCCCGGAAGAGAGTTCACGGTGGAGGCCGACAGCATCATCGCCGCGATTTCGCAGAAGCCGGATTTCTGGGGGCTGGATTCTCTGTTCGAGAACGGCTGGATCAAGACGGACAGTCAGGGCGCTACTTCTGAAACCAACACATTCGCCGGCGGCGACGCTCTGAGCCTCGGGCTGGTGACGATCGCGCTCTATCAGGGACGGCGCGCGGCAGAGGCGATTCACGCGCGGCTCCGTCACCTGGAGCAGACGGAGGATGCCCGGTTAGAAGTCGTCAAGTCCGACCGGGTCATGCTCCAGTGGTACCAGAACGCTCTGCGCGCCCAGGCGGCAAAACTATCGGCGCAGGAGCGTCTGGACCATCCCTGGGACGAGCCGGTGGCGACACTGTCGGAGGCGGACGCGATTGCAGAGGCGCGACGGTGCATGAGTTGCGGTTCCTGTTTTGACTGCGGCACGTGCTGGAGCTATTGTCAGGATCAGGCAGTCATCAAGCCCGTCACCCCGGGTGAACCGTATCGGTTCAAGCTCGAGTTCTGCAACGGCTGCAAGAAGTGCAAAGAGAATTGCCCCTGCGGCTTCATCGAGATGAAATAAAAGCAGATTCAGAGGTCAGGCAGAGGTCAGAGCTGGAACAGCTATGAGGCGTCGAAGCCGGGTTATAGTCGCTGTTCTCGCGATGATCATCGCCGGTGCCTTGCTGCTCCGGCTGTGCGGCCGCAACTTCCGCCCGCTTCGGGGCGATATCCGCAATATGCAGCAGCGAGCGGATCAAAGCGTTGCTTTCCCGGATTCTGCGCGAGAGGGCGGCGATGCGGCGCGCCTGGCGACCCGAACGTTTCTGGCTTCGTCCGTGCCGAATCTGAGGGACAGCGCAGTCGTACGGCGAATCCTGGCAGAGTGCGATCCTTCGGCGGGCTCATTGTTTGAAGAAGGGATAAGGCTGTTGGACGAAGGCGACCCCGATGCGGCGCGAAATAAGTTTGAGCACCTCATCGAAGCCTACCCTGGCGACAAGACAAAGCCTCTGGCCTCCTGGGCAATCGGGCTTTCCTACTACCTCGCCTATTACCGGGGAGGCGGGGCTCACAATCTTCATCAGGCTGCCAACCAGTTCATTCGTTTCCGGGACGGCTATGAGTCCGACAAAGATCTTGAAGAACTGGTTCAGGCGGCAATGTTCGACATCCCGGTGCTCTCGATTGAATTGATGCGCTCTGCTCCCAGCGAATATGAGAGGACGCACGCGGCGGCGCTGGCGCAATCCACATTGAGCGCATTTCTGGCAAGGTGGCCCGACGACCCTCGGGCTGCGGCTGCTCGCGCCGAGCTTGCTGAAATTCAGTCCTTTATCGACAACACCCGCTGAAATACCCCCGTGGCCATCCAAGATTTTCGCGGGGCGCGGGTCGCTGACCCGCGCTTGGCGGCCGCAGGCCGCCAACTGCGATCCAGGCCGTTCAACCCGATTCTGCCGGGAATCGTTTATACTGGTCTCCGCAAATGTCAAACAACAGGAGCTCAGTCATGCGATTCCGGTCTTGCTTTCTCTCTGCAGTATTCCTGTCTCTGTTCTTCGCGTTCTCCCTTGCAGCGCAGATGCTGCCGGTCGCCACGCCCGAGTCGGTGGGGCTCTCGAGCGTGCGCATCGACCGGCTGAAGGGGCTCTTCAAAGACTACATTGACCGTGGCCAGATGGCGGGCGCGGTGGTCGTTGTGCTTCGCGGCGGCCGCGTCGCCTGCCTCGAACCGATCGGCAGGATGGACGTCGAAAAGAACCTTCCCATGAAGAAGGACACGATCTTCCGCCTCGCATCGATGAGCAAGGCGGTGACGTCGGTTGCGGCGGTCATGTTGATGGAAGAGGGAAAGTTGCGGCTGGCCGATCCGGTTTCCCGTTTTCTGCCTCCCTTCAAGAACACGACTGTCGCCGTTGCGGGGAGCGGAGGTCGAATCGGAGTGATGCCGGCAAGGCGCGAAATCACCGTGCGCGACCTTATGACGCACACCGCCGGCATTTCCTACGGCGACGGCCCCGCGGGCGATCAATACAAAGCTGCCGGCATCCAGGGCTGGTATCTCTCGGATAAGCAGGAACCGATCGTGCCTCTCATGGAGCGTCTCGCCGGGCTTCCTTTCGATGCTCAGCCGGGTGAACGCTGGGTCTACGGATACAATACCGACATCCTCGGTGCCGTGATCGAACAGGCTTCGGGGATGACACTCGACCGGTTCTTCGTGACGCGCATCTTTGAGCCGCTCAAGATGGCGGACAGCTATTTCTATCTGCCTCAGGGAAAGCGTGACCGGTTGGCTACCGTGTACGGACTGGGGCAGGACGGTAAAATCGCCCGAGCACCTGAAGGGGGCACGGGCCAGGGCAATTACATGGACGGGCCGCGTGTCTGCTTTTCGGGCGGGGCAGGCCTGGTCTCGACCGCCACCGATTACGCGCGGTTCCTGCAGATGCTGCTGAACGGCGGCGAACTCGAAGGGGTCAGGATTCTCAGCCCGAAGTCTGTTGAGATGATGGTCTCAAACCACGCCGGTTTGCTGTACCAGAACGGGGATCGCGGGTTTGGGCTGGGATTCGAGATCATAACCGACCTGGGCCGCGCCGCTCATCCGGGCTCGGTCGGCCAGTACAGCTGGGGAAGCGCCTACTACTCGCGCTTCTTCGTTGATCGGGAAGAGCAGATTGTTGCGTTGTTCCTGACGCAGTTGATCCCGGCTCGCGATCTTGATCTGAACGACCGGTTCTCGTACCTGGTCTATCAGGCGGTCATCGGCCCTGTCCCGCAATCGGTTCGATAGGAAATCAGAATCCAGAAGCCAGAAGACCAGAGGTCGGATCCAGTCCGATGTTCTGGCTTCCGGCTTCTTGTTTCTGGCTTCTTGTTCCTAGGAGATTATCTTCTGCAGCTTGGGAACTGGAGGATGATCAGGAACCGCGTTGGCCATGAGCAGGAGAAAATCGCTGGTCGTCACAACCCCGACCACCCGGTAACCGCTGTCCACAACGGGCAGGCATCCGACGCGATCGTGCAGTATTTTCCTTGCCGCCGCGCCCAGGCTCATGTCGGGTGTTCCGGTGACGACATCCCGGGCCATGACGGTGTGCACCCGCCGCTCCAGGGTCGCTCGATCGGAGTTGTTCTCCGAGATGGTTCCGAGTCTGGGGCTGAGATGATAGCGGATATCCCGGTCGGTGAGAATGCCGACCAGCGCGCCCTCATCGTTCACGACCATCAAATGCCGGATCCCCCGGTTCGTGCACAAGTCGAGCGCAGCCTTGAGGGGTTCGTCCATGCCGATCGAGATCACGTCGGTTTTCATGATCAGGGAAAGGGTCATGCCGGCAGGATCGATCTGACGAATCACGCCGGCTTTCCCCATAGCTGCTGCTTCTGCCATAATATCAAGCTCCTGCCGCGTTTGCCGCCCGGCCATGGCCTGTCCGGCATGCTTTTCTTATCGTCCGGCCTTGCCCGCTTCTGTCCAAATTAATCCGGTCCGGCCTCACTCGCGCCTATCTAACCAACATTCGGGGAGTCTGTTATTTTTAATGCTGGACTATGCCGGAACAAGAGGGTGTGCGAGCGGTGTTGGCCTCGATTTACGGAATGGTGCAGCGCCAGGCGTCGCTGCTCAGCTTCGTCGAGGCCTTCCGCGTGGTGGGTATTCTGTTCCTCTGCTGTACCGCCTTGGTCCTGTTCATGCACAAGTCGAAGCACGAAGCCGGCGGCCGACGGCCCGCGGCGGAGGTAGGCTGACGGCTCTGATGGCTGGCAGTCGGAACAATCTGGATGCCGTTCGCGTATATCCAGATAGATTTGACCGAGAAATCGGGTGCGGCAGATAATTAGTCTACTACGTCGGCGGCTTTGACCCGAAAGTCGAGCCGTCAGTTCGGCCGACTGAGTTATCAGGCTCGACCGGCTGAGCAGCAGTTACAAATTCCGCACGGGAACTCAGGATAGGTTGATCAAGAGCTCGCGCAAGCAGGTCGGCCTTGCCTAGGTTTCTGTCTGCTCACTCCCGGAGGTGGTATGTCACTCTTGAGAATACGCCAATCGATTATCTCCAGTCTGATGCGCTATGGGGCAGCGGTCCTATCCAGTGCTCTGGCATTGGCGATCGTATTGGCGTTCGATGACCTCTCGGTCGAACCGAACACTCTCATGCCGTACATCGGGGCTGTGATGTTCAGTTCGTGGTACGGAGGGCTCGGACCGGGATTGCTGGCTGCACTCCTCACAGGCGTCTCCTGCGTCCACTTTTCGCTCGCTCCTGCCTACTCGATTGCCATCAAGGATGCGACCTCGGCCGCGCGCCTGGCGGAGTTTCTGTCGGTCGCGCTGTTGATCTGTCTTCTGAACGCGTCCCGGCGCGCTGCTCAGCAGCGGGCTGAGATCGCCCGGACTGCTGCCGAAACGGCGAACAGCACCAAGGACCATTTTCTGGCCATGATTTCACATGAATTGCGGACTCCGATCAATTCCATTCTTGGATGGGCGCCCCTGATCCGCGCCGGCAAAATCAGCGACGCTGAGTCGGTCCACGGCCTCGAGGTGATCGAACGCAACGCCCGTGTGCAAGCACAAATGATCGAGGAACTTCTCGATGTGACGAGGATTGTCACCGGCAAACTGCAGATCCAGACCAGACAGGTGGATCTCAAGGTCGTCGTGGAATCTGCAGTCGACATGCTCCGTCCTGCGGCTCAAGGGAAGGGCGTTCAGCTGCAGGTTTCGTTCGGTTCGTTGGACGGATATGTTCGCGGCGATCCGGACCGTTTGCAGCAAGTGGTCTGGAACCTTCTGTCGAACGCGATCAAATTCACTCCCCGTGAAGGACAAGTCACTGTCCAGCTGGACCGGGTGGATCATCAGTTTCAGATTACGGTCAGGGACACAGGCGCGGGAGTCAATCCCGAATTCTTGCCTCACGTCTTCGAAAGATTCAGCCAGGCGGAGCCTGCCGCCGGACCCTCGCAGGGCTTGGGCCTGGGACTTGCGATTGTGCAGCACGTAGTCGGCTTACACGGCGGCACAGTTCGGGCCGAGAGTCCCGGGCTGGGGGGTGGCTCGATCTTCATCGTCATGCTTCCGGCCTGGGCCGCTCCCAAGAGGCTGGAGCCCCGAATGCAGGTGCAATATGAGGGTAGGATCGAGCCACCGCGAGCCGCGAACACATACCCCCCTAGCTGCTGAATACACCGCCGCTGCCGTTTGGACCACGGAACGCGCAAAGACTGTCCGAGTTCATGTCAGGCAGGGCTTCAGACTTCCAACCCGATCGACCGCATCAGCTCGAGCGCGTTGCTTTTCCTGACTACTCCCGGCCGAAGGACGTAATCGAACAGGATCTTTCCGTTTTCGATTTGATCCTCGAAATGCACATTCTCCGTTCGCGGCACCAGGTCTTCCGCGATCTTGCTTAGCGCGAGGTCGTGAGTGGTCAGCAGTCCGATCGCTCCGCGGCGCAGGAAACCTTTGACCACGGCATCGGCTCCGATTCTCCGGTCATGGGAGTTGGTGCCCTGAAGCAGCTCGTCGATCAGAAACAGGAGCGGTGCCGGCCCATCCGCCAGATCAACCAGTTTGCGGAGCCGTTTGATCTCGGCATAAAAGCGGGAACTCCCCTCCTGCAGAGAGTCCTGTGTGCGGATGGACGCGCCGACAACAAGCGGGGAAATGCGGAGCCTGCGCGCGCACACCGGCGCTCCCGCCAAAGCCAGCACGGCGTTCGTCCCGACGGTTCGGAGCAGCGTACTCTTTCCGGACATGTTGGACCCGCTAACCACCAGCGCGCGCAGCTCGCGCCCGAGCCGAATGGTGTTGGGCACGCACGTGTTTTCGTCCATGAGTGGATGCCGCAACTCCTCGCCGCAAAAACAGGGCGAATCGTCGCACATCTCGGGAAAGGGATTATCCGGATGCTCATAGGCGTATCCCGCCAGCGAGGACAGCGCCTCGAGTTCGGCCACTGCGGAGAGCCAGCCCTCGATTGCAGGACCCGTCC
>Ga0335070_10007389_pt1 | contig 12883 bp, 13 predicted proteins | sample Lox_Sample_13_FD_206722 | JGI IMG/M metagenome (GOLD analysis project Ga0335070, IMG submission 206722) | Soil microbial communities from Loxahatchee National Wildlife Refuge, Florida, United States - Lox_Sample_1.3 | ecosystem: Environmental > Terrestrial > Soil > Wetlands | place: USA...
CGGCTCGACGACGGCACGGCGTCCGCGCTGCACCATCAGGTACGGAAACGCGAGATCGTGGCCGAACCGCGGGTCGACGTCGACGTAGTCGTCCCGGCGTACGGCGTAGATGGGGCCGACTCCGGCCGTGATCGACGCGAACAAAGACTCGTTTCGCCGCAGCCACGACTCGAAGCGCGAGTACAGCCCCTCGTGGTTCGTGCCGTCGGCCGGCTCGTAGAAATGGCCGCCACACACGTACGCGACGTCAGGGTCGGCGAAGTTCCACACGAGCTTGCGGAGCGCGTCCTGCCTCCAGAAGGCGTTCGCGTCGGAGAACGCCAGAATCTCGCCGCCGCTGGAGCGCACCGCCGCGTTCTGCGCAGCCACCTTGCCTCCGCGTCCGAGGCGAAGGAGCCGGACCTGCGGCTCGGTCGCCGCAACCGCTGCGGCACGCTCGTCCGTCCCGTCGGTCGAGCCGTCGGACGCGACGACGATCTCGAGCTTCTCGGCCGGATAGTCGAGCGTGAGCAGATTCTCGAGCCGCCGCTCGATGACGGTCTCCTCGTCGTGCGCCGCGACGATCACCGTGACGGTCGGCTCGACCGGCGCTTTGCGGACAGGGCGACTCCGCGCGCGCGCCAACGCTGCGGCGGCGAGCGGGTAGCCGACATGCGTCCAGCCGAGCGCTCCGAGCGAGCTCCAGAAGAGCGCCTTCCTCAGCACGCCTCCATCGTAGAGCCGCTCGCTGCTCGCCTCGGCCGCCGCGCCGCTATAGGCTCGCGCGGTGCGGATCACCGCGGCCGTTCTCCCCGAGCTTCACGCCGAGTTCGTCGTCGAGGACGTCGAGCTCGAGGAGCCGCGCGCCGGCGAGGCGGTCGTCCGCGTCGTCGCGTGCGGCGTCTGCCACACGGACGACATCACGCGGCACGGCGACCTGCCGTTCCCCGCGCCGGGCGTGCTCGGGCACGAGGGCGCCGGCGTCGTCGAGGCCGTCGGCGCGGGAGTGACGAACGTCGCGCCGGGCGACCACGTCGTGATCGGCTGGCCGTTCTGCGGCGAATGCCGCAACTGCGCAGACGGGCAGCCGCGCTACTGCCTGCAGCTCGGGCCGCTCGTCGCGGGCGGCGGCCGGCTCGACGGATCGACCGCGCTCGCGCGGACGGACGGGTCGAGCCTGCACAGCCACTTCTTCGGGCAGTCGGCGTTCGCGACGCACGCGCTCGTGCGCGCGAACGCGCTCGTGCCGGTTGCGCCCGACCTGCCGCTCGAGCTGCTCGGCCCGCTCGCGTGCGGGATCGGAACGGGCGCCGGCGCGATCCTGAACGTCCTGCGCCCCGGGCTCGGGACGAGCGTCGTCGTCTTCGGCGTCGGCTCCGTCGGCCTCGCGGCGGTGATGGCCGCGCAGTGCACCGGCGCGACGACGATCGTCGCCGTCGACCTCCAGCCCTCGCGGCTCGAGCTCGCGCGCGAGCTCGGCGCGACGCACGCCGTCGACGCCCGCGAGGACCCGGTCGCCGCGGTGAAGGAGATCTGCGGCGGCCTCGCCGACTTCAGCCTCGAGTGCACGGGCAACGTCGACGTGCTCCGACTCGCGGCCGACTCGGTCGGCATGCGCGGCACGTGCGCGGTGATCGGCGGCGCGCCGGCCCAGGCCTCGTTCACGCTCGACCATCTGACGACGCTCTGGGGCAAGCGGATCGTCGGCATCCTCGGCGGCGAGGGCCAGAGCACGCAGCTCATCGGCGGCCTGATCGACCTCTACCGCCAGGGCCGCTTCCCGTTCGACCGGCTCGTGACGACCTTCCCGCTCGCGGACATCAACGACGCGTTCGCCGCCGCGCACGACGGCGCCGTCGTCAAGCCCGTGCTCTCGATGGCGTAGCTAGCAGAACACCGCGAGCGTGAAGTCGTCGAGGGCCGTGGGACTGCCGCCGGAGTCGTACGTCTGCACGGTCACGGTGTTGCCGCCCGACGGCTTCGCCGTCGCTGTGCCCTGCTCGAGGTTGTTGCCGCCCGGGATCGCGAGCACCGCGCAGTGGCTGACGTCCTGGTTGAAGGTGACGGTGTAGAGGCCCACGCCGTTCGAGCTGCGTCCGGGATTCCCGCTCGTGCCGCTCGACGGGCCGTAGACCAGGCCGCTCGAGCTGTTGCCCGGCTTCACGTTCGCGAAGAGCTTCGTCGCCGAGTCGCCCTTCGGGCCCGCGGGGCCCGGTAGCCCCTGCGCGCCGGGTGGCCCGGCGGGGACGGAGCCCGGCGCGAAGTTCGATGCGACGAGCGAGTGCGGCTTCACCTTCGCGCCGACGACGGCGCCGTTCTGAAGCTGCTTCGTCCCGACGCTGTTGGCCGGCAGCACCACGGCCGCGTAGCCGGTCCCGCCGAGCGAGACGGCCAGCGCGAGGCAGGCGACGACGAGTGCAGGGGAAGGTCGGCGGTGGGGGCGCATCGTGACTCCTTCGTTCGCGTTGGCTCGAACCGCCGCAGGTGCTATCCAGCGAGGATGGTACGCTCCCGCGCGCTGCGGAACAGCCGATGGAAGCCAAGTCGTTCCATTCCGAGCTTCGCTCGTGGCTCGCGAGCCCGCTGCTCGTCGCGGTCGTCGCGGCGCTGCTCGGGAGCCTGCTGATCCCGTCGATCACGCGGAAGTGGCAGAACCACCAGAAGGCGCTCGAGATCCAGACCGGGCTCGTCTCCGACATGAGCCAGTCCGTGTCGAGCGCGGTCGCGAACAGCCGCTTCATCGCGGCCGGCCTCGTCGCCCGGCCGTCGTCGCAGCAGGCGTGGAACGACCTCTACCGCGACTGGACGACGTCGGGCGCGTCGATCGGCGCGCGGATCCGCGCGTACTTCGGCCCGAAGGTCGCGAACGACTGGCAGGCGTACACGTACGCGCTCACCGACTACGTCGGGCTCAGCGTGCCGAGCGGCGACCGTCGGTCGCAGGTCGAGGAGATCTACGCGTACCGCAACCAGCTCGGCGGCGCGAAGCTCACGCGGCCGCAGTGGCTGACGCTCGCGCAGAGCCCGTCGAGCGGCGACTTCCAGACCGCGTACGCGAAGCTCGGGCGTGCGCTCCTCGCGCGACAGGACGAGCTCGTGCAGCAGGTCCTGAGCTCGCACGTCTCCGGGTTCTAGGACGCGGCCCGCAGCGGCCGCCGCGCGCCCTGCGGAAGGCGCGCGGCTTCGGCCGCTGCGGCGATGAACGCCTCCGCGAGCGCGGTGGGGGCGCGGTCGCGGTGGCGGGCGAGTGCCACGACGCGCGGTGGCACGTACGACTCGAGCTCGATCGCGACGAGGTCCGGCGCCGACTCCGCGACGAACGCGGGCACGAGCGCGGGGCCGAGCCCCGCCTCGACGAACGCCGGGATCGACGACGCGCTCTCGAACCGGCGCGCGACCTCGAGCGGGCGGCCGCCGCCCGCGCTGATCGCGGCCTCGAGCGCGTCCTGCGCGCGCGACGCCTCGAGCGTCAGCACCGGCGTCGCGGTGAGCTCGTCCAGCGTGACGGCCGACAGTCCCGCGAGCGGGTCGGTGGGGCGGACGAGGAGCACATACGGCTCGCGGTAGATCGGCGTCCCCACGAATGGGCCCTCAGGCAGTGGCAGCGTCGCGAACGCGAGCTCGAGCTTTCCGCGCTCCACGAGCTCGAGCAGCGCCGCCGAGTCCGTGCCCTCCTGGAGCACGACGCGGGAGCTGCGCTGCCCGGGCAGCAGGCGGAGGATCGCGGCGACGAGCGACGGCGGGACCGTCGCGAGCGTTCCGACGTGCAGCGCCGCGGAGCCGACGGAGCGGACGGCCGCGACGTCGGCCTGCGCCGCGTCGAGCCGTGCCGTGATCGCCGTCGCGTGGCGCAGCAGGATCTCCCCCTCGTCCGTCAGCTGGAGTGGGCGTGAGCCGCGCGTCCGGACGAAGAGCCGTGCCCCGATCAGCCGCTCGAGGGCGAGCACCTGCCCGCTCACGGCCGGCTGCGTGTACCCGAGCCGGACCGCCGCGGCGCTGAACGACCGTTCCGCGGCGACCGCCTGCAGGGCGTTGAGATGTCGCAGCTCGACGCCGTGCCAGTTCGGCATGGAACTCCGGGACGGGACGCCTCCGCCTGCCATCGCCAGCTGAGACGCAGGCTCGGCCGCCCGGTAAGTGCGATCAACCGAAGAGGAAATCAGTTGGCGGGAGCGGATCCGCCGTTCTGGACCTCGAGGAACTGGAGCACGGCATCCGAGGTCTTCACCGCCTGCTCCGGAACGAGGCGGTAGAGCACGTAATACCCCTGGCGGCGGCCCTCGACCAGACCCGCCTGCGTCAACTGCCGGAGGTGCTTCGAGACCGCGCTGTCCGAGATCGAGAGGAGCTGCGCGAGCTCGCGCGTCGATCGGGAGCGGGCCGCGACGAGACGGAGCATCGTCAGCCGCGTCGGGTCGGCGATCGCGGCGAGCCCCTGCACGAGCCCGAGCGCCGGCGACGCGACGCGGCCGCCCGCGCCCGGCGGCGGCACGACGAGCCCGAAGCCGTGCTCCGGCGCCCACAGCGTGAAGACGTGCGGCGCGACGAAGAGGCTCATCACGAGCGGCAGCGTCTTCCCTTCCGGGAAGTCCTCCGCGAGCTCGCTCGGGAAGTTCGGCGTGATGCGCAGGCCGTCCTCGCCGACGCGCACGCGCGTGCTGCTGCGCGCGAAGAACGAGCCGAGCCCGCTGCCCGCGATCTCGAGCTCCGCGTCGGCGCGCATCAGCTCGAGCTGCGGCGAGATCGTCTGCCACTCGTCCTCGAACGCGTAGCGCCAGTAGTCCGCGAGCAGCGCGCGGAACCGCTGCGCGACGCCGACCGCGTCGCGGTCGAGCTCGTCGAGGACGCGCTGCCGCGCCTTCGCGCGCGACGTCTGCTTCGGCACGCACGTCTCCGGCGCGATCTCCGCGAGGCTCCACGCGAGCTTCGCGTCGTCCTCGCCGATCGCGCGCAGCGCCGTCGGCGCGTCACCGCGCGCGTCGCCCTCGGGGAAGAGCAGCTCGCCCGGGATCGGCGGGCCGAAGAGGCAGCGGAGCTCCGCGAGCTCGTCGCGGAACGCGAGCGGGAGCCGCTGCCGCATCCGCTGGACGAAGGCCTGGTGGCGGAGGTGGTGGCCGGGCTCGCTGAGGACGTGCAGGCTCAGGTACAGCTCGGTGAGCGGGTATGTCGCCAGCGTCACCGGCGGCGGCTGCTCGTACGGAAATCTGATCCGCAGCGCCATTCCCGAGTTTTACAGGGTGCCGAGGCGGTTGCGAAACCCCCGGGGACGGGATCCGCCCCCGGGGGTCTCCTCGAGTCAGGAGCGGGCTACTTCCACTTCCAGTCCTCGATGTTCCAGGCGAAGCCGACGAGGGACGGGTTGTTCTTCATCCCCTGGATCGCCGACTTGTAGATCAGCGGGTTCGGACGCGAGTACATCGGGATGGACGGGACGTCCTTCGCCATCAGCGCGTCGGCCTGCGCGAACTCGGCCGCCCGCTTCGTCGGGTCGAGCTCCGACTGGCTCGCCTGCATCAGCGCGGTCGCCTTGCGGTTGCAGTAGTTGAGGTAGTTCTGCAGCCCGCCGCAGCTCCACGTCGTCACGAAGCCGGCGGGATCGGGCGACGTGATCCACGCGAAGTTCGCGAGGTCGTAGTTCGACGACGGGATGCCCGTCGGGCCGAAGACGACGTTCGCCGGCAGCGACGCGTCGTCGATCTCGATCCCGATCGACTTCATCTCCGCCTTGATGATCGCCTCCTGCGTCGTGCGCGTCGCGTTGCTCGCGGTCCACGTGAACCGGAACTTCGCCGGGTAGCCGTCGCAGGTCCAGATCGCCGAGTTGCTCTGCGACGCCGAGCTCGGCCCGCCGGTGCAGTGCTTCTTCAACAGCGCGATCGACTTCGCCGGGTTGAAGTTCCACTGCGCGAAGTCGGGCTTGTACGCCGCGTCGGTCTGGTAGTAGAGCAGGCTGTTCAGCGGCTGGACGTTGCCGACCAGGCTGCCGTAGACGGTCCTGATGATCGCGCCGCGGTCGATCCCCATCATGATCGCCTGCCGCATCCACGGGGACCGGAGCAGCGGCTGCCCCTTCGGCCCGAACTGGATGTCGATGTGCTCCTGGTAGAGGCCCGGCACGACGCTGAACGTGACGCCGCTCTGGCCCTTCAACGGCGCGAGGTTCGAGCCGAAGGTCGGGTTGATCGCGTCGACCTCGCCGCCGCGCATCGCCTGGACCTCGGTGTTCGTGTCGGTGATGATCCGGAAGTCGACCTCCTTCAGGCCCGGCTTCTTGCCGTACCACATCGGATTCGACTTCAGGGTCAGGCCCTGCCCCTTCGTGTAGTTCGTGAGGATGAACGGGCCGTCCGAGATCGGCTTCCCGTCGTTCCCGCACACGCAGTTGGCCCAGATCGTGTTGAAGGTCGTGCCCGCGAGCGCGGTCGCCGGGTACACGGTGCCGAACAGGTCGCGCCAGTCCGCGTACGGCTGCTTCCACTTGAACGTGATCTGCTTCTGGCCCTGGTGCGTGTAGCCCGTGATCTGGTCGTAGCCGTCGCGCGTGACGACGTCGCTCTGCGGGTTCACGAACTGCTGCCACGTATAGGCGAAGTCCTTGTACGTGACCGGCACCTTCCTGCCGCCCCAGTTCCAGTTCGCGTCGGGGCGGATCGTGAACGAGAGCGTCGTCTTCGTCGCGGTCGCGTTGCTGACGAGATCCATCACGTGCTGGAGCTTGTCCGTGATGTTGAACGCGCCGCGGATCACCGGGGTGTTCCCGGTCGCGGCCGCCCAGAACTGGTTGCAGCAGGTCAGCGCGGCGTTGAAGCCGTCGATGTCCTGCTCCATGCCGAAGACGAGCACGTCCTTCGCCTTGCGTGCGGACGCGGTCGCCGGGACGCGCGACCACGACTCGGCGAACGGAGCCGCCGCCGGCGTCGTCGCGTGCCGTGCGCTTGCGGTCGCGGACGATGCGCCGAGCATCGTCAGCGCGACCGCCGCTGCTCCTGCAAGCAGCAACAGACGTCTGTGCATCATCGATTCCTCCGTAGGGTCGGATGACGCGGTTTATGACGCCGGAGGATGCGATTAGTTCTGCTTATTACGAGAGATCGTAGGGCTAGTGCGCGGGGCGATAGCCGAGACGCTCAAGCAACGACTAGCGTCGGTCGAAGTAACGACGAAGAACCCTCCGTTGCAGCCGGCGTGCGTCCCGAAGCGTGCGCCGGTTGCGATCCGTCACGAGAGAGCAGGCGCATGCTGGTCTACGTCACACGACGGTTTCTCTACAGCATTCCCGTCCTCGTCGCGTCGACGTTCCTCAGCTTCGTCTTCATCTCGCTCGCCGGCGACCCGACGGCGCGGCTGCGCCAGAACCCGAACTACTCGCCGCAGACGATGCGGCTGCTCGAGCACCGCTACCACCTCGACCAGTCGATCCCGGTTCGCTACTGGTACTGGGTGCAGGACGTCTTCACGCACAGGCTCGGCGACTCGCTGAACACGCTGCAGCCGATCTGGCCCGACCTGACGCGCACGCTCGGCCACACCGCGCAGGTGATCATCCTCTCGGAGGCGCTCGCGCTCACGCTCGGGCTCGGCGTCGGGATCTACTCCGCGGTGCGCCAGTACTCGGTCTTCGACTACACGTTCACGACGTTCAGCTTCATCGGGTTCGCGATCCCGACGTTCTGGCTCGCGCTGCTGCTCCAGATCATCTTCGTCGACGTCTATCTCAAGTGGGACGTCCGGATCTTCTACACGTCCGGCCTGAACAGCCCGCACGAGGGGACGTGGTCGGTCGACCGGCTCCAGCACATCGCGCTCCCGGCGATCACGCTCTGCATCATCAGCTTCGCGCTCTACAGCCGGTTCATGCGCGCGTCGATGCTCGACGTGATCAACAGCGACTACGTGCGGACCGCGCGCGCGAAGGGGATGACGGAGCGGCGCGTCATCGTCCGGCACGTGATGCGGAACGCGCTGATCCCGGTGGTGACCGTCGCGGCGCTGAACCTCGGCGCACTGCTCGGCGGGGCGATCGTCACGGAGACGGTCTTCTCGCTCGACGGGATCGGCTTCTACTTCATCCAGAAGCTCGGCCAGCTCGACCTCTACGCTGTGATGGCCTACCTGCTCGTCACGTCCGTGATCATCATCGTCTTCAACCTGATCGCGGACGTCGCCTACGGCTTCCTCGATCCGCGGATCCGCGCCGGCGGGTGACCGTCCGCCCGGCCCCGTACCCTCGGGGCATGGCCAAACCGCTCGAGGAGTGGTCGGTCGAGGAGCTTCGCGCGGAGCTCGGGAGGATCGGCGACGAGCTCGCCCGCCGTGCCGTCACGCCCGCGAAGAGGCAGAAGGTCGACGTCGCCCGCGCCTGCGAGGGCTGGGTGCGCGGCTTCGCCTGGGACGAGACCTTCACCGAGGCGATGGTCGCCGACGAGCTCGCCGTGCTCGAGCGGAAGACCGGCCAGGAGCTCGGCCCGCTCGACCGCGAGCGGCTCTTCCAGCTCTGGCACGGGCTGCGCGCCGAGCGGTTTCCCGCCGCGGCCTAGCGGATCGCCGCGCGGATCTCGAGCGCCGTGCCCTCGTGGCGGACGCTCATGTTCCTGGTGACGCGGCGGAGGAGGGAGAGGGCGGCGCTGTTCGTGCTGTCGACGGTCGCGGTGATCGACGCGATCCCGGCGGCGCGGGCATCCCGGAGCAGCGCGGTCGCGAGCGTCGTCCCGATCCGCTCGCCCTGGTGGCTGTCGGCCACGGCGAACGCGATCTCGGCGCTGTCGCCGTCGCGGACGAAGCGCGCGATGCCGGCGGGGCGCGGGTCGCCGTCGACGTAGGCGACGACGGCGTGGCGGCGGCAGTCCTCCGCGGCGAGCTGCTCGAGCTCGGAGGCGGTGAGGCGCGGCTTCGCGCCGAGGAACCGCGTCCGGCGGGAGGCGTCGCCGAGCCGCTCGAAGAGGTCGGCGACGGTGGCGGTGTCGCCGTTCCGGAGCGGGCTGAGCCGGAGCGTGGGCCCGAAGAGCCCTGTCCTGACGATGGTCGTGTGCATGGTTGGTTTTTCCAACCTACATGGGTCAGTTGGAAAAGTCAACCCACTTGTGCAAGACTGAGATCATGCGTACGCCGGCCCCACGCCCCTGCCCCGTCGCCGACGCGTTGACGGTGATCGGGGAGAAGTGGTCGCTCCTCGTGATCCGGGAGCTCGCGTTCGGGAACCACCGCTTCGAGGCGATCGCCCGGAACACCGGCGCCCCGCGCGACGTCCTCACGGCCCGGCTCCGCAGCCTCGAGTCGGCCGGCGTCGTCGAGAAGCGCCGGTACCAGGAGCGGCCGCCGCGGTTCGAGTATCACCTGACGCAGGCCGGCCGCGAGCTGCGTCCGGTCCTGCTCGGTCTCGGCCAGTGGGGCGAGCGCTGGGCGCCGCACGGCGAGAGCCGCGCGCCGATCTCGTACACCCACGAGTGCGGGCACGCGCTCGAGATCGCGCACACGTGCCGCGCCTGCGGCGGCGACGTGCGCGGCGGGCGCGACCTGACGCCGCACTTCGCCGAGGGCTGGGGCCCGGGCGGCGCGGTCGAGACCGACGAAGCCGCGTAGAGTCGCGCCGTGATCCGGGTGCGCTTCGCGCCGAGCCCGACGGGCTCGCTGCATCTCGGCGGCGCACTGAGCGCCGTCGCGAACCGCCGTTTCGCGGACGCGAACGACGGCACGCTCCTGCTCCGGATCGACGACACGGACGAGGCGCGCAACGTCCCCGGCGGCGCGGAGGCGATCGTCGCCGACCTCGAGTGGCTCGGCGTCCGCTGGGACGAGGGCCCGGTCCGGCAGAGCGAGCGCTTCGTCCGCCATCGCGAGGCGGCGCACCTGATCGGCGAGCCGGACGACGAGGGCGCGCTGCGGTACGGCCACACGACGCTCCTCCGCCCCGACGGGACGCCGACGTATCAGCTCGCGAGCGCAGTCGACGACGTCGACTTCGGGATCACGCACGTGATCCGCGGGTCGGACCATCGCGCGAACGCGGAGATCCAGGCGGAGCTGATCAGCGCGCTCGGCGCCGAGCCGCCGGAGTACGTCCACCACGGGCTGCTCCTCGGCGAGGACGGCACGAAGCTCTCGAAGCGGCACGGCGCATCGTCGCTCGCCGACCTTCGCGACGCGGGGATCCCGCCGGAGGCGGTACGCACGTACCTCGAGGAGCTCGGGCTCCCGAAGCACGACGTCCATCTCGACCTGCCGCGGCTGCGCCGGCTCTCGATCGAGGCGCTCGCCGCGCTCCCCGACGACGAGCTCGCGGCGCGCGTCGGCGTGCCGGTGTCGGTCGCGCCGGTGCTGCGCGGCGCGCGCGACCTCGCCGAGGCGCGCGAGTACGCGGCGATCGTCCTCGAGCCGGAGCACGTCGACGTCGACGCGCCGGAGACGCTCGCGCGCTTCCGCGAGCTCGTCGAGAGCGGCGTCGACGCGAAGGGGATCGTGCGCGAGCTGAAGGCGGTCGGCGGCGACCTGAAGGCGGTGCGCCTCGCGCTGACCGGCCGCGAGCGCGGGCCCGAGCTCGCCGCGGTGATCGCCTCGCTGCCGCCGGACGAGCTGCTCCGCCGCACCGTAGGCTAGTGCTAGAACCGTGCGCCTCTACAACACGCTGACGCGGCAGGTCGAAGAGCTGCCGGAGCCGCCGGCGCGGATCCGCATGTACTTCTGCGGCCCGACGGTCTACCAGCGCGCGCACATCGGCAACGCGCGCCCGTTCGTCGTCGGGATGTGGCTGCGCGCGTGGCTCCGCCGGCGCGGCTACGACGCGACGCTCGTCCACAACATCACCGACGTGAACGACAAGATCTACGACGCCGCCCCCGGCGCGAGCGCGCAGCTCGCCGCCGACGCGACCGCGTGGTACCTCGAGGACACCGGCGACCTCGGCCTCGGGATGCCCGATCTCCTGCCGCTGGCGACCGAGGCGGTGGAGCCGGACATCGTCCCGTTCATCGAGCAGCTCGTCGCGTCCGGGCACGCGTATCCGGTCGACGGCGACGTCTACTTCAGCGTCGCGACCGACCCGGGCTACGGGCGCCTGTCGGGCCAGAAGCCCGACCAGGTCGAGGAGCAGGAGCCGAACCCGCGCAAGCGCGACCCGCGCGACTTCGCGCTCTGGAAGGCGACGAAGCCGGGCGAGGACACCTCGTGGGAGTCGCCGTGGGGGCGGGGCCGGCCGGGCTGGCACATCGAGTGCTCGGCGATGGCGGAGGCCGCGTTCGGGCCGGCGTTCGAGATCCACGGCGGCGGGCTCGACCTCGTCTTCCCGCACCACGAGAACGAGCTCGCCCAGTCGAGCGCGCTCGGCCACGAGTTCGCGAAGCTCTGGATGCACAACGGGATGCTCGAGTTCTCCGGCGAGAAGATGTCGAAGTCGCTCGGCAACGACGTCTCGCTCCGCAACGTGCTCGACACCTGGGGGCGCGAGGTCGTGCTCCTGTTCTTTCTCTCGGGGCACTGGCGGAGCCCGATCGACTTCGACGACGAGACGCTGGCGCAGGCGAAGGCGCAGTGGACGACGCTCGCGAACGCGCTGCTGCAGCCGGGGGAGTCGACCGCTGTCGCGGTCGACGAGTGGGCTCGCCTCGAGGCGATCCTGGACGACGACTTCAACACGCCCGGGGCGCTCGCGCTGATGCACGAGTGGCGCCGCGCGGGCCGGCTCGCGGAGCTCGGCGAGGCGCTCGCGCTGTTCGGGCTGACGGCGATGCGCGTCGAGGCTCCGGACGAGGTCGTCGCGCTCGCCGAGCAGCGGCGGGCGGCGCGCGCCGCGAAGGACTTCGTAGAGGCCGACCGGCTCCGTGACGAGATCGCCGGGCTCGGCTGGCAGGTGCGCGACGTCGACGACGGCTTCCAGCTCGTCCCGGCGTGACCCGCGAGCAGGTCTACGGCCGGCGGCCGGTCCGCGAGGCGCTCCGCGGGCAGCGGGAGGTGCTCGAGCTCTGGGCGACCGAGCGGGCCGTCAAGTCCGAGGCCTGGCTCCGCGACCTCGAGAAGCCGCGCGTCCAGGTGAAGCTCGACCGCGACCTGAGCGAGGCGGCGGGCACGCGCGACCACCAGGGCGTCCTCGCCTGGTGCGAGCCGTACCGCTACGCCGACGCGTACGAGCTCGCGAAGGTCGAGCGGCCGCTCCTCGCGTGCCTCGACCAGGTCAGCGACCCGCGGAACCTCGGCGCCGTCTGCCGGAGCGCGGAGGGCGCCGGCGCGACCGGCGTCGTCGTCCCGGCGCACGGCTCGGCGCGCATCACGCCGGCGGTGTGCCGCGCGTCGGCCGGCGCCGTCGAGCATCTGCCGGTCGCGGTCGTGACGAACCTCGCGCGCTACCTCGCCGAGATCAAGGGCGGCGACCTCTGGGTCGCGGCCGCGGCCGGCGAGTCCGGGACGCCGATGTGGGAGGCCGACCTCTCCGGCGGGCTCGCGTTCGTCTTCGGCGCGGAGGGGAAGGGGCTGCGCCCGCTCGTCCGGCGTACCTGCGACCTCGCCGTCTCGATCCCGCAGCTCGGCCGCGTCGAGTCGCTGAACGTCAGCGTCGCCGCGGCCGTCCTCCTCTACGAGGCGCGGCGCCAGCGCGACCGTGGCTGAGCCGACCCTCTACCTCTTCGACGGGTTCAACCTGCTCCACGCCGGCGGCTACGGCTCGCCCGAGGAGCTGCGCGACGTCCTCGCGAGCTGGGTCGCCGCGAAGGGTGCGCGCGGGATCGTCGTCTTCGACGGCCACGGCCCGGAGGAGCGGCACGGCCCGCTCGAGGTGCTCTGGGCCGCCGACGCCGACACCGCGATCGAGCGCCTCGCCGCGGAGCACCGCCGCGCCGAGCAGGTCGCCGTCGTCTCCTCGGACGCCGCGGTGCGTGGGACCTCGGGCGTCGAGGTGCGGAAGCTCTCCTCGAAAACC
>Ga0335070_10007391_pt1 | contig 12881 bp, 9 predicted proteins | sample Lox_Sample_13_FD_206722 | JGI IMG/M metagenome (GOLD analysis project Ga0335070, IMG submission 206722) | Soil microbial communities from Loxahatchee National Wildlife Refuge, Florida, United States - Lox_Sample_1.3 | ecosystem: Environmental > Terrestrial > Soil > Wetlands | place: USA: Florida...
CGGCGCACCGATAGCCGGAGAACTGAAGGAGTACCGGTTCACGATCGACTTCAGCCAGGTCCCGGTTCGGACGGAGCCCTATTACATTCGTGCCACCATCACTGACGGGACTTCCACAAGGCACAGCTACGCAGTGGGCTCGCTCACGATTACCTCGCTTGCCTCCGGCACAGTGGACATAGAGCAGGTAGGTTTCGGGATCGCGGGCGCTCGCTTCCAAGGCTTCAGCCGTTATGAGAGCCTGGGTTCCACCGCCCTGGAGTGTGCAGATATCGATGGTGATGGCGTCGGCGACTTCATGCTGGTCGGTCGGCTTGCTGGCCCGCGATATCGCTTCTTGAGTGGAGGCGCGTACCTGATCTTCGGCCGCAAGAAGACGCCCTTCCCACCGGACATCAACGGCGATGGCTTACCCGACATCACCGATCCGAACGGCGCCGTCGTTCCCTATCCGACGCCACCCACATATGTGACCAACCCGTACGACTCCGCCAATGTGGGCCGCTTTGGCGGCAAGATCAGCGTCAACAGTGTGGGAGGTTTCTTCCGGGGCGCGACCTATGGCATGCCGCAGCCCCATTTGGATTTCGATGGACCGCAGTCCGAATGGTACAACTTCCCTCCGGCGACACTGATGGACCCCAACGGCTATGGCGGCGACCCGAATGCCCCGGAGATATACACCGCTGGTTTGACCTCAGTGACTAGGGTCAACATGGTTTGGGGCGCCGAGGGCAATACCGGCGTGCCTGATTTCGTGTTCGGCCTGCCGTTCGTATCCAGTGCGTACGATCATATCGACGCAGATCCGGCCGATGGGTGCGGTTCCCAGGTCGTTCTGTACGAAGATCTTATGCCCGGCATCTGGAGCGACCCGACCTCGGACGGCCCGGATGACCTCATTTCCCCACGTAACCCGCCGTCGCCCTATGGTGAGAATACAATCGGTCAGGGCTTGGTCATCGTCGTGGATGGCACAAATAACCTCACCACTCTGTTCGGAGCGGGGTATATCGACGCGGGGATGGCCGGCCAGCACGACCCAGACGGCGTCTTCGATGACGAAGGCGTCATCTGGAATCCCGGCCAGGCTCCGGATGGCATGAGATTCCGCGGCGCGTACTGGGACACCGAGGTGACTGTAAAACCAGACCCCAACAACCCGCTCAGCTGGTACATGACACCGTACGACCGTAAGCCTCTCGACCCCAATTATCCTCTGCTCCTCGGCAATGCAGTATTTTATTCCGACAGCGAGTTCGGGCGGACCGTCAACAGGATGCCGAATTTTGATAACAATCCCGGCGATGAGCTGTTGATTTCGAGCCCGGGCTATAGCCCGTTTCTGGAAGGCTACCCCTCGGATCCATGGGGCGCTGACACCGATCTGCATCGAGGGCGGGTCCAGGTCTGGATGTCGGCCGGGAACTATTCTGATTCAGGCTGGTATGGCCAGAACATAGCGTCCATGCCTGCTATCAGCGCTTGTCCAACGGCCTGCGACAACACCGACCCGAACAACCCCATACCATTCCGCTGCAGCATCCCCCAACCCATACACGCGGACATACTCGGAGAGGAACCTGGCGATCGCTTTGGGTTTGCAGCACCGGCGGGCGACTTTAACCAGGACGGCGTTGAAGACATCATCGCCGGCGCTCCCGGCGCCACGCGAAACGGCAAGACACACTGCGGCGTGGTGTACTTGTTCGCCTGCGCCCGCGGAGGATTCGGCGATATCGACCTCGCAGACCCCGCCCAGCGTCCTCGGCAGGTTCAGATCATCGGATCGCACGCCAACGACCAATTCGGTCTGGTCCAAACCGGAATAAGGGATGTCGACCAGGACGGCAAGCAGGACGTAGCCATCGGCTCCGAATTCTACAACAACAACGCGGGCTTCGTCGGCGTGATCTTCGGCGATCGGCCAATCACCGGCGAGCACGGTTTTGCTCCAGAGAGCATCGGCACGGCCAACTTGCCGGGCGTCCGCTTCTTGGGCACACATCCCGGCGATCGGGCCGGCCACGATGTGGCCTCGGCAGGCGATTTCAATGGCGATGGCGTCGGCGATCTGCTGATTACCGCTCCGGGCGAGACCAGGGTGGTCAACGGCCAGACGCACAAGGGAGTTGCCTACCTCATCTTCGGCGGCAGGCACCTGCGGCCTTACGATCCGAACGACCCAAGCTACAACATGAGCTTTACACTCGACCAGGTAGGTACGACTGCGTTGCCCGGAATCGTCTTCATCGGCCGGCTGCAGGAGGGTCTGACGAGCGGTACGAACGATCACCCGGTCCCGCTGGAGATTGCTCGGGGCATCGGCGATATCGATGATGACGGATTCGATGACATCATGATCGGGGCGCCGACCGCTGACTTTGTTTTCGGCGCGTCGCCCGACCAGCGCGTTCCGCAGGCAGGCGAGGCGTATATCGTTTACGGAAGCAACTACGGCACCAACAAGCTGCATTGAGCGAAATCACGCCGCACAATCCTTCGGGCGGTCGAGCCTTCTTGAGCTCGACCGCCCGCTGCTTGCGCCCTGATGCCGTAGCCCCCGCACTCGGCAGGAGCCGGCAGCGGCGGTATCATCAGTACCATGTTTGATGGAGCGGAAGTCATCGTGGTGGGCGGCGGGCACGCCGGCGCCGAAGCCGCATGGGCCTCGGCACGGCTGGGTGTACCCACCATGCTCATCACGATGAACCACGACGCCGTCGGCAGGATGAGCTGCAACCCGGCAATGGGCGGGATCGGCAAAGGCCAGATCATCCGCGAGATCGACGCCATGGGCGGGCTGATGGGGCTCGCCACCGATGCCGCAGGGATTCATTTCCGCATCCTCAACCGCCGGAAAGGACCGGCCGTCTGGGCCCCGCGGTGTCAGTGCGACCGCTCACTCTACGCCGCGGCAGCGCAGAGTCTCCTCGCTTCAACAACGAATCTCGCCATCGTCGAAGGCATGGTCGAGTCCATCGAGTCAAGCTTGTCATCCGATCGCGCTCGACCGGCTGTTCGGGCCGTACGGCTTGCGGACGGTCGGGTCTTCCGGTGCGGTTGCGTGGTCCTCACGACGGGGACTTTTCTGCGGGCCCTGATGCACTGCGGCGAGAGACAGGTCAGAGGAGGACGCCTGGGTGAGCGCAGCGCCGACGGGCTCAGCGCCTCCCTGGGAGGCCTCGGCCTGCAACTGGGCCGGTTGAAAACCGGCACTCCGCCTCGCGTGGCTCTCGATTCTGTCGATTATGAGCGGCTCGAGGAGCAGCCGCCGGATTCGACGCCGACGCCGTTCTCATTCATGAACGAGGCCGTTGCCCAACCGCAGATTTCGTGCTGGATCACTTATACCAACGCGCAGACGCACGATCTTATTCGAGCGAACCTGCATCGGGCACCGATGTACAGCGGCCAGATCAAATCCCGCGGCCCCCGCTACTGCCCCAGCATCGAGGACAAGGTGGTGCGCTTCGCCGACAAGACCCGCCACCAGGTGTTTCTCGAGCCTGAAGGCTATGACAGCGACCGGCTCTACTGCAATGGCATCAGCACGTCCCTCCCGGCCGATGTGCAATCGGCGATGGTGCAATCCATTCCCGGTCTGGAGCAAGCGAGCATCGTCCAGATGGGTTACGCGGTGGAGTACGACTTCGTTCCGCCGCAGCAGACCCGAGCCACGTTGGAGGCCAAATGCGTCGAAGGTCTCTACCTGGCCGGGCAGATCAACGGCACCAGCGGGTACGAAGAGGCCGCCGGGCAGGGCCTGATGGCGGGGATCAACGCCGCCCGGCACGTGATGAGGGCCGAGCCGCTCGTGCTCGGCCGACACCAGGGCTACATCGGAGTGATGATCGACGACCTGGTTACGAAGGGCACGTCGGAACCCTATCGTATGTTCACCTCGCGGGCCGAGTATCGCCTGCTGCTGCGTGGCGACAATGCCGACGCACGATTGACGCCGATCGGGCGGGGAATCGGCCTGGTCGACGACGCCCGCTGGGATCGATTCCGCCGCAAGCAGGCGGCGATCCAGATGTTCGCAAGCTGGGCGACGAAGCAGAGACACGAAGGCCGCCGGCTCCTCGATTGGTTGGCTCACCATGATGCTGAATGGAGCGTAGAGGGCCGCGGCTCTTCCGAAAAAGCCTGCTGGTTTGACAGATGGGGGCAGAGTCTGCCGGCGCAGTGGCGGGAATGCAGCGACGCGCTGCTGCACGAAGCGGTTGATGCCGCCTGCATTGAGGCCAAGTACGGCGGCTATGTCCGGCGGCAAGAGCGCGAAGTGGAAAGGTTTCAGCGGATGGAATCCCGCCGAATCCCGGACGGCTTCGACTTCGGTTCCATTCGGCAACTACGCTTGGAGGCCAGAGAGAAACTCTCGACCGTGGCTCCGCGAAGTATAGGCCAGGCCCGCCGCATCAGCGGCATCAGCCCCGCCGACATCACCGTGCTCATGCTCTATCTCGAACAGCGAAGCCGCCACATCGCCTAGCCAGTCACCATGGCCCCGGGGCACGTGGAGCCGTGAGTAGCCGTAGCGTGGGCCATTGGGCCCACGGTCTGAACGCTCCCGCCTGCGCACCGGTTCAACCGATGGGCGAAACCGCCCATCCTACGCTCTACCCACCCGCGCTCCGCGCCAGCACCGTCCAATTCCGCACCGGCAGCCCCAGTTCCTCCATCTTCTCCGTCATCAACTGGAACTTCTCGCTGCCCGACAGCTCCGAGCCCGCCAGCCACTGCTGTCCAGCCAGCCAGTCGAAATATTCCACCCACGCCTCCATCAGCTCCTCCGGACTCCCGAACTCCCCACCGAACCAACCCCTGTGCCCGCCCTCACATTCATCCGGAATGCCGTTCTCGTTCTCGTCCAGGCTGACATTGGCGGCCATGTCGCGAGGTTCTTCTGTCAAACGGGGAAAACGGCTAGCCGATAACTTAGCGCCGTTCGTGCTGTCTGTTTGCCTGTCTTCCAGTGTCACGCCGATGACACTAATAGGTGACTGTCCCTAGTGTCCCAACCATGCGTAAACTACTTACTCTGGCCGCTGGGCTGCTTCTCGGCCTTCGAAAACGACCCGAAAAAGGGCACTTCTGCATCTCGGCAAGGCTCGGTCAGCTCGTTTGAGGTTGTCTTGGCGGCCTAACTTCATGCCATTCAGTAGTGACCCCTTTTCTTTCCCCAACACCGCAACCAACAACAGGAAATCGGCTCGCTTCACGATCCGCCCTCCCTACCCCGGGCGCGCCCCCTACCCATCTACCATCCTATCATACTCTCCCCACTCGCCCGCGGTCAACGATAAACGCGGACGTCCCGACCGGATCGCGCCGCCCCTGCCGCCTTCCCGGCGCGTTCCTGCCGGCGATCTCCGCACAGAGATTGCGACCAATCCCCGACATCAGCGGCCGATGTCGCCCGAGTCATCGAGGGAGAAAGCCAAACACAAACGGAGCACCGAGTAAAGGGGGACATTCTACGAGTAAAGGGGGACATTCTACTTTATCTAAAAAGTAGAATGTCCCCCTTTATTCGCGCCTTCCAAAGTCGACCTCCGCAAGGACGCCGAGTACTTCCAGAGCGACGCCTACAAGAACGCCCCCCGGCCCAACGACGTCCCCGCCCACCGCCACAAAGAGGATCGCGACGAAGTCCGCGCCGCCGACGCCCACGCCTCGCGCGACGCCGCGTCCGGGACTACTCAGCACTCTGAAGGCAGCACTCAGGACTCTGTTCCCCGCCGCGTCCAGACCTTCGACTCCAACCCCAACCCCAACTTCCTCGTCGTCCCCAAGCGCCGCACCAAATGGGACCTGATATGAGCAGAGACAGAAAGTAAGAGAGAAAAAGGGTCGCACGGACAAACCCGGTTTGTCCGTGCTCCTCTGCGCATTTGCTGGACGCGCGGCTACTCCGGCAGCTTCTTCACGATCACCGCGGTCAGGTCGTCGCTCTGGCTGGTGCCGCCGGCAAAAGCGACGACGGCCTCGTGCATCCGCTGGATGATCTCTCCGCTGCTCAGGTCGCGATTGCGGTGGATCACCTCGCACACCCGCGCAACGCCGAATTGCTCGTCCTGGGCGCTGACCCACTCGAAGAACCCGTCCGTCATCAGGATCATCATGTCGCCGGGCTGCATCACAAACCGGTCAGGGGCATCGAAGCGCATGCCCGGCATGATGCCCAGCGGCACGGCGTTGGCGCTCAGCTCGGCGACGGCGTCATCGGCGCGGACGTACTTGAGGAGCGGGCCGTGACCGGCGCTGAGATAGGACAGGGTTCGCTCCGCCGGTGAAAGCAGGCCCAGGAACGCGGTGACGAATTTGTCCTCGAGCAGGTCCTCGCAGAGCAGATCGTTGATCCGGCACGACACACCCGATAGGTCCTGCGAAAGCGAGATCATCGCTCGAAACAGAGCCCGGCATTCCGCGATCATCAACGCCGGACCGATGCCGTGGCCGGTGGCGTCGGCCACGATGATCGCCACCCCGCCATTCTGAAGTTCCAGGAAGTCGTAGCAGTCGCCGCCGGTCTCGTCCGCGGGTTTGTTCCATCCGGCTATGTCAAAGCCGGGCACTTGCGGAGGGTGCGCCGGCAGCAGCCCCTGCTGGATCTTCCGGGCGATGTTCAGGTCTTCCTGAATTCGCTGTTTTTCGGCGTACTCGTCCAGCAGGATCTGTCGTTGAACGGCGACGCCGACCTGGGCGCCAAACGTGCTGACCAGCTCGTCGTCCCATTCGTCAAACGAGCCGGACACCTTGTTGAGCACCTGCAGTACGCCGACGATGCTGTTATCGAACCCCACCAGGGGGAAGGCGATCATGTTGCGGGTCTTGAAGCCCGTGCGGCGGTCAACATCGGCGTTGAAGCGAGGATCAGCATAGGCATCGGGAACCTTAACAGCTTCTCCCGTGCGGGCCGCCTCGCCGGCGATCCCCTTCTCGACGCTGATGCGGATCTCATCCACGCCGGTCGCCAGCCGGCTGTACAGCTCTCCCCGAGCGCGGTCGTACAAGAAGATCGTGGCCCGCTCGCAACCGAGGACCTTTCTCGCGGCGACCTCGACTTTTTGCAGAAGAGGCTTCAGCTCGACCGTCGCTGCCAACTCGCGCGACACCTCGAGCATCGCCCCCAAGTCGGCGACCCGCTTCTCGGAAAACGAGCCCATGAGCGGTCCTGCCCTCGCTGGTTCGTGCGAAGCAACCTACAACTGCCGCTGTGCCACGTCACCTGCCCGGCACTAATATCGGCTTTGGCAACGCTCACGCCACGCCGGTCGTAAGCAGCAAGGGAGCCCAGATGCTCTCTTTACGCTGCTGCACATCACGAAATCCGGCTTCCTCCAGCAGTCTTCGCATGCCCGACCACGACACATGATGCACCTTGGCCGCGGGCGTTCCTTCGCCGCGGGCGATGAAAACGTCGTAAAGCACCCAGCCGATGGTGTTGTCACGGAACCCGTCCACCACCATCAGCCGACCGCCCGGACGCAACACCCGATGCATTTCTCGGACCGTCGCGGCTTGGTTTGGATAATGATGGAACGAGTGGCTGCACGTGACCACATCAAACGAGGCATCGGCCAGGGGGAGATGTTCCGAATCAGCATTGACGAACCGCGGTGCTCCTTCTCCGATTTGCCGGGCCTTGCCGTGAGCGACACGGCACATGTTCAGAGCAAAGTCCAGCCCGATAATCACGCGACCCGGCAGACCGCTGCCGGCCACCATGGCGGTCCATGTGCCGGTGCCGGCGCCGATATCGAGCAGATCGAATTGATCAGGGTCGTCTCGCCGCCAGCGGTGCAACTCCTCCATCAACAGGCGATAAGCCGGTTGAAAAAGCAGGTGCTGCACGATCGAGCGATCATAAGTATGAGCCCATCCGTCGAATTCATGCCGCGCTCGATGCTTGGTGGCGTGAACGCCCGCCGAGCTCCGATCCGCGGCGGCCCCAGGACCGACGGATTCGACCGCGGCAGGAGTCTCCGGTTTGAGCGACTGATCAGCCTGCAAAGCCCTGGCCCTCATGTCGAACCAACGCGACCTTGGTGTTCGCGGGACGACACAGCCGGCCCGATCTTGTGACGCGATCACCGACAAACATGGTCATCACCAGCTCCCGCGAGCAACGTGCCAAGATGCTAAAGTTCGGAGTAATGGTGAACCGATACCACACTGCGTTAAGAGGCCGCGACCCACACTCCTTCGAATGATTCGCCATCTGTATCGCCCGGAGCCTGTAGCCATGTCGAAGCGGGAGCTAATCGAGCGGATCATGCAACTCAACCGATCGGCGCGGCGGGAATTCCTCCAGTGCTTTACTGAGAACGAGTTAGCGGATTACCTCCGCCAACTCGAGTCGGTGTATGCCGACCACAGGATGCCTACGGCCACGACGTCCAATAACTGACGGCCTCTCGACGGCGGTCACAGCCCACACCGCCTTCGTCTCGTCCGCATCACACCAGGGGCGGCGTTCAGGCCGCACTCGATGGATGCGGCTGCTCCGCTCAATGCAAAAGGCGCTCAGCACTCCTACCGCTTACGGCGCTCTTCCAACTTGGCCTGCGACCGGCGCACGATCTGAGCGCCCTTCCACTCGCTGTAATCACGCACGATCGTCTGATACATATCCCTCGCTTCGGCGGCATTGCCTTCTTGAACGAGCGAATCGGCGAGCCACCACATTGCCGTCATGCGCTCCACCGAGCCCTCACTCGACGCTTGCTCAGCTTGTCGATAGTAGCTCTTTGCCGACGCGTAATCATACTTGTATTCGCTCGCCAGGCGGCCGGCCATGATCCCCGCGGCCCAGCGGTCGGGCGCCGGCAATTGGGCGGATTGCAGCGCTTCAACCAGATGGCGCTCGCAGTCATCGACGACCTTTTTGTCCACTACCGCGCCCTGCGCCAGGATCCACAGCATTTCACTGACACCCGCCTTGAACGCGGCGCTCGCACCCACGGTCGCAACTGGCAAGCCCTGCGGTGTCAAGTCCAGTGCCGGAACCAACGAGGCCGCTGATTCGAATTCGCCGGGATTCTCATAGATGAGGTAGCACTCATCCTCGCTGCCGGAACGCCCCATCGGAACATAGAGCATCTCCAGAAGGCTTGCACATGCGCGGACACCGGCACTCCTCAGATTCAACCGCCGCTCCCCGGGTTGCTCTTCCATCGGCTGGTCCCGGCTGAGCAGGTACAACTGGTAGAATGGCAGATCGGCGCGGCTCGTCTCGCCGGGGCGGGCGCTCACCGGGGGCGTATTCGTGACGGGCATCGAGCGATCGATTGCGGCTCCGCCCGCGGAGGTTCGCCGGTCTTGCTGCGGCACAACGACCTCCTGCTTCGGACGAATCGGCCGCTCCTGTGGGCGATCCATGGCGACGCGACGCTCATCGGAGGCGGGGTTCGTCGTGGGTTGCTCTGCCTGCCGACGGTCGGGCTGAGGCTGCGGCCGGATCGGGCGGACCACCCGCTTGGGTTTTTCCCACCACGCCAAGTCCCAATTCCAGTCTATGTCGCCGCAGCCGGCTGAAAGAAACAGCGACGAGACCGCGAACACCGCACACCGCAGGCAATGTCTGGACCTAGGGTTGTTGAGCCCCGTCATTCGCATTCCCCGACTCCTGGAAAGCCGGTCCTTTCGAGATCGAAAGCAGGCCGTGCATGCGATTGTGACGCCTTGAGCAGCCCTGTCAATGAATGGATATCCGGTCGGCTGGGCCGCTCCAAGTAAGCCGCTCCGGTTCAAGAACCCCCCTCGCAGACACCATTCGTGCTCCCGTGAGGCATGATTATCGGAGGTCGCACAGCGTCCAAGGACACCAACATGTAGTGGTCGATGTGAGCCGGATACGCAATAGAGTCGCTGGAAACGACTTACAGCCCAATGCCGTTGTCGCACGGTATTGCGCAGTAATCGGACAAACGCAGGTTCAACCGTCCGATTATTCATTTTTCGCTAAGCCCTAGCCTTGAGGTTGACCATCGCATATCATTAGCGCCAGGCAAGGGGAAGGACGTGGTCGCCCGCAGCGCGATCGACAACTCCTGACGCTCTACTCTGAGTCTTCCACTTCGCCTACAGCGTTCGCAGTCTCTGTGACTGTTGTCTTACCGGTGTTTCATGAGAGGGGAGCCGGGAATGAACAGTCCGATGCGTCGAAGTTCTTTCGACCGAATCCTGGTCGATATGAACACCCAATGTGATTTCTTGCTGCCCAACGGGGCCGTGCCCGTCGCCAACAGATCCCAAATCCTACCGAACATTCGCAAGCTGATGAACTGGGGGCGCATCGGAGAGTTGCCTGTCGTTTCCAGTCTGGAGTGCCATCGACCCGGCGAGTCGCTCAACGGACTGCCGAGCCACTGCGTTGATCGGAGCGGCGGCCAGCGGAAGCTTCCGTTCACCCTGATGGCACGACGAATCATCATCCACGCGGATAATACGCTGGACCTGCCTCTCGATCCGTTCCGGCGATACCAGCAGCTTATCTTCACGAAACGCAACGTTGACTTTCTTGCCAATCCCAAGGCCGACCGGCTGGTCAACTCGATTTTCGTCGGCCACGTCGTGGTCTTCGGAGTGTTGGCCGAACAGTGCGTCAAGGCGGTCGTCCTGGGGCTCCTCACGCGACAGATCAAAACCGTGGTGGTCACCGATGCATGCGGATACTGGTGTGCCGCCGAAGCCGATCTCGCGCTTCGTCAGATGGAGGCCAAGGGCGCGATTCTGGTGACCACGGAGGAGTTGCTGAGCGGCGCTGCCGATGCGAAGGTCCGCGCCCCTCGGTTCGACCCCGCTCTCGAGATCGAGAAGATGACGCTCTGGGTGCCTGCCAACGGCAATGGCAACGGCAAAACACGGCCCGGCGCCGAACTTGGCGTTCCGCAGGATCACGAGAAGGCTGCGGACGGCCCCGCCAACGGCAAGCACTTGAACCCGCTGGATGGCGTCGTTCGCGCGCACATCACCGGCAAGAGGCTTCGCGGAGCCGTCCGAGTCCCGAAGTCCCATCCCGACCTGTCCTGAAATAGTGACCGGCGGGCTCTAACCACCATTTTCTGTCGCCTGATTCTGCGCTGGCCGCAGAGCAATGGGCCACCGGGCAGCCGTGCCGAGGCTCTTGACAGAACAGGTTTCGGCCTGTAATGTAGTTTCAGATTCTATTGAAAGTACAGGCCCGATCAGGAGTACATGGTGCCCCATGCCCCGAAGCTCGCTCGATGAGTCCAAGGCTCTGTTCATTCGCCGCTGGGGCGAGATGGCCAACTATTGGGGGATCAACCGCACCATGGCCGAGATTCACGCCATGCTCTACGTGTCCACGCAGGCAGTCTGCACCGACGACGTCATGCAGACGCTGCAGATCTCCCGTGGTAATGCATCGATGAACCTTCGGTCGCTCGTTGATTGGGGCTTGGTCGAGCGAATCCACGTCCGCGGAGACCGCAAGGAATACTTCGTCGCTCTGAGCGATGCCTGGAAGATGTTCGAGACCATCGTTCGCCAGCGGGCCCGCCGTGAGGTCCAGCCCATTCTCGATACCATCCAACATTGCCGCGAGATGGCCGCGGACGCCTGCGTCGATCGGAGCAAAGCAGACGCCCAGCCGGCAGCGGTCTATCTGCAACGGCTCGACGAGATGAACGATCTGCTGCAGGCAGTTGCCACGGTCGTCGACCTGCTTCTCAAGGTCGGTCCGAAAGAGATGAACCGGCTCAGCGGACTGGTGAAACAACTGGCGGAATAGCTGGTCGGGAGCCTGGGCCCGCCCCCCCACGCGCCGGGAGTCCACACCGCCTGATCGCGATTGCTGTCAGCAGGGATCATCAGGCCCGCAGCGCGATCGCGTCACGTCTTCAGCAGCCCGGTTCGCTCGTTGAACTGCTCGATGAGGCGATCCCATTCCTCCACCTGAGCGAAGGTTTCCGTCCAAAAATCCGGATCCCACAGATGGCGCAAGTCTTCCACGCTGCGCTGCTGCTGCTCCACCCAGGTGAAGTACTTGAAGTTGTGCAGTCGCTTGCGATCCTCATAGGTCAGCTCGCGCATGTTGTCGGTACCCACGGCCTCGAGATACCTTGCGAAATGCCGTCCGGCCTGGATCTGGTCGTAGGGCCCGTGCAGCTGGCGCTGCTCCTCGACTCGGCTGGCATAGAGATCCATCGAGTCGGTCAAAGGCACAAAGACAAAGTCCCGGTTGTCCATATCGAACATCTTCGCCGTCTTGACCGCACACACCATGTTGCAGATCGACGAGATCCCCAGCAACGGCAGTTGCGAGACGCAATCCCTAGCCACGCCGTGTTCAACAAGAAATGCCTGCCCCTGCGGCTCGTTGAACAGTCGCATCAGGCCCAGGCACTGTTCGTCGTCCAGCGCGCATACCACGTCGGTGTTGCGCACATTGTGAATCCACGGGATGTGCTTATCGCCGATTCCCTCGATGCGATGCCCGCCAAAACCGCACAACAGCAGCGTCGGGCATTGCAGCGCTTCGGTCGCCACGACGCGGATGGCCGGGTGCCTTCTCCGCAAAAAGTCGCCCGCGGCGATCGTTCCCGTGGAACCCGTCGCGGAAATGTAACCCGACAGCCGGTCGCCTGGTTTGGAGAGCCGCCGGAAGACTTCGTCGACTACCGTTCCCGTCGTGTGGTAATGCCAGATCGCGTTGCCGAATTCCTCGAACTGGTTGAAGATGACACAGTCCGGTCGCGTCTTGCGGATTTCCCAGCACTTGTCGTAGATCTCCTTGACGTTCGATTCGCAGCCCGGCGTGGCGATGACTTCCGCCCCGATCTGCCGAAGCCACTCAAACCGCTCGCGGCTCATTTCCTCGGGGAGGATGCCCACGGCTGTGCAGCCCAGGA
>Ga0335070_10007392_pt1 | contig 12881 bp, 7 predicted proteins | sample Lox_Sample_13_FD_206722 | JGI IMG/M metagenome (GOLD analysis project Ga0335070, IMG submission 206722) | Soil microbial communities from Loxahatchee National Wildlife Refuge, Florida, United States - Lox_Sample_1.3 | ecosystem: Environmental > Terrestrial > Soil > Wetlands | place: USA: Florida...
ATGCCGGAAAGCACGTAGTCGGCGTAACGCACATCCAGCGAAGGCTTTTGATCGGCGTTGGCCTCGTCGAACATGCGGGCCAGCGTTTCCGCATGGGCTATGGCGACGGCGAACACGATGGTTTTGCCCCATAGGGGTTTTCGTACCCGTCGGGCGAGATGGTCCCAATAGCCGTTTGGCATCACCTCCTTGAATTCCCGCACGATGGTGCGGTTCCGTTCGGGCAGGGTGAATTTTCGTTCCAGGGCATTCGGGTTGACCAGGATCGGGGCTTGCCGTTGGAAAGCCTCTTCGAGTTCCCGGCGGGTGCGATCGTCCAGGCCGTCCCATTCGATCTGGTCCCGCCGAACCGGAAAACCGCTTTCGGCGGCGGTCGCCACGGTCTTGGCCCGGCAAATTTGGTAAGGGGTCAAATACCCGTCGCTGGTGATCCTTTTGCGTGTTTTCGTTGCAGATGGGGCGAGAACGTCGCAAAGCTTAACTTATCTTGATTTCGGCAAAAAAACGATGGGCGGTATCGGTGAAGCAAGAAAGGACACGGTGAAAGATCGCCGGAGGCCACTATGCGCCATCGAACTTCGACCGAAGCCTTCAAGGTCCTGTTCAGCCAGGCACGCAGCCATGATTCCCGGGCATCCGGGAAGGACATTGTTCGATCGGCCTATGGTATCCATCCTTTATGTTGGTCGAAATCGACACCTCGGCCAACAAGGTCACCGTCGTCGAAGCGCCGCCGGCCCATGTCATGTGGGGCGATATTCCGACCCCATTGTTCTAGATAAGGATTGATCGCGGAGATTGCCCGGTACATGTCAAATTTCTGCTGCGTCCCCGGAGAGCAGGGAAAATGCCCGTTTTGGTTTAGAATCGACGAGTCTCCGGGTGTGGCCAGCGGCCCTGTCCGGAGTCGGCTGTCGAGCACTCTCGATCCGTACCCTGCGCGGCCAAATGGAGACCGGATATGAAACATCACGACCACAGCATAACTTGCATCGCGCTGGCGGCCGCATTGCTGCTTGTCTCGCGAGCGGTTTTCGCCGACCAGCCCGCCCACCCCCACACCGAGGCGGGCCACTACCCCAAGGAGACGGCCTCCGCCCAGGCGGCCTACGTCGACAGCGAGCCGCCCCTTTGGGATAGCCTCGGCACGCTGAGCTACAAGATCACCACGGGCAATGCCCGCGCCCAGCGATATTTCGATCAGGGGTTAAGGCTCGCCTATGCCTTCAATCATTTGGAGGCGCAGCGGGCCTTCCGCATGGCGCAGAAGCTCGATCCCAAGTGCGCCCTATGTTTCTGGGGCGAAGCCCTGGTGCTGGGGCCGAACATCAACGCGCCGATGGAGCCATCCGCCGTCGGCCCGGCCTGGGCCGCGATCACGCGGGCGAAGGCCCTCGCCAAGCACGCGAGCCCCAGGGAAAAGGGCTTGATCGGGGCGCTCTCGAAACGCTATGCCAAGGATCCGAAGGCCGACCGCAAGCGCCTGGACCAAGCCTACGCCACGGCGATGGGCAAGCTGACCGAGCGTTTCCCCAAGGACGATGAGATCGCCACGCTGTACGCGGAAAGCCTGATGGACCTCTCGCCCTGGAATCACTGGGAAGACGAAGGCCGCAAACCCAAGGGACGGACGGCCGAGATCCTGAAGGTATTGGAGCGGGTATTGGCGAACAATCCGAAGCATCCCGGCGCGATTCATTATTACATCCACATGGTGGAGGCTTCCGACCGGCCCGAGCGGGCGGAACCCTACGCCGAACGCCTCGCCGGGCTGATGCCGGGCGCGGGACATCTGGTGCACATGCCGGGGCACCTGTATTACCGGCTGGGCCGCTATCGGGACGCGATCGAGGCCAACCGCGCCGCCATCGAAGTGGACGAGGCCTATCTGAAGGAAACCGGCGCCAAGGGAATCTACGCGCAAGGGTACTATCCGCACAATGTTCATTTCCTACTGGTTTCGGCGCAGATGGCCGGGGACGGCAAAACTGCTCTCGCGGCGGCGGACAAACTCGCCGGCGTGATCTCCGACGATTCGGTCCGTGCGGTGCCGTGGCTGCAGCCGGTCAAGGCCGCGCAGTATTTCGCCTACGCCCAGTTCAGCCCGCCCGAGGAGGTCCTGAAGCTGGCCGATCCAGGCCCGCAGTTTCCTTACGTGCAGGCCATGTGGCGCTATGCCCGGGGCGTTGCGGCGGCGGCCAAGGGCGTTCCCCAGGAAGCGCGAGCCGAACTCGACGCCTTGACCGGAATTGCCCGGACGGCGGATTTTTCCGGATTGTCCGCTGCCGGCATCCCGGCGGCGGATGTCATGCGGATCGCCCAGGACGTGCTCTCGGCGCGCATCGCGCAAGCCCAGGGCGATCTTGGAAATGCAGTCTCGACCTTCGAAAGGGCTGCGGTGCTTCAGGAAAAGCTGCCCTACATGGAACCGCCCTACTGGTACTACCCGGTGCGCCGTTCGGTGGGCGCACTGCGTTTTCTACAAGGCGATCTGGCGGGGGCGGAGCGGGAGCTTAAACTCGCTCTCCGGGAAGCGCCGAACGACGCCTGGGCACTCTGGGGCCTGGCGGAGGTGTACCGCAAACAAGGCAATGAAAGTGCCGCGGCGGAAACGGAACGGCGATTGGCCAAAACCCGAGGCGATGGGGGCGAGCCCATCGGGATGGATCGGCTTTGACCGGACTATCGCCGATACAGCCGTCGATCAGGCCAGATACACATCCAAACGGTTTGTGCCGTCAATCAACCTGCCCACCATGTCTGCCATGGCCACTCTGGCGCCGCCCGTCCGGTACGGATTGGGCTCGCGGGCGTAGGGCAGATCGGCGCCGTTGAGTCTCAACGCAGTCGGACTGCAGCCGACATCTACCACGTGATAAACCACCTCGATCCTGCGCCCGGCGAGTTCCAGCTCGGCCGCCAGCCCATCCAGGGATTTCGGCATCATGGGGTCGATGACCAGCGCCGAATTCCCCCGGTGCAAACCTAAAAGACCCCTCAGGATCAGGCCCATGGCGATGCCCGCGCCGCTGGAATAAACCCGCCAGCCGCCGTCGAGAGGAATCTCCCCCCGCAGCGCCCGGGCGTACTCGGCATAGGCCTGGTAGCGGTCGGCAAAGGCCGCATCGGAGCTGGAGTAATAGCAGTTGACCTGACGCAGGGTCGCGGCCGGCACCAGGGAACGCAGGCCGATGGGATTGGCCTTGCACAGCGCCCGGAAGAAGCCCTCGGCTTCGCCGTAGCGGGCCAGCGCCTCGGCATAGCGCAGATGAGCATGGGTGTACATGAGGCCGATCTCCCGGCCGAAGAAGGTGCTGCTCTCGGCGCGCTGGAAGTATTTCTGCGGGCCACCGCGGTATTCCATCGGGCGATCGAACAACCGCGCGCCGTCGGGGCCGAGCAGATGGGATTGAATGCATTGGAGGTGTCCGGCCGCCTGCTCGGACGTCAGCATTCCGTTGGTGATGGCGTGGATCATCGGCAGCAGGCTGTAGGACAGGCCGGTAGAGCGGTCGCGCGGGTGCAGCAGGTAGTCGATCCGCCCGTCTTCGTGGAAATAGGCGAAACCGGTAAGTACATCGTCGACGATCAGCAGGCGCTGGAAATCCGCTCGCACTTCCTCCGCCATCGCCTCGAAGCCCGTCGCCTGTTCGCGCCTGCCCAGACGCCGCAGGGCCTCGGCCAGGGTGGCGAGGGTCTGATAGTGCAGGGTCACGGTCCAGGCGCTGCACAGCCGCTCGCGCATGGCGGGGTCCACTGGCTGCAGCGCATCGTTCCAGTCGCCATGTCCGTATGCGGCCAGCCCGGTACCGGGAATGCGCCGTGCGGCGATCACCCGAAAAGCCCGCTCCACATGCCCCCAAAGGCTCGCTCGCTCCGCCTTATCATCGCCTTCGGGGTGGAAGAACGGCACCACTTCATCGAGCAGGCCGGCATCCTCCGAGGCGATCAGGTATTGCCCCAGGGCCAGGATGGGCCAGAACACGATGTCGCCATGGGAATCGGAAGGCCGGATGTTGCGTTCCCGTTCGAAGAACATAAACCACTGCGGCCAGTCACCGTCCGGGTTTTGGTTCCTGAACACGCGAGCCAGGAGATCGCGGATCGGCGCGAAGCGGCCCAGGGCCAGCAGCATTTCCATCGGTCCCTGGCACACATCGCGGGTGCCCCAGCCGCCGCCGGAATACTGCTCCAGGCCGCGGGGGCTCAGGTAATGGATCAGTGCGTTGTGGGCAAACCAGGACAGGATTTCCCCAAGGCGCGTGGCGTCCCCGGCCAAGGGACTGTCCGCGGGCGGCTGTATCCTCAGATTTGCAGTCATGTCGCCCCACCATTCATCGGCGCTGCTCTCCTTTTCTATGGCTTCTGCGGCGGGAATCAGAGAGGCGCTGATGCGGAAGCCGACCGCCTGCGCCGGGGCGGTGACCAGGCACAGAAACGGCTGGCTGCGGGATTGGCCATCCGCGAACAGCATCTCGTCCCCGCCCACCTGCTCGATGAGAGTGCCTGCCAAAGGATCGATGCGGAAGCCCCCTTCGGGAAAACGACGGCCGACGTCGGAGTCAGGGATCGGGCGCACGAACACGCCGGCTTCGTCGCGGACGAACCGCACCGGGACGGCATCGGCCCCGTCGTCGCCATTGATGGCCACATGGCTGGAAACCAGCACGCGGACCTCGGGTCCCTCCAGCACTTCGACGAACAGACTCAACTCGTGGCGGCTGGTGGACGCCTCGCTGCGCACCTGTATCAGACCGCCGGCATGCTTGTAGACCCATCGGCAGCCTTCGGGCCGCATCTCGAAGGCGGACGGTATGTCAAGCAACCGCCAGCGTTTTTCCAGTTCCACGAACACCCGCTGGCCGTAGGAACGGAACAGGCTCAGGTAGCTGTGAGTGGTGGACAGGAAGCGATTGATCGACACATGTCCCTGGGTCACCATGGAATGGAACACCCCGGCCATCCAGACGGTGGAGGTGAGCGAGGCCTCGTCGGGAGTCAGCTGATCGCCGCTGCGCAGTATGTGGCCATGGGGCCTAAGGACTTGGAGTTCCTTGGCTTTTAGCACCACATGGCTGCGGGCACCGGTGAAAAAGGACAGCGGGCGGCCGGTTTCATACTCCGCCTCGCGGCGCTCGCCGCCAAACAGTTTGGCAATTTCCGCCTCGGTCAACTCCAGTGCTTCCAAAAGCGGTGCGATGCTGAAGAGGCTGGCCGAGCCCACTCCCTCTCCCAGGGGGAGAGGGTCGGGGTGAGGGGGATTAAATTGGGATTTGCTCCCTTTTACGTGTATTGAATGACCAGAGCCCGATTCCCCCTTAAAAGTCGTGAAATCTTTTTGAACCTCGGCTTCGCCCCCTTCGCTATGCTCTCCCCTCATCCGGCCCTTCGGGCCACCTTCTCCCAAAGGGAGACGAGAATAGGGAAAAGTGGCTTCCGGCAGAGTCAGCGCCTGGTCCACAAAAACCAGATCGGCCGCCGAACTCGCCTCCGGATGATCCTCTTCATACCAGCCGAAGAATCCGCGTTGGATACCCTCCCCCGGTTCCAGCCGCAGCGGGGCGTCCTGGATCGCGGCCATGGAGTGCTCGTGCTGACGGCGTGCACCGGGCAAGCCCTCGACAATACTCGCTGGAGCTTGTCCGGCACGGGCGGAAAGCCCATGGACTTGCAACGCATCGGTGGCAAAGCTCACGCCCTGTCCCAGGGCACCGATCACGCACCAGGGATTGCGCCCGCCCATGGAGAGATTCTGCCGGGAGGCGAGGACCACGCCGCGCTGGGGATGGGTCAAGGGCGTGTGGTCAACATACTGGCTGACGTAATACTCGTTCAGGCGCACCAGGCCGTAATGGGCCAGCGCCAAATCCTGGGTATAAATGAGGTCCAACTCCTCGGCCCGGTCCCCGGTGTTTTCCAGCGCCACATGCCAGAACCAGGCGGGAGCGGACTGGGCCAGAACCAGGGAAACGCTGAACCGAATTTCCCGCCATTCCCCGCCCGCCGTAAATCCCCGCTCGTCGCACCGCACTGCTGCGGGACTTTTGGGGCCGAGCAGTGGCACCGCTTCGAGCGGGGCGCCATGGCGGCGCAGGTAGAGGTTGGCCGGGCCGCCCTCCACCTCGGTGCCAGGAAACAGATTGAGGATGATGTCCCGGTGATCCACGCGCCGGATCGAGCCGTTGGCGTTGACCTGTATGCTCAGCCCGGACGGGCTTTCGAGAAGAATCGGGAACTGGAGGGTCTGGGATCTCATGGCGGGTTTCCTGCTGGCTGGTAGGATGAACGCGGGCAGTGCCGGGGGCAAGAGAATGCACAAACTGGACTATGCCCACACACGCTACGCCATAGGTTTTCATTTAATGCCATCAACCAAAAATTGGACCAAAGTCCAATTCAGCTGTTTACGTGCTTTCAATATTGTGTAACCTACGACAGTGTATTCTTCGGGCCCGAAACAAACAACGAACTGTATTTAGGAGGATTTCATGGCTGCAAGTCCAGATACCCTTAGTGGAAGCGACAACATTAGCGCTTTCGGCCCCGCCCGTTCCACCGTGCCAGGGGCGCCTTTGAGCGCCGATGAACTGCACAAGCTTCACGCCTTCTGGCGGGCCTGCAACTACCTGGCCCTGGGGATGATCTACCTGCGCGACAACCCGCTCCTGCGCCGGCCGCTCGCCCCCGAGCACGTGAAGAGCCGCCTCCTCGGCCACTGGGGAGCGAGCCCGGCCCTCTCCTTCGTCTGGACCCACCTGAACCGCCTCATCCGCAAGGACGACCTCGAGGCCATCTTCCTGGCCGGCCCGGGCCACGGCGCCCCGGGCGTCCTGGGCCCGGTCTACCTGGAGGGCACCTACTCCGAGACCTACCCGGACAAGGGGCAGGACGAGGAGGGGCTGCGCCGCTTCTTCAAGGAGTTCTCCTTCCCGGGCGGCATCGGCAGCCACTGCACCCCCGAGACCCCCGGCTCCATCCACGAGGGCGGTGAGCTCGGCTACGTGCTCTCCCACGCCTGCGGGGCGGCCTTCGACAACCCCGGCCTGCTGGTGGCGGCGGTGGTGGGCGACGGCGAGGCCGAGACCGGGCCCTTGGCCACCTCCTGGCACGTGAACAAGTTCCTGAACCCCGCCCGCGACGGAGCGGTGCTGCCCGTCCTCAGCCTCAACGGGTACAAGATCAACAACCCCACCCTCCTGGCCCGCATCCCCCCCGAGGAGCTGGCCTCGCTCCTGCGGGGCTACGGCTGGTCCCCCTGCTTCGTGGAGGGCTCCGACCCGGAGAGCATGCACCAGGCCATGGCCGCCACCCTCGACCACTGCCTCGCGGCCATCCGCACCGCACAGGCCGAGGCCCGCCGCGGGGGCACGCCGGAGCGGCCCCGCTGGCCGATGATCGTGCTGCGCGCGCCCAAGGGCTGGACCGCACCCCGCGAGCTGGACGGCCACCGGCTGGAGGGGTTCTGGCGGGCCCACCAGGTGCCCATCGCCGACGTCCGGACCAATCCCGCCCACCTGAAGATCCTCGAGCAGTGGATGCGGAGCTACCGTCCCGAGGAGCTGTTCGACGCCGCCGGGGGGCCGGCGCCGGAGGTGCGGCGCCAGGCGCCCTCGGGGGCGCGCCGCATGGGCGCCAACCCCCACGCCAACGGCGGCCTCCTCAAGCGTCCCCTGCGGCTCCCCGACTTCTCCGAGTTCGCGGTGAAGGTCGAGGCGCCCGGGCAGGGGACCCATGAGAACACCCGGCCGCTCGGGCTCTTCCTCACCGAGGTGATGCGGCGCAACCCGGACAACTTCCGGGTGCTCTCGCCCGACGAGAACGCCTCGAACCGCCTCGACGCGCTCTACGCCGTGACCGCCAAGGAGTGGATGGCCGCCATCCTGCCCGAGGACCAGGACGGCAGCTGCATCGCTCGGGACGGCCGGGTGGTGGAGATGCTCTCCGAGCACACGCTGGAGGGCATGCTGGAGGGGTACCTGCTCACCGGCCGCCACGGCTTCTTCTCCTCCTACGAGGCCTTCGTCCACATCATCGACTCGATGTTCAACCAGCACGCCAAGTGGCTGGACATCTGCAACGCCATCTCCTGGCGCAAGGAGATCGCCTCGCTGAACCTCCTGGTCACCTCCACGGTGTGGCGGCAGGACCACAACGGCTTCACCCACCAGGACCCGGGCTTCCTCGACGTGGTGGTGAACAAGAGCGCCCGCGTGACCCGCGTCTACCTGCCGCCCGACGCCAACTGCCTCCTCTCCGTGGCCGACCACTGCCTGCGCAGCGAGAACTACGTGAACGTGATCGTCGCCGACAAGCAGGCCCACCTGCAGTACCTGGACATGGAGGAGGCCCGGATCCACTGCACCAAGGGGATCGGCACCTGGGAGTGGGCCTCCACCGACCAGGGGGTCGAGCCCGACGTGGTGGTGGCCACCGCCGGAGACATCCCCACCCTGGAGGCGCTGGCGGCGGTGGCCATGCTGCGCGAGGACTTCCCCGACCTCCGCCTCCGCTTCGTGAACGTGGTGGACCTGTTCGCGCTGCAGCCGGAGAGCGAGCACCCTCACGGCCTCTCCGATCGCGACTTCGACGGCCTGTTCACCCGAGACCGGCCGGTCATCTTCAACTTCCACGGCTACCCCTGGCTGGTCCACCGCCTCGCCTACCGGAGGACCAACCACCCCAACATCCACGTGCGCGGCTACAAGGAGAAGGGAAACATCAACACCCCCCTGGAGCTGGCCATCCGCAACCAGATCGACCGGTTCAGCATCGCCATCGACGTGATCGACCGGGTCCCGCGGCTCCGCGTGGCCGGCGCCCATGCCAAGGAGCGCCTGCGCAACCGGCAGATCGCCAGCCTGCTGTATGCTCACGAGCACGGTATCGACCCGCCCGACCTCGCCGGCTGGCGCTGGCCGGGCCCGAGAGGAGCGTGACGGCGATGGCCGAGACCCTGGAGGAGGAGCTGCGGCGGGTGGAGGCGGAGGAACGCGAGCTGGTGCTGGAGTCGCTCGACAACGACGACGCGCTCGAGCTCGGCCTGTCCCTGGTGGAGCTGGCGAGGACCCGCAAGCTCCCCATCGCCATCGACGTGGAGCGCAGCGGCCAGCGGCTCTTCCACGCGGCCATGCCCGGCGCGGCCCCCGACAACTTCCACTGGATCGAGCGGAAGAAGCGGCTGGTGAACCGTACCTTCCGCAGCTCCTACGCCACCGGTCTCAGGCTGCGGGTGAAGCAGCGGACCCTGGCCGAGGAGATGTTCCTGGACGAGCGGGACTACGCCCCCCACGGCGGGTGCCTGCCGCTGGTGGTGCGCCGGGTGGGCTTCGTGGGCACGCTCACCATCTCCGGCCTGCCCCAGCGCGACGACCACCAGCTGGCGGTGGAGGCCCTGCGCGAGCACATCGCCGGCCGGCGGGAAGGCTAGGCGGATGGAGCGACCCACCTGGCTCGCCTGGGCCGACACGCTGCAGACCATCGCCGCGGCCGGGCTGACCTACTCCCGCGATCCCTTCGACCTGGACCGGTTCGGCCAGGTCCGCCGGGTGGCGGCGGAGATCCTGGCCGCCCACACCGACCTCGACCCGGGCGCGGCGCTGGCGCGGCTCGAGGCCGAGCCAGGCTACGTGACTCCCAAGGTCGACGTGCGCGCCGCGGTCCTTCACGGGGACCGGATCCTCCTCGTCCAGGAGGTGTCGGACGGCCGCTGGTCGCTGCCCGGCGGCTGGGCCGACCTGGGCGAGAGCCCCGGCGAGGTCGCGGCCCGCGAGGTGCGCGAGGAGGCGGGCCTCCTGGTCCGGCCGGTGCGGCTCCTGGCGGTCCTCGACAAGCACAAGCACCCCCACCCGCCGCAGCTGGCCCACGTGTACAAGATCATTTTCCTTTGCCAGCCGACCGGCGGCACCCTCCGGGCCAGCGCCGAGACCCCGGGGGTGGCCTGGTTCGCCCGCCAGGACCTCCCGCCCCTCTCCCTGGACCGGGTGCTGCCCGCCCAGGTGGAGCGGCTCTTCCAGCTGGCCGAGCAGCCGGGCGCGCCGGCGGATTTCGACTAGCGCGGCGGGCTGGCGGTTGACCCCGTCGAAGGGTTGCAATAACAATCGTTGACCTTGAAAGAATCGTCCCACCTCGCGCCGGAGCGCCCCATCGGATTGCTGGCCGCGCTGGTGGCGCGGTCGGTCCGGCAGTTCGTAGCCGCCCAGGCCGAGCCGCTGGGCCTCTCCATCCAGCAGTTCTGGGCCATCGTGGCCGTGGCCGAGAACGCCTGCTCCTCCCAGGCCGAGCTGGCCGCCCGCCTCCACGTGGACGAGGCCACCGCCTGCCGCGTGGTGCGCGCCCTGGGCGAGGCGAGCCTGGTGGCCACCTCCCGCGACCCGGACGACCGGCGGCGAGTCCGGCTGAGCCTGGCGCCGGGCGGCGAGGCGCTGGCCCGGCGCCTGGTCCCGGTGGCCCGCGAGGTGCGCGGGGTCATCGACTCCGCCCTCACCGCCGAGGAGCGCGCCGCCGCCCGCGCCTCCCTGGGCAAGGTCCTGGCTCGGCTGGCCACCCTCATCGAGGGGTCCAGCGCGCGCGCGTCGAGCGTCGAGCCCTTGCCGTCGAGGATCCGACCCGCCGCGCCTCCGTCGTCCCCGGCCAGGCCCCGGGGAAGAGGCTCGCTCCACTCCCCCATCCCCGGAAGAGGTTCGTCGTGAAACTCAGCACCTGTACCCCGCTCCTGCTGCTCGCTGCCGCGCCGGCCTGCCACAAGGAGGTCGCGCCACGCCAGCGGCCTCCCCCGGCCGTCACCAGCGCCTCGGTATGGGTCCGCGACGTGCCGGTGGAGATCCGCTCTCCGGTGGACCTTCGCCCCATCCTGCAGGCGGACGTGGGAGCCAAGGCGCTCGGCTACCTGGACGCGGTGCTCGTCGATCGCGGCGACCGGGTCCGTCGGGGGCAGCTCCTCGCCGTGGTCCGGCCCTCGGACCTCCCCGACCAGCTCGCCGCCGCCCGGGGGGCCCTGGCCCAGACCCAGGCGGCGGTCACCCTGGCGCGCGCCAACCGGGACCGGGCGCACCAGCTGGCCCCCACCGGGTTCGTCTCCCAGCAGGAGCTCCAGCAGGACGACAGCGCCCTCGAGGCGTCCGAGGCGTCGCTGGCCGCCGCCCAGGCGAACGTGGGCGCCCTGGCCGTGCGCTTGGGCGAGATGCGCATCGAGTCTCCCCTCGACGGATACGTGTCGGTCCGCCGCCTCGACCCCGGCGCCCTGGTGGGGCCCAGCTCGGGCTCGAGCGCCATCCTGACCGTGGCCCGCCTCGACGTGCTGCGGGTCTTCGTGCCGGTGAACGAACGCGATGTCTCCCGGCTCCGGCTGGGGCAGGACGCCCACCTGGAGGTGGACGCCCTCCCCGGCCGTAGCTTCCAGGGGAAGGTGGTGCGGGTCTCGCCCGCCTTCGACCCGGTGGCGCGCACGCTGGACGCCGAGATCCAGCTGCCCAACGCCGATGGCCTGCTGCGCCCGGGGATGTACGGCCGCGCCGGCATCGTGACCGATATCCACCGCGGCGCGGTGGTGGTGCCCGCCTCGGCGGTACAGTTCTCGAACGGGAAGGACTACGTCTTCGTCCTCACCGACCTCGCCCCCTCCGCGGCAGACCCGACCGGCTCCGCGGCGCCCGCCGGCGCATCTTCCCCCGCGGGGAGCAAGGGCGCGGCCAAGCCCGCCGCCCAGGCTCCGATGAGCGCCCACGTGAAGCGGGTCCAGTTCCAGCCCGGCGTCGACGGCGGGGACTGGATCGAGGCGCTCACCGGCCTCAAGCCCGGGGACGAGATCGTCACCGCCGGCATGGACGTGCTGTCGGATGGGGTGGCGGTCCGCTCCTTCAGGAACCTCGACGCGTTCACGGGGCGACCGGCGGTCACCGCCAGCGCTCCCTAGACAGGATCCAGCGCCATGTGGCTCACGCGCCTCGCCCTGAGGAATCCCATCTTCATCCTCATGATGTCGCTCATGACGGTGGCGCTGGGTTGGGTGTCGCTCACCCGGCTCTCCGTCGACCTCTTTCCCAACATCGACATCCCGCTGGTCCAGGTCGCGACCTTCTACACCGGCGCCGGCCCCGTCGACATCGAGAAGTCGATCACCGTCCCCATCGAGCGGGCCGTCTCCTCCTCGCCGGGCGTCGATCGCGTCGAGAGCACCTCCAAGCAGGGCATCTCGGTGGTCCGGGTCTGGTTCCAGTACGGGACCAACCTCGACAACGCCCAGTTCGACGTGGCCCAGCGGGTGGGTCAGATCCTCGTCTCGCTCCCTCCCGGGATCCAGCAACCCTTCGTGGTCAAGGTCGACATCACCGGCATTCCGGTGGTCCAGGTGGCCATCAACGGGGAAGGGCTGGACGAGAAGGAGCTCTACGACATCGCCTACAACACCATCGAGCCGCAGATCGAGCGCATCCCCGGGGTGGCCAGCGCCAGCGTCGGCGGCGGCAAGATCCGCGAGATCGACGTCAAGGTGCAGCGGGACGCCCTGCGCGCCCGCGGCCTCGGCATCCTCGACGTGCTGAGCGCGGTCAACCGCTCCAACCTGCTCTTTCCCTCCGGCGACCTGCGCACCACCACCACCGACTACAACGTCTTCTCCAACACCTCCTTCGGCGAGGCGCGCCCGGTCCGCGACGTGGTGGTGCGGCCGTCCCTCGACGGCTCCAGCCAGCCGGTGCGGATCTCCGACATCGCCCAGGTCGACGACGGCAGCGCCGACCAGACCGAGATCGTGCGGGTGAACGGCGAGCGAGGCGTCTTCCTGCGGGTGCTCAAGCAGCCCGGCGCCAACACCGTGTCGGTGGTGGACACGGTCCGCAAGGCCATCGCCAACCTCCGCGGGGTCCCGCCCAACGTCCACCTGG
>Ga0335070_10007393_pt1 | contig 12880 bp, 9 predicted proteins | sample Lox_Sample_13_FD_206722 | JGI IMG/M metagenome (GOLD analysis project Ga0335070, IMG submission 206722) | Soil microbial communities from Loxahatchee National Wildlife Refuge, Florida, United States - Lox_Sample_1.3 | ecosystem: Environmental > Terrestrial > Soil > Wetlands | place: USA: Florida...
ACCACGGCCAGTGCCCTAGAGCGTCTTCGACATCTCGACGAAGTAGTCGAGCGCGGCGGGGTTGGCGAGCGAGTCGCGGCTCGCCGCCTTCTCGACCGGGGTCCCCATCAGGATCCGCTTCACCGGCACCTCGAGCACCTTGCCGCTCAGCGTCCGCGGCACCTCTGCGATCTCGAAGACCTGGTTGGGGACGTGGCGGGGCGAGCACTGCTCGCGCACCCGCCGGGCGATCTCCTTGGTCAGCGCCTCGTCGAGCACGGCTCCCTCGCGGAGGACGACGAAGAGCGGCATCCAGCCGTCGCCCTCGGGGTTGGGCAGGTCGACGACGAGGGCGTCGACGATCTCGTCGAGCGAGAGCACCGCGCGGTAGATCTCCGCGGTCCCCATTCGGATCCCGCCGCGGTTGATCGTCGAGTCCGAGCGGCCGTAGATGATCGCCGTCCCGCGCCGGGTCAGTTCGATCCAGTCGCCGTGGCGCCAGGTCCCGGGGAACATCTCGAAGTAGCTCTCGCGGTAGCGCTCGTCGCCGGGGTCGTTCCAGAAGGAGATCGGCATCGAGGGCATCGGCTCGACGATCACCAGCTCGCCGACCTCTTCGACCACTGGGCTGCCGTCTTCGTCCCAGGCCTGCAGCGCGGCGCCGAGCGAGGGCCCCTGCAGCTCGCCGCGGTAGACGGGCAGTAGCGGGACGCCGCCGACGAAGCCGGTGCAGACGTCGGTGCCGCCCGAGGTCGAGAAGAGCCAGGTGTCGGCGTCGATGTGCTCGTAGACCCAGTCGAAGCCCTCCGGCGCCAGCGGCGAGCCGGTCGACCCGATCGCCTTCAGGGCGCTGAGGTCGCGGCCGCTGCCGGGCTCGATCCCCGCCTTCATGCAGGCCGAGAGATAGGAGGCGGAGGTGCCGAACATGCTGACCCGCGTCTTCTCGGCCAGATCCCAGAGCGTGTTCAGATCCGGGTAGCCGGGGTTGCCGTCGAAGAGGACGATCGCCGCCGGCGTCAGCAGTCCGGAGACGATGAAGTTCCACATCATCCAGCCCGTGGTCGTGAACCAGAAGAGCCGGTCGCCCTCCTGGGCGTCGACGTGGAGGTTGAGCTTCTTCAGGTGCTCGAGCAGGATCCCGCCCTGGCTCTGGACGATCGCCTTCGGCAGCCCGGTCGTGCCGGAGGAGTAGAGGACCCAGAGCGGATGGTCGAAGGGGACGCGCTCGAAGCTGAGTGCTGCGCCTTCGGCTTCGGTGAGGACGTGGTCCCAGGAGGTGACGTCGCGCAATCTGCTGAGGTCTGGATCGGGATCGAGGTAGGGAACGACGACGGTGCGCGAGACGCTCGGCATCGCCTCCTGCAGGGCGGCGACGGTCTCGCGGCGGTCGAAGTCCTTGCCCCCATAGCGGTAACCGTCGACGGCGAAGAGGACCTTGGGCTCGATCTGGGCGAAGCGGTCGATCACGCTGGCGGCGCCGAAGTCGGGCGAGCAGGAGGACCAGACGGCGCCGATCGAAGCGGTGGCAAGGAAGGCGACGATCGTCTCCGGCACGTTCGGCATGTAGGCGGCGACGCGGTCGCCCTTCTCGACGCCCATTGCGCGGAGCCCGGCGGCGACGGCGGCGACCTGCTCGCGCAGCTCGCCCCAGGAGAGCTCGGCCAGCTGGCGCAGCTCGGAGCTGTGGAAGATCGCTGTCGCGTCGAGGCCCTCCTTGCCGGCGAAGACGTGCTCGGCGTAGTTGAGCGAGACGTTCGGGAACCACTCCGCGCCCGGCATCTCGCGCGAGGCGAGAACGGGGGAGGGGTCGCCATCGGCTTCGACCTCGAAGAACTCCCAGATCGCCGACCAGAAGCCCTCGAGGTCGTCCACTGACCAGCGCTGTAGCTCCTGGTAGTCGTTGAAGGAGAGGCCGCGCTTGGCCTCCAGCCAACGCATGAACGCCGTCATCCGCGCGTTCTCGACCAGTTCGGACGAGGGCTCCCACAGAGGCGCGGTGGTGGGCACGCTCACGGGCACCAGTCTATCTTTGGGCAGCCGCGCCGGGTCTCCCGGCCGCGCCGCGCCGGAGTGGCGGAATTGGCATACGCGATCGACTCAAAATCGATTGCCTTTACAGGCATGTGGGTTCAAATCCCACCTCCGGCACTCAGAGGGCGGCGGGCCGGCGCGATGCGGCGTCCTCGGTCGCCCAAATAGCGCTGCTATTCGGGCTCCCTGCGTCCTTGCCTCGCTTGGCCCGGCGCCCTCTGAGTATCTACGGCCGTCCGAGGCGTCGTTCGGCTCGGGCGCGTACTGAGGTTCAGGCCGGCTGGGGGGCGCCGTCGCCGGGGGTCGCGCCGGCGCCGTAGTCCTCGGCGGAGCCGATGGGGCGCTCCTCCTCTACGTGCCACTCCTGGCTGAAGCCGTAGAAGGCGGCGGCGATGACGACCAGTTGGAGGAGGCCAAGGGCGACGACGAGGACGCCGAGCAGCGAGGAGGGGAGGGCCGCTTCGGCGAAGCCCTCCTTGTCGCGCGAAAACCAGCTATTGGCGCCGACCGCGCAGAAGATCGCGAGGATCATCGAGAGCGCCGCGGCCACTGGCAGCACGCCCCGGCCCCAGCGCGCGACCCGGAAGGCGAAGACCGCGTAGAGCAGCGCGTAGATCAGGCAGACGACGCCCATGCCGCTGCCGCCGTTGATCAGCGACCAGCCGCCGATCGCGATCACCGCCGCCAGCGCCGCGGTCGCCGCCAGGAGCAGGACGATCACCAACTTCGTCGTCACCGACCCCGCCTTCTCCCGATTGGGCCGCCACAGTTCGTAGCCGGGCCTCACCTCTCCCACAGCCATGGCCAGATCTTAGAAGCCGGAAATGATGATTCCGCGTTGATCCCGCGTTAAGGTGGAAATCGCGATGCTTCGCAGTCACCGTCTCGCCAAACCCGTGCTCGCGCTGGTCGCTGTCGCCGGCCTCGGGCTTCTCCTGAGCGGTTGCGTCTTCCTCAAGCCTGGAAGCCTCGCGCTCAGCCAGCCGGGGGCGGTCGGATCCGTTCGGGTGCACTTCGTCCTCTGCACGGTCGGCGAAGAAACCTGTTCGGCCAACACGGAAAGCAAAGGCAGGACCGTTCAATTCCTGATCGGGATCGCGGTTCCCACGGGGTCGACTGCGCCCGCGAGCATCACCGCGCTGTCGGTCAAAGGGAGCACCCCGCTCGTCTTCACCCGCAGCGACGAAGCAACCTCGGAAATCGCGGCCGCCGCCACCGCTTGGCAGAAGGTCTACACCGAAGGCACCCAGAAAGAAAAAGAAGAAGCGGAAGCGGCCAAACCCTTGATTGGCGGTCCCTGGCCACCGAGCGGTATGCAGGGCTTCGGATATATCTCGACGCCCTACTTGGAGGCCAAAGGCGCGAACCTGGAATGGTCGCTGGACGCCGATTTCGGCCTCCCCACCGAAGCGAGTGGGACTCCGTTCACGGGCCCGTTCGCCGCGGCGATGGCCGCAGGCAGCCGCGAAGTCACCGAAACCATGCCCGCAAGTCGCCCCGTCCACTGCGCGATATACGAAAAAGGAGCGGGAGCGGCGCCGGCAGACGATGCCATCTGTAGCGGCACCGAGCAGCAGGCTCAGGTCGACACCTCTGACCTGACGATCGCCGCGCCGAAGAAACCGGCTCAAGCCTTCGTCGGTGGCAGCGGCGAGGTCGACTTCCCGCTCAGCTTCGCCAGCACCGCCGCGTCTTCGCCGAGCTTCACGCTGAGCGCGACGACGACGGCGAAAGGCGGCAAGGTCAAGCTCGGTGCCAAGACCTTCAAACCTGGGAACGTCAACGCCAAAACCCACCTGGCCCCGACCGCGACCGGCAAGGTGAAGGTCTCGGTGCCGCGCTCGATCAAGCCGGGCACCTACGAGGTCACCCTTGCGGCGAAGACCGCGCAGGGTGGCACCGCCACCGGCACCGCCAAGCTGAAGGTGGCGAAGCCGAAGCTGAAGCTCACGGTCGCCAGGGTCAACGCAGCGACGGGCACCGCGACTCTCAGAGTCAAGGTGCCGGGTGCCGGGAAACTCACCATCTCCGGCAAAGGCATCGCCACGGTCAAGAAGAAGGCGAAGAAGGCACAGACGCTGACGGTGATCATCTCCTCGACCGCTGGCGCCAGGGTCAGGGTGAAGGCGACCTTCAAGCCGAAATCCGGCATCTCCGTCTCGAAGACGAAGTCGATCGTTCTCTAACGGCACCTAGAATCGACCCCACGCGGGCGTGGCGGAACTGGAATACGCGCCAGGTTTAGGTCCTGGTGGGCTTCGGCCCTTGGGGGTTCGAGTCCCTCCGCCCGCATCGGTCGACGGCGCTCCGGCAACGCCCCCCGCCCGTTACGATCCGGCCCTCTGGGGCAGTGGCCCAACTGGCTAAGGCACCGGTCTCCAAAACCGGCGATTCCAGGTTCGAGTCCTGGCTGCCCCGTCCCGCGACTGTTGAGAACGCACTTCTGCCCGGATAGCGGGAACAACCGCGTTTTCACCTCGGCTACGCGCCGAGAACGTCGCGGCGGCGGAAGGCGGCGAGCGCGGCGAGGGATGCCGCGACCCCGATCGCGACCATCGCCAGCGCCTCTGGGACCTTGAAGGGCTGCGCCGGGACCGGCGCGACGTGCTGGAAGGGCGAGAGGTCGAGCGTCCACTGGGGCGCGCCGAGCAGGGCGCCGAACAGGTACCAGAGGAAGGCGACCGCGACGAGGCCGTAAGCGATGCCCGCCGTCGCTCGTGGAACGGTGGCGAAGGCAAGGGCGGCGAGACCGAGGAAGAGGAGCGAGGCGGGGACGGTGTTGGCGCCCGCTTCGAGGGCGGCGACGAGGCCGATGCCGGCGCTCTGGGTCGCCGCCGCGGCCCAGGCGAGGAGAGCCGCCGCCAGGGCCAGGGCGACGATTCCGGCGACGGCCAGCGCCAGGCGGCCCAGCAGCCAGCCGCGGCGACCGACCGGGAGGGCGAAGAGCGTCTCCAGGCGCGACTCAGCTTCCTCGTGGCGGGCGGCGGTCATCTGGGCGCAGGCGAAGAGGCTGATCGCGAAGGCGAAGAAGAGGAAGTAGAAGCCGAGTGCGCCCTTCGGGGTGATCAGCGAGGCGCCGCCGAACTTCCGCAGCTCTTCGCGCACCGACCTGGAGAGGTTCTCGGCGCTGAAGGTGTCGGCGAGGAGCCCGGTGAGGATCGCGTAGACGGCGATCCCAGCGAACCAGCCGGTCAGCTGGCCGCGCTCGCCGCGCAGGGCCAAGGCCGCCGGTGAGGAGAGCAGTCGCATCCGCGGCGGCGCGCTGTCGGAGCTGCGGATCAGGCCGGTGCCGACGTCCCGCCGAATCGCGATCCGCGCCGCGGCGACGAGCAGCGCCGCCGTCGCCGCCGCCATCAGCAGCAGCACCGCCGGTTGGGCCTCCGTGAAGGGCTGCATTTCCTCCGCCCATCCCAGCGGCGTCGCCCAGCGCAGCCATCCCAGCGAGCCGGCGGTGTCGGCGACGATCCGCAGCGCGAAGGCGGCCGCGAAGACGGCCGTTCCCAGGCCCAGCGCCAGCCGCCGGCTCGGCGCCAGCTGGCTGGCCAGCGATCCGACTCCGACGAAGACCGCGGCGACGGCCGCCACCTCGAGTGCGAGGTAGGCCGAGGACCCCGCGGCCAGCCCGCCGGCGACGAGGCCGAGCCAGGTCGCGGCCCAGAGCAGCGCGGCGCCGGCGCCGACCCCGACGAGGCCGGCGGCGAAGACGGTGCCGCGGCCGAGAGGGCCGGCGAGGACGATCTCGGCGCGGCCGTCGTCCTCCTCGGCGCGCTGTGCGCGGACGGCGGCGAAGATGCCCCAGACCGCGGCGAAGATCGCGAGCACGCCGCCGACTCGCCAGGCGGCGTAGCCGCCGACCGTGAGCAGGTCGTGGGGGACGCCGTAGAAGAGACGGATCGCCTTGTTGTCGCCGAAGTTGGTTGCGAATTGCGTCCGGTCGGCCACGCTCGGGTAGCTGTGTTCGTAGCCGACGACCTGGATCAGCGCGGCGAGGCCGAAGAGGAGGGCGAAGGAGACGGTGCGGGTGCGCCCGTCCCCCCAGGCGCGGCGGGCGAGCGCCCTGAAGGCGCTAGTCGCGTGCACCGTCGGCGCGGTCGTAGTGGTGGAGGAAGATCTCCTCGAGCGAGGGCTCGCGGCTGGTCAGCGTCGCCACCGGCAGCTCGGCGAGCGCCGCGAGCAGTGGCCGCAGGGGGCCGCTGACCTCGCAGCGCAGACCGTTCTCGCCAGCCGGCTCGACCCGGACGCCGTCGAGCGGCGGCAGCGCCGGGGCCGGCCCGTCGAAGCCGACCTCGACCGTATGGCTGGAGAGATGGCGCAACTGCTCCAGCGTGCCCTCGTCGACGAGCCGCCCGCCGCTGAGGATCCCGACCCGGTCGCAGAGCGCCTCGACCTCGCTGAGGATGTGGGAGGAGAGGAAGACGGTCTGGCCGCGCGCCTTGGCCTCGGCGACGCTCTCGCGGAAGGCGACCTCCATCAGCGGGTCGAGGCCGGAGGTCGGCTCGTCGAGGATCAGCAGCTCGGCGCGGCTGGCGAGGGCGGCGATCAGTTGCACCTTCTGGCGGTTGCCCTTTGACAGCGCCCGCACCTTCTTGTCGACGTCGAGCTTGAAGCGCTCGACCAGCTCGGCGCGATAGGCGACGTCGACCCGGCCGTGGACCCGGGCGAGGAACTCGAAGGTCTCGGCGCTGGTCATAGAGGGCCAGAGGAAGGGCTCGCCGGCGACGTAGGCGACGCTGCGGTGGGCGGCGACCGGGTCGGCCCAGGCATCGACGCCGAACAGCTCTGCCCGGCCGGCGCTCGGCCGGTGCAGCCCGAGCAGCAGGCGAATCGTCGTCGTCTTGCCAGCGCCGTTGGGGCCGAGATAGCCGTAGACCTCGCCGGGCGCGATCTCGAGGTCGAGCGAATCGAGCGCCAGCGTCTCGCCGTAGCGCTTGCTGAGGCCCTCGGTGCGGATCGTCGGGGCGCCACCGCTCATCCCGCTCAACGCTAGCGGTGCGAGCAGGCGAAAGGGGACGACGGCCCCAAGGCCGCCGCCCCTCTCGCTCGCGTTCGGAAGCAGGGGCAGCCGACATCAACTGGCCCCCCGGACCAGACTTGCAGACAGAGCGCCGCGGGTGTGAAAATCTGCGCCCATGCCGGTACCGGCGTGGTATGGCCAGGGCGCATGTCGAGGTCTCCAAGGCGTCGGTCGCCGCCGAGCCGGCGTCGGTCGTGGCTGGACTACGGTCGGCAGGTGACCGAAACCGGCTCAGGCGAAGACCAGCTCGGGCTGCGGCCACTGAAGCAGATCACCCTCCCCGAGCGGGTGATCGACCCCGAGCAGATCCCCTGGGTTCCTTACACGGAGACGATCTGGGTCAAACCGCTGCGCCTCAACCGCAAGACCGGCCAGTGGGCGAACCTGACGAAAGTCGAGGGCGGCGGTCAGATCAACCGCCACTACCACGTCAACGGCGTCGTCGGCTTCGTCCTCGAGGGCAGCTGGTACTACGCCGAGAAGGACTGGGTGGCGCGGCCGGGGATGATGGTCTGGGAGCCGCCGGGCGACGTCCACACCCTGATGAGCGGCGAGGAAGGCACCGTCACCCTGTTCCAGCTCGAGGGAGCGTTGCTCTACGTCGACGAGGAGGACAACGTGGTCGGCTTCGACGACGTCCTCAACCACACCAAGACCTACCACGACTTCTGCGCTTCCCAGGGCATCGAGCCCCTCGACCTCGACTACTGACCCGCCGAGGTTGCCCTTTCCCCTCTATATGAACGGAAAAGGCAACCTCGGCGGAGGGTGGGGGGATCCGGCGTTCCTCTATTTCGACACTGCGATCGGGGCGGGGGAGGCGGTCGCGCGGGAGCATGCGTTGGCGGCGGCGCTGCGCGGCGAGCTTGGGTTGCGGCCGGGAGATCGGGTCGCGCTGATGCTGCAGAACGTGCCGCAGTTCCCGATCGCCGTGCACGCGGTCTGGCGCTGCGGCGGCGTCTGCACCGCGGTCAACCCGATGAACAAGGAGCGCGAGCTGCGCCACCAGCTGCTCGACTCCGGCGCCCGTGTCGTGATCTGCCTCGAGTCCCTCCATGCGGTGGTCGAGGCGGCCCTGGAGGGGACGGCGGTCGAGCATGTGATCGCGGTCTCCGAGCTCGACATGCTGGAGCGGGTGCCGGCGGTGCTGGCGGGCCACCAGAGGACCGAATGCCGAGGTGCAATCCCCTTCGAGGACCTCGTCGCCTCCGGCGGCTCGATGCCGGCGGTCGAGGTCGAGCCCGACTCGCCGGCGCTGATCAGCTACACGTCGGGGACGACCGGGGTGCCGAAGGGCGCGATCAACACCCATCGCGGCGTCGCCCACACGGCGGCGGCGATGAAGAGCTGGGGCGACCTCGGGCCCGGCGACGTGACCGTGGCGATGGCGCCGCTCTTCCACATCACCGGCCTCGTCTGCCACCTGGCGACCGCGCGGGCGAGCGCGACGCCGCTGTTGCTGATGCACCGGTTCGAGGCGGGCGAGATCCTGCGCCTGATCGAGCGCTGGCGCGGGACCTACGTGATCGGGCCGCTGACCGCCTTCATCGCGATGCTCGACCACCCGTCGCTGCCCGAGCGCGACCTCTCCTCGCTGACCAAGACCGCGAGCGGCGGCGCTCCGGTCTACGCCGCGGTGGTCGAGCGCTGGGAGCGGGCGACCGGCTCCTACCTGCACAACACCTACGGGCTGACCGAGACGGCGGCTCCTTCGCACGTCGTGCCGCGCGGGTCGAAGGCGCCGGTCGACGCGGAGACGGGCGCGCTCTCGGTCGGCCTCCCGATCGCCGGTAACGAGTCACGCGTGGTCCGGGTCGAGGACGGGGCCGAGGCCGCGGTCGGGGAGGAGGGCGAGATCCTCACCCGCGGGCCGGCGGTGACGCCCGGCTACTGGGGCCGTCCCGAGGAGAGCGCGGTGGCGATCGAGGACGGCTGGCTGCACACCGGCGACGTCGGCAAGCGCGACGCCGACGGCTGGTACTACCTGGTCGACCGGATCAAGGACATGGTCAACGTCTCCGGCTACAAGGTCTGGCCGCGCGAGGTCGAGGACGTCCTCTTCGGGCACCCGGCGGTCGCCGAGGCGGCGGTCGTCGGCGCCGCCGACGAATACCGAGGCGAAGTCCCGGTCGCCTACGTCGTCCCGCGGCCGGGCGCGGAGGTCGAGCAGGACGAGGTGATCGCCCACTGCCGTGAGCGCCTCGCCGTCTACAAGGCGCCGCGCCGCGTCGTCTTCGTCGACTCGATCCCGAAGACCCTGACCGGCAAGGCCCTGCGGCGGGAGCTGCGGGCGCGCGAGCGAAAAGCGGCGGACGAGAATTGAACTCGCATCAACAGCTTGGAAGGCTGTGGCTCTACCATTGAGCTACCGCCGCGCTCGAGGGAGCCTAGCCGCCGCCCCGCGAATTCGTCAGAATGCCAAGACCCCACGGGGAGTGGCGCAGTCTGGTAGCGCACTCGGCTGGGGGCCGAGCGGTCGCAGGTTCAAATCCTGTCTCCCCGATTGCAGACAGAAGCATCCGGCCGGTCTGGCATCCTGCCGACATGGCCGATTCGGCGGGAGAGAAGGCAGAGGTTCAGGTCGTCGCGGCGCCGGCGATCGAGAAGCGGATCTTCGTCATCCGCGACCGTCAGGTGATGCTCGACGAGGATCTGGCGGATCTTTATGGCGTCGAGACCAGAGTCCTGGTCCAGCAGGTCAAACGAAACGTGAAGCGCTTCCCACCGGACTTCATGTTCCAGCTGACGAACGCCGAGACGGAGGCTTTGAGATCACAAATTGTGATCTCAAACGAGGGGCGGGGCGGGCGTCGCTATTCGCCCTACGTCTTTACTGAGCAGGGAGTGGCGATGCTCTCCGGCGTGCTCCGAAGCGATCGGGCCATCGCGGTGAACATCGAGATCATGCGCGCATTTGTCGAGCTGCGCCGCGCCGCTGGCTCCTTTGACGCATTGCAGAAGCGCCTCGATCAGCTTGAACTCGACATCGGGGCGCGTCTGAGCGAGCACGACAACCAGCTTCGCCAGATCTTCGAGGCGCTACGACAGCTGATCGAACCCCCGGTCCCACCGAGACGACCGATCGGGTTCAGGATTCGCGACGGCGACAAGTAGATGCGCTGTCCAGCCCTTTGACGCGGTTCAAATACCGTCCGGTCAGGCCGATTAGAAACCACCACTGGTTGGCGAATCCTGGCCTTGGACTTCAAGCCGGCGACCTCAGAGCTTCTTGACGAGTCCCTCCATCGCCTCAATGCACTGGATGCGGTAGGGCTCATTGACCTGGATTCGCTGCCCCATAACGTCGAGCCGGCCGGACTGCAGACGGTAGAAGGGGCAGCCCCGCGCAAATGCCACGACGCCGGTGGTTTGGAAGTCTCGGATATCAACCACGCCCTCATTGATAGCGCTGAAGGTGAACTTGTCCGTATGTGCCTCCAGAAGTTCCTCGACATCCTGGTCGATTGATCGGAGGACCGCACCGTAGGCGGACGCAGGACCCATGTACTGAGTCAGGCGATTCTTCGCGATGATGTGCGCCTTCGGCAGGGTCCGGCCGGCTTCGGTCAGCCGGGTTGCGAATGCGTAGGTCGCGTAGATCTCGGACGGAAGCTTCAGCCCGTAGATCAACGAGAACGCGTTCTGAACGGCCCGACGAGACGAGTCGTCGGCCATGACGGGCAGCACGAGCCGATCGACGGCTGCCAAGGCGATCTGGGTATAAATCGAGAAGCTCGGATTCGCATCGACGAAGATCGTGCTGTAGTCGTCGGCGATCGGTGCCAGGAAGTCTCGCAGCCAGTCAACGACTGAAACCCATGCGTCCGTGCCGGGGATCTGCGTATTCGCAAGGGTCGAGATCGCGTTCGACTGAAGCTCGAGGAGGGGATCGCCGCAGATCAGATCGATGTTCTCGGGAATCGCGCCGTTGTAGTGGCTGGGCTTCGTGATGAAGTCGTGCGGACCGAAGGAAGGAGCCGAGTACGGGGACGGGAGCCGTTCCTGGAAGTAGCCGCCAATCGTCGCTCGCGGAAACTCGCCCTGTCGAAGGAGCAAGTTCGTAGATCCATCGTTGGTGAGCCCGCCGAGGAGGAGCTCCGACAGGTTTGCCTGGGGGCAGACATCGATGGCGAGGATCTTCTCGTCCGGGTGATCGTTAGCGTAGAAGCAGACGGATTGGAAGCACAGACTCGTCTTCCCCGTTCCACCCTTGTTGTTCCAGAATCCGTAAATCATGGCCTTACCTCCGTCGCATTTGGAGGTTATAGCGTACAAAATGTACTTAGCCCTGTCAAGTCTGGCCAAGTCCGAGTAGCGGCCGCATGCTGCTGACGACGGGGATTTCGCCGGCATTCCTAGCCGAGCGCGACGAGGGCCTCCCGCGCTTGGTTCAAATACCGTCCGGTTAAGGCGATATTCGAGAGGCGCCTGCAACGCGGCGCCGGTCACTGGGCTAGATCGGCCGAACCGGGATCTTCAGCTTGCGGGTCGCCGTCGCGCCGCCTGCGGTCACGTAGGTGGCGGTGACGAAGATCTTGGCCTGGGCACCGGCGTTGGCTTCGAGGTACTTGCGGACGCTCTGCTGCAGCTTCGAGCTGACCCTGAGCCTCATTGCGCCCTGCTTGCCCGCCTGCCAGTGACTCGGGGTCTTCGGCCCTGGAAGGGTGCCGAAGGTCTTGGCGCCGATCTTCACCTTGCCGACGACGCTGACGTTGCAGGCGATCGGCCCGCAGCCGGTCGAGAGTTTGATCGCCGCGCGGTCGAGCAGCGGCTGGCCTTTCGGCACCCCGCCCCTGCTCCCCGCGAAACGCAGTATGGGGGCGAGCTTCTTGGGCGGAGTGGGCGGCGGCGGGGGTTCGGTCTTCAGTGTCGCATCGGTGGCTTCGGTGGTGCCACCATCGCTGGTCGCGACGAGCCGGTAGTGCAGGGTGGAGTCCACAGGCAGGCCGCTGAGGGCGATCTGGACGGCGGTGGGGGTGGTAGCCGCTGGGATGGCGACGGTCGGCGTCGTGGTGCCATATGCCGTGGTCGACCCGTATTCGAGGTAGTAGTAGGTCCGGCCGGAGTTTGGATTGATCGTGGCGTTGACCGTTGCGCTCGTGGTGGTGGCTCCGGAGACCGTCGGGGTGCTGACCGAAGGCGCCTCGGGGACGTACTCATACGCGCCGAGATCCACCTTCGTTCCGATTTTGCGCAGGTTTCCGTTGAGGTCGAGTTCGCCCGGTTCGGCGGTGGTATCGCCGAAGTCGATCGACGGCGAGCCGGCGGCCTCGCGGTAATCGCCCGATTCGAGGAAGGTCGGCACTTCGGTCAGCTGGCCTTCTTCGCTGAGGGGCGTTCCCGACTGATGCAAGGCGTAAGTTCGCACCAGGGCCGTCGTTTTGTTGCCCAGGTTGACGTCAGCGCCTTCGCCCGTGCTCCTCTTCGCGATCGAGTCCGTGATGGTCGTTGCCGTGCCGGAATTCGAGTAGTACCCGTACTTTCCGATCATGGTGTCGTTTCGCACTACTATCGGCTGCTGCCCGCCTGACCGCGACTGGGTCGAGAGGCCGCTGGAAGGCGACGGCCCCACGCAGAGAGAGTTGGTGATGGTTCCGCCGGTGGAGCCGATTTTGCAGCCATCGATGAGCCCGCTGGTCGCCTCCACGCGATCGGCCTGGGCACCGTTGCCGATGTCCAGCGCCGCCGATTCGATCCAGAAGCCGTGGATCGTTACGTCACTGATCCGAGTTTCTGGCCCGGTCAGCAAGAAGACGCCGTTCACGATCGGCCGTCCAACCCCGATCACCGCGCCCTCGATGGTCAGGCACTTGCCGTTGTCTTCATATTTCGGCGCCGCTTCTGCGTAGGCTCCGG
>Ga0335070_10007394_pt1 | contig 12880 bp, 11 predicted proteins | sample Lox_Sample_13_FD_206722 | JGI IMG/M metagenome (GOLD analysis project Ga0335070, IMG submission 206722) | Soil microbial communities from Loxahatchee National Wildlife Refuge, Florida, United States - Lox_Sample_1.3 | ecosystem: Environmental > Terrestrial > Soil > Wetlands | place: USA...
CGGCGCCTTCAGGAACTTCCGTCGCGCGGGCACCGCCGCGAAGAGATCCGCCACCTCGACGCGCGTGCCCTCGGGCGCGCCGGCCTCGCGCTCCGAGACGATCCGGCCGCCGTCGACGCGCACCTCGTATCCCACCGTCGCGCCGCGCGCGCACGTCAGGAGGCGCAGCCGCGAGACCGAGGCGATCGCCGGCAGGGCCTCGCCACGGAAGCCGTAGCTCTCGATGCGCATCAGGTCGTCGGCCGAGGCGAGCTTGCTCGTGGCGTGACGTTGCAGCGCGAGACGCGCCTCGTCGCGGCTCATGCCGCAGCCGTCGTCGGCGACTACGATCGATCGCGTGCCGCCGTCGCGCACCTCGACGCGGATCCGACCCGCTCCCGCATCGAGCGCGTTCTCGACGAGCTCCTTCACGACCGAAGCGGGACGCTCGACCACCTCGCCGGCGGCGATCTGGTCGACGAGCGCGTCGGGCAGCACGCGGATCCGCGGTCCACGGGGGAGGTCCTGATCGCGGCCGCCGGAGGACGGGCCGCGGGCGTCGCGCGGGTCGAGCGGCTTCGAGGGTTCCACGAGGACGCCGGTACCACGCCGCCCCTTCCCCCGCAAACCAGGGGTGTGGATTCGGCCCGGTCTCGGGGAACTCGCAATTGCATTGACAACAAACGCGACTCTCAAATAGTTTTGCCGCGAGTCAGGCAAGGGGGGGTGCCATGGACGTGATGGACGCGACGGGCGACGGGCGGATCTCGGGTGCTGGTCCGGGCCAACGCCTCGCGGAGAGGCCCGTGGGCCGGCGCCGCGAGGATCGGATCGTCGGCGCGAGCCGCGCGACACAGACGGTCCTCGAGCGCGCGAGCAGCGCCGCGCGATCGCCGCTTCCCGTCCTGATCTGGGGCCCGCCGGGGAGCGGGAAGGAATTCGTGGCGCGTGCGATCCACGCCTGGGGTCCGCGCGCGTCGGCCTCGTTCGACGTCCTCGCGTGCGGCGGAGTCCCCGAAGCGCTGCAGGCCCGCGAGATCTTCGGCTGCGCCGCCGGCGTCCACCGCCTGCTTCCGGCCGAGCATCCGGGGCTGCTTGCGCGCACTTCGGGTGGGACCGTGCTCCTCGACGACATCGACGCGCTCAGGCCCGCGGTCCGGAACGCCCTCTGCAAGGCATTGAGCGAGGGAAGCTTCACACCCGAAGGAGCCAGCGCAGAGCGACCCCTCGAGGCGCGGGTGATCGCGACCTCGAGCCTGGCCCTCGCCGACGGCCCCTTCGGCGAGCTCCCGCACCATCGGATCGAGCTCCTCCCGCTCGCCGAGCGCCGCGAGGACGTGCTTCCGCTGGCGGCACACTTCCTCGCGACCTTCGCCGCCGAGCTCGGCCTGCCGGCCGTCGGCTTCTCCGGCGACGCGCGCGCCTTCCTGCTCGCCGAGCCCTGGCCCGGGAACGTCCGCGAGCTGCGGGCGCGCATCCGCGAGGCCGTGCGGCTCACGCAGGCCGGAGCCGTCTCGGCGGAGTCGCTCCTGCTCGCCGGGGAGGAGAGCGAGGTGCCCTCCTTCAAGGACGCGAAGCGCGCGTTCGAGACGCGCTACGTGGTCGGCCTCCTGCGCCGCTGCCGCGGGAACATCTCCCGTGCCGCGCGTCTCGCGAAGAAGGATCGCAAGGACTTCTACGACGTGATCCGCCGCACGGGAATCGACCCGACGACGTTCCGGCACTCGTGAGGCTCGGAGGCCGCGGCGAGGCGCGGTAGGCTCACGGGATGCGCGTCGCCGCCGTCCAGATGACCTCGACCGACGACCTCCGCGCGAACCTCGCCGCAGCGAGCTCGCTCGTGACCGAGGCAGCGGCGCGCGGCGCAGAGCTGGTCGGCCTTCCCGAGAACTTCGCCTTCCTCCGTCGCGAAGGCGTCGCGGTGCCTTGCGCCCAGGATCTCGAGGGCGAGATCGTGGGCACGCTCCGGGAGCTCGCGCGCGAGCTCGGCGTCTGGCTCGTGGGCGGAAGCTTTCCCGAGGCGATTCCCGGTGAGAGCCGCATCGGGAACACGAGCGTCCTCGTCTCCGCCGCCGGCGACGTGGTCGCGGTCTACCGGAAGATCCACCTGTTCGACGTCGACCTTCGCGCCCAGGGCGGCGGCGAGTATCGGGAGTCGGCGACGATCGCGCCGGGCAAGGAGCTCGTCGTGGCGGAGACGCCGTTCGGCCGCGTCGGTCTCTCGGTCTGCTACGACCTGCGCTTCCCCGAGCTCTACCGCGCGCTCGTCGAGCAGGGCGCGCGCTTCCTGTTCGTCCCGAGCGCGTTCACGCCACAGACGGGCAAGGACCACTGGGAGCCCTTGCTGCGGGCCCGGGCGATCGAGAACCAGGCGTTCGTCGTGGCGCCCGCTCAGTGCGGCCGCCACGACGAGTCCCGCGCGAGCCATGGGCGCTCGTTGATCGTCGATCCGTGGGGCATCGTGCTGGCCCAGGGCGCCGACCGCCCGGGCGTGATCGTCGCCGAGTGCGATCTCGGCGAGCTCGAGCGCGTGCGCGCCACGCTGCCGGCCCTTCGCCATCGGCGTCTCTGACGCATCTGCCTGTCTAAAGGCCGCCCGCCGCCGGGCCGATTCGTCTCCCGATGGCCCCTTCGTCCGCAGATACGTCGCCCCCGGCCGCGCCCGGCGGTGGCGGAGCAGAGCTCGTGATCCTGAACGGAGGCTTCGTCGGGATGCACTACGAGCTCGGGAGCGGTGAGACGCTCGTCGGTCGCAGCCCGAACACCGACATCACCCTGCTCGACGAGGGCATCAGCCGCGAGCACGCGCTGATCGCATTCGACGAGGCGTCTGGCGGCCACACGATCGAGGACCTGCAGTCGACGAACGGCACCAAGGTCAACGGCAAGCGGGTGCGCTCGACGACGCTCTCCCACGGCGATCGCATCGAGATCGGCCACACCGTCTTCGAGTTTCGTCGGCGCGGCTGAGCGCAGCCCCGGTCTAGCTCGAGATCCGACGCCGGATCGGCGGGCCGAGGCGCGCGGTGACGGAGACCGGGAGACGCTGCCACGCCCGCGAGAGCGCACGCAGCAGCGTGCTCTCGCCCGGCAGCGCAGGGGCCAGCGTCGCGCCGTCGGGTGAGAGGCGCGTCCAGGCGAGGCGCCGCTCGAGCGCGCCCCAGCCGCGCTTGAAGTGGTGCGTTCCGCTGTCGCGGGGCGAGCGCCCGAAGTCGAGCTCGCGCGCACCGCGGGCGATCGCCCAGCGGATCGCCTCCCAGTAGATCTGGTTGTTCGGACAGCGTGCGCGCTCGGAGCGCAGGGTCGAGGCCCACGGCACCGTCACGACACCCGCGTGATCGATCGCCACGAGCCCCCCGACGGGCCGCCCTCCGTCCGCGGTCACGACGAAGCGCAGCCGCTCGCCGAACGCGCGCGCCATCGCCTGGTAGAAGCGGCGGCCGTGCACCGGCGAGCCCAGGTCGCGCATGTTCACGAGGAAGGGCTCGTAGAATGCCGCCAGGGGATCGGCCGCGTCGTCGAGCAGCCGCAGCCCTTCTCGCTCGGCCTTTCGCGTCTGGTTCCGGACCTTCGCCGGCAGCGCCTTCCACTGCGCCTCGACGTCGGCAAGGAGCGGAAGATGGAGGTCGAGGCGCTCGGCAAAGTCCGTCGCCGCGACGCCGGCGATCGGAGTCACGGCTCGCAGGTCGACGGCGCCGACGCGGAGCTCGCGCGCGAGAGCGAGCGCCTGTTCGACCAGGGCACGCGCGGTCGCCGGATCCTTCGCGAGGGGGCCGCCGGTGTCGAGGAAGGGCATCGAGACGAGCTCTGCGGCGCCGCGCAGCCCGCGCATCCGGACGAGGGGCAGGACGCCGCAGACCTCGCCTCGCTCGTCACGCGCGATCAGCCCGTGAGGCTCGAGGCCGTAGGCTTCGTGCACCACCTCGAGCCAGGCGCGGGCGTGAGCGAGCGTGGCACCCGGACACCCGTCGACGAACTGATCCCACTCCGGGCCGGGTGCAGCGACCCGCTCGATCCGCATCGAGGCAGTATAGGGAAGGCATCCTCGCCTCAGGCCGGGCGGGGGTTCCGCCGAGAGTGTATAGAGGGGCTCGTCGGGCGGCTCCGCAGGGAGCGCTTCGCCCGCGAACAGGAGGGGGAGATGACGATCGAGAATCGCCGGCCGCCGCGCCGTCGCATCGTGCTCGGAGCGCTCTGTCTCGCACTCGGCGCGCTCGGCTGCGCGAGCGCCAAGCCCGCGCCCCAGCCCGCAGGACCGACGGCGTTCCCGGGGCCCTACCGAGTCGGCCCGCCCGACCAGCTCCTCGTCAGCATCCTTCCCGAGCCCCAGATCGACCGCACCGTCGTCGTGCGGCCCGACGGCAAGATCTCGATCGACCTCGTCGGCGACGTCGAGGCGGCGGGTCGCACGCCCGAGGAGATCGCGCACGACATCCAAGGCCGGATCTCCAAGTACAAGCGCGACGCCGCGGTCACGGTGTCCGTCGCGACGGCCGCGAGCGTCGCCATCACGGTGCTGGGGGAGGTGCGCGCGCCGAGCGTGTTCCCGCTCGCGCGGGAGACGCGCATCGTCGAGGCGCTCGGCCAGGTCGGCGGCCCGTCGCTCTTCGCTGCGACGAGCAGCATTCGGGTGGTGCGTCCGGCGGAGCCGACGCCGGCGGTGTTCCACGTCGACCTCGACGACATCACCGAAGGCGACCTCACCACGAACATCCAGCTTCACGGCGGCGACATCGTCTACATCGAGCCGACGGTCTTCGCCAAGATCGGATACGCGATCCAGCAGGTCCTCTTCCCGTTCCAGGCGCTGATCGGCGGCGGCAGCGGCGTCGCCGCCGCGGTGATGACCGGCGGCGTCGCGGGCTCGGGGCTGGGCAGCCACTGAGCCCCCGCCGGGCGGACCGCCGGACCGCGGCGGTCCCACCTCCCCGCCGGGACCTGCGCCCGCCGGCTCGCGTCGGCTCGCGTCGGCTCGGCCCGACACGCCCCCTCCCCTCTTCCAGGGGGGAGGCGCGAAAGCGCGTGACACCGTGCCGCGCGCAGGGGCAAGATGCGTCCTGCTGCAGGGGCCCGCGGTCGGGCGGCTCGACACCCGCCGAGGACTGAGGGGCACCCACCACCGGGCGCGTCCGCGGCCGGCCCCGAGTCCGGCCGACTACCAGATGCAAGCGCCACCGGACGGAGCGGATGCGGTATTACCTCCTGAACCTGTACATCCGGCGTGTCGCCTTCGCGGCTGCCCTCGATCTCGCAGCCCTGCTGGTCGCGGCCACCCTCACGTGGTTCCTCGCGTCTCCGCCGTTCAGCGCGGCCGGCTACTGGCTCGCGATCGGCGGTGCCGCCGTGGCGAACTTCGTGCTCCTCTACTACGCGAACGCCTACGGCCTGACCGTCCTCGGAAGCGGCCGCCGCACCCTCTCGACCGTGACGGCTTCCCTCGGCGTGGCGGTCGTGGCGGTGCTCGGCCTCCACTTCGTGTTCCGCTTCCAGCAGTACACCGTCGAGACGATGGCCAACGTCGCCGGCGTGTACATCCCGCTGCTCCTCGGCGGCCGGATGGCGTTCCGCGTGCTCTCGTCGCATCCGCGGTTCACGCGACGCGTGCTGGTGATCGGCACGAGCGACCTCGCCCGGGCGATCGCGCGCGCGGTGCGCGAGCGTCGCAACCTCGGCACGGAGATCGCCGGGTTCCTGTCGGACGACCTCGACGACCAGGGCGCGTGGATCGAGGGCTATCCGGTGCTCGCCCAGGTCCACCACATCGACAAGATCCTCGCGCAGGACCGGATCAGCCGGATCGTGGTCGCCTCGAAGAGGCGCAGCGAGTACTTCCCGGCCGAAGAGCTGATGGCGACGAAGCTCACGGGCGTGAAGGTCGAGTCGGGCGTCGCGTTCTACGAGCGCGTGACGGGACGCATCTACCTGCGCGAGCTGCGCGCGAGCTACCTGATCTTCTCCGCGGGCTTCGCGGGCGGGCCGTGGCTCGAGGTGCCGAAGCGCATGCTCGACGTCGTCGTCTCGTCCTTGGGCCTGCTGGTGGGCGCGCCGCTGATCGGCCTCGCGGCGCTCGCGATCCGTCTCGACTCCCCCGGCCCGATCTTCTTCGGCCAGCCGCGCGTCGGCAAGGGCGGGCGCGTCTTCCAATGCTGGAAGCTGCGCTCGATGAAGCACGGCGCCGAGCGCGAGACGGGACCGGTCTTTGCGGGTCAAGAGGACGATCGCAAGACCCGCGTCGGCAAGATCCTGCGCATGTCGCGGATCGACGAGCTGCCGCAGCTCTGGAACGTGCTGATCGGCGACATGAGCATGGTCGGCCCCCGGCCCGAGCGGCCGGAGTTCGTGGAGACCCTGAGCGAGCGCTACCCGTACTTCCGCATGCGCTCCGCCCTCAAGCCGGGCATCACGGGCTGGGCACAGATCCGCTACGGCTACGTGAACGACGTCGTCGGGTACGAGGACAAGCTGGCCCTCGACCTCTACTACCTGAAGTACCGCTCGCTCTTCATGGACGTGCTGATCCTCTGGAAGACCCTGAAGACCGTCCTGCTGATGAGCGGGATCTGACGCACCGCCGGGATGCTCGATGGCGGCCGGCGCAGCGCGAGCGGACGCGCGGGTTGAGCGGCGTCCGAGCGTGACGGACACTGCCGTCATGATCACGAACGCGCTCAGCGTCGATCTCGAGGAGTACTTCCAGGTCTCGAACCTCTCCTCGGTGATCGGCCGGGAGCGCTGGGACGGCCTTCCCTCGCGCGTCGAGGCCTCGACCCGACGCATGCTCGACGCGTTCGACGAGCACGGCCAGCGCGCGACGTTCTTCACGCTCGGCTGGGTGGCCGACCGGAATCCGCGCCTCGTGCGCGAGATCGCGGAGCGGGGCCACGAGCTCGCGTGCCACGGCTACGCGCACGAGCTCGTCTACGAGCTCGGGCCGGAGCGCTTCCGCGCCGACCTGCGCCGCTCGCGCGCGGCGATCGAGCAGGCGTCCGGTCGCTCGCTCTCGGGCTACCGGGCGCCGAGCTACTCGATCACGCGGGCGTCCCTGTGGGCGCTGCCGATCCTCGTCGAGGAGGGCTTCCGCTTCGACTCCTCGATCTTCCCGGTCCGCCACCATCGCTATGGGATCCCGGGCTTCGAGCGCGCCCCGGTGCGCCTCGACCTGCCGGGCGGCGGATCGATCGTCGAGTTCCCGCTGACGACGCTCCGGCTGGGCCCGCTCACGCTGCCGATGGCAGGCGGCGCCTACCTGCGCCTGCTCCCCGCATGGCTCTTCCGCTGGGGCTTCGGGCGGCTCGCGGGCTCCGGCTTCCCGACGGTCCTCTACCTGCATCCGTGGGAGATCGACCCGGAGCAGCCGATCCAGCCCGTCGGCCGGCGAGTCCGGTGGAACCACTATCACAACCTCGACCGCATGGAGGAACGTCTCCGGACGCTCCTCGAGCGCTATCGCTTCGCTCCGATGGGCGAGGTCCTGGGCGCACTCGAGGTGAGCGGCAGGATGGGATCCCTGCGCCTCGACAGCGAGGGGAAGCGACCGGGCCGGGCTTGAGGCCCGTGGCCGGCCGGCGGCGCCGACGGGCCCTGGCCTTGCGTACTTGTTCACCCCTGTTCGTCACCTTTCGCTGCGTCGGGGGTACTCTGTTGTCATGGCGCACGCGGCTCCTGCCGTGGAGCGCTGCCTGGGAGGCGGAGGGCCTCCTGCAGCCAGGTTCCCGGGCGTTCCGCGCCCGGGCCGTATGAGGCGGGTCGATGTCGCGAGATGCGTGGAAGGACGGCCCCGAGCCGGCGGGACACGAGCCGGCGGCCGAGGGCGGCCTCGGCGGCTTCCAGATCGAGGACGTGCTCGAGATCCTCGAGCGCCGCCGCTGGTGGATCCTCGGCTCGGCCGTGCTCGGGCTCGCGGCGGGCCTGCTCCTCTTCCTGGTCCTGCCGGCCCGCTACGAGGCGAGCACCACGATCCTGGTCGAGCCCCAGGAGGTTCCCGAGAGCTACGTGAAGAGCACCGTGACGCTCGACATCGAGCAGCGCCTCAACACGCTGCGCGAGCGGGTCACGAGCTTCGCCAACCTGACCGAGCTCATCGACCGCGTCGGACCGGATCGCCTCGACCCCGAGCACGAGTACACGCGCGAGGAGCTGATCGGCTTCATCACCGCGAACCTCTCGGTCGAGAGCGGCGCGAGCTACTCGAAGCAGGCCAACGTCTTCGAGATCTCCTACCAGGGCAAAGATCCGGAGGTCGTCGCGGCGGTCACGCGCGAGATCGCGAGCCTGTTCATCACCGAGAACCTGAAGGACCGCGCGCAGCAGGCGACCGCGACCGCCGAGTTCCTCGACCGCGAGCTCGAGCGGCTGCGCGGCGAGGTCGCGCGGCAGGAGCAGAAGATCCGCGAGTTCAAGGAGCAGCGGATGGGCGCGCTTCCGAGCGAGCTCGACGCGAACCTGCGCTCGCTCGACCGGCTCAACAACGCCCTCGCGTCGAACCTCGCCGGCCAGGAGGCGGCGGCCCAGCGCGTCGCGCTGGTGAACGCGCAGATGCGGAACTCGGGTGGCAGCAGCGTCGGCCCGGGCGGGCCGGCTCCCGGAAGCGTGGGTGCCGCGCTGATCGAGGCCCGCAAGCAGCTCCTCGAGGCGCAGCGCGTCTACACCGACGAGCACCCCACCGTGAAGCGCTGGACCGCGGAGGTCGCCCGCCTCGAGGCCGCCGTGCGGAAGGGCGGCGACGCGAGCAGCGCGACGCGGATCCCCGATCCGGCCCTCGGCGCGATGCGCGCCGAGGCCGAGACGGCGCAGCTCGACATCGAGCGGCTGCGCAAGGAGGAGGAGCGGCTGCGGAAGGAGCTCGCGGAGCTCCAGACCCGCGTCGAGCAGACCCCGCGCATGGAGGAGGATCTCCTCACCCTGACGCGCGACTACGACAACATGACGAAGACCTACCAGAGCCTCCTCGGGAAGAAGTACGAGGCGGCGCTGGCGCGCAACCTCGAGCAGGCCCAGAAGGGCGAGCGATTCAAGGTCCTCCACCCGGTGCGCGTGCCTACCACACCCTCCTGGCCCAGCTTGAAGCTCCTGCTCCCGGGCGGGGCCGGCGTGAGCCTCGCGCTCTGCGCCCTGGCCGTCGCGGTCGCCGAGCTGCGCAACCCATCCTTCCGCTCCGTGAGCCGCCTCACGCGCACCACGGGTCTCCCGATCGTCGCCTCGATTCCGCGCATCGAGGGGGACCAGATCTTCGAGCAGAAGCCGACGGGCGAGGTCGACCCGCGCCTCGTGGTCTTCACCGCCCCGCAATCCGCGCCCGCGGAGCAGTACCGGAGCTTCATCCCCGTCCTGCTCGAGCACGAGGAGCGGCGCGTGGTGCTCGTGACGAGCGCCCAGCGCGGAGACGGCAAGTCGCTCTCCTGCATGAACCTGGCGCTCACCGTCGCCTGCGACCTGGGGCGGCGCGTGCTGCTGATCGACGGCGACCTGCGACGCCCGACGGCGCACCGCCTGCTGCGCGTGAAGCCGCGCATCGGCCTCACGACGGTGCTGCAGAAGCAGGCGAACTTCGAGGACGCCGTGCTCGAGACGCCCGTGCCGAATCTCTCGCTGCTGCCCGCCGGCCGCCCCGTGAAGAACCCGCTCGCGCTGCTCACGAGCCCGACCTTCCTCGAGCTGATTCACGAGGCGCGCAGCCAGTACGACGCGGTCTTCATCGACTCGCCGCCTCTCCTGCCGGTGGTCGACACGCGCTTCCTGAAGAAGCTCGCCGACCTCGTCCTGTTCGTGGTGCGGGCCGACGCGACGCCGCGGGAGGCGGCCACGCGCAGCATGCGCGAGCTCCGGAGCCTGGCCGGCATCGTGTTCAACGAGGTCAGCGCGGGGTCCTTCCGGCGCTACTACTACTACGACGCGTACTCGCGCTACGCCTACGGCGATCCATCGGAGGAAGCCGACACCGTCGAGGAACGGGCCCGTGTCTGATCGCGAGCTCCTGACCACCGCGCAGGTCCTGAGCCTGCTGCAGATCGGGCGCACGAAGCTCTGGGGGCTCGTGCGCCGGGGCGATCTTCCGGCGTACCGGATCGGCAGCGGACGGACGGCGCCCCTCCGCTTCCGCCGGGCCGAGGTGCTGCGCTGGCTCGACGACAACCGGGTGCCGCAGCGCAGTGGCTCCCCCGTGGGCGATCGCGCCGACACCGCCCGGGAGTGACGCTCGCAGACGCCCACGACTGGACGAGCGCGAAGACCGTGCTCCCGCCGCGCCCGCGGCTCGTGGACTGGGCGCTCGGTGGGGCCGCCGCCGGTCTCCTGCTCGGTTCCGCCGAGGCGACGCTCGTCTGGCTCGACGGCTCGGCGCTCCCGCCCCGCCTCGCCGGTCTCGCCGTCGTCGCGGGAGCACTCCTCGTGGCGGTCCTCGCGCTCCTCGTGGGCCTCGTGCTGCGGCTCCTCGGCCGCCGGCCGTCCCACTCGGCCCTGGCCGGCGCCCTCGTCGCGCCGGTCCTCGCCGCGCCGGTCGTGGCCGGCGCGGTCGGAGCCGCCGGCTCGATCCAGGGCGCGGCGCTCGGCCTCGCCCTCGCCGGCGTCGCCGGCGTCGTCGCCGCCCGGCTCGCCGCGCGCCTCGAGGCAGGAGGCATCCCGGTGTCGGGGCTCCTCGTCCTCGCGCCGATCGCGCTCCTCGCCGCGATCGCGGAGGCGGGGCCGCGCGGGCTCCGCCTCGTGCGTTCGCCGCAGCTCGGGCTCGAGCTCGCGCCCTGGGCCCTCGCGCTCGGCGCGCTCGTGCTCCTCGCCTACGCGCTCTCGCTCCTCGGATCGCGGGAGCGCGCGCTCCCGCCCGGCTTCGGCGCGACGCTCGTCGCGAGCGCGCTCTTCGCGGCCCTCACGTGCGCGCTGCCGGTCGTCGTCCCCTTCCTGATGCTCGACCCGACGGAGAGCGTCGCGGTCGCCGCCGCGCCGCCGAACCTGCTCGTGCTCGATCTCGGCCGCGCGACCAGCGACCCCGCCTCCAACGCCGGGCTCGAGTCGACGCGCCTCGTCGCCCTCGCCTCGGACGGCGTGCGCTACGACGTCGTGCGTCGAGAGACGCCGAACGGTGTCGCCTCGGCGCTGCTCGCCGGCGACGGAGGCTCGCTGCTCGCGCTGCTCGCGAGCCGCGGCTACGCGACGGCCGCCGTGGCCCCCACGCCTGCGCGCGTGGCGCGCCTCGGCGCGGCCGAGCTCGACGTGCGCCGCGGGCCCGGCGGCCGGCTGAAAGAGACGGCGCCGCGGATGAGCGGGGCCGCGCTCCTCGCCGCCCTGCCCCCCGCGCCGCGCGGCGCGCTCGGCGTGGCGGCGCCGCTGCGCAGCGACGTCGAGCTCGCCTCCGACGCCGGGCGCTGGCTCGGCGCCTGGCGCGCGACGCGCGCGCGCGTGCCCTTCTGTCTCGTCGTGGACTTCGGCGACGACGGACCGCCGCCCTCCGACGCAGCGCTCGCGCGCCTCCTCGATCCGCTCCACGACCTGGATGCGGGAACGACCACGCTCGTCCTCGCCGGCGCCGCGTCGCCTCCCGGTGTCGAAGGCGGCGGGACGGCGCCGTTCCGCCTGCTGGCCGTGCCGCCGCTCGCGGCGAAGATCGCCCCGCGCGGCGTGCGCGTGCTGGGCCACGTCGACGCCGCCGACTTCGCCGCGCAGATCCGCGCGCTCCCCGAGCGGCGCGCCGACGCGCCCTTCCCCCTGCCCGCCGTCGGCCTCACGGGCGCGCTCGGGGCGGAGGCCGTGCCGTGAGGCGACCGCCGCGCCGCATCGCCCTCGCCCTCGAGTCGAGCGGGCCCGGAGGCGCCGAGAACGTCGTGTTGCGGCTCGCCGCCGGCCTGCGCGCCGCCGGCGACGAGCCGGTCGTCGTCACGATGCGGCCCGGCTGGATGACCGAGCGCGCCGAGGCCGAGGGCTTCGAGGTCTGGCTCGCGCCGCAGGCTCGGGGCCTCGCGCCCGGCTGGGTCCCGCGCTTCGCCCTCCGACTGCGCCGTGGCGGGATCGACTGCCTGCACAGCCACGAGTTCGCGATGAACGTCTACGGCGGCGCGGCCGCACGCCTGGTCGGGATCCCGAGCGTGGCGACGATCCACGGGCGGAACTGGGCTACCGGCAGCCGGCGGCGTGGCCTCGCGTACCGGGCGCTGCGTCGCCTGGGGATGCGCGTCGTGGCCGTCTCGCGCGACCTCGCGGCGTTCCTCGCCGCGGGCCTGCCGCTCCCGCTCGAGGCGATCAGCGTCGTCCACAATGGAATCCCCCTCGCCGCACCGCTCCCCGCGGCCGCGCACGCCGCGGCCCGCGCGGCGACGCGCCGGAGCCTCGGAATCCCCGTCGACGCGCCGCTCCTGCTCGCGGTCGGGAACCTCTATCCCGTGAAGGATCACGCGACCCTGCTGCGGGCCGCTGCGACGCTTCCGGGTGTCTCCGTGGCGATCGCCGGCCGCGGCGAGGAGGAGGAGAAGCTCCGCGCCCTCGCCGCCGAGCTCGGCCTCGGCGCGCGCCTCCACCTGCTCGGCCTGCGCGACGACGTCGCGGACCTCCACCGCGCGGCCGACCTCTTCGTGCAGCCGTCCCGCTCCGAGGGCCTCCCGCTCGCGATCCTCGAGGCCATGGGCGCGGGCCTCCCGGTGGTCGCGACACGCGTCGGTGGCATCCACGAGGCCGTGATCGACGGCCGGACGGGGCGGCTCGTGCCGCCCGCGGACCCGGCGGCGTTGGCCGCGGCCTTGCGCGAGCTGCTCGACGCGCCGGAGCGTCGCGCCGCCTTCGGCCGCGCGGGAGCGGCCCGGGCCGAGCAGGAGTTCTCTCTCCGGGCGATGACCGACGCGTACCGCGCGCTCTACCGCGGAGAGGTTCGCCCGAGCGCCGCCCGATAGACGCCCACGGCCCGCTCGGCGGCGGCGTCGGC
>Ga0335070_10007395_pt1 | contig 12880 bp, 10 predicted proteins | sample Lox_Sample_13_FD_206722 | JGI IMG/M metagenome (GOLD analysis project Ga0335070, IMG submission 206722) | Soil microbial communities from Loxahatchee National Wildlife Refuge, Florida, United States - Lox_Sample_1.3 | ecosystem: Environmental > Terrestrial > Soil > Wetlands | place: USA...
CGGAGCTCGTCCGCGACCTGGAGGTCCACGGTGGCGCGGGTGACCTCGGCGAACTGCTCGTCGGGGGTGGCTCGGCGAAGGAGCGACATCGGCTCCACCTACCAGGCCGGTGGGGGAGGGGTCACGTGCCCGGAAGGTGCTCGCGCACCCGGATGATGCTTAGTCCCTTCCCGGTGGCGTCGTCGATGTCGATGACCACCCCCTGGAGGTAGACCAGGTTCTTGGCCACCTCGTACTGGTTGGGGCGCTGGGTCAAGAAGCGTTCGATGCTCTGTTCCTTCTTGATGCCGATCACCGAGTCGAGAGGGCCGCACATGCCGACGTCGGTGATGAAGGCGGTCCCTCCGGGGAGGATGCGCTCGTCGGCGGTCTGCACGTGGGTGTGAGTCCCGACCACCGCCGACACCTTTCCGTCGAGCCAGGCGCCCATGGCGTTCTTCTCGCTGCTCGCCTCGCAGTGCATGTCCACCAGGATGCACGGGGTGGTGCGCCGGAGCTCCACCACCAGCCGCTCGCCGACCCGGAAGGGATCGTCGAGGTTCTTCATGAACACCCGGCCCTCGAGGTTCAGCACCCCGAGCGCGCGCCCGTCCGGCGTGCGGATCACGGTGTGCCCCCGCCCCGGGCTGCCCTCCGGATAGTTGGCGGGCCGCAAGAGGAGCTCCGGATGGGTCTCCACCCAGGGAAGGATCTGGCGCTTGGTCCAGAAGTGGTTGCCCGAGGTGAGGAGGTTCACCTCCGCGGAGAGAAGCGCCCCGGCCGAGTCGGCGGAGATGCCGGCGCCGCCCTCCGAGTTCTCGGCGTTGGCGATGACCAGATCCACCTGGTGCCGGGCGATGAGACGGGGCAGGAGGGTGCGGACGGCGAGCACCCCGGGCTTGCCGACCACGTCACCCATGAACAGGACGATCACGTGGGGGCGAAATCGGGTGGCCGGGCCAGCCCCCGGAAGACCTCGTTCTCGGTGACCACCAGGTCGACGTCCACGTCGTCCTCGTTGGTCGGGAGATCGTCGACGATCTGCCCGGCGAAGGCGAGCCCGACCCGCCGGCTCGCCGCGCTACCAGCCTTCAGCGTCGCGTCGTAGTACCCGCCCCCGCGGCCCAGCCGCTTGCCGTCGGGGGTGAAGCCCAGTCCGGGAACGACGAAGAGATCGATCTGCTCCACCGGGATGAGCTCCGCGGCGTCAGCGGGTTCGTGCACCCCGAGTCGACCGGGTTCCAGCTCCGCCTCGCTCCGGACCGCACGAAAGGAGAGAACCCTCCCGCGCACGTGGCTGAGCGGGTAACAGATGACCTTTCCGTCGGAGAGGCCGGCGGTGAGGATGTCCCGCGTGGGAACCTCGCCACGGATCGGGGCGTACAGCGCGACCGTCCGTGCGTGCTGGTAGTAGGGGGTGGCCAGGAAACGCGCCTGGATCTTCAGCCCCCGGGTGTCGACCAGCTCGGCGCTAAGCGCCTTCCGACGCGCGGTGAGCTGCTCGCGGAGCGTGGCCTTGCGCAGTGCCCCCTCGTCCGTTCCCATCTCCCGCCCGTTCGTCGCCAGCGCCTCACCTCTCGAGAAAAAACGTCCCCCGCCGCTGGGCCGTGTGCGCAGCGTCCATTGAACCCAGTTGAGCCAGGTGGGAGCCGAGGTGAGGTACCGTAGGTCTCCCGGGTGGTCGGCGAGTGCCGGCTGCCCCGGGCGTGACGCATGGAACCCCGGTACGGCCCCCGGAATGGACGTATCGGTTCGAATTTCTGCTGCACATCACGCACCCCGCAGGGGACAACCTTGCAAGGGGTTCCGGCCTCCGACCGGTCGGCTCCGACAATAAGGACGGCCCGGAGGGGGGTCAAGGGAACCTGGGCGGTGTGTTCCGTTGCGCGGCTGGCCTCGGCTGCGCCGCTCGTGCCAGCATCCCGGAGGTCCAGACCCGTCCCGTGCCCCGGCTCCTGCTTGCCACTACGCTCTGTGCCGTGCTCGGCGCCGGACCGGCGCTCGGGGCGGTGCCGCTCCTGGCGTCACGTGCGCGGTGGGGGGCGAAGGGAATCCTGAGCTGGCAGGCGATGAACGAGCACGTGCTCGGGCGCGCCGGCGAGTCGAATCCCTGTGGCTTCGAGACCGGGCGGGCGGTGGTGGACGCGGCCTGGGAAGGCGACGTGCTCGTCGGCCGTCTGACGCTCTGCACCGCCTGCGGGGAGCGCACCGTGCCCTACCTCGGAGTGCACGTGGCGGCGAACGGAACAGTGGTTGCGGACGTCCCGCTCGTCCCCGGCTGCGACTCGCCGGGCCTGGAGCGCGGGAGGCTGGTCCTCTCGCCGGTGGCCGAGCCGCCGGGACGTCGACCCCTCACCCATCACCTCGAGGCCGGCGAGAAGCTGCTTCAGCTGCGCCGGGGCAAGGCGGCCCAGGCCGAGTTCCAGAAGGCGCTCGCGGCCAGGGAGGACCCGGGGAAGGCGTGGCTGGGGATCGGGCTCGCCTCGGTGCTGCTCGGAGACGCCTCGGGGGCGGTGGCTGCATACGAGAAGGCCAGGGCGTTCGCCCCGGGGGTGCTGCTCTCCTACAACCTGGCCTGTGCACAGGCGCGGCTGGGGCACGTCGACGAGGCGCTGGCCAGCCTGAGCGACTCGATCGACCGGGGATTCGCGGCCTCCGACGACCTCCTGAGCGACCCGGACCTGGCGCCACTCCGGGGTGACCCGCGGTTCTCGTCGCTGCTGGCCCGGACCAAGACCAACGAGGAGCGGCGACGGTGAAGCAGTCCGAGGTCGTCCTCTGGTCGTCCGGTGCGCGGTTTGGCCACTACGAGATCCTCGCCCCGCTGGGGAAGGGCGGCATGGCCGAGGTGGTGCGGGCGCGGACGCTCGATGGTCCCTGGGCGGGGACCGAGGTCGCCATCAAGCGGCTGCTTCCGCAGCTGTCCCGCGCGCCCGAGTACGTGCAGCTGTTCGCGAAGGAGGCCGAGCTGTCCATCGCGCTCCGGCATCCGAACATCGTCCAGACGCTGGACGTGGGGGCGATCGGCGGGGTGGCGTACCTGGCGATGGAGTGGGTCGACGGGCGCGACCTGGGTCAGGTCCTGCGCCGGTGCCGGCAGCAGGGCATCGTGCTGCCCGTCGACTTCGCGGTGTACCTGGCGCGGGTGCTGCTCGAGGCGCTGGACTATGCGCATCGGGCGGAGAACGCGAGCGGGACGCCGCTCCACCTGGTGCACTGCGACGTCTCGCCGTCCAACGTCTTCATCTCCCGGGTGGGTGAGGTAAAGCTGGGCGACTTCGGAGTGGCGCGGGTACGGGTGAAATCGGGTGTGCGCGACGCGGTCATCGCCGGCAAGCCGTACTACCTCTCTCCCGAGGCGACGGCGGGCGAGGTCACCCAGGCGGTGGACCTGTGGGCCACCGCGGTGGTGCTGTTCGAGCTCCTGGCGCTCGAGCGGCCATTCCAGGGCAGTAGCCCGCAGGAGGTGTTCGGGGCGATCCGCGCGGGGCGGAGGGCGAGGGTCCGGGCTCGTCGGCCGGAGGTGAGCGCGGGGCTGGAGGCCGTGCTGGACCGGGCGCTGGCCGCCGATGCTCGTGCACGGTTCTCGACCGCGGCCGACTTCGCGGCGGCGCTCGAGCCACACTGCGACGAACGCATCGGTACCCCGCTGGCGATCGCCGCACTGGTCCGCGGCTTCTTCGGCGCCGCCGGGTAGCCTCGACGACGTCTCAGAGAACTCGATCGAGAGCGCGGAGGAGGGCGCTGACATCGCCCTCGGTGGTGTCCCGACCGAACGACACCCGGATCGAGCTCCGGGCGTCCGCCTCCGACACCCCCATCGACAGCAGCACCGGCGACGGTCGCATCGTCCCCGACGTGCAGGCCGCGCCAACCGACACCGCGAACCCCTCCAGGTCCAGCGCGATGAGCACCGTCTCCGCATCCACCCCCGGAAAGCAGACGTTGGTGGTGTTGGCCAGCCGCGGCGCCTCAGCCCCGTGCACCCGGATGCTCGAGCGCCTCGTCCGGAGCCCCCGCTCGAACCCGTCGCGCAGCGCGGTCATCCGTGCCACCTCGGCCTGCCGCCGGGACTCCGCCAGCTCGAGCGCCAGGGCCGCCGCCTCGCACAGCACCACCGCCGGCGTCCCCCCGCGAAGCCCGCCCTCCTGGTGCCCCGGCACCAGCGGCTCGAGCTGCACCCCGCGCCGCACCGCGAGGATGCCCACCCCTGCCGGCCCACCGAACTTGTGCGCCGAGTACGCCACCAGGTCCGCCTCGAACGCCGGCGACAGCCGCCCCGGCGCCTGCACCGCGTCCACGAAGCTCGCCACCCCATGCGCCCGCGCCAGCGCCGCCACCGCGTCTGCCGGCTGCACCACCCCGGTCTCGTTGTTCGCCACCTGCAGCGCGCACGCCGCCACCTCCCCGGAGGCGAACGCCCCCTCGAACGCGTCGGGAGCCACCCATCCATCTGGGCCGGGGCGCACCTGGAGCACGGGCGTGGCCCGCCGCTGGGCCGCGAGCAGCACGCAGGGGTGCTCGATGGCGCTGGTCACCAGCGCCCCGCCGCGACCGATCCCGAGCACTGCCGTGGCGCACGCCTCCGAGCCCGAGGCGGTGAACAGCACCTCGCGCGCAGGCCGACCGACCACCCGCGCCACCCGCGCCCGCGCCTCGTCCAGCCGCGCCCGCGCCGCCCGCCCCGCGCGGTGAACGCTGCTCGGGTTGCCCGCAGGCTCTCGCCGGAACGCCGCGGCGAGAAACTCAGCCACCTCGGGAAACAGCGGCGTGCCGGCGTTGTGGTCGAGGTAGGTCACCGCTCGACGGCGGCGCCCTTCCCGGCGAGCAGCAGCGACCGCGGCCGCTCGCCCTTCACGCCGAACGCCTCTAGGAAGGCAGTGGTCAGCTCGCGCCGGAGCGCCGCCGGCGCACGGCCGGGCGGCAAGGGCAACCGGGCCCCGGCCATGCTCCCGTGACCTCCGGCGGATCCGCCACGGTCCTCGCAGATGTCGCGGATCAGCTTCCCGGCGTTCATCCGCCGGTCCCGCACCCGGAGCGAGACGTAGAGCTGGCCGCGGAAGGTCCCCATCGCCAGCGACCACTTCATCCCCTCGAGGAAGCTCAGGCGCTCTGCCACCTCGGCCACCATGTCCGGCGAGTACACCTCGCCGAGGTCCACCGTCACCACTGTCTGCCCGTACAGCCGGGCGCGCCCGATGGCCGAGTGGTACAGCCGGAAGTACTCCGCCGGGAGATCCGGGTGCTCGATGCGCCCCAGCAGATACTTGTCCACCCGCGGGAAGAGCCAGAGGTACGCGTCGATGTCCGCCGGTGTCGTCTGCCGGCCGAGGTCCCGGCTGTCGGTCTTGATGCCGTAGAACAGCGCGGTCGCCACCTCGACCGAGGGCTCGAGCTTCGCCGCGCGCAGGTACTCGACCACCATCGTCGAGGTCGCCCCGTACTCGCCGCCCACGTCGGCGAACGGCGCCCCGAGACTCTCGTCCCGCAGCGGGTGATGGTCCAGCACCACCTCCACCGGGTAACGCGCGGGCACCGAGTGGTTGCCCACCGGGGGCTGGGTGTCCACCAGCGCCAGGAGGTCGTGCTCGTCGAACACCACCTGGCTCACCGGGATGATCGGCAGCTTCAGCACCTTCACCAGGGCCAGGTTCTCGGACCGGCCGATGATGCCCCCGTACACCACCCGCGCCTCCACCCCCGCCCGCTTCTCGAGCAGGAACGCCAGCGCCACCGCCGAGGCGATGCTGTCCGGGTCCGGATTGTCGTGGGTCAGCACCAGCACCCGCCGGCGCCCCCGTGCCAGCTTCAGGAGCTCGTCGAGCTTGCTCCGGACCGGCAGCTCGGCGAGCGCTCGTTCCGGACTGGAGGGATCCTCGGCCTTCGAGCGGCTCGAGGTGGATGAAGCGGACGGCATGGGCGGCCTTTTACTTCCGGATCAACGAATGGAGAAGCCGGAGCCCTCTTGCATAACGGCCGGGATCCGGGGTTTCCAGGACCGCCGGTGTGGCCGCGAACCGTGCGTCATTCACCAGGAATCTGAAGGCCGGAAGCCCCATGGCGCCCCGGCCGATCTCCGCGTGGCGGTCGACCCGGGCCCCCCGGGGGCGCAGGCTGTCGTTCAGGTGGAAGCAGCGGATCCGCCGCCGGCCGAACCGGCGGACCGCCTCGTCCGTCACCGCCTCGGTGCCGGCCTCGGTGGACAGGTCATACCCCGCGCTGAACAGGTGGCAGGTGTCCAGGCAGACGCCGACCCGCCCGGGCGCGTCCACCCGCGCCAGGATCTCCTCGAGGTCCTCGAGCCGGTGCCCGAGGCAGTTGCCCTGGCCGGCCGTCACCTCCAGGCAGATCCGGGCCGAGAGCCCCGGCAGCGCCCGGTGCACCTCGTCCAGCGCCCGGGCGACCAGCCGTAGCCCCCGCCGCAGCGTGGGATGCGAGCCCGGATGGAACACCAGCGAGCGGATGCCCAGCGCCTCGCAGCGGAGCAGCTCCTCGCGCACTGCCTCGAGGCTCCGGCTCCGGATAACCGGGTCCTCCGAGGCGAGGTTCACCAGATAGCTCCCGTGGGCGATGACCGGCACCCCTGCCCCCCGCGCCTCGCGCCGGAACGCCCGTCGCTCCTGGGCGGTGAGCGGCGGAGAGGACCAGCCCCGCGCCGAGCGGGTGAAGATCTGCAGCGAGCGCGCCCCGTGGTCGGCGGCGCGCCCGAAGGCGCGCGACACCCCGCCCGCGACCGACTCGTGCGCCCCGAGCTTCACCGCGGCCCCGGGTCAGTTGATCGCCCGGTAACGCCGCGCCTGGTCGCGGAAGTACTTCAGCCCGTTGTCGAGCGAGTTCTCCATCGCGTCCATCATCAGGACCCGGAACGACGCCGGCGTGCCCCGGAAGGACTCGTAGTACCGCTGCCGGTCGATGGAGTGGATGATGCACGGCAGGTACCCGTGCCGCGCGAGGATCAGGTTCGAGGTCATCCGCGCCACCTTCCCGGAGTGCTCGCTGAACGGGAACACCTGGAGGAACTGGAACTGGAAGGTGGCCGCCTGCTTGATGGGGTGGTACTCGCGGAACTCGGTCGTCCCGGTGAACTCGATGAGCTTGTCCAGGAGCCCCTGGATCTTCGCCGGCGGTGCGATGTCGTGGAAGTAGGTCCGGTGCAGCGGCATGTCCTTCCGCAGCCCGGCCCGCTCGCGCTCCTTTGCCAGCTCCTTCTCCGTCCGTTCGCGCCGCTCGAGCTGGGCCCGCATCGCCTGCGCCTCGGGAGTGTTGCCGAGCAGCAGGTCGTGGATCCGCTTCACCGTCACCATTGGCACCGCGGACGCCTTGCGCCCCGAGGTGCGCGCCTCCTCTCGGATGTAGTCGATGGCCGCCTTGTGGTTGCGGATGTCGAGCACCGCCGGAAGGAGCGAGGCCTCGGGCGGAGCGCCGCTCGGGTCGAGCCCCGCGGCGAGCTCCTGCTCGTTGTACACCACGCCCTCCAGGGCGTTGTCGTGGTAGGCCCACGCCCTCTCGAAGCGCGCCATGAACTCCGGCGCCTTCGGGTGCTCCTCGAGGAGCTCCCGCAGCGCGTCGTTCTTGTCGTCGATGTCCTGGTAACGTTCCTTCAAGGGGGGCGCGGCGCTTCGGAGGGCGGGGGAGGCTAATCGGAGCAGTCGGACCGTGCAAGGGCCGCCCACCCGTCCAGGCGACCGCTCACACGTACGTGAGCCACTCCGCGTAGCGCGGTTCCTGCCCGCGCACCACACGGAAGTACGCCTCCTGGACCTTCTTGACCACGGGCCCCGGCGCGCCGGTCCCGATCCGCCGGTTGTCCACCTCGCGCACCGGGGTGATCTCTGCCGCGGTGCCGGTGAAGAACACCTCGTTGGAGATGTACAGCGCGTCGCGGGTGAAGGTGACCTCCTCCACCGGGTGCCCCGTGTCCTTCAGCATCCGCAGCACCGTTCGCCGGGTGATGCCGGCGAGGATCGGCGAGGACAGGGGCGGTGTCCGCACGATGTCCTTCTTGTTCACCATGAACACGTTCTCGCCCGAGGCCTCGGCCACGAATCCCGTCATGTCGAGCAGGATCGCCTCGTCGTAGCCGGCCTGCACCACCTCCCGCTTGGCAAGGATGCTGTTGACGTACTGGCCGGTGATCTTCCCCCGCACCATGTTCACGTTGACGTGCATGCGGGTGAAGCTCGACACTTTCGCCCGGATGCCCTCGCGCATTCCCTTGTCGCCCAGGTACGCGCCCCAGTCCCAGGCGGTGATCGCCACCCGCGTCGGGTTCACCGCGCCGAGCCCCATCGCTCCCTCGCCCATGAAGGCGATGGGCCGGAGATACGCCCCGTTGGCGAAGCGCTGCCGCTGCGCCCGGAGCACCTCCAGGCAGGCCTCGCAGAGGTCCTCCTCGCCGTAGGGCAGCGCGAGCTGGATGATGTGACACGAGTCGGCGAAGCGCTTCATGTGCTCGCGGAGCCGGAACACCGCCAGCCGCCCGTCGTGGGTCCGGTACGCTCGGATTCCCTCGAATACCCCCAGCCCGTAGTGCAGGGCGTGGGTCATGATCGGGACCTGCCCCTGCGCCCAGGGGACGATCTTCCCGTCGAGCCAGATGCTGTCTGCGGTGAGGACGGCGTTGGAGGTCGAGCTCATCTCGGGGCCGAACCACCGCACGGCGCCGGCCCCGCAGTCAAAGGCCTCAGGGCGTCTTCTGCTGCGACAGGCGCGCCGCCCAGGTCAGGATGCTCAGCTCCCGGAGCGCCTCGGTGCATCCGGGATTGCACTCCACCGCCTTCTCGTATTCGCCCTGCGCCTCCGCCGTCTGCCCGAGCGCCTTGTGCACATGGCCCTTGTAGAGGTGGGCCCGGTCCAGCGTCGGGCTCCGCTCGACCGCCTCGCCGAGCAGCAGGAGCGCCCGTCGACTGGCGTCGGCATCGGCTGGGGCGCGGGCATGGGTGCTCCAGCCCAGGAGCGCGAGGAACTCTCCCTCCTCGGGCTGCAGCCGCACCGCCTCGCCGAAGGCCCCGTGCGCTCCGGGCACGTCCCCCGCGGCCAGCAGCTGCTCGCCCCGGCGAAACGCGCTCTCCGCCTCGAGCATCCGCCCCACCGCCTCGCCCACCTCGTGCTTCACCCCGCCCTCGCGCAGCTCGGCCCGGTACCGCGCGCGGGCGGCCAGATCGACCAGGGTGTCGTGCGCTTTCTCGACCAGGTCGGCGATCTGCTGCACCAGCCCCTGCACCTCGGGGGAGCCCACCGGACCATCCACGTGGTACTCGCGGAGCAGCTCCACCGCCGCGGAACGGACCTGGTCCGGCGGCGCGTCCGGGTGGAGACCCAGGAGCTCGAAGTAGTCCATCTGGCGCATGGCGGCGAGCGTGCCCAGAAGCCGCTCGCGGAGGTGCCCCTCGTCGTCTTCGGCCGGGACCTCGTCCTCCAGCTCCAGGACCTCCTCGTCGTCGTCCCAGGGGCGGTCTCCCGGTGCCGGCGCCGCGGCGGCCCTGATCGGCGTGGGCGGGGGCGGACCGATCCGGCGCTCGGGACGGAGCTCCACCATCTGCGAGGCGAGCAGCGCGTAGAGGAACCGGTCGGTGTCCAGCGGCGACAGCGGCCCCCGCCGGCGGAGCTCGCGCACGGTGCGGCTTCCGTCCATCAGCGCCAGGAGCCCCGACTCCTCCTCGCCGAGCGACATGTCCTGCGCGGCGAACAGCGGGTCGTCCGCCGGGTGCACGTACTTCCCGGCGATGTCCCCCAGCGCGGTCGAGAGGCGCGCGCTGTCGTAGCTTCGCTTCACTCCCTCGTAGACGATCGCCGCAGTCGACATCTGCAGGCGCACCGTCTCCGCTGGCGGCTGCGCCTTCGCGTTGAACTGGAATTCGCCCTTCGTCCAGCCGAACACCTCGAGGAGCTTGAGCCGAAGCTGCAGCTCGAGCGCATAGCGGAGGTTGTGGGGGCTGATGCAGCCCATCTCGATGAGCACCGTGCCCTGCTGGCGCCCTTCGGCCTTCATCCGCCGCAGCGACTCCTCGCAGTCCGCCTCGGAGATCATCCGCTCGCGGACCATCACCCGGCCGAGGCACTCCGACAGGCGGTTGCTCTTGACGCTCTCCGGGGCCCCGGCGCGGAGGAAGACGATCTTCTTCACCTTGTCCCGGCGGAGCAGGAGCCCGCCGGTGGCCCGGCGGCGGTGGAGGTCGGCCAGGAGCTGGGGAAAGGCCCGGGCCTGGAAGTCGCCCCGGTCGATCGGCGGCGTCCCCGGGGCGGGGGAGGCGGCCGCGCCGGAGGGGGCCTCGGGGGCGCCGGACTCCGCCGCGGTGAACTCGACCAGGGACGCCTCGGCCACGGCGCGCGGGTCGGCCAGGGGCTCGGAGGCCGGCTCGGGCGCGCCGTTGGTGGGGAGTGCGGGCGGCGGCTGGGGGAAGCGGTCTCCGAGCACGCCCTCCAGCTTCCCGAACAGCTGGGTCAGCTTGAAGGGCTTCTCGACGAACCCCGCCGCGCCGTGGCGCTCGACCGCCTGCGCCTGGTGGATCTTCGTCTTGTAGATGCCGGAGAGCATCAGCACCGGCGTCCGCTCGCCGCGCGGCGTGCTCTTGATGCGCCGGGCAACCTCGTAGCCGTTCAGGGCCGGGAGCAGCACGTCCAGCAGGACCACGTCGAAGGGCTGCCGCTCGAACGCGACCAGCGCCGCCTCGCCGTCGCGCTCCACCGTGACCCGGAAGCCCTGCCGGGTGAGCGCATCGGCCAGCATGCGCTGGACGTTGCGGTCGTCATCGACCACCAGCACGTGGACGGGGTCCGTGGGGGCCACCTGGATGAGCTTCCTACCATGCTCACTGCTGGAGGACACGGACGTAGGCGGCACGGACCATCGCCGCCACTGCCCGGTACTCCGACAGGAACGCACCGCCGGCGTCCGGACCGCCGTACCCCAGCCGCCGCGCGAGCAGCAGGAGCGGCCGCCCGCGGGTGGGGAGGTGGCGCAGCGCGCGCCCGTGTACCAGCCGCTGGCGGTTCTCCACCCGGCGGAGGAAGAGGTAGCCCTCCCGGAGCGCCGCGGCGTCCTCCCGGCGGAGCCTTCCGCTCGCGGCGAGCGCCTCCAGTGCCTCGAGCGTCTCCGGCCGTCGCACCGCGGGGACTGCCGCGCCCCACAACAGCTGGAGGTACTGGGTGGCGAACTCCACATCGACCAGGCCCCCCTGGCCGGTCTTGGGGTTGAGCTGGTCCACCGACTCGCCGGCCACCTCGCGCTCCATCCGCATCCGGAGCCGGTGGATCTCCTCCGCTGCGCCCTCGGGCAGGGGGCGCTCCCACACCAGAGGCGCGAGTGCCGTGCCCAGGAGCCGCTCCCCGTACGCCACGTCGCCGGCCACCGCCCGGGCCTTCACCAGCGCCTGACGCTCCCAGAGCTGCGCCCGACGCGTGTGGTGCTCGAGCAGCGCCTCCTCGCTCACCACCAGCGGTCCCTGGTTCCCCGAGGGCCGGAGCCGGGTGTCCACCTCGTACAGCCGCCCCTCCCGGTACTGGAGCGTGAGCAGCGACAGGAGCCGCTGCACCATCCGCGCGAAGTACTCGTGATGCCCGATGCGGCCCTGCGCGCCGCCGGTGGTCTCCTCGTCGGCGCTCGAGCCGTAGACGAAGAGGAGGTCCAGGTCGGAGTGGTAGCCGAGCTCGCGGCCGCCGAGCTTGCCCATCCCCAGCACGGCGAGCGGCGCCCGCCGTCCGTCCCGCATGCGGGGGATTCCCCAGCGGCCCCGGGCGTGCTCGGCCGCGAGGAGCACCGCGTGGTCCAGGAGCCCGTCGGCCAGCGCGGTGAGCTGCCGCGCGACCTCCGGCACCTCCAGCTCACCGGCGATGTCCCCGAGGCCCACCCGGAGCACCTCCTCGTTCTTGAACCGCCGGAGCGCGCCGAGCAGCTGCTCCGGGTCCTCGGTGGCCCGCGCCGCCCGGCCGTCCAGCTCTGCGCGGATGCGCTCCGGCGGCTTGTGCAGCGCCTCCGTGTCCCAGGAGACCAGCTGGTCAAGCAGCTCGGGGGTCCGGACCAGCTCGGCGCTCAGGTACGCGCTTTGCCCGAAGAGGTCCAGGAGCCGCCGCGCGACCGCCGGCCGCTGGTGGAGAAGGCGCAGGTAACCCGCCGGGACGGAGAGCCCCGAGGCGAACTCGGCGAGGTAGAAGAGCGCCTGGTCCGGGTCCGGGCTGCGCGCCGCTCCCTGGAGCAGCTGGAGCGCGATGCCCGAGGGCCCCGGACCCTCCTCGAGCCGCGCAGCCCCCAGGACCCGACGGAGCCGCTGGAGGGAGGCGAGCGCGGCCGGCGCGTCGTCGAAGCCGCGCCTGGCGAGCGCCTCGGCGCGGAGCCCATCGGCCGCGTCGTCGTCGAGGGCGACGATCAGGTCGGGCTCGTGCGGTAGCTCGCCCCGGGCCTCCTGGCCGAGGAGCACCCGGAACGCCTGCGCGACGTACGTCCGGTGGCGGGAAAGCTCGGCATCCAGACCGCCCCCGTCGGGGAAGCCGAGCGAGTGCGCCAGCCGCTCCCGCTCCGGCCCCGCCTGGGGCACGGCCTGTGTCTGCCGCTCGTCCACCATCTGGAGCCGGTTCTCCACCCGCCGGAGGAACGCGTAGGCCTCGAGCAGCCGGTCGGCGTCGGCCTGTGACAGGAGCCCTGCCTCCACCAGGCGCCGCAGCGCCCGCTGGGTGGAGCGTACCCGGAGCGCCCCGTTCCGGCCGCCGTGGAGCAGCTGCAGCGCCGCGGCGACGAACTCCACCTCGCGGATGCCGCCGGGCCCGAGCTTCACGTCATTCTCGCGCGCGGTGCTCCGCAGGTCGATCTGCATCTTGAGGTCGCGGAGCGCCTCCACCGCGGCGAGGTCGAGCGTCCTCCGCCAGACGAACGGGCCCAGGCCCGCGAGCAGCTCCTGCCCCAGCG
>Ga0335070_10007396_pt1 | contig 12878 bp, 11 predicted proteins | sample Lox_Sample_13_FD_206722 | JGI IMG/M metagenome (GOLD analysis project Ga0335070, IMG submission 206722) | Soil microbial communities from Loxahatchee National Wildlife Refuge, Florida, United States - Lox_Sample_1.3 | ecosystem: Environmental > Terrestrial > Soil > Wetlands | place: USA...
CTGTCTCAGTTGGAAAAGCCACTAGACCTCCCCGGATGATTAGTCTAGCGGCTTCGAGAATTTTCTCTTTTTCAGGATTCTGAGGATCAACCTTGAGGTTCAGGGTCTTCATCGAAATGATAGGATTGGGACTGGGCATTTAAACCTCTGTCGAACAGGAACAGAAAATCGTACGGTATTAAACGACGTATCGGTCGATGACTTTCTGCATACTCTTCGGTGCTGCTTGTTTGGCAGCAAGCTGCTTCAGTATGGTGATCATCTGAGGTTGAAAGCGAGCAATGTCAGTTAAACTCACCAAACCTACCAGCCGTTTTCCATCAACTACAGGCAGTTTCTTGATCTTCATCTGAAACATCAATTTCACTGCTTCCGCAAGATCCATGTTCGGTTCAGCAACAACCAGGGGACTCGTCATAGCATCCTTGACCTTGATTTTATTTGCGTTTTTCCCTTCTGCAACCACTCGTTTCAGAACGTCACGTTCGGTGAGTATTCCCATGGCCTTTCCTCGTTTAACGCCAATTAGGCAACCGATTTCGAACTTGTTCATTATGTCTGCCGCTTCTTTGACGGTGAAGTTCTCATCTATTGTGACAACTTCCTTCACCATTACGTCTCCAACTTTCAGGGACATGTCACTTTCTTTCTTCTTCTCATGCGACAACGAAACACCTGCAGCTTTTTCTTTTCGTTCACTCGACTATATAAGTTCGTGCGTGAAAGGGGAGCACACTCATTTTCTTTTCAATCTGCCAGAGAGCTTCTTTGTCTCGCCGTCCACGGGAATCTTCGCTCTCTCGAACTTCTCCTTTGGCTTCGATAACGGTCTCGTAGCGTCGAAGCCGACTTTCGAAGTCAATACTTTGTCCTGATCGGCCGAAGGATCCAAAGTAGAACCGCGAACGTTTTGAACCATAATCAGATCTTCGCCACCTTGAAAGCGTGTTGCTAAAGCCCATTCAACGTCGGAGGCGTCAAAAACGTTGATGTCTGAATCTACGACGACTACATGTTTCAAACTTGGATGTGCAGCAAAGGCTGCTAACAACGCGTTTTTTCCATCGCCATCAACATTTTTCTCAACAGAAATTATGGCGTGAAGCCATCCGCTTCCACCTTTCGATAGATTCACGGCATGAACCATTGGAACCACTTTTGAAACAGCATCCCAAATTAATACTTCATGGGGCAAACCCATCAAAATCAGATGCTCCATGCCAGACGAAAGAAGGGCATGATAAACGTAATCTTTCCTATGCAGGACGCCAACTACATCCACGATAGGTTGCTTTCTCTGCACATCGTACGTGCCCGTGATATCAACAAACGGTCCTTCCAATTCTTCTTTCACAGCTGAGATTCTTCCTTCTAGAACCAGTTCAGCGCCAGCTACTGCCGCAGCGTTCACGTGCTCACACTCAGTCAGTTTGAGACTACCGTTCAACATGGCATTTGCAATATCATATTCACACACGCCAAAAGGAACTGGAGAGGATGCTGCTAACAATACGGTTGGGTGAACGCCTATGGAAATCGCGATATCCAGATCTTTCCCAGCTTTTTTTGCGGATTGATATAGCGAGAAAAGATGTCTCGGAACGAGACGAATTGCCAGATGCTTCTTGTCCAGTACTTGGAGACGATGAACCGATACATTCTCAACTTTCCCATCAATACTTCTTGCGTGAACAACCGCCGAGGTAATATAGGGTCCAGAATCATTTTCAAAGTGTGTCAAAACCGGAATCTTGGAAAGATCCACATCCTTCTCAACGCATTCTTTGACTGCTGCGCCTTTGACAACCTTCGGTTTTGTGGGACACCGCCAAACTTCAATCAACCTTTTGTACAGCATGTCCCGATCCACCTGAATCGCTTTGCAGATTCTCTTTCGAGTTCCAACCACATTTGCAACGATGTTGGTTTCAAAGTCCTTTACTTTGTCAAAAAACAGAATGGGGCCATCATGTTCGAGTTCTCTTATAAGATATGAGATTTGAAAACGAGTCTTGACCTGTTCTTTAATGTGCAAAACCTCTTTTTCCTTTTCCATTTGACCGAGAAACTCTCTGAGGCTCATGCTGTCACCCCCTCCTTCTGTGCTTCTTCATGAGCAACTCTTTCCATAAGACGTTTGAAAGCAGAATGAGCCTGTTTTTCATCCATCGCCTCAAGGTAGACAGACACCAATGCTATCTTCCCCTTGAACGAAGCAAGCTGCTCAGCAAACATGCGTGCAGAAGCTGTATTCTTCTCACCTAGAAGTATCGACGAAGAGGGAGGGCCAATGAAATCTTTAGGTCTTGGAACTGCGATGGCCAGCGTGCCAAGCTTATCTTCTCCTTCACTCAACAAGGCCATACACGAATTCTTGGCTTCCATATAGACTGCGAGAAAACGCGTGTTCTGCTCGACAATTTCGTCTTTGACGACTCTTGCGCGTTCCAGCTTTTTTCCCTCCATTGACTATTAATAGTTTTATGCATTCACTATTTATCACTTTCAAACCGTGGTGCTTGAAGGAAATGAACGGCGAAAATGCGGGGAAGATCCTGGCCATACTTCGAAACACTTTTTCGATGCCTAAATGGATTACTTCAAGCGAAGACCCATTCAAAACGTTAGTCGTGACGATCATATCACAGAATACCAACGACCGAAACACTGCAAGAGCGTTCGAAAATCTTTCGAATAGTTTTCGAATAACACCCGAAATTCTTGCCAAAGCAGAAGTCAAAGACATTGAACGATGTCTTAAGGTCGCAGGTTTGTATCGAAACAAGTCCAGAGTTATAAAACAAGTTTCAGAAGAAGTGGTTCAAAAATATAAGGGCGACTTAAACCGAATCTTGGCACTTCCGTTGGAAGAGGCAAGAAGGCAACTTCTGGATTTTCGTGGAGTCGGTCCCAAAACGGCCGATGTGTTGCTGCTTTTCACGGCCAAGAAGTCGACAATTCCCATCGATACTCACGTAAACAGAGTTTCAAAACGTTTAGGTCTTGCTCCAAGGGACGGAGACTACGAAGATGTGCGTCATGCTCTTCAATCACTTTTCGATCCGAAAGATTACCTTGCTGTCCACATTCTGCTGATTGGTTGTGGCAGAAAATATTGCAAAGCTCGTAAACCTCTGTGCAATGAATGTCCATTGAAATATCTGTGCAGTTTCTGAAAATCTGTTGTTAAAGATGTGCGCGCTCTCAGCTGATTTGCCTAGAATAGTTGCTTGAAGGATGCAAAGTCAATATGGTTCTCTTCGATCATCGGAATCTCCTTCATATTCTTGTCAAGCTTGATCTTTCCTAGGGCAAGAATTGCAACTTCTTCATGAACGGGTGAGCACACTTTCACAGCCCTTCGCACGTAATCAATTTCTTGCACTACACCAATGCCAAGGAATTTCCTCTTATCATCGTACATTGCAGCGAGCAATCCTTCTTCGTCCCCTTTTCTGGTAACAATGACCTTCTTCTTGGTGAATTCTTCTACCTTTTTTATGTTGTCCGAACTAATCCACCGCCTCCTGCCAATGATCACGCTTAACTTCCCCGCAAGCTCTGCCATCTGCAATGGTTTCATTCCAAGAAGAGTATAGATCCTGTTAGCATCTCTTGCGTTCATATGGGATTTGTTCAGCACGAAAGATTCGTTTCCTTCAACCTTCACCCAACTCAAAGAAAGCGATTGGATTCGTGGGTTTCTCAAGTATTTCTTGTAGCCGAGTTCACGTAGTCCTCTTCGTTTCTCTCTGTCTCTCGGTTTAACCGCAGTTGGTGATTCCACAGTGATTTTTCTGGTCTCTTGGATAGAGGCAAAGATCTGTGCAAGCTCGTCTTTTTGCTGGATGAAGAAAATCACATCTGGTTTAAGTTCTTCAACAAGCCTGAGTTTGTAGTCGATTGCGCATTCTCCTTCAACCCATCCGTCTGTGTTTATGATTAGGACGTCGGGGTTTCCGGTAAGTGCTTCTTTTTTGAGTAATGACAAACCATGAACCATTCTGTCAGTTGCATTTCCAGCAGTAGTTTCTCCGATGAAGAAGGCGTTCTTCGCCTGCAAATTGAAAAGGTCAGTGATCGGCTTTGCAACAGAAGCGAAAGCGATTGTAGATGGCGGGCCAACGTCCGACTGTCCCAAATCTCCATCAAGAATCGTGACTTTCTTCTTTTCACTCACCAGTCGATTTGCCATGTATGTGCAGAAACTGGATTTTCCAGAATCGACGGCTCCCAATACTATCACAGAAATATGCGCAGACTGCAATCCCAACAATTCCTGAATTGAGTTGATCCATGAACTTGGAATTGTGTCTCCTGCAACTTCATCAATTGAGGCGCCTTCCCCAGCAGATATTTCAAAGCTAGCCGTTTCTTGTACCGCGAAAGGCAATCTCTTTCCTTCGCGGATGACAACTTTGCCTGTCACATTTGTCTTTAATCCAAAAACTTCAACTCTTCCCGAATTCACTATTACTGAAGCTGGTCCGTCAATTAACAACGTTGTCCCTTTGTTAACTGTGCGATTCATTTGTCCTACTCCTTTGAAATTTATGTCCGTTTCTTCCAGCAATCTTTGTTGCCGAAAAGATGTCTCTTAAACCTCTTCTATGTTTCGCTTCATCCAAGCAAGAATCTGTACCGGCCTCTTTCACGCTCTCAAGAATCACGCCTGAGGGAAGTGTTTTGTCCAAGGCTTTTAGGAGTTTTTCCTTGCAGTCAGGAACTCCGTCTCCTACTTTAACACTAATTGAAGAGACGGGAGTATCCGTCAGGTTCTTAATCATTTCTTCTATCATGTGCACGGCTTCGTTTAGACTGTAACAGTTCTCTGTTTCAACCACTTTCCCCCCAGCTAGAACCGCCAGCCCAAAGACTTCTCCAGGATCCACGCCTATGCAGACTTTCTCGAATAATTCCTTCCCCTGAACAATCCGCAAAGCCTCATTCACTGTGGGGGCAGGATTATCTCCAATCTTGTAGGCAAGCACATTTTCGTGACTTATCAATCCCTTCTCCTCTTCCGTTGATATGACAACCTTCACTTCTATAGGAACAGGCTCCCGAGGTGTTAAGCTCAAAAAAGGAACGTTCCTTCTCTTAAGCTCGTTGACGATATGGTAATATGCCTTTCCCGAAATGGTTGCAACAGCAATTCTCTCTTTCATACAGCAGTCCTAGCGATCCCATACGTTTGAACACAAAACACATTATAAATCGGCGCTTTATATTTGTTGACGTGTATGAATTTGCGAAGAATTCCAACAGGCTGCAGAGCAATAGACGAGTTTCTGAGAGGCGGTTTCTCAGATGAAAGCATCACGCTCATATACGGTGAAGCCGAAACTGGGAAAACAACGCTCGCAATGCAGTGCGCTGCCAACTGCGCCATGCAAGGATTCAAAACACTCTTTGTTGATTCAGACAGGACTTTTACTCCACAAAGGCTCTCTCAAATCATTTCAAAACAGTATGAGAAGATTCCGGAACTGATAGTTCTCGCGAGGCCTAACTCCTATCAAGAGCAAGCGGCCCTCGTGAATCAATTGACTGACTACATAGATACGCATTTCAAACTAGTAGTCTTCGACACTATAACATCGTTATATCGTCTCCGAATTGCCGAGTCTCCATCAAAGACGTTTGAATATAATCGCGAGCTCAACAGGCAACTTGCTGTGCTCGCACAGACTGTTCGGACGATGAAAATCGCGATTTTGCTCGTAAGCCAAGTGCATAGCGTTATGAACGAAATGCCTGTCAGTATTGAACCCGTTGCAATGAGAGTGCAGAAATTCTGGGCTGACACAGTAATCGCCCTAAGTCTCACAGAGGACCCTCAAAGGATTCAAGCAACGATAGAAAAGAATCCAGCAAAGCTTCCGCCAAAGATTTGTGATTTGCGGATCGGAGGAACAGGGATACATGACTAGCTGCTCATTTTCGAGGTTCGGCGAATGGATTTCATGCAGCTGATTCTTCAAGCGCTAGAATTCATTTTCCCAGCATACTGCGCCAACGCGATTCCAGTGCTTGCTGGTGGAGGGTTGAGCATGGATTTTGGGAAAAGCCTGCCCGATGGAAAACGGATATTCGGGAATAACAAGACTTTTAGAGGATTTTTTGCAGGTCTAATAGTGGGAACTGCCGCGGGACTCGCTGAGAGCTATGCTTTTAATTATCCAATTCAGTTTGGCTTGGTTATTTCGTCTGGTGCCTTGCTGGGAGATCTGGCCGGCGCCTTCCTCAAGCGGAGACTCAATATTCCACCGGGCGGGCTGCTGCCAGTGGTGGATCAAGTGGATTTCATCTTAGGTGCGATCTTGTTCTCATTTTTGCTCCCTTTGAGCCAAAGCTGGGAGCTGTTTGCGTTAGTCTTAGTCATAACTCCGCCTATTCATTTGCTTACGAACTTCGTAGCTTACAAGTTGAAACTCAAGAACAATCCTTGGTAGTCGGCTTAACTAGCCTGAAATTTTCATTTGTATTGATGCTTGCAGTAGTATGTATGCCAACAATAGAAGGACCACTCCGACGGTCATCATCATGTATGCTTGCCTGGGTTTGTACACGTATTTGGTGCTTTGGTAAATTGAAAGCAGTCCGAAAATGCCTAGGCCATAGAGTGTCATTGCTACTATGCTATCTCCTATGAACTGTTCGGACAGCTGCGGGTAAAGGAACAAAAATCTTCCGCCGTAGTAGACAGCCGGGAGAGGCTTCATTATGATGTCATAGAGTCCGCCGCCAAAAAGAAACACTGCAAAGGCGATGGCAACTACTGGGATGATCAGGTTCGATGGTCTTGAATTCGTAAGCGTACGGTAGAGTTTGTTTAACGAGAAGGACAGGTTGGAAACGTTCTTCTTGACGCTTTTTGACACTTTTCTTTTCTCCTATGAACATCAAATCGTTGGAAATGCTTATTGTCGATTTCTTGTAATGAATTCTTCGCAATCTCTCTTAAATACTCTTTCCAAAGAAGTCCCAACGGTCTTCTTCTGTCGCCGCTATCCAACATTGACATTTTGAGTTAGTGAAGTGCTTTTCTTGACGTACATTCTGGATTGAGACATATAGTCCAAAGATGTCGTCTAATCCATGTTTCGACGGTTGGCCAACCGCACTTGGCACACTTTTTACCTTGCAATCTCAGAACCCCTTTTTGAGGAATGGGGAAGGAAGCATTGCAGTTACCCCTGAAATAGTTTGTGCAACCGACGAAGCGCTTGCCCGTTGCTCGTGAATGTATTATTACGAGTTTTCCAGTCTTACACACTGGGCATGTTCCGATTGTTGTTTCCTCGAATTCTGCCCTGCGAACGGCGTTGCTCAGCTGTTCACCGATTGTTTTCTCCTCTTTTTTCAAAGCGTCAACGACTGGTTCAAGTATTCCAACGACGTGAGTCAGAATCTTTTCTCTTTCCTCTTTTCCCTCTCGTATCGAGTCCATTTTATTTTCTAGTTCTCTCGTCAATTCTGTTGAAACGATTGATGGGCAATATTTTTCCAGGATTTCTGTAATCTCAAAGCCAACTGCCGTAACTATCATTCTTTCCCCCTTGATGTATCCGCGATCATAGAGTGTTTGGATTGTCTCAGTTCTAGTTGCTTTTGTGCCTATTCCCGCTTCCTCCATTTCTTTGAGCAGACTGATTGGATTGTATCGCGGAGGCGGTTCAGTAGTCAAGTCTTTCAGGATTATTTTCTTGATTTTGATTGACTCACCTTTCTTTATCGGTGGGAGAGTTGCCTCTTCAAACCTCACGTAAGGTTCGTAGTAATGCATCCATCCTCTCTTTGGTAGCGTTCTTCCGTTAAGGTGGAAATTATATCTGCCTACTAGTAAGTAGACCTTCATGCTCTGCTTTAGGGCGGGTTCACCGAAAAGTGATATGAACCTTCGAATGATAAGGTCCAAAATCTTCGCTTCGGACTTGGAGAGGTCTTGTCGTGGCAATTCGCCAGTTGGGTAAATGGCAGAGTGTGCTGGGTCGTCTTTCTTACCTTCGTTTGGCCTAAGTACTTCTTGGGCAAGAAGCTCTGACGTCATGCTTCGATATTCGTTCAACCTGTTTAGACTCTTGAGTATCGCTCTGTAATTTATGATCGGCGGGAGTTTTTGACTGTCGGTCCTCGGATAAGAGATCAAGGCTTTCAGGTATAGTTGTTGAGCTATGTTCGAAACGCTGTTTGGCGCATAATGAAAGAGAGTGTAGGCTTCAGTCTGCAAAGTGGTTAGGTTGAATGGGAAGGGAGGAAGCAGAATGGTTTGTTTGACTTCAACTGCTTCAACAAGCCCCGTTTTGTTCTTGCATCCGTTCAATACGGATTCAGCATCTTCCAAATTATCGAATCTGTCTTTTTCATAATCCGCCTCAAAGATCCGGCGGTGCATTTCAACTTTAGCTCTTATTTGCCAATATCGAGTTGGCACAAAAGTTTTGATGGCTTCTTCCCTTTTCACGAGAAACTTCAGCGTTGGACCTTGTACACGGCCAGTGCTTAACGTGACATATCGGCCGCTCCAACTTTTGGCTGCATTCGTCAGAGATCTGGAGAGGTTTATGCCATAAAGCCAGTCGATTTCATGTCTTGCCCGTCCGGCTTCGATGAGCCTGAAATCCAGATTAGGTTGCAGTTCAGCAAAAGATTTTTTCAGCTCTTCGTTCGTAAGCGTCGAGTATTTCATGCGCTGCGCGCTTTCTTCCTTGTTGCCACAAGCATACTTGAGTATGAAATATCCGATGATGGATCCTTCGACATCGTAGTCGCAAGCGTCAATGAAGATGTCGGCGTTCTTCGCTAGTTTTTCGATTGTTTGAACCCAGCCTCGAATTCGAGCGGCTTTTCTTTCGGCGACATGTCGAGGAACCCATTTGAAAGTGAACGCAGGAAGCTGCCTTCCTTTCTTCGCATCAGTGATCGTATATAGGTGGCCGAGTGAGGGAACTACAACTATTTCTTTGTCGTGTCTGGCGATGTAATAGGGAACACCATGGTCAACGATCTTTCGAGGTCTTTCTTTCATGTCAAGAGCCGATGCTATTCTCCACGCCGCATCTGGCTTCTCTGTGATTACAAAGACGGTCTTGCTCAATTGCTGATTCAAGCCAGCAGTTGGTTTTTGCTGTTCTATTTCAGGTCCTGACGGATTAAGACTTTCCGCTGTTTCTCGAATCGCAAATCAGATGTTTCGATTCTTTCTTCAGGTCGAAAGTAGTTCTGTTCGATTTGTGATCTTGTGAGTTCCTTTCCAGCAACCGATAAATATGTCAGGGTTCTCTTAATCTCACTGTCACTGCTAGGAGTCGAAATGTTATGCCACAGCGCGTTGCTTGTCAAGGGTGCGGTCACATATTGTACGAGGGGCCTGACCTTCGGCCGCCGGACGAGATTTTGCATGGGGTTGACGGAAAATGCCCGAAGTGTGGGAAGAAGCTTTCATTGATACCTATCGACGTTGATGTCAAGCCAATGAGATAGCGTCTTTGTTGGGGGAACCGTGTTGACGGAAAAGATCCGCCGAACACAACTTTATTATGTTCATTCGAAAATCGCTAAGATGATTCCGTTCGCGGGCTTTGAGATGCCGCTCTATTACAAAGACATTGCCCCTGAGCATCTGGCCGTGCGGAACAAGGTTGGGATTTTTGATATCAGTCACATGGGACGCATGATGGTTTCCGGGATAGATTCGGAAAGCTTTCTCAATCAAGTCATAACGAACGATGTTACTGCTCTTTCGACTAACGGTGCTCAATACTCGGTAATGTGCACGGAAATGGGCGGAATAGTAGACGATTTCGTCGTTTACAGGTTGGACAGAGAGAAATTCCTCGTGGTTTTCAACGCGAGCAACCGCGAGAAGGACTACAATTGGTTCATGAAAAATGCGACTGGGTTCAGTGTAGAACTGGACAATATATCCGACAATGTTGCAATGTTCGCTGTTCAGGGTCCCAATGCAGAAAAAACTCTTCAAAAAATCTCTAGTGAAGACTTGAGCAAGATCGGCAGGTTCAGATGTGGCAGTTCTCGACTTGTGAGTACCGATGTTTTCCTTGCCCGTACAGGCTACACAGGCGAAGATGGGTTTGAAGTATTCGTTTGGGATGCTTCACTCTCCAACCCAGATAAGGCCGTCAGACTTTGGACCGGCATTCTCGATGCGGGAAAAGACCTCGGAATAGAACCCTGCGGTTTGGGTGCCCGAGATACCCTGCGCTTGGAAGCTGGACTTTGTCTTTATGGTAATGACATCGATGAGGGGACAACGCCTCTTGAAGCTGGTCTTGGCTTTGTGGTGAAACTTCAGAAGGAGAGGTTTGTTGGAAAAGAATTCTTGTTGAAGCAGAAAGCAGAAGGTCTGAAAAGGAAGCGAATAGGGTTGGTGATGCTTGATCAAGGAATCCCAAGAGCAGGCTTCGAAATATCCTCAACCAACGGCGAAAAGATAGGACGACTGACAAGCGGGACTTTTTCGCCGCTTCTCAGACAGGGCGTTGGAATGGGCTATGTTGAAACGTCTCAGGCTCAAGACGGCACAATCGTGAATTTGAATATGCGCGGCAGAATCGCTAGAGCCAAGATATCCGGGTTTCCGTTATATGATCCTGAAAAATACGGGTACAAACGGAAAATCATAGCTTCGTGAAATCTCTTTCAGGGGTTTCAGTTTTGGAAAGGTATATATCAAGCGTACCAGTCATTTCAAGAATCCTTGGGTCTCTAGTTTACCACAATCAAAATAAAACACCTCAAGGAACTGTGTAGAGAGATGAATCGAAAGTGAAGCTCAGCAACGTACGAGAACGATTGAGCAACGGCTTGAAAAGCTTAGGAAAGCTGAGAATCAAGACGACTCATGCCTCAATCATTACTATCGTGGCTCTGTTGCTGATCCTTTTCGTCGCTTTCACCGTCCGGATTTTTCCACTTCGCTGGGAGCAATTAGGAACAGGCCAGCTGCAAATGTCCGAATTTGACTCATACTTTGAATATCGTGTAGCCGACTACATGGTTAAGAACGGATTGCTATCCCCTTATTGGCCAACGCAGTGGATTGACACTCAACTCTGGTATCCAAACGGCATGAACATGGCCACGGAGACGTTACCATCAATTCCACTCACTGGAGCGTTTGTCTACGATGTTCTCGCTTTCTTCGGCGTAAATATTAGCCTCATGACTCTGTGTTCACTTCTCCCCGTGATTACTGGTACGTTATGTGTTCTGATAATGTATTTCATCGGGAAAGATATGGGAGGCAAACTTGTCGGGCTCCTCGCCGCGCTTTTCCTAGCGTTGGAACCCTCCTTCATATCGAGAAGTAATCTGGGTTGGTTTGAAACCGAAATGACCACGTTCTCTTTCTTGTTGTTCTTTCTAATGTTCCAAAGAGCAATTGACGGAGAGAAACCCATCGGCTCAACAGTGAAATACTCGCTCGCTTGTGCCGCATGTTTGGCATACTCAGTAATGGGCTGGGGCGCAGCTTACTACCTGCTTGATTTGACGGTGTTGTTCGTTTTTGTTTTGATCTTGCTCAAAAGATATACACCGCGCATTCTTTTAGCCTACAGCTTGACGTTTGGGATAGGACTGCTAATCGCGATACAGGCGCCCTTCTTGGGCTCACGTTACCTTACAAGCTTTGCAGTCATACCAGTTGCAGTTGTTTTCATATTGCTTTGTTTGAATGAAGCATTGCGTAACTTGCCTTCGATGAGAGAAAGGTTTATTCTTACCGTTGCAATTGTTGCCGCTCTCATCGGGAGTTTCATCGTTATTTCTGCGTCAGGATACATAGGTAACATAGCCGGCAAGTTTATTTCGGTCCTAGATCCTTTCCTGCGAAGCTCAAACCCAACTCTGGAGTCTGTTGCTGAGCATAGAATCGCTTCTTGGGCTTCAATCTACTATGATCTTGGAATAGGAATACTGTTTTTTGCAGTGGGGTTGTTCTTTTCTGCAAGAAACCTCACTAACAAGAATATTTTCCTTCTGCTTTTCGGCTTGACAGGTCTCTACTTTGCCGGCTCGATGATACGTCTGACATATATCTTGTCTCTATCGTATGCTGTCTTGGCAGCGATCGGAATAGTAGGCATTCTAAGGCCTTTTATGACATTGCTGAAGGAGCCGCCTAGGATAAACATTAGAAAGAAGATTGGTTTTCTGCACGTGAGCAGAGAGTATAGTGGAATTGCTGTATTTCTCATATTCCTCGTCCTTATGACTAACCTTGCTGTTTCCCCGCAGAGTGGGGGTATTCCTAATGGCATAAAGTCAGCTTACACACCAATGACGATCTCTGCGGGCAGTCTCGCGATAATACCCAATGCCCCGGTGAGGGAATGGTCAGACATGTTGGTGTACCTCAACAATCTACAGAATTCAAAAACCGTCGTCGTTGCATGGTGGGACTATGGATTGTGGATAACAGTTGGGGGTAATGTTACGACACTGTGTGACAATACTACGATAAACGACACTGCGATACAAAACGTTGGATTTTCTTTCATGGCCAACGAGACTAGCTCGCTGAAGATGTTGAAGCAGTACAATGCTCAGTACATACTTGTTTTCGTCACTTTCTTCGGTGCTGGAGGATCTGCGGGAACTTACATTGACTATGCAGGCGGCGACAACGGCAAATGGACTTGGATGGCCAAGATATCTGGAGGCGCCATGGACAGATTTGTAAGAGACAATTTTACCGACGTGGCTTCTTCGTGGCAGAATGAAACGACCTTCGGCAACTTCTCCAGCACTACCAACGCGTGGCAATGGAATTATGTTGGTCAGAACACGACGGTTTACAAGCTGATGAGCTACGCGAAGAACCGTTGGTGCACGGTGAACCTCGTAACAGA
>Ga0335070_10007397_pt1 | contig 12878 bp, 7 predicted proteins | sample Lox_Sample_13_FD_206722 | JGI IMG/M metagenome (GOLD analysis project Ga0335070, IMG submission 206722) | Soil microbial communities from Loxahatchee National Wildlife Refuge, Florida, United States - Lox_Sample_1.3 | ecosystem: Environmental > Terrestrial > Soil > Wetlands | place: USA: Florida...
GTGCAATCCGCGACTCTCGTCCGAAGGTGCCACTCTGGGTCGATACAGAAACCTTCAACCGCGACGGTGAACCCATGCCTATTCGATCCATGGTGAGTGACATGTGCGCGGTTGAGCGCTACGTCAGCAACTATGTCAGTTTCAGCTTCAATCACTATCTGAGTCCGCAGCAAGTCAGTCCGCTGTACTACCAGACCTACCTGGATTACCTGGCGACCGGGGAAGTCGAGAACCAGCCCCCGACCAAACCTGCGAACCTGACCGGCTTGGCACTTGATCCTACGACGACCCAGCTGAACTGGACTGCATCGACCGACAATGTTGGGGTGGCAGGCTACCGAATTCACCGTGACGGCCGGCATATCACGACCCTTTATGACGCAGCCACCGCGTATGTGGATGCACAACTGCTTCCCGGCACAGCGTACACCTATGAAGTGAAGGCTTTCGATGCGGCAGGGAATGAGTCCACCTTCAGCAACACGGCGACGGTCACAACGCCCGAGCCGCGTCTGTATCCGACCGACATTGCATTGAGCAAGCCATATACCGCGACCATGGCTGCGAATCCGAGCTATCCCGATACCGGGGGCATTGAATTGACGGACGGGATCGTGGACACGACGAACTATGCTGACGCCGCTTGGCAAGGACGAGCGACGACGAAGGGTTACTCGTTCACGATCGATCTTGGCGCTATGCAGGTGATCAAGGAAGTGCGAAGCCATTGGCTCCAGGACAGGCCGTCGGCCATCTTTCTGCCAAAGCAGATCACCTGCCTGATTTCAACAGACGGCGTGAACTTCACAGCGGTGGGGATGGTGAACAAGCCATCGTCGGGGAACGACAATCTCTCGTTGTGGTACACGTTGACGGATTTGAGCGGCGTGACCGGGCGCTTTCTGCAGCTTCAGGTGAGGCCGGGATCGAATGCCGGTTGGACCTTTATTGACGAGATCGAAGTGCGGCAGTAGCGACGCGGACGCAGCAGACAGGAGGAAAGCACCGTGCAGAACATGAGGCTGTTCCGGCTGGCAGGAATCGGAATGATCGCCTGTTGGGCGCTGCTGCAATCAGGGCAGAGCTTCGGCCAGGCGACGAGTCCGACGGCAGCAACAACGGCTGCGGTGAAGAGATTGTCCCCTGTTCATCTTGACGGCCAGTACTTCATCCGCGACGGCATGCGCTTTCTGCCCGTGGGAGCACACTGGGTTCCGGCCAAGGCGGCCATGCAATGGCCGGTGCAGTGGGATTCGAAGGACATCGAGGCCGATTTCGCCAAGATGCACGAGCTCGGTTACAGCATTGTCCGCTTCGACATGATGTGGGCCTGGTTCGAGCCGCGGCCTGGCGATTACAACCCGGTTGCATTTCAGCAGCTCGACTACTTCGTTTCGCTCGCCCACAAATATCAGATCTATCTGCACCCGTCCTTATTCATTGGCGGCGAAGTGGGCGAGGCGTACTGGGATGTTCCTTGGCGTCATGGGAGGCATCCGCACTCCGACCCTGAAATGCTGCGGCTGGAGACGAATCTCGCCGCCGAGTTTGGACGGCGTTACGCGAACGAAAGCGCCATCATCGCCTGGGACCTGACCGACGAACCTCCGTTCTGGATTGTTGGCGGGGGCCAAACCACCGATGCCATGGCCGTCAACTGGACTCGCCTGATCGCGGGGGCGATTCGCCGTGAAGACAAGCTCCATCCGATTGTCGTGGGAACCAGCGGTGAGGAAGTCGGCCACGGGCCCTTCCGCCCGGACAACATCGCGAAGGAGGTCGACTTTTTCAGCGTGCACCCATTCACCATCTACAACCCCGATCTCTTTCCCGATCCGATGCTGTCCGAACGCGGAACCTATGGCGCGGCGTTCGAGATCGCACTGTCGAGCGGGGCAGGCCGGCCCGCCATGATTCACGAGATGGGGGGCTCGACCGCGCAGTATGCGCCGGAACGAGTTGCGCTCTACGACCGCCTGCAGATGTATTCGGGCTTGGCTGCCGGATCGATCGGCGTCGATTTCTGGTGCTACACCGACGCGTCGCCCGAGCAATTCCACAAGGCGCCGTACCTGCGAACTCCGCAAGAGACGCGGTGGGGCATGACGACCTGGGATCGTCAGGACAAGCCGCTGGCCACCGAGTTCAAGAAGTTTTCAAAGGTCGTGGGGCAGTTGGACCTGACAGGTGTGGCGCCAGCTCCCGCTGAGGTGGCCATTCTCATTCCCGGTGAGTGGGCGAGAACCCATGGCGACTTTTCGCGCTTCGGGCTGACTGGGCCAGAGGTGACTCCGTACGTTTCCACCTTCGACGGTGACGCCATGCCCGGACAGGGGCAGCCGAATCTGGGCGCCGACAACCAGTGGCTGATCAGCTCGGCGTTGAACACCTTTGTTCTTGCGCATCGTGCCGGCTTGAAAGCGGATTTTCCACGCGAGTACCACGACTGGGCGAAGCGTCCGATGTTGTTCATGCCGTCTCCGCTGACCAGCACGACCAGCAACATCGTGCATGTTCATTCCGATTTCTATGAGAAGGCGAAGAAGTATGTCGAAGGCGGCGGCTCTTTGTACGCTTCGGTGGCGGCCGACGCCGGGATCCCGGATATGGAGACGATCTTCGGGGCGCGGTTGGTCGACACGGTGACAGCTTCGGAAGTAACGCTTAAAGTCGTCGAGCCATTTGGAGGTCTGAAGCCGGGAGATACATTTCACTATTCGGTTCCCGGCGCCAACACCCGAGTCTGGGGAGCGCTGCTGGAGGTGAAAGGCGGGAAGGTCATTGCGGTCGATCAGGACGGCCGGCCCGCACTCGTCGCTAACACCGTGGGCGCAGGAAAGACGCTGCTCTCCGCCTATCCAATCGAAACTTATCTGGCGAGCACTCCGTCCGCGTTTGAGAAGCCCGAGAGCACGCATCGCATTTACGAGGCGTTCCGGAACTGGACGGGAGTGAAGCCCGCCTTCCAAAGTGATCAACCTTCGGTCGAGGTGACTTCCTTGCGCGGCGAGGGGCACGGCTATGCGGTGGTCGTGAATCACAGCGCGCAAGGACACAAAGTGGCGGTCTCCACGTCGTTGCCCGTGAAATCGGCGCGCGCGATCGGACCGGAGACCTCGAACACGTTGTCGCTTGACGGCGCGAGCTGGAAGATGGACCTCGAGCCGTATGAGGCAGTGATCGTGGAGTGGAAATAGGACCAACGGAAAAGACGCATGATTGCGGCGATTGACATCGGCGGCACAAAAATCGCAGTGGGCCTCGTGGATGACGACGGCCACGTGCTCTCGCGCGCGCAATGTCCTACAGATCCGGGACGTGGCTATCGAGAAGCGCTCGGACGAATTGAGCATATGTTACGCGCCATGCTGACGGCCGCCGATATTCGGCTGACAGGCATTGGCATCGGCAGCACGGGCCCGGTCGACCCGTTTACTGGCGAGATCGGCGACGTCAACTTCTTCCCCGCTTGGCGCGGCGAGAACCCGGTGCGGGATCTCAGCCGGATCTTCGATGTCCGTGTTGCCATGGAGAACGACGCGGATGCGGCCGCTCTCGGAGAAGCGGGCTGGGGTGCGGGCCGGGATAAAAAGCGTCTGATCTACGTGACGGTGGGGACAGGTATCGGCGCTGGGATCATTCTGGACGGCCAGCTCTACCGGGGCGTGGACGGCGCCCATCCCGAACTTGGCCATCATGTCATCGACGCTTCCGGACCGCTCTGCGATTGCGGCTTCCGCGGTTGCTGGGAATCTCTAGCCGCCGGCCCGGCCATGGTCTCGTGGCTGAAGAGCGAAATGCCGGCGGATTATCCGCACCGCGACAACCTGACGGCCAAGCGAATCTGCGAGCTGGCGCAGGAAGGAGACGATTTGGCTCGGCGAGCGGTGGATCGTGAAGCTCACTACCTGGGTCTGGGACTAGCCAATCTGGTCACGATGTTCGCGCCGGACGCAATTGTGCTTGGCGGCAGCGTGATGAAGAGCGCAATTCTGTTTCTGGAAGAGGTTCGCCGAACGATCTGCCGCTGCTGTCGTTTTGTTCCCTACGAGAAAACGGAATTGGCTCTGGCCTCTTTAGGTGAGGACGCAAACCTGATTGGCGCGGCCCGCGTGTGGCATCACCGCTTCGCGGCAAAGGGAGGAACGCTTGCTTGAAGATCTCGCAGTGATTGAGGGCGAATATCTTCGGGACATTCTCTATCAGCCACAGGCCTTGGAGAATACGCTCGCCATTCTGGAAACGTCGAAGCCGTTGCAGGATGTGGCCGCCCGCTTGAACAAAGGCGGGTTTCAGAGAGTCGTGCTGACCGGCATGGGATCGTCCTTCTATGCTCTTCACCCCATGAACCTGGAGCTGATCAGCCAGGGATTCACCGCCGTGATGGTGGAGACGTCAGAACTCATTCATTACAAGAAGCGGTTCTTTGATCCCAGGACGTTGGTCATCGCCGTTTCTCAGTCGGGACAGAGCGCGGAGATGGTGCGGCTGATGCAGACGAACCAGGGACGCTGTGCCGTAATCGCGGTGACGAACACGGCTGGCAGTCCGTTGGCCCGGCACGCCGATGTAGCCCTGGTTACCCAGGCTGGTCCGGAGTTCTCGGTGTCGTGCAAGACATACGTCACGGCTCTGATGACGCTGAAGTGGCTGAGCGATGTCCTTTGTGAACGGAACCTCCGACACACGCGCCAGGAGTTGGAGCAGGCGGGCCCTGCTGCCGCAGCTTATCTGGTTGATTGGAAGGACTATGTCCGTGCCCTGGCCCGAACGCTCACCGACGTTCGCCACCTGTTCCTGGTCGGTCGCGGCGCAGCACTGGCCTCGGTGGGGGCGGGCGCATTGATCATAAAAGAAGCTGACCAGTTTCATGCGGAGGGCATGAGTAGCGCAGCCTTCCGGCACGGTCCCTGCGAAATGCTGGGGGAAGAAATATTCGTTTTCGTGTTTGCCGGCGACGCCAAGACCCGCGACTTGAATCAACGCTTGTTCTGTGACATTCGACAGCAGGGAGGGCGAGCGGAACTTGTAGGGAGCGACGCCACGGTGCCTGCTTGCCGTATCGCCGAACACCGCCCAGGCATTCAGCAGATCATGGAAATTCTGCCCGTCCACATGATCACGCTCGCGTTGGCCCTGCAGGCGGGACGTGAGCCCGGACGTTTCGAGCTGGCGACCAAAGTTACGACGACGGAGTGAAGGCAAGCGGAGGGACTGCTTCGATATGGCACGAAACCGCACCATGGTCGGACTGGTCTTCCTGACATTCTTCGTGATGTCGCTGTTGACCAATATTCTCAACGCGCTCGTGCCCGACATTATCAGCAGCTTTGGTGTGAGCCTTACCGCCGCGGCCTTTCTGCCCTTTTCGTTCTTTATTGCCTACGGCGTGATGTCGATTCCCGCCGGTTTCTGGGTGGAGCGATTCACGGAAAAGCCGGTCATGATCGCGGCTTTCCTTGCTGGAACCCTGGGGTCCCTCAGTTTCGCGCTCTTCCCGATGTACCACGTCGCGGTAGGGTCGTTGTTCACTATGGGAGCGGGCATGGCGGTGCTGCAAGTCGCAATCAATCCGCTTCTGCGCGTGTCGGGCGGAGAGGAGCACTTCGCATTCAACTCTGCGTTCGCGCAGCTGATATTCGGCCTGGCTTCGTTCGTGAGTCCACGCCTTTATTCCTGCCTTGTCGAGAACCTGGGCCAACCCGAGTCACAGAACAACCTGTTGTTGAGGATGTTAGCGAAGTTGACGCCACCCACACTCCCTTGGGCGTCGATCTATTGGATCTTTGCGGCGGTAACAGTGTTCATGATCGCGGTACTCGGGTTCTTACGCTTCCCCAGAGTCGAGCACACGGCCGATGAAGCGGCCGGCTCTTTGGAAATGTATGGCAGTCTGCTACGTAAGCCGATGGTGTGGGCGTTTTTCTTGTGCATCTTTGCCTACACGGCGTGCGAGCAGGGGACGGGCAACTGGATTTCGAAGTTTCTCGCGCAATACCACGGTTACGATCCGCACACCACCGGCGCGACGGCGGTTTCCTGGTTCTGGGGAATGCTGGCGGCGGGATGTCTTATTGGCATGGGGCTGCTCAAACTGTTCGACAGCCGCCGCGTGCTGATTGCCTTCTCCGTCGGTGCATTGCTTTGTCTGACGGCGGCCTTGTTTGGTCCGGCCCGCGTGTCCCTAATCGCGTTTCCGGGAATCGGACTGTTCGCCTCGATCATGTGGCCAGTGCTGGTCTCGCTGGCGCTGAACTCAGTCTCGGAACACCATGGGCCCTTCGCCGGAATCTTGAGCACGGGAATCATGGGTGCAGCAGTGGGTCCTGTAATCATCGGTCGAATCGGGGACTACGCCGGCCTCCGCGCGGGAATGGCTTTCCTGTATTTGACGTTCGGATGTGTTCTCAGCGTCGGCTTCTGGGCAAGACCGATCATCAACAACGCAACGATTTTGAAGCGGGCCGAGGCAGAGGAACCCGCTTCGGTGCGGACGACGTAGGTTTCGAGGAGTCTGTGCAAGCAAGGGGCTACTGGATTAGGCCTGAGTAAGAAAGGGAGTCATGCGACGCGAGAGCACGTACCGGCAATGGCAAGTCCGGGCCGCGGTTCAGCTCTGCTGCCTCATGCTGTTCCTATTTGCCGGTTGCGTAATCTCCCTTGCCCAGGGCCCCGTGCCCACGCCGATTCATGGCGTAACTGCAGACAACACTAATGACGTTAGAGACAGCACATATCTCCCAAAGTTACTTAGCTCGCTAAGCCATCTGTCTGTGAAACCGACAGTCAGGATTGTTTACACCCCGGGCGACAAGAACGGCTACTTCCCGGCAAGCTCGTATCTGGACGCGACCCAGCAGATCAGGAACGTGGGATATGTTTTCGCCCAGCCGGTGGATTCGTCCTACATGAAGTGTTTCACGCCGGCCGAGCACCTCAACCGTTTCAAGGACTATGTGACCACGCTCGGCAAGGCCGTCGACATCTGGGAAGTGGGAAATGAAATTAACGGCGAGTGGTTGTACGGAAGCACGGACGAGTGCTCGCCGAAAGCAACGGTGGGTAGCACATCGCAGGCAGATGTGGTGACCAAGATGACCGAGGCTTACGACTATTTGAAGTCACAGGGAAGAGCCACGGCGCTGACGCTTTACTACAACACGCCATGCGGCTGGCATCTCTGGCATCCAGGCAACGAGATGTTCACCTGGGTGAACGCGAACGTTCCGGACCGCATGAAGACCGGGCTGGACTATGTGCTGGTGAGCTACTACGAACTGGATTGTGGCGGGTACAAACCCGATTGGCAGAAAGTCTTCGGCCAGATAGCCGCCATTTTCCCGAATTCCAGGCTGGGTATCTCGGAGTTTGGGTGGTCGGACAGAAAGGCCGCGGATGCAGTCATAAAGGACATCGTCAACCGTCATTACGCGGTTCATCCCAACGTTCCAAACTGGGTGGGCGGAGGGTTTTACTGGGAATTCGCCATCGACATGGTTCCCTACAATCCTGCGCCGGATTCGTTGTGGGGCGCGATCAACTCCGCGATGGCAAACCAGAAATAGATGATTCGTTGGAGGACTTTTTTGATGAGGAGAGTACATGTTCAGCATAGCGCGTAGGCTTCGACTTGTTCCGGCAGTCGTGCTTTCTGTCTTCGTGGGGGTCATCGGCGTAGCGGCCCAGCAAGATTCCAAAGCGATCCGCTATCTCAAGCTCACCACGCCGCGCCGCGTGCTTCCCGACGCTCAGAAGTGGGAGAAGAACGAATTTCCACACACGATGTCGGTGCTGGAGATGAAGCGGGACGGATTCCGCTACTGGGGCTGGTATGGGCTCAATGAAGGCGAAGGCATCGGTCTCGCCCGCAGCAACGATTTAGTGAACTGGACCAAATACGAGCAGAACCCGTTGTGGACGAATGCTCGTTGGCCATCAGTTCTTGCCGGAGCCGATCCCAAGCACAAGGATGTGCTCTATTTCGCCATTACCCGCGACTACGACACTCCGAGCAGCCACATCGTGCTGGCCAGTTCGCTGGATGGGATTCACTTGACCGAAGAAAAAGTCCTCGTGGCGGGAGTTCCGAACCAGCGCAACCAGAATCCCAACCTCTTCCGTGATCCAGGCAGCGGGCGCTTCTATCTCACTTTCTACCGCGGCAACGACAAGGACTTCTTTCAAATCATCAGTAAGAGCGCCAACGCAGTCGTAGATCTGGCCAAAGCCCCCGAGAAGATACTCCTCAAGTCCGAGACTACTGTCGCTGCACCGACGCTCCTTTATCTGAAGAATGCCCCGGTGCCGAGGGGCGCAAAGGGTGTCTATTACCTGGCCACGGAAATTTATCCGCACCGTTATACCGACGACCCTGAGGGCGAGTGGCAGGTGAAGGTCTTCGCCTCGGATGCGCCCGACGGAGATTTCCAGCCCGTGGAGAGCAATCCCATCATGAAAGGACAGCGGGCGTGCCTGTTCCAGCACGTGTTTAACAACCGGTTCTATGGGTACGACTGCCATCTGGAGTCGCCCGATCATTGGGTGCTCGAGGAAGTCGAGGCTCCCTTGCCGTAACCAGATCGACCTCCGGCCATGGTTCTTTCGATCGGACTCGTCGGCGCGGAGGCAGCAAAACCTAGGAGGCTAGCAATGATAAAGATTCTCGGAATTAAGGCGGCGAGCGACGACCGCCTGGCGTCGCTGGTACCTACCATTCTTTCTGCGGCAGCAGTTCTGTCGCTGCTTGCGTACCTCGTACTGTTCGGACTCGTCGTTCCGGCGCGGGCGCAGCTTTATGCCGGCTCAGTCACGGGCGTCGTTAGCGACCCCACCGGAGCCGTGATTCCAAACGCGGACGTGACACTGGTCGATGCCGAAAAGGGTTTCACGTTCACAACGAAAACCGACAGTAAGGGGCGGTATCTGTTTCGCTCGGTGCCGCCCGGCACTTATAACTTGTCGGTCAAGGCGGCCGGGTTCAAAGACCAGACACAGAGCGCGATCAAGATCGACGTCAATCAGAATGTAGGCGCGGACTTTTCCATGCGCTTGCTCGGCACCATGGAGACCGTGAATGTCTCCACGCAAGCGCCGCTTTTGGCGACCGAAGACGCGGTCACCGGGCAGGTGGTGGACAGGAAGTTGATCAACGATCTGCCGCTGAACGGACGGGCGGTTCTCAGTCTGGTGTATCTGGCCCCCGGGGTCACTGAGGTGGATGCGGCCTGCAGCGGGTGCTACGCCACCAACGTCATCGTCAACGGTGGCCGCAACGCGACTGCGGACCTCCTCATGGATGGAGTGACGACGACTAACTACGAGCAGAACAGCGGCATCCGCGTGGAAACGTACGTGCCACCTGTGGACGCGGTGGAAGAGTTCAAAGTGCAGGAGTCGAATTTCAGCGCCGAATTCGGATTCGCCGGCGGCACGGTCATCAATCTGATCACGCGCTCGGGCACGAACAACTTTCACGGGAGCGGGTACGAGTTTCTGCGCCACTACAAAATGGACGCAAATAACTGGTTTAGTAACAACCAGGGGATCCCCAAAGCGCCGCTGCGACACAACGACTTCGGTGGCACGATCGGCGGACCGATCTGGAAGAACAAGACGTTCTTCTTCTTTGACTACGAGGGTACGCGAACGACTTCATTAGCCGGGCCGACCTTCTATGGAGTGCCCAGCGATAATGAGCGGAAGGGCGACTTCCGCGAAATCTGCGGATACGCCGGAGGAACCTTCGACGATGCGGGAATATGCTCAGATCCGAATGGCCAACTCTGGGACCCCTACTCCGGAACGTACGATCCCGCCGTTAGTGGTGCGAGGCGCCTCGCACCCATCCCAAACAATGACCTGGCGGCCTACACCAGCACGGTGGACGCGAATCATCCCGGTAATCAAGTCCTCGCCGACAATCCCGACGGAGCCCCGTACCGTTTGCCGGGCGGGCCGGGTAACTTGATTGATCCCGTGGCGCAAGCGCTGATGCAGTACTTTCCGGAACCCAACCTGAACGTGGGGGGCGCCGACTACAACCCATTCACGAACCGCGTAGACTCGGGTTCGGTCAAGAGCAGCGACAATAAGTGGGATCTCAAGATCGACCACCGATTCAATGAGAAAAATCTTCTGAGTGGCAAGTACTCCGACGAATGGGGTTCTTCCACTCCGTTCAACTGTTTCGGTAACATTGCCGATCCTTGCAGTGGCGGCGTGGGCACCTGGACAGCTCACATGCTGGCCCTGAACGATACTCACGCTTTCACGCCGACCACATTGCTGAATATCTCCTACGGCGTTTCACGGGGCACCTACTTCTTTCCCAGCATCACGGGCACCTTTCCGAAAGGAACGGACCCAGTAGCACTGCTGAAAGAACCGGAGTATATGAAGTCTTCGGGGTATAACTGGTTTCCGGCAGTCAGCATTGGCGGAGGCTACACCTCGGCCGGCCCGTACAACAGCATTGGGACGGAGCTCTACAGCTATGCCAAGCTGGGACAAGAAACACATCACCTGATCGGGACTCTGAGCTGGGTAAAAGGAACCCACGAGTTCAAGTTTGGGGCGGAGGGACGCATGCACCGGCTCAACTTCACGCAACCCAACTACGCGCCGGGAGGTTACTTCAGCTTCGATCAGACGGGCACGGCCAACTACGACCCCACGTGCATTCCGAGCGACACGGTACAGTGTCTCCCGCTCGGCGGAGACGGCATGGCGACCTTTCTGATCGGCGCGCAGCCCAACTCATGGGGAATGTACGAAATCCCGAACTCGGTGGCGTCGCAGAATTTCGAGTTCGGCGGATTCGTGCAAGACAACTGGAAGAAGAGCGACCGGCTGACTCTTAATCTCGGCCTGCGTTATGAGGTGGTGCTGCCCCGCACCGAGCGGCACAATCAGCTGAACTGGGTCGATCCGAACGTGGAATCTCCGATTACGCTGCAAAATCCGAAGACTTTGAAGGTCGAACACCTTCGTGGCGGTGAGATCTTCGCCAGTTCTCACGACCGGCACTCGTACGCCGCCGACTTCAAGAATATTCAGCCGCGTTTTGGATTTGCCTACCGAGCGTTTCACAACACGGTGGTTCGCGGGGGCTATGGAATCTACTTCTCAGCCTGGAGAGGAGCGGTGGCCGGAACCTCTGGCGTTGGACAGCAAGGCTTCGATCAGTTGACGTATCTAGTCGCCTCATTTTGGGGCGATGGAGCCACGCCGGCGGCGAGAATGAGCAATCCATATCCGAATGGCCCGATCAAGCCTCCGGGCAGCAGCCTGGGGTTGCTGAACGATGTGGGCTATGGGGCCTATGGTCCGATTCGCAACATCAGCAACAAGGTGCCGAACGAACAGAGCTGGAGTTTCGGTATTCAGCACGAGACCAAGTGGAACCTGGTTTTTGACGCCTCCTATGTTGGTAAGAAGGGAACCCATCTCTACTTCGCCAATGCAGGCGTCATCAGTCACCTGGGACGGGAGATCGAGCACTATACCCCAGATCAGATCGCGGATCTGAATTCGTTCGTGGACAATCCGTTCATCGATCTTAATAAGTCGAATGCATCGGGGATCATCACCGATCCCAACAATCCGCTGCTCTACTCGCAGATCCAGAAGCTGCAATTGCTCATGCCGAACCCGCAGTTCTTCGGATTCTCGGGAGACGAGCCTCCGATCGCCAATTCGATTTACCATGCGCTGCAGGTCCGGGCGGAGAAGCGTTTCTCTCACGGCCTGGAGTTTCTGGCTACTTACACGTTCTCCAAGTCCATCGATGACTCATCTCTGACCAGCCTCAACAACTACTATCTCGGAGGCTTAACGTTCAACAACCTGCAGAACCCCAACAATCCCGCGGGCGAGCGTAGCCTCTCCACCTTCGATATTCCACACGTTCTGCAGTTCAGCTACACGTACGAACTTCCTATTGGGCGGGGCAAGTTCATCGGAGGCGGTCTGAATCCGGTGCTCAACGCGATTGTGGGGGGATGGCGCACCAATGGCATCTGGCGCTTCAACAGCGGCCGGCCCATCAATCCCACGCTGTACCAGGGCCAGAGTCTCCCAACATACGGACCGCAGCGCCCGAACCTCATCGGGACGCCACACCGAGCCGGAGGGAAGGACTCGGACTGGATCAACCAATACTTCACCAGCGTGGACGGAAGTGATTTCCTGGCGCAGCCGGCGCAGTACGCGCTGGGCACAGCACCTCGTGCCCTTGGTAAGGTTCGCGATCCGGGAGCGGCCAATGCCGATCTGTCGATGTTCAAGGAGTTCGGGATGGGAAAAGTCCACGAGGGGATGCGGCTTGAGTATCGGCTGGAGAGCTTCAATACCTTCAATCATCCGCAGTTCTGTCCCCCGGACGCCACCTTTGGCGGTCCGGATTTCGGCAAGATCTTCTATACGTGTAACGCCCCGCGCGAGGTGCAGATGGCTTTGAAGCTTTACTGGTAGCTGGCAGTGTCCGCTTGCCGAGACCTAGTCGTCTCGTGCTGGCGGCAGAGCCAATCGGCAGAACGTGGTGTCGTCCTCCGGCCTGATGGCCAGGACGGATATCGTACGCGAGCAAAAGGAGATCCGGGTGGATCTCTCGGTGGCCAGGCGCGCAAGGGGGACGATAGGCGCCTGGCCGATTTTTGCACTGAAGATGGGGCAACCGGACGATAACCCCATCAGAATCAGCGGGAAAGACAGCCGCCGAACCAGACAGTAAAGGACCTTGACAGTTAAGATCATTGACATATACTTGAGGTGACAGTACCGGCGACGGCGCTTCGATACTTCCATTGCAGGAAAGAGAGCCGGCGCGTTATGAACGATCAACCGATCGCCGCCAAAGACTTTCTGGGGAGCGCGCACGT